>Ga0137368_10003222_pt1 | contig 17399 bp, 15 predicted proteins | sample SagtaG_13_FD_104917 | JGI IMG/M metagenome (GOLD analysis project Ga0137368, IMG submission 104917) | Vadose zone soil microbial communities from Sagehorn Ranch, Mendocino, California, USA - Sage1_L_100_16 metaG | ecosystem: Environmental > Terrestrial > Soil > Vadose zone | place: USA...
ACAACCGCCGCAAGCGGGGTGCGCAGCTCATGGGAGACGGCGTTCAGGAAGACGTTCTTTGTCTCGTCGAGCGCCCGCAGGCGGCGGGTAGCCTGCCGCTCGCGCTCAAGCGCCTGCCGCTCGCGCTCTAGCGCCTCGCGGGTCGCCTGCTCGGCCAGCTTCTGCTTGGTGATATCGATGACGAACCCGTGCCAGAAGCTCGGCTCGCCGGGTTCGCCACGCACCAGCACAGCATGGTCACGGAGCCATACCACGCGGCCGTCCTTGGCGATGCTCCGATACTCCATGAGCCACGGGTCACCGGTGAGCTCGACCCGCCGGTCCTCGGCCAGCACCCGCTCACGGTCGTCGGGGTGCAGAATCTCCTTCCAGAACCCCGGCCGTCCCGATTCCTCGGGCGTGTAGCCCATGATGTCTTCGACCCCTCGGCTTTCGTACAGCCAGGAACCGCCGATGGCGTGGACCTCGGTGTAGACAAGCGCGGGGAGCTCCTCGAACGCCGTCCGGTAGCGCGCTTCGGACCGGGCCAGCTCGGCCAGCTCCCGCCGGGCAGTGGTTAGCTGTACAGCGTTGTCGATGGTCACCCCGGCCAGCTCCCCGAAGCGGCGCAGCAGCTCAACCTCGGCCTCGCCGAAGACCTGGCCCGGCTTACCCGAGGCCACGCCAAGCACCCCGACCACCGCGCCGCGCGAACGCAGCGGCACGGCGAGTGCGCCGCGGATCCCGTTCTCTCCGCGATCCCCCCGCAGCCGATCAGGCCAGGTCTGGTACTCGTCCACGGCCAGCGGCGCGCCAATCCGCCACACCTCGCCCGCTAGCCCCTGCCCCCTGCCGACGCTACGGCCCGCGCTGGTCAGAAAGCACCCGGTCCCGCACCTGACGACGAGCCGCTGGCCACCGCGCTCATCATGCTCGACGAGATAGAGCAGTACGTCCGGGGCGCTGACGAGCCGCCCCGCCGAGGTCACGACCTGCTCGAGCAGCTCAGCGAACTGTGTCTGGTCGGCGGGCTCGGGCGGGGGCTCTCGCGTTCCACCAACCACCGATCCGAACCAGTCCTCGGCCCCCATGGCCGACACGTCCCCTCCCGCTCCATCGATGCCGCCGCCCCACCCGTTCGGCGGCCCGGGCTCCGAGCCGTGGCAGTAGAGCGTTCGAAACTCGCACACACTACTGTGTGGGCAGGCTTGAAGCGACCTGCAAACGGCGGACTATCCCCAAGCCGCACCATGGCAGCATGCTAAAACGGCCAGCCGACCGTCTGTCGTGCCTCCAACTGCTCGATCCCGATGAACCCGTTGTCGGTCAACCCGCCGAACGTGAAGCGGTTCCCACCGTCCGGCAGGTGCGCTGCCTCGTACCCGGCCAGGTTCCACGTATAGATCGGGCAGCGGATGTGGCCGATCGCCTGATCGAGCCCCTGCGTCGAGCGGATGCCGTACCCGTCGCCGCCGTACTGCCGCCACGCGTCCGACCCCGGCGCGAATGCCTGCTCGTCAGTCAGGATGACGACCCGATCATGCCCGTCATACAGCCGCGCGAGGAAGTCGAACGTCCTCGTCCCGCCGAGCGAACGGTCGAACAGGCGGGCCAGCGGCAGCACGCTGCCGCCCTTCGGCACGTCCACGACCTCGTAGCGGTCACCGTAGGCGACCAGGGTCGGCTGCTCGGCACGCAACGCCAGCGCAGCGGCGAACAAGCCCGCATACTCCGCGCGGGACAGCCCGTTGCGGTCGATGCCCGACCAGCCTGGGGTCATGGAGTTGGAGCAGTCGACCATGAGCAGCGTCCGGCCGCCAAGCCGCGGCACGTTTTGAAGGCTTGCGTTCGCGGCACGCTCCAGCGCCCACGCCCATCGCAGGCTCCTCACAGCCTTGAATGCCGTGTAGAACCGGATCGGGAGCTGCTTGGACCGGGCGACCTGCTCGGGGTCGGCGAGCAGGGCAGCGACCCGCTCGGCCACGTCGTCGGGCACGCTGGCGGCGTCGAAGTTCCGCAGGTTGCGGAGCAGCGCCATGTACCCCATGGACGGGATGACTGCCTGCCACGCGACCGCGTCCATCGGCCCTTGGAGCCAGCCGTCCAGGTCCGACCACTTGAACCCAGCCTCACGAAGGATGGCGCCTACGGTCAAGGTGGACGCAAGCCACTCGCGCCGCTGCTCGACCGGCATGCCGCGCAGCTCACGATTGCGTCGCAGCATCACCAGCGACTCGGGGATCTCGGTGTCGTGGCCGTGGCGGCGGTCGAGGATGTGACGGAGCAGATCACCCTTCCAGCCGGACTGGGCGGGAGTGTGGCACAGCTCAAGCACGTCGGCCATGCGTATCGACCGACCCTGCCCGTCGTGCTGGAGCACCGCGAACTCGTCGTACAGCCGCACCGCTGCCCGCGCGAGCCCGAGCCGGAGCCAGTTTGGCAGCACCCGCGGACGCGGGTTGGTGGCCATGTAGTAGCCGAGCGCCTCGGCCGGTTCGTCCGCCCGCTGGCACGCCGAGTCGACCAGCGCCGCGCGGGCGGTACGGCTGCCAGGCCCGGCGGGCATCGCGCGGGCCGCCTCGACTGCCATGACCACCGACGCCGACCGCATGTGCAGCGTCGAGCGCAGATAGGGCACGAATCGCGCCAGCCAGTCCCGGCCAGCGTCCTCGTGGGCGACGGCGTGCACGAGGACGCGGAACCGCTCGTCGCGGACCTTACCGTCCTCGTAGAACGTCTGCTCGCCGACGAAGTTGTGGATGGCGAGCAGGAACAGCTCAGACTTGGCATCCCGGATCCAGCCAGCGCCGCCCTCATGGGTGAGCGTGTCCGGCGCCGCGACGTCGCGGGAGACGGTCTGGAGGGGCGCCTGGACGGCGGGCTGGGTGGTCTTGGAGAACTTGGCCATGGTGCCTCCTCGGAAACGGTGGAGCCCCGGAGATCAGGTCGCAGAACGGGGATTCATTAGGAGTGAAGTACCGCGCTGCTTCGCTACCGGGGCTCTCACGGAGCCGGCCGGAGATCAAGGTGGGGAACGGGTAGGAGGATCGAACCTCCAGCGCCCATCGGGCGCCCTTGCCGAAGTACCGCGCCTCGTCGCTACCGGCCGAGCATGGTCGCTGGCGAGATCAAATCGAGGAAGGTACGTAGCGCTCTAGGCCACTGAGCTACGCCGACCGAGGCCGACGACAGGATTCGAACCTGCGACCTCTCCATCATCAGTGGAAGTAACCCGCCTCTTCGCTACACCAGCGAACAGGTGATGTTCGCGAGATCAGGTCGCGGAAGGCACGTTCTGAAGTGTCCCGCCGCGTCGCTACGCGAGCACGAGTATGGAATTCTCAAAGGCCAGGAACGGTATACCACGGGTCGCCGAGTGGTGAGCAAGCGGATATCGCTCCTGCCGGACCTACGTCTCCCGGTGCGTGGACGATGAACTCGCCTAATTGGACGTTTCGGACCGCCTGGACGACGGCTCGGGGCGCGGCGGGAGCCGGCCGGTGCGGCCCTCGGGGTCGTCGGGGCTGCGGTGGCGCGGGCGGACCGGCTCCAGCAGCTGGTCAGAGCGCAGGCGCAGGCTGCGGCGCTCGCCCGACCAGGGCGCGGGCACCGCCACCAGCTTGTCGGCGAGCAGATAGGCGGCCGTCTCGTAGTTCACCCGCCAGCCGCGGAAGTGGCGCCAGGCCTCCTCCCGGGACCGCTCCATTGGGAACCCGACGGCCTGCAGGCGGTCGAGCCCCTCCTCGAACTCCTCGTAGGTGAGCGCGATCGGCGCGTCGGGCCGGGGGTCGGCGGGCATCTCGATCCTGTAGACGCCGGCCAGGGCCCACAGCCCGAGGAAGCCGGTGCGCAGGCAGTGCCGGGCCGCCGACGGCGCCCGGCTCGGGACGAGCGCGAGGTACAGGGCGGCGGCGTCCAGCACCGCGAGCAGGCTGACCACCCATGAGCGCAGCGGGTACGGCGAGCGGAACGACAGCAGCCACGGGTAGTTCACGTGGCTCTCGGTGAGGTCGGCGGCCCACCGCTCCCAGTCGTTGAAGAATGGCCCGAGCGAGTCGAGGCTGCCGATGAGCTGCTCGCGGGCGAGCAGCTCGACTCCCCAGGCGGGCTCCCCGGCGCGGCTCTCGAGCATGTTGACCAGGGTCTCGCGGCGGTTGTAGGCGCCGTAGATGGTGGGCAGATAGCCGATCTGGAGGGCGACCACGACCAGGCCGGTGGCTGCGGCGACGAACGTCACCACGGTGGCGCCCTGCCTGGGGGAGGAGGCGACGCCGAGGGTGAACAGTGACGAGCCGGCCAGGCGGAGCGCGGCCGAGAGGCCGTCGCCGGTCAGCGGCAGGAACAGCAGCGCGTAGCCGAGGAGGAAGAGCAGGAGCCAGGCGCCGAGCAGGGCGAGCAGCGACACCGGACCGAGCAGGCCGAGCAGGCGGTCCTTGGACTCGTAGTGCCGCATCCGGCCGGCGGCGGCCATGAACGGCCGGTGGATCGCGCGCCAGACTGCGAAGGAGATGAGCGAGCGCACGCCCTTGGGTAACACGATGGTGCCGACCACGCTGCTGAACGTCGCGCCGACGATCACCAGGCCGAGCACGAACCCGGCCCACCTGCCCAATCCGGCCATGCATACTCCGGTGTCGCGTCCTGCGGTGTCAGAGGATCAGGGTACGGGCCGCCCAGGGCCGAGCGGCACCCGGATCGATATCATTGTGCGCCACGGCGGCCAGGGGAGGCGCGGTGGTCCGCGCGGTTCAAGTGCTCGGTAGGGCACGTCCCAGCCCAGCGGACCGCGGTTGGCTTATCCGCCCAGGTCAGGCTCGCCGTTTGAGCTGATGCAGGATCTCCGGGTCGGTGATCTTGTCGTCGGCGGCGAGCAGCAGCGCCTTCGACAGGATGACGCTGAGGACTTCGTCGCCCTCGAACGGCAGCATGACGCGCCTGGTGCGGCCGGCGTTGGCCGGCACGATGCACAGGTAGCGGTCGTCGGGGTCGATACGGACGTTCGCCGAGCCAAGATGCACCTTGTAGGTGCCACGGTTGCCCCGGACCCGCAGGTAGCGGTCGCCGAGCTCGACCCGGTCGGCGAGCTTCATCTTCGGCAGCAGGCGCGCCAGGACGTCGCGGCGAACCTCGGCGGTCGCGCTGAGCGCGCCGAAGGACGCGTGCAGCCAGTAGCCGTGGTATGGGTCGTCGCCGCGGTCGGCCCAGTTGGGGTCGAGCGCGATGGAGCTGACACCAACGAACAGGTCGACGTCGCGCATCGCCTCGGAGAACACCAGCGGGGGCACCTGCTCGAGCGGGATCGCCCGCTTGGTCCGGTCCGCTGTCTGGAAGAACCAGACCCGGTCGGTGCTGCACAGCTCCACGCGATGCTGCTCGGCGTCGGCGTCGGCGTGCTCGAACGCCGCGGTCAGCCCGGCGTCGGGGAACTCGTGGCGTGCGCGTCCCCGGCAGCCGCCGTCGTAGGGGCCGAGGTAGTTGGCGACCCAGCCGCGCTGTTTGAACAGCGCGTAGACCTGCTGGTAGTGGAGAACGTGGGCGGCGAACCGGTTGGAGTAGGTGCCGGTCCGCTGCTCGGCGGGGGTCAGCAGGTAGACCTCGCGGAAGGCCTGCTTGAACGGTTGCCGCGTCCCCTGGTCGAGCAGCCAGGATCGCCACGCGCACACCTCGTCGGTGGTGGCGGTGGCCGGATGCCACAGCGTGGCGGTCCCTGCCGCGGGCAGTGGGACGTCGCCGTCCAGGGTGCGAACCGTCCCGGTCGCCGTCGGCATGCCGGCCACTGTCGCGCCATCTGTGTCGACGATGCGCCAGATGAGCCGGCTGGCCAGCCGGCCGGTGACAGGGTGGTCGAGGTAGTAGCGGCGCCAGTCGGCAAGCTCCCAGCCGCGGTCTGCCGCCAGCAGTCCCTCGACACGTCGCCGCTCGGCGCCGACAGCGTGGCGAAGCTTGGTCACCTGGCGTCTGATGGTGCTCACATCGTCCTTGGACGCGTCGGCGGGTGGCTTGGTGGCCCACCCTCCGGTGACCGCCCACTCGATCTTCACCCGCAGGTCGTTGTCCAGGCTCGCGCGTGCGGTCAGCGTTCCCGCCATGACCTCGACGGTGCCGTCCTGGCGGAGCCCGCCGGTTGGTACCCGCCGCTCGGCGAGCTGACCGGGTGTGAGCCCGGACGCGGCCGCCACGGTAAGCGCCGCGGCGATGCGCTTACGGAACCCCGTGTGCGTGGTGGCGTCCTGCAGTCGCTGCAGCGCGGCAATGGCCTCCGCAGTGCCGATCTGGCCCAGCGACACGATGCACGAGTTGGGCACCTTGTCGCCCGACAGCCACCCGGTCAGGCCCGAGGCGTGGATGGCACGATCCGCGAGCCGGTGCAGGGTCGGAACGACCCAGTGCTCCTGCAAGCCGATCGTGGCCCAGGCGGCGGCGCGAGCGACGTCGGTGTTGCCCTGGTCGAGCACGACCGGGAAGGTGCCCCACCGATTGGTCGTGGTGATTGGCTTGGCATCGGTGAGCCGCTCCAGCAGCAGCCGCAGCACCGCGCGTGCCGCTGGCGGCCTGAGCAACTCGTGGCTGGCCGCCAGCCATGCTCGGGTCGGCTTGCTGCCGGTCGCGGCGGCGAGGTGCCGCAGCAGCGCCGTCACCTCGCCGCTGCCCTCGGTCAGGGTGGCCAGCCGCGGCAGCACCGTCGCCGCCCACCCGTCACCCTCGGTGATCACCGACGTGTCGACGGTGCCGGCGTCGGCAGCCGGCAGCAGTTGCAGCAGCCGAGCCCGCACCATGCGACGGTCGCCGGCTGGCAGCTCGCGGCGCCGGTCGACGGAATCGATCAGCGCGCGGATCGCCGTGACGGCTTCGTCGTCGCGAGCGACCGGCCCGACCGTGCGGCGCAGCATCCCTTCAACGACCCGCAGCAGTTGGCCGGTGTACCAGCCGTCCGGTGCCCGCAGCGCCGCCCGTGCCGCGAGCAGGGCATCGTCCGCAGACACCGTGTAGTGACGCTCGGCCAGCCGGACGGCCTGCTGCCGCGGTAGCCGACCCCAGCCATGCTCGCCGGCTCGGCGGATCAGCAGCATGAGCGCGGACCCGACCGTTTCGGGCGGCTCCATCACCACATGCCCCACCCAATCTCGGCCAGGGCCCACCTGCCCACGGCCGATCCTGTCGCCGTCGAGCACCGGATCGCCCAGCTCGGCGAGCAGTCTCGCGACTCGTGCCTCGTGCGACGCCCATGGGTCCTTGCCCGCGGCGTGGTCGCCGCGACGCCAGCGCGGCACGCGGTCAGCCCCCGACCAGCGGCACCAGCCGCACGAAGCTCACGACATCGGGATCCGCCAGCGACAGCTCCTCGTCAAGATCATCGACCTGGCGCTCACCGACGAATACGAAGAACCCGTTGCGCTCAAACGCCCGGATGGCCGCGTCCGCCTGTGCCTCCCAGTCCAGCCGCCAGCTCCGTGGCGGCAGATCCCCGTTGAGGTCGGCCTCGGCCTTCGACGGCTGCACCAGGCCGTTGAACCGCGGTGCGGGGTTGGCGTGGTACCGCGCGACTTCTTCACGGACGCGGAACCGGATGAGGTCGCGGAACGTCAGCGGCGACGGCAGGCCTTCGAGGAGCAGCCTGGCTGTCTCCCTGCCGGTTGCTGTCGCGTCCGTCACCACTACATCCATCGGTCAACCTCCGCACCCTGTCAGGTGACCACCGGCGCCGCGCCTCGTCGCCGTGACACCCCGCACAGGACGAGTCGCTCCTCATCCCTCCGCCAAGACGTCAACGCTCGGACGTCACTTGGCACCATCTGGGGCGACCCTATCAAGAGGCCACGACATCACCCTCGTGGAGCGTCACCCGGGCCCGCTTCGGCGAGCAGCGCGATCTGCTCGAGGTCCGAGGAAGTCGGGATCAGGATCAGCTCGTCGCATCCGCTCTGCTCGAAGGCCGCAACGTAGCCCTTGACCATCTCCTCACTCACCGCTGCGCTGGCAGCGATCTGGTCGGCGAACTCGCCGAGCCAGCCGTAGTAGTGCTTCATGTACGAGTCGGCCTGCTCACGCGCCCTCGGCCCGAGCGCGAAGTAGGCAAGCGAGAGCTTGCGCGGCTTGCCCGAGCGCCCGGCCGCCTGCCACGCCTGATCGACCGCGCCCGCCATCTGGGAGAACACCTCAGGCGTGCCGCCGCCCATGATCCAGCCATCGCCGAGGCGGGCGGCGCGCCGGAAGGCCGCCTCATCATGGCCGCCGACGATCAGCTCCGGTCCGCCCTCACGCGCCGGCGTCGGTCCGATCGCACCTGCGTAGCCGCGCTCCTCGCCGCTCCAGATGCGCTTCAGCTCCTCGAGACGCTCCTCCAGCCGACGGCCCCGCCCCGTTGTCGGGAGCCCGCTCGCCAAGTAATCGTCGTCGCGCCCGCCAAGCCCGACTGCCAGCACCAGCCGGCCACCAGAGAGCCGGTCGAGCGAGGCTGTCTGTTTGGCGAGCAGCGCAGTGTTGGTGTGCAGCGGCGCGATCAGGATCGAGGTGGTAAGACGAATCCGCTCGGTCACCGCCGCCGCGGCCGCGAGCGCGATCAAGTCATCGTAGTTCGGGTAGACAAGACGACCAATGGTGCCCAACGTGCTGAAGCCCGCTTCCTCGGCACGCTTCGCCCACTCCACGAGCGTCCTCCCCTCGGTGCCGGGGACCGTGGTTGGCAGGCCAATCCCAACATCCACGATGACTCCTCCTTGACCTCAGGTCGACCTCGCCGCCACGCAGGACGACGTTTCCGGCGCCTACAGGATCGGCACAGCTCAGCAGAACGCAGTATAAGAGTGAGGATCCGCTCTGGCAGTAGCGCGCCGCACGGCAGGGCGTGCGTGCCCCCACCGGAGTGGCCCATTACCGCGAATTGCCCGATGCCCAACGCATCGGCGATGCTGGATACGTCAGCGGTCGCTGATGCCACGTCCCGGCCTGGGTAGGGATGTCGGCATGGGCGTCATATCCAGACGCCGAGTTCGAGGAGGTGGTCCTCTGAAAGCGGAGCGAGGGTTCCCGGAGCTTCGGCAGGTGGTCTTGGACTGCACCGAACCGCGGGTGCTGGCGGAGTTCTACCGTCGACTGCTGGGCTTGCGGTACCGGCCTGGGGGTGAGCCGCCAGCTACCGGCGAGCCGGACCCCGTGGGTCAGGACTGGTTGGTGCTGCAGGACGCCGCCGGAAGCGTCCGGGTGGCGTTCCAACAGGTGGCTGCGCTGCCAAAGGCGACGTGGCCGGAGGGTCCGGTCCCACAGCAATTGCATTTGGACCTGACGGTGCCGACGACAGCGGAACTCGACGTCCAACACGAGCGGGCCTTGGCCCTCGGCGCCCGGCTGCTCGACGACCGCTCCGGCGATCCCGAGGAGCCGCTACGTGTCTACGCCGACCCTGCCGGACATCCGTTCTGTATCTTCGTGGTCAACTCGGCCGCAGTCTGAACCGCCACGTACGGCCGCCGGGCTGGTCGCCGTCGCCCAGCAGGCCAGGATCCCGTTCCGGGCGCGGGTGGCGCCCCCACGCCCCGTCTTCCGGCTCAGCCCGCGCGGCCGGAGGTAGCGGCCGTCTCGGCCGCTGGGGCGAAGGCGCCGCGCGCCCGGCGGGCGTAGGGGTTGAGCACGCGGTCGGCGAGCAGGCCAAGGCAGGACAGGTTCGGGAACCCGGGCCCCTGGGCGACGCCGGCCAGGACTGGCAGGTGGAGTTTGGGAGAAAGACCGGTGACCGCGAGGTCATAGCCGATGGCGTCTTCCAGCGCGGTGCGAGACGGCAGCCGGTGGGGTCCGACGCCGGCGGCGTCGGCGAGCGCCACCCGGGCGCGCTCGCCGAGCAGGGGCGCAAACCACAGCGGATCGAAGCCGACCGCAACGACGACCCAGTCGAAGGCGACGCGCTCGCGCGCCTGCTCGTAGTCGACCTCGACGACGACTTTGGCCTCAACCGGTTCGAGGCGGATGACACGACCGGCCACCGAGCGGACCGCCTCGGCCTGGTTGAGCACCTCCTCAACCTGGACGGAGAACACGCCGCGGTCGGTGCGCTTGAGGAACTCGCGGCGGTGGCGCTCGGCCAACCGCAGCCAGCCCGCGGCGGGGTCGGAGTAGAAGCGGTTCTCGTTGAAGCTCTCACCGCGCGTGTAGAGCACACCATGATCGGAGACGAGCTCGATGGTCGAGCCCTCGGGGAGCACGCCGAGCAACGCGGTGGTGATCGACCCGGCGGTCTCGCCGTTGCCGATCACGCACACCTCGACCGGGCCGGCGCGCCCGAGCCCCTCCTGGCTGGTCCAGAAAGTACGGCCGTCGAGGATGCGGGGGTGGTCGTCGGGCTGGCCGGGCAGGCGGATCGGTGTTCCGGGGCCGGTGAGGACCAGACCGTCGCAGTCGAAGTCGAGCCGGTCGCCCGCGAGCGTTCGGGTGGCCAACCGCCAGCGGCCGTTGGCGAGATCGATGCCGTCGACCTCGGCGAGGATCGGCTCGACGGGGATCCGTGAGGCGACCCAGCGCAGGTACTGGCTCCACCGACGGTGGGTGGGGCGAGGCCGCCCACGGTCGACCCAGTCCGCGAGACCCTCCTGGTCGACGAGGTAGCTCTGCCAAGACCAGCGACCCACCTCGTGGCTGACCTGCTCGGAGGCCGCGCCCCAGGTGTGCGCGTAGGGGAAGCCGACGTCCTTTTCGGGTTCGGTGCTGAGCCGCTGGCGGCCATCGGTGTACCCCGCGGCGCCCGACCAGTTGGCGGCGATGCCCTCACGGTCGATGAGGATAAGGTCGGGCACGTCCCGGCCGGTCCGGGCAAGGGCCGCGCGCTTGGCCGCGATCGCGAGCCCCTTCGGGCCAGCGCCGAGGACGGCGAGCGTTGGCCGGCCAGTGTGCTCATGCATGTCGGATCCTCCTGGCAGGCCGCCGTCCATCCCAGCGCACCAGGCGATTGTGCCCGAAGACGAACGCGCTCCACGAATCGAAGCGTCACGCCTCCAAGATCACCTGCTCTCAAGGGCGCGTTGCAGCAGCGGCAGCGACCGGTGCAATTCCCGTTGCCAGTAGGGCCAGTCGTGGGTGCCGGGGCCGTAGGCGTCGACTTCGACCGGGATGCCGGCCTGGCGCAGCCGTACGACGAAGGCGAGGGCTTGTGGCTGGAGGGCCTGCTCGAGCTGGCGGGCCTGCTGGGTGGGTGCCAGCGTGTCGAGCGGGCCGGGCTGGCCGTTGCCGACCGACACAAACAGGCCGACCCCGCGCAGCCGGGCCGCAAGATCGTAGGGGTTGTGCGCCGCCCAGACGCCGGCCTGCCGCTGCGGGTCGCCCCACAGGGCGGGTGGATTCTCGTCGAAGGCACGCAGGAGGTTCTGGATGAGCCGTGAGCTTGGGATCGGGCCGCCTTGGTAGCGGGTGTCGAGGATGCCGCTGTAGCTGGCGGCTGCCTGGAACATGCCGGGATGGCGGGCCGCGTAGGCCATCGCGCCCAGCCCGCCCATGGACACCCCGGCCACGACCCGGTGGTCCCCGGCGCGCCAGTCGCGCTCCAGCAGTTGGCGCAGCTCAACCAGGTGGAAGGTCTCCCACTGGGGCGGGCCACCGTCGCCGCCGTTGTACCAGTCGGAGTAGAAGCCAACCTGCCCGGCCTCGGGCATGACCACCAGCACCTCGGCCAGGCCGGGCAGGTCCTGGACGTCGGTGGAGCGGGTCCAGCTCTGGTAGGTGTCGCAGCAGCCGTGCAGCAGCCACAGCACCGGCCAGCGGCGTGCTGGCTCGGCGGCGAAGCGGCGAGGCAGCAGCAGGCGGACCTTGGCGCGCTGCCCGAGTGCCGGCGAGTCGATGGTGAGGTCGCGCAGGCGCGGGCCGAGTGTCTCGACAGCGACGACGCGTGCCGGCCGCTTGGGGCTGCCCGCAGCCTGCGGTCCCTGGGAAGGCCCTTGAGAGGAACCATGAGTTGCGGTGCAGGCGATGAGACCCACCGTGAGGAGGGCGAGCATCAGGCCGCGACCACGTACGAGGCGCGAAGAGCCGAGGTCAGCCGCCATGCGGCAGCCGGATGCGACCGTGGGCGGCCAGCGTGGCCAGTGCCCGCAGCGTCACGGCGCCGCGCCACTCCACCGATTGTCCCGGCGACCATCCCAGCCAGTCGAACGTCCAGCCGCCGTCGTTCTGCTGTCCCTGCTCGAGGAGGTCGAGGTCGGCCTCGATCTGGTCGTCGGTGAACAGCGCACGGCTGCGCCCTTCGGGCCGCGGTGACAACGCCAGCGGGGTGAGCCGCTCGTTTTCGGTGCCGCCTGCGACGGGAATCGTGCCGTCCGCCCCGAGCCGCGAGCGTAGACTCTCGATCGCGGCGGCAGCCCGTGCCCGGTCGGCAACGTTGTCGAGGAACTCGAGTGAGAACTTCACCCAGTAGGCGCTGAGCTCCTCCGAGCCCTCCAGTTTCGCCCAGCACCACTCGGTCGCGCGTCCAAGCCATGGCTCGCTCGAGCTCGCCTCCCACAGCCGCGCGGCGATCGCGAAGGTGAGGTGCGACCCGCCATCTGAGGGCACCATCCATGGGGCGTGCGGATGGGCGGCGGCAGTGGGCAGGACGAACGGTAGCCCGCCTTGTGCATCCGCGATAGCCCCAATCCAGGCAGCGGCGTCGGTGACGATCGGATCGTCGAGCGCCCCGATCTCGGCCAGCACCTCCAGAGCGTGAAGCGTCGCGGCCGGCTCGCTCTCCGGGGCGCGCACGTCGGGCTCCAGCGCATGGCCGAAGCCGCCGTCAGGATTGCGGTAGGCACGCAGCGTTTGGATGACAGGCGCCACCGACGCGCCGTGCAGGAGCGCCGCCAGCCGGTGACGGTCGAGGAGGCGGGCGTTGGCAAGGACGAACCGCTCGGCGGCGTCGACGTTGACTGGCATGCCACCACGCTACGCCGTGGTCAGCACCGCGTCTTTCAGGAATCGGACGGGCGTGATGCCGGTCAGGCGACGGACCTCATCGTTCATGTGCGCTTGGCTCGCGTAGCCGGCCTCGAGCGCTCGCGATACCAGCGAATCGTCCACGAGCGCCGCGAGCCCTCGCAAGCGAGCAACCCGGGCAAGCATCTTGGGCCCGTATCCCACAGCGGCGAGCATCCGTCGGTGGAGCTGACGCTCGCCAACCCCGAGCTCGGCCGCGACGCCCGCGACACGCGCCCCGGGAACGGCGAGCCTCCGCGCGGCGGTGAGCACCAGCGCATCCGGCTCGGCGCCACGCCGCGACACCGCGTCGGCCAGCAACTCCAGTCGCCGCGCGGCGCCGCGCCGGCCACGGCCTGCTGCAATCTCGCACCCTGCTCGCCCCAGACGAGCACGACAGCGACCTGCCGATCGCGCAGCTCCGATGCCGGCAGACCCAGGACCGCACCGGCGGCACCCGGACGCAGGCGGATGCCCGATAGGCGGATTCCCGCCGGCAAATCCACGCTGCGAGGGCCGGTATCGGCGCCGGCGATCACCAGCTCGCGCTCGGCCAGCCAGATCAGGTCGACGCAACCGTCCGGCACCACCCGCTGGACGCGATCCTCCTCCGGCTCGTTCTCCCACAGACACGCCACGACAGGCTCGAGGTCGACGGGCGGCCGGTACTCACGGTAGGCGGGAAGCATCGACGCGAGCATACTCCGCGTGACGTGGGCGAGCCTACCGTCCGGACGCAGGGCTCGGCGTTCTAGCTGCCGCGGTACGAACAGCAGCCCCGGCCATTTCTCGATGAGCTCGGCGTCGCTGCCGCCGATGGTGCCCGTGACCGTGCCTTCGGCATCCCACTTGAACTCCATCACATGCCAGATGCAGAACTGGGCGCTGGTGCCGTCGGCGAAGAACGCGGTGACCGTGCCGTCGTCGCCCTCTGGGAGTGGGTGAAGGTCTTGGCGAAGAGCACGACGTCCTCCATCCCGGTGAACAGCACCTGCCGCAGCGTCATCCGCGACACCGACCGCTCGCTGTCGACCGGATCGGTGTCGGCGCGCAGTGGGATGGTCGCGGTGAACCGCAGCTTCTCGGTGAGCACGTTGAAGTACCTGGGCGAGCGGGCGCAGGTGGCGATGAAGGTGGCAAACAGCTCCGGCGGCAGGCACTGCTGCAGGGCGCGGTTGCCGGTCGGGTCGATGCCGACACGGTAGCCGTGCAGGCCGTCGGAGCGGGTGCGGTCGCGCTCGTACACCGCGACCGAGACGCCGGCATGGCGCAGGCCGTGTGCCAGGCACATCCCGCCGGTGCCACCGCCGATGATGAGCACGTGCATGGTGTCAAGCTCCCTGATCGGTTATCCTGATGTCCCTCGAACATCGGCTATCTCGATGTTCGAGCTAACTTACCTTGAGAGTCGGGTTACTTGGATGTCAAGTGAAAACTTGGACGCCGTCCGGCAGGAACTGGGCCTGGAGGACCAGGCCTACCAGGCGGCCGTCAACGACTTCGACGCCGCCGCCGCCAGCACGCTCGGGGTGAACCGGACCGACCTGCGCTGCCTCGAGATCCTGCTGCAGCAGCAGGCCGCGCTCCCCAGCCAGCTCGGCGCCAGGCTCGGGCTGACCACCGGCAGCGTCACCGCAATGCTCGACCGCCTCGAGCGGCTGGGCTTCCTGACCCGCGCACCCGACCCGCGCGACCGCCGCAAAGTGATCATCCGGGCCACCCCCCAGGCCACCCAGAAGGTCTGGGTGGAGATCTACCAGCCCCTGGTCACCGAGGGCTTCGGCGACATCGCCCACTACAGCGCCGCCGAGCTGGCCGTGGTGAGTGACTACCTTCGCCGCGGCCGCCAGCTGTATGAACGCCACCTCGCCCGGGTCCGCGGCATGCCCCCGGCCAAACGGCCAAGCGGCCCGGCGCCCCATGACGTGAGCCGGTCAGGTCACGGCTCATAGCTCTTCTTCCTGAGGAGCGGACTCTCCGGCGGGCGGACGATCCGGCCGAGCCGCCGTGGGGAAGGCGCCCCGGCCCTGGGTGGCGATCACGGGCCTGGCATCGTTCATTGGGCCTGGGGGAGGAGCGCGGCGATCATGTAGTCGGCGAGGAACCGTGCGAATTGCGGCATGGACCAGCCGCGCTGCAGGACGAGCAGGTCGTAGAGCTCGGGTGAGGTGCAGGTCCACAGGATATCGGTCGCCTGGGCCAGGGTGACGCCCTCGCGCAGGTAGCCGCGCCGCTTCAGGAAGCGGGCGTGGTGCCGGGCGCGTTCGTCGCGGTCGCGGTTGCTGGCGTGGAGCAGCGCCGCCATATCGGGGTCGCTGGCCGCGGCGGAGCGGACGAGCAGCAGGATCGGCGACACGACCGAGGAGACCTCGCTGGTGAGGGCGCCCCAGTTGCGCATGATCGTCCTCGGGTCGGTCTCGCGTTCGCGCATCGCGTCGGAACGCTGGAAGGCCGGGACCGGTTCCCGGCCGGTCAGGCCGCGTTCGTAGATGGCGCGGACCAGTCCCGGTTTGCCGCCGAAGGCCTTGTAGATCGTCTCCACCGACACCCCGGCCTCGTCGGCGATCGCGGCGATGGTGGTGGCGGCGTAGCCGCCGTGCAGGAATTGCCGCTGGGCGGCGTCCAGGATGGCCTCCCGGTTGCGGCGGGCTTGGGCTTGGCGGCCGCTGGAGTCGTAGCGACGCCTGGGCTTGACGTTGGCCAATGGTTCGTTCCATACTCCTGTATCGGTTACAGTCAAGTGTAGCAGACCTGAGGGGGGGAGATCGTCATGGACCGAGCGGGCCAGGGCCCGGCGGCGGTGGTGGGGCGGCTGCTGGAGGCGGTGAACGCCCACGACCTCGACGCGATGGTGGCCTTGTTCGCCGAGGACTTCGTCAACGAGACGCCGGCCCATCCGCAGCGGAGCTTTCGGGGCAACCAGCAAGTCCGCCGCAACTGGACCCAGATCTTTGCCGGCGTGCCGGATCTCCGCGCGCGGGTGCCGCACGCGGTCGTCGACGGCGACACCGTGTGGACCGAGTGGGATATCTCCGGTACCCGGCGTGACGGGGCCGCCTTCCTGATGCGGGGCGTGTCCATCTTCGGTGTCACCGAGGACCGCCTGGCCTCGGTGCGGTTCTATCTGGAGCCGGTCGAGGAGACCAGCGGCGACGTCAACGCCTTCACCCCCCGGGTGGTGGGCACCACCACTGCCGACATGGACACGACCGGGGTGCGGTCATGATCTTGGTCACCGGTGCCACCGGTCACGTCGGCTCGGAGCTGGTGCGGCTACTCGCCCAGGCGGGCACGCCCGCTCGGGCCCTGATCCACTCGCCCGACAACGAAGCCCCGATCAAGCGCCTGGGCCTGGAGACCGCCCTGGGCGACTTCGAGCAGCCCGACACGCTGGATGCGGCCATGGCCGGCTGCGACCACCTGTTCCTGCTGTCGCCACCAAACCCCCGCCAGCCCGAGCAGGAACAACACGTCATCGACGCGGCCAAGCGGGCCGGGGTCGGGCACGTGGTCAAGCAGTCGGTGCCGGGGGCGGCCCCGGACGCGGGGCTGGTGTTTTGCCGCTGGCACGCGCAGATCGAGCAGTACCTGGCCCAATCGGGCCTGGCGCACACCCTGCTGCGGCCCAGCTACTTCATGCAGAACTTCCTCATGTCGGCCCAGCCCGTGGCCGAGCAAGGCGTGCTGTACGGCATGACCGGTGAGGGCCGGATCAGCTACATCGACACCCGCGACATCGCCGCGGTGGCCGCCCAAGTGCTCACCAGCCCTGGGCACCAGGGCACCAGCTACACGCTGACCGGCCCCGAGGCCCTGTCGGCGGCGGAGGTGGCCGAGCGACTGTCGGCGGCCATCGGGCGCCAGGTCCGCTATGTCGATGTCGGCCCCGACGCCTTTCGTCAGGCGCTGGCCGACGCTGGCCTGCCCGGCTGGCTGGTCGACGCCTTGATTGAGGGCAACACCCTGTTGGCGGCCGGCCACGGGGCCACGGTCACCGACGAGGTGGCCAGGATGACTGGCCGCCCCCCGCAGACGTTTGCGCAGTTCGCCGCCGATCACCGGCTGGCTTTCGGCGGCCAGCCGTCGTAGCTGCTGGCGGAGCTGCTGCTGCCGTCTGGCGGCCGAGCACCGTTGGCCTCGTCGGTGAGTTCGGCGGCGCCGATCACCGCGGCGGCGATTCCGGTGGGGAGCCGTGGTAGACGGCGGCGAGCCAGATCTCGGTGAGCGTGTCGACCAGGCGGTCCTGGTCGTCGAACGGGGGCTGGCCGATCGCCGCGAGGTAGTAGACCCGTTCGCCCAGCCAGGTGAGCGTGGCGGCGAGGGTGCCGGCGTTGATCGAGGTCTCGGGCGCCAGGCCTGAGGCGCGATCGCGCTGGATGCGCTCCGCGGTGCTCTTCGTGTACCCGTCCATGAGCTCCGTCCACAGCTTCGAGAGCCCGGGATCGGAGCGCCAGTTCTCGACGATCGCCCGCAGCAGGGGCGCGTGGGCGCTC
>Ga0137368_10003223_pt1 | contig 17399 bp, 18 predicted proteins | sample SagtaG_13_FD_104917 | JGI IMG/M metagenome (GOLD analysis project Ga0137368, IMG submission 104917) | Vadose zone soil microbial communities from Sagehorn Ranch, Mendocino, California, USA - Sage1_L_100_16 metaG | ecosystem: Environmental > Terrestrial > Soil > Vadose zone | place: USA...
AGCCGTAGCGGTCACCCTGACGGCTGAGATCGCGGGCCAGTGTCAGCCAGACCTGGGCTTGGGCGGCCTTGACCTCCGATCGTCGCAGGTGCTTCTCGATGTCCACGTTGGAGCGCCCTTCCAGGGTGTCGATCTCGTCGTACAGCCGCTCGGAGGCGGTCAGCGCAGCGTGACCTCGCCGTGTCGCCTCTTCCCAGGTCAGCCCGTCGAAGTCCGTCATGTGGATCCCCTCTCCATGAGCTAGCCGGCCTGCCCGGCACGGGTGGGAAGACCGACCCGTGTCGACGCCTGAACGTCGACCCTTCCCCGAGTGTAGGTTCTGGCCTGGGTCGCCTCGCTCATGTCCCGGTCGACAAGGGACCGGAGAAGCGCGCGGCGCAGATCCGGTAGGCAAGATCGGTGTCGCCGGCGGCGAGGCCCGCGTACCACACGCGCAGGGACCCGTCATGCAGCCTGATGGCGCACGGAGTCGTCACGGCGCGGGCATCCGGCCCGTCCCCGGTCGGCTCCATCATGGTTCCATGGCGGTCCCAGGAGATGCCGTCGGTGGAGGTGGCCATGGCGATCGCGACCCGGTTGCCGTCGTCGCTGGCGTAGAACATATGGAACGTTCTGGCGATCACCAGCACGCAGGGATGCGAGGTCGCCAGCTCGCCTTCCCCCGGCTCGAGGACCGGTCCGACGCGGTCCCAGGAGGCGCCGGACGGGGAGACAGCCGCAAGGATCACCGCTCTGCGGCTGTCTGCCGAACCGTCGTAGCCGGTGAAGAACAGCCACCAGCCCGCTTCGGTGCGGACCAGGCATGGATGGCTGGCCGCGACGGCGTCCTGCGGGCCACGCTGCATGATGGTGCCCTGCGCCGTCCAGGCGTACCCGTCGCTCGACGTGGCCATGTGCAGCCGCGTGGCCTCGCCGTCGAAGCCGGCGTAGACCATCAGGTAGCCGCCCGGGGTGGGCACCACGCACGGGGATTCCACGCCGTACTGATCGCTGTCGCCCGCGAACCCGGCGTCGATGGCGATCCCGCAACGCTCCCAGCGCGCACCGGATCGCTGCACCGCCGTCAGAATCCGCCCTGTGATCCCGTCGTGCGCCGAGTACCACATCCGCAGCGCGCCATGGTCCTCCTCGAGGACCCAGGGCCGCAGCATGCGCGCGTGATCCGGCTCGCCGGGTGGTGCCGGCGCGAACACCGCTCCCTCCCGGGTCCAATCCACTGGAAGCTACCTCCCTCTGCCGCGCCGGTCCGCACGACTCCGCCGGCCGTCGCTGTCGCGAAACCGCACGGGCTCATCGTGTATCACGGTTGCGGGTTCCGCGGAGGCGGCGGGGCGAGATCCGGTAGAAACCGGCACGCTGTGGTGTCGTTGCCACAGCGTGCAGCGTGGCATCAGCGAGCCCTTTCATGTCAGGCGGATCCGAAGAAGTGAACGGCATTCACTTGCCGATGATGCATACTCTATGGTAAACGCTGTTCACAGTCAACGATGCCCATGGCGCCTGCGCCAGGACGCCGGCGCGTGCAACGCGTCCGCGACGGCCGTGCCCGAGCCTCACGAGGTGCGCTTGGCCGGCGCGGAGGCGCCGAACACCTCCCTGGCGGTGCTCCTCGCGTGCTCGTCGAGCTTCAGCGCCAGCGCGCTGATCTTGCCAAGCCCCTGGGGCGTCAACTGGACGACGTTGACCAGCGCTTCCTTCTCCTGCTCGCCGCCGGAGTAGTTGGGCTCCGTGGCGATGGCGCCCACGCCGGCGCCGTAGTACTTGAACTCGGTGCCGGCCTCGAGGATCGCCAGCACCTTGGGGAAGCACCGGAAGGGGACGCACTTGGACCCGCCGACCTTCGCCACCTGGGCGGTGAGGGTCTCGCGGCCGGGGATGTCGGCCTGGAGGTAGGAGGGCATGCCCACCTTCGGGTCGGCCATCATGGCCACGCCCGCCGTGGCGCTGTTCACTCCGGCCAGCCAGGCGTCGTTGGCGTTCACGAACTGGCCGCCCTCGTAGCTCTCGGTGTAGGACCCGAGGTACCAGACGTTGCCGTGCTCGTCCTGGGCGAAGTAGTCGAGCGACCGCTCGGCGACCTGACCCGCGTCGACGTCCTCGTCCAGGACGAGCACGGTCCGCACCCCGTTCACCTGCTTCACCACGTCGGTGACGGTGGTGGTGCGCCGGTGGTGAAGCTCCCGGTGGCCACGGAAGAGCGTGCCGTCGGTCACCGTCTGGTAGCCGGGGACCAACGGCAGCCAGGGGTTGGCGTCGCCGATCGGCTGACCGAAATCCTTCGCATCGAACCTGCGAGGGTCGGCGTTGACCCGGACCACGGCCTTGGTCGTGGCCGTGGTGGCCTCGGTCGGGGAAGGCCCCGTCGAGGTGGTCTCCTGGCGAGCGGCCGCGGTCGACGACGGCGTCGACGTCGTCCCGCGGTCACATCCGGCGACCACCGCGAGAAGGGTCGCCGCAGCTACGGCAGCGACCATGCGGCGTGGTCGTGGCCCCTCCATGCGCTCGACCATAGCACCCCGTTCCTGAACAGAAGCTGAGCGCGGCTGAACGATTCTGGTGCGCTCGCCGCGACCGGCCTCGGACTACTCGTCGCGCAGCAACTCCGTGGGAGGCAGGCGGTTGACCAGCGTGGACGCCGCGAGCGATGCGACCAGCGAGACACCGAGGACGAGCGCCGCGAGGGTTGCGACCTCGGCGGGCGGGATCACGACCGGTGGGCGCAGCACGAACAGCGGACGCAGCACGTTGACCAGGAAGTACGCCATGGCGCTGCCGACGAGCAGCCCGGCCAGGCAGCCGAGGACCACCACCCCGCCCGCCTCCGTGACGAGCAGGGACCGGATCTCGCCGGCGCGCATCCCCTGGGCGCGCAGCGTGACGTACTCCCTCCTCCGCTGCAGCAGCAGCCCGAACACGAAGACCGTGATCGCGGTCGCGGCCATGGCCAGCGCGTAGGCGGAGTCGAGCGTCAGCAGGCCGCGGATGTTCAGCGCCGCCAGGCTCGACTGGTCCTTGTCGAGCGCGGTCGCCCGCGTGTCGATCTGCAGCGCGTCGACGGACCCCGGGCCGTTGCGCAGGGCCGAGACGGCCCGGTCGAGGGTGGCGGCATCGAGGTCGGTCGTCCGTGCCAGGAAGAAGCTTGCCTTGGTGGAGGGGATCAGGCTCACCTGTCGCCGCAGGTTGGCCAGCACGTCGGCGCCCTCGGGGAAGCCGGGCAGGCGCTCGAACAGCCCGATGACCTTCATGTCCGCAAGCTGCTGCTGCTTGGTCCCGCGGGCGAACAGGACCTTCACCGGGTCGCCGGGCTCGACCGCGAGGTAGTCGGCGAGGTCGGTGGTGAGGAAGACGCCGCCCTCCTCGCGCCGCAGGGCGTCCATCGCGCCCGCCGCCGTCTGGTCGACGAAGTTCGCGTCGGCCAGCGCCGCGACCTGCCCGAAGGTGGCGGGATCGACGGCGGCCAGGTTGGCCGCGTCCTCGTTGAACTCGCTCTGCAGGACGGCGTTCTGCAGGCTGAACACCACCGGGGTCGCCGTCTGGACGCCGGGGACGCCGAGCTCGCCGGCGTAGGCCGGCGGGTGCTCGACCGTGCTCGTCGGGCTCGGCGTCACCCGCACGTCGGACCCGACCACGAACCTCGCGTCCGCCGCCTTGGCCCGGTCGTACGAGGCGGTGAACGAGGCGACGCTCGTCCCGAGGGCGAAGATCAGCCCGACGACGATCACGCCGCCGGCCGCGGCCCAGGAGCGCCGGCGGACGCTGCGGCTGAGGATCCCCCAGAGGGGCCGGCCGAACCGGGGCGGGCTCGGCAGCGGCAGGCGGGAGAAGAACCGCTCGACCACCCGCGTCGAGAGCAGCACACCCGCGATCCAGACGCCGATGGGGACGATCACCAGGTGCATCCTGAGGGACACCGCGCGCCCGCTGTAGACCGACCCGGCGGTGCCCTCGAAGGCGCCGGTGCGCAACGCGATCGCTTCGGCGATCGCGACGACCACCAGCACCGCCATGTCGAGCCGGAGGCGCCGCCAGGCGGGCGGGCGCGACCAGAGCTGGGCTCGTTGCTCGCTGATGTCCCGGTTGATGGCCCGGCGGCCCGAGGCGTACAGCGCCGCACCGGTGGCGAGGAACCCCCCGCCGGCGCCCAGCAGCGCGGAGGCGACCAGGCTCGGGGTCGAGGCGCGGGCCAGCGCATCCGCGGAGAGGACGGCGATGGCGGAGGCCATCCCGAGGCCGAGGCCGACGACCGAGCCGGCGGCGGCGAGGGCGAGCGTGCGCAGGGCGTGCATGCGCAGCAGGTGCCGGCGGTTGGCGCCACGGATCCGCAGGATCGCCTGCTCGCGGCGGAGCGCGGCGGCCAGGACGCCGCCCGCGTACGCCGCCAGGATCGCGGCCAGCAGCGCGCCGGGCACGCCGAGGAACACGAACATGCGCTTGGCGACGCGGGCGTCGTCTCGGGCGACCTGGAGGGTGTTGGAGATGTTGTCGATCAGGTAGTCCTGGCCGGGCGCGACCCGGGTGACGGCGCCGGCGACCGCCTTGGTCTGCGCCAGCGCGGTTCCCGGGTCGGCGTCGAGCCGCTCGCGCTCCACGCCGATGTCGACCTCGAGGATCGGCTTGCTCCTGACGGCGTCGCCGCCGGTCGTGGCCGTCTCCTGGAAGGCGGGCACGATCGCCTCGGCGAACACCTCCGGCTCGATCACCACGGTGTTCGGGCTGTAGACGAACTGCTCGAGCTCCCGGCCCTGGCGGCTGTAGAAGAGGGACCTGGCCCGCGACAGGTCGGTGATCCCGCTGACCCGCACGGACAGCGGCGTCGCCCGGCCCGGCACGTCGACGCGGACGACGTCGCCGGGCGCGGCCGCCAGCGCCCTGGCCGCCTCCGCGCTGAGCAGGCCGTGACCCGGCCGGTACGAGCCGCTGACGATCCGGATCGTGTGGTCGTGCTCGCGGTAGCGGTCGTCGAAGCCGAAGACGCGCACCGCCCCGGCCACCCGCTTCGAGCCCGACCGGAGCGCGCCGGGCGCGAGGTCGACGAAGGAGAGCTGGTCGGCCGTTGCAACGCCGGGGACCTCGGCGATCCTGCGGGTCAGCTCCGGCAGCCCCACCGGGTCGGGCGCGTTGGCCTGGACCGGCGTGACGCTCTCGCTGCTGGAGAAGGTCGACCGCAGCGCCAGGGGCGTGCCCGAGCTCGCGGCCGCCGCCGTCGCGGTGTAGGCCAGCTTCACGCTCGTCTTCGGGGGGACCGTGCCCAGGTTGAGGCCCAGCTTGGCCTCGCCCTGGGCGAGGGGGCTGTCGCCGGCGCGGTCGGCGACGCGCGCCCCGTCGATCGTGGTCGAGCCGTGGACGTAGACCAGGGGCGCCGGGGGCTCGTCCCGGACGACGACCTCGTGGGCGGGTTGGGCGCTGTCGTTGACCAGGACGAGCTCGACACGCGCCCGCTCGCCGGGCTGGAGCCCCGTGGCCGGGGTGATCCGCTCGGTCAGCCGGACCTCCTCACCGAGCGGGGCGGTCAGGACCCGCTGCATGTCCAGGGGCAGCGGCGTGACGGCGCGCTGGGTCATCGACGCCGAGGAACCGTCGACGAAGAAGAGGACGGCCGAGAACAGACCGACACCGAGCGTGATCCCGGCGAGCGTCGCCAGGCTCCTCCTCGGGTTGCGGACGAGGTCGCGCCAGACGTACCGGGCGATCATGTGACGCGCCCGTCGCGGAGCCCGATGCGCCGGTCCATCCGGCTCGCCGCGCCCAGGTCGTGGGTGACCATGACCAGCGTCGCGCCGATCTCGCGCTGCACCTCGAGCAGCAGGTCGATGACGCCGGCGGCGTTCGCGCCGTCGAGCGCGCCGGTCGGCTCGTCGGCGAGGATGACCTCGGGCCGGTGCACGACCGCCCGGGCCACCGCCACCCGCTGGCGCTGGCCGCCCGAGAGGTGGTCGGGAAGCCGCTGCGCCTGGTCCGCCAGGCCGAGCTTGTCGAGCAGGTCGAGGGACCGGTCCACGGCGGTGGACGCTCCGTCGAGCGCGAACTGAAGCTCCACGTTCTCCACCACGGTGAGGAACGGGAGCAGGTTGTCCGCCTGGTAGACGAACCCGACGTGGGTGCGCCGGAAGTCGGAGCGGCGGCGGTCGGACAGCGACGAGATCTCCTCCCCGCCGACCCGCACGGCGCCCGTGGTCGGCAGCGCGAGACCCCCGAGGACGCCCAGCAGGGTCGACTTGCCGCACCCGCTGGGTCCGGTGACCGCCACGCTCGACCCGGCGTCGACCGTGAACGAGACCCCGTCGAGCGCGCGCACCGGACCGCCCGGAGTGGCGTGCTCGACCACCACCGATTCGAGCCGGATCGAGGCGTCCATGGTCACGCCGGCACGACCTGGCGATCGGCGAGGCGCAGCCAGTGCTGCGCCTGGCGGGCGAGCTGCTCGTCGTGGGTCACGTACAGGACGGCGACGTCACGGTCGCGAGAGGCGGCGAAGACGAGCTCAGTGACGTGCGCGGTGGTGGACGAGTCGAGCTGGCCGACGATCTCGTCGGCGAGCAGGAGGTCCGGCTCGTTGGCGAGCGCCACGGCCACCGCCACCCGTTGCGCCTCCCCACCGGAGAGCTGCCTCGGGAGGTGGTCCGTGCGGTCGCCGAGCCCGAGCTCGGAGAGCAGCTCCCGGGCTCGGCGCAGCGACCGGCGGCCCGCCCCGAACCCCATGGCCAGCTCCACGTTCTCGACGGCGGTCAGGAACGGGACCAGGTTGTCGGACTGGAGCACGACACCGATGCGCTCGGCGCGAAGCCGGGCGCGGTCGGCCTCCCCCAGCTCGTCCGTCTGCCGCCCCCCGATGTGGATGCGCCCGGCGTCGGGACGCATCAGCCCGGCGATCAGCGAGATGAGCGTCGACTTCCCACTCCCGGACCGGCCGACCAGGCTCGTGGTCTCGCCGCGCCGGAGGTCGAGGTCGACCCCGTCGAGGACCTGGAGCCGGTTGGGACCGGTGCCGTAGGACTTCGACACCCCCTCGAGGCGCACGTACGGTTGGGGGTGTCGCTGAGCGTCGCGCATCTGACCATTGTCGCCGCCAGCCGCGACGACGGCACCCCCGCACGGAGCCGGCACCGCTGCCCGTTCGGATGCGGGGACGACCCTTCGCAGCCGGCTGGCCGCCACCTATGGTTGGGAACGCGGGCTGACGCGCGGCCGTCAGCGGGCACGGGTCGACTGGCCGACCTCGATCAGGTGCCCGTCGGGGTCGCGCATGTAGCAGCGGATCTCCGCGCCGCGGTCCATCGGCGGGGTGAGGAACTCGGCCCCCCTGGAACTCCACTCCTGGTAGACCGCCTGGATGTCGGCCACACGGATGTTCAGGAAGGCGCTGGCGCGCGTGGGGTCCCCCGGCGGTTCCAGCACCACCTCGGGCTTGTCCTCGGTCGGGCCGCCGCCGACGTTGATGATCACCCAGCCGTTGGCCAGCTTGACGATCGTCGGCTCGCCGTCCAGCACCACCGTGCCGCCGAGCACGCCGACGTAGAAGTCGCGCGAGCGGGCCACGTCCGCCGCGACGACGAAGTGCGTGAGCACGAACCCCTCGCTCGGGGCGGGGAAGTCATCGCCTGCCATCGAGTACCCTCCTGCTCGCTTGCCGGTGCCGCCATCCTGGCACCCGGACGCCGTCCGCGCCTCAATGGGTGGTGGTGGCGGCGACCCGGTCGAGGAAGGCGCGGGTGGCCTGCTCGTAGCGGGCGCGGTCGTGGTTCCACGACTCGACGTGCCCGGCGCCGGCGACGGGCACGAAGGTGACCAGGTCGGGCCGTGCCGCCGCGAGGGCCTGGCTGGGCGCGATCGGCAGCCTGGGGTCGGCGGTGCCGTGGAACAGCAGGACCGGGACCGACAAGCGGCCGGCCCGGTCCACGTAGTCGAGGCGGTCCCAGTCCAGGTCGTAGCGGACGCCGGCGATGGCCTTGGCGACCGTGGTGAGCGAGGCGGGGACCGGGACGCCGGCCAGCGGGAGCGTGCGGTCGCGGGCGCCGTGGTCGACGGCCGCGCCGAGGCTCAGTCCGGGGGCGTCGAGGATCACCCCGCGCGCCTTGGCGGCCAGCCTCGACTCGTACAGGAAGCTGGTGACGATCCCGCCGCCCATGCTGTAGCCGACCAGCACGACCTCGGTCGCCCCGTGGGCCAGCGCGTAGGCGGTCGCGCCTTCGACGTCGCGCCATTCCTCCTTGCCCCAGTGCCGCAGGCCGTCGGGGCTGCGCGGGGCGCCAGGGTCGTTGCGGTAGGCGATGTCCAGCGCGGGGAAGCCCTGGGCGAGCACCGGGCCGAGCAGCCGCAGCGCCTCGCGGCGCGGCGCGTTGTAGCCGTGCACGAACAGGACCCAGGTGGGCCGGGTTCCCGCGACGAACCAGGCGGGCGTCGGGCCGAGCTCGGAGGTGTAGGTGACCTCGTCGAAGGGGATGCCGAACGCCGCCCGAGGGTCGGAGGGGAACGCGAAGCTGTCCACGCCGGCCTGGTCGCCCACCTCGAGGGGAGCGCCGCGGAGCTGGGTGAAGGTCCGCACCACCCGGTCCGGCTCCAGCTCCTGGACGGCGCCCATCTGCCCGTACCCGTCGCGCCACTGGAGCCCCCAGGTGCCGGCGGCGGTGAGGTCGGCGGGCGAGGCCGCGTCGCGGCCGAGCGTGACGGCGTGGTCGCCGACGGCCAGCACCGGGATCCGGTAGTCGGGGTCGGTCGGCGGGGCGGCCTTCAGGGCGCCGTCGCGGATCTCGCCGGAGTAGAACCAGCCCCCGGCCCCGTAGAACAGCACGAGGACGGCGACCAGGATGATCGCGGCAGCCCGGGCCAGCCCCACCGGGAGGCGCCGGCCGCGCGGGCCGGCGCGGCCGGTGTCGTCGAGCTCCTGCTCGGCGGTGCTGGGCATGATGCCTGCCTCTCAGGGCCCCGGTGGTGAGCATCGCGCCCACCAGAATGTGACGATCATCCTCTGAATCCCAACCCGGACAAGTGGAGATCGCCCTCATTCGGCCGCTGGAACCGCCCACCCCGCCTGGGTAGATCCGGAACTAGTCCGGGTCGTCCCGGAGCGCCCGCAGCGCGGCCGCCTGCTCGGCGGTGATGCCCTTCGCCCGCTGCGCCGCGGCCTCCTCGGCGCTGAGGCCCGCGCCGAGCCATTCGGCCACCTCGTCGAGCGGGATGCCGGCCCGCCACCAGTCCTGGACGACGTTCACGGCCGGGTGGCCCTGTCGCGTCAGGCGCCCGGCCTCGGCCGGCCGCACGCCCAGGGCCGTCCACAGCGCCGCGTCGGCCGCCTCGACGTGGTGCCGCGCCCAGTCGAGCGCGGCGTCGTCCCACCATTGACGCATCGCGTAGCTGGTGATCACCCGAGGCGGGACGCCGGCGTCCGCAAGCCTGCGAAACCCGTCCGCGTGGGAACCGGCGGTCGCGTGACCCGCCACGGACTGTGGTGCCCGCTGCTGGTCGAACGCGCGGAGGGGCGTGAGGCCCTGATGCTTGTACTGGCGGGCGCGATCCAGGTCGACGCCGAACTCGTGCCAGGCCACCGCCTCCGTGGCGTCGATGCCGGCCGCCCGCCAGTGGCGGACCGTCTGTGCCGTGACACCGGCGGTGCGCCACTGCGCGGCGTGCAGGCCGTCCGCCACGCCGGCGTCCCGCCATGCCCGCGCCTCGCCGAGGGCGAACCGCCACCTCCGCCAGATCCTCGCCTCGGCCCGCGCGAAGCCAGCCGCCAGCCACTGGCTCAGCGGCTCCGGCTGCTCGGCGCTCACCAGCCGCCCGCCCCGGCCGGCGGCGGAATGTCGACGGCCGTGGCCCACTCGGGGGTCCGGCCGGTCGGGTCCATGAGCCCGACGACCACCCGCGTGCGCGCGGGAGGCGCCGGCGGCCACGGGGTGTGCCCGTCGGTGAGCACGATCACCAGGTCGGGCCGGGGCCGCAGCCGGGTGGCGGCGGCGAGGCCGGCGCCCATGTCGGTCCCGCCGCCGCCGAGCAGGCGCACCTGCCCCGGGTCGAGGACCCGCTGTGCCTCGTAGGCCTTGGCGTCGCAGCTGATCACCTGGAGGTTCCGGCGGGCGACGCCGACGCTCTTCAGCACGCCGCCGATCTCGCCGAGTGCCTGGGCCAGCATCTGGTCGCTCATGCTGCCCGAGGTGTCGATCACCATCGCGACCTGCGGCAGGGGCTGGCGCAGGCTCGGCAGCACGACGTCGCGCACGACCGACGAGCGGCGCGACGGGCGCCGGTAGGTGAAGTCGACCCGTCCCGCGACGTCCGCGACGCCGCGGCGCACCGCCGAGGCGAGGAGCTGGCGCCAGCTCACGACGGGGTCGAGGATCTCGTCCGCCCAGCGCTCCCAGCCGGCGGGCAGCTCACCACGCTGCCGCCGGTGCTCCCGGATGCGGCGGGCGACGTCCCTGCCCAGCAGCCGGCACTCCAGCGCCGAGAGCCCCGGGCGGCCGCAGTCCCACGGACGGCACTGGCCGTCACAGCCGCTGCCGCAGTCGGGCGGCTCGCGCTCGAGGGCGCTGCCCGCATGCAGCGCGTCCCAGTACTGCTCGGCAACCCGGCCGTCGGGCTGGCCGAGGCTGGCCGGCACCACCGCCTCGTCCGGCAGGGTGAGCTCGCCGGCGCGGAGGTCATCGTCGATCTCGGCGTCCCCGGCGAGGTTCCAGCGGCGCTGCTCGGGGGTTCTCCGCGACACGGGCAGGGCGGGCGGCGTCGCCGCCTCACCCGGGAAGCGCGCGGCGTGCTGGCGGAGCAGGTGGGCGACCTGGTGGACCAGCCAGAACCCGACCGTCCCGACCTCGGCGCCGCGCAGCACGGCCGGGTCGAGGTAGACGTGCCAGGCGGTGTCGACGGGGAAGGCGCCCAGGTCGAAGCGCCGCTCCGGCGGCTCGTCGGACTGGTCGACCACCACCGGAACCAGCGCGAGCAGCGCCGTGGCGAGGTACGGGGCCTGGTGGGCCGCCCAGACGCGGCTCGCGGCCCAGTGCTGGCGCAGCTCCGGCGCGAGGTCGTGGATGCCGCCGGCCCGGACCGTCACGGACCCTCCGTCCGCATGAGCCCGGCGGCGCGCAGCACCGGGACGAGCTCCAGGACCTCGGCGGGGAGGTCGGCACCGGCCGGCCGCGCGCCAGCAAGGGTGCGGGCGGCCAGCGTGGCCACGTCGGAGGCCGTCTTGGCGGCCTTGGCCACCACCCGCCAGGCCGCCGCCCACGAGTCCACGTCGCCCTTGGCGACGGCCACCGCCGCCACCGCCGTCACTACCGCGAACGCGCGGTCGCTGCGCTCGGGCAGGCTGAACGACTCCGGGTCCGCCAGCACCGCCTCCGGATCGGGCAGGTCCACGTTCACCAGCCAGGAGAGGAACTCCAGGCCCGGGCCCTCGCCGACCGCGCCCATGACGAGCGTGGCCCGTGCCTGCTCGGAGGCACCGCAGGCCTCGCACGCGGCGAGCAGCGTGCTCACCGCCTCCCAGCTCCTCGGGCTCGGCCAGCCCCGGCTGGCGAGCGAGGCGACGACCGGAAGCTGCAGCACCAGGGTCGGCCGCACCTCCAGGAACGCGGCCACCGCCGCACGCGCCGCCAGCCGCTGGGCCGGGCTCGGCACGCCGGCCGTCGACACCTCCGGCGCGGCGAACCCGACGGCCAGGCCCTTGGCCACCGAGCGTGCCTCCACCGGCCATTCGAGGTGGACGAGGCGGTTGGCGAGGGGCGGCGCCAGCTCCCACCCGTCGGCCGCCTCCTCTGGAGGGTTGGCCGCCGCGACCACCCGCACGTCCTCCGGCAGCGCGACGTCGCCGACCACGCGCTCGAGCACGACCCGCAGCATCGCCGCCTGCACCGCCGGCGGAGCCGTGGTCAGCTCGTCCAGGAACAGCAGGCCACGCTCCGCGGCGGCCAGGCGCCTGGCCCAGGACGGCGGCGCCAGCGCCACCATCCCGTCGACCACGACGGGGAGGCCGGCGAAGTCCGACGGCTCCCTGATCGAGCCGATGACCACCTCCACCGGCCATCCGAGCGACTCGCCCAGGGCGCGGACCGCCGACGTCTTCCCCGTGCCCGGACTTCCCCAGAGCAGCACCGGCACCTTCGCCATGACGGCGATCGCCAGCGCCTCGTTGGTCACCTCTGCGCCGATGCCCGCACCACCCTCCCCCATCGCAACCCTTGTGCCTATTGTGATGGGTGGCCGATCGGCGCTCCAAGAGGTGCGTGCAACGCGGAATCGGCGACTCAGGACCGGTGGGGAGGCTGGTCGGCCTCGGCGAGGCGCTTGATCGCCGCCAGCCGGGCGTCCCATTCGGCGGCGAGGCCGGCCAGCCAGCGCGCGGTCGCGTCCAGCCGGTCGGGACGCACGGTGTAGCGCAGCTCGCGACCCCGCCGGGCGCCGCGGACCAGGCCGGCCCGGTCGAGCACGGCGAGGTGCTTGACGACCGCCTGGCGGCTGACCGGCAGGTCGACCGCGAGGCTGGTCGCCGACGCCTCGCCACGGGCGGCGAGCACGTCGAGCAGGCGCCGGCGGGTCGGGTCGGCGAGCGCGACGAACACCTCGTCGGCCTCGCCCGCCGACCCGGCGCCCGCGTGGTCAGGCGGCATGCCGCTCCCCGTACCGGCGCAGGCTGTCCAGCACCTGCCGCCAGCCCTGGCTGTTCGCCTCGGCGTGCCGCGCCTGGTCGACCTTCACCGCGTCCGTGCTGGCAAAGCCGCTCTCCACGACGCGCACGCGGGTGCCGTCGCCTTCCGGCGTGAGGGTGAACTCCACCAGGGTCGCGCTGCCCTCGGCCACGGGCGTGTCCGGGTGGCGCGCCCAGCGGAAGGCGAACCGTCGCGGCGGCTCGACCTGCTCGACGACGGCGTCGATCTTCCCGAACTCCTCGCTGACCAGGACCATGGCCCCGCCGGGCCGCAGGTCGACCTGCGTGGTCATGCCCTCGAACCACCGGTCGACGTGCTCCGGTCGGGTCAGCACCTCCCAGAGCCGCTCGGCCGGTGCCGCGACCACGATCTCGCGCTCGATACGATCTGCCACAGTCACGAAGCTGCCTTCCCTTCCGCTCGGCTATGTGCAACCCCATAGTTGCACATATCGCGCCGTGGCGCAACCCTGCGGTTGCAGAATCCTCAGACGCCGGGCTTGAAGAACATCGCCCAGGTCGTCACGACCAGCAGCAGGAGGATCAGCATGATCCCCCACGACCAGCGCCGCAGCTGCTGCCGCGCGCCGACCTGGTCGCCGGCCTTCGCCGCCCGCTCCGCGGCGAGCGTGGTGCGGCTGAGGAAGACGGCGCCGACGAGGATGGCGGCCGCGACGAGCGCGAGGGAGAGCCAGATCCACGTCTGCCCGAAGCTCCAGGCGTCGTCGTCGACGACCATCCAGATCCCCAGGACGAGGACCAGCCCGGCCGCCGGCGAGAGGACCAGCGGTCCGACCACGCGCAGGCTGCTGATGAAGCGGGCGACCGCCACGTCCTCGCCGGTCCGGATGACGTACGTTCCGAATGCGATGAGCGCGACCAGGCCGCCGACCCAAACCATCGCGCTGAGCACGTGGAGGAACACGAGCCATTCGTGGAGTGTGGCGAGCGGCATTGCAGACTCCTCCCCTTCCTGGCATGTCCCTACTTGGTTCCACTCCAAACATGAGTTGAAACCAAACTTGGTGTTACTCTACCAATGATGGGGCTTCGTGAGCGCAAGAAGGAGCAGACCCGACGGCTGATCACCGAGACCGCCTGGCGGTTGTTCACCGACCGCGGCTTCGATCACGTGACGGTCGCCGAGGTCGCGCGCGAGGCGCAGGTCGCCCTGGCGACCGTCTTCAACTACTTCCCGACCAAGGAGGACCTCTTCTACTCCCGGCTCGAGGCCTTCGAGACGCGGCTGCTCGAAGCGGTCAGCGCGCGGGAGGCGGGAGAGCCGGTGCTGGTCGCCTTCCGGCGCCACCTGCTCGAGCCCGGCGGCCTGCTGGCCCGGGCCGACGCGGGCGACCCCGACGCGCTCGAGCAGCTGCGCACGGTCAACCGCATGATCGCCACCAGCCCGGCGTTGCTGGCTCGCGAGCGGCAGACGATCGCCCGCTACGCGGACTCCCTCGCGGAGCTGCTCGCCGCCGAGACCGGCGCGCCGGCCGACGACGTCAGCGCGCACGTGGCGGCGAACGCGCTGCTGGGCGTCCACCGCACCCTGATCGACTACACGCGCCGGCGCATGCTGTCCGACGAGCAGCCCGCCCGGCTCGCCGCCGACGTCCGCAGGGTCGGCGAGCAGGGGTTCGCGCTGCTCGAACGTGGCCTCGGCGACTACGCCGCCAAGTCACGGCCGTAGCGCGGGGGCTTCCGGGGGGAGCTGTCTGCGGGCTCCCCGGGATCAAGCCCCCGTCCGCTGGAGGGCCTGGTCGAGGTCGGCCAGGAGCTCGGCGGCGTCCTCGATGCCGACCGAGAGCCGCACCATGCCCGGCCTGATGCCGGCCAGGTCGAGCTCTCGGGGTGTGTAGGAGAACTGCGAGGAGTTGTGGGGGGCGCTGATCAGCGTCTCGACGCCGCCCAGGCTGGTCGCCTCGCGGACGAGGTGGAGGGCGCGCAGGAAGCGGGCCGCGCGGTCGTTGCCGCCGCGGACGACGAAGGCGACCATCGCGCCCCGGCGCCCGGGGCGCCAGGTCCGTTCGGCCACGGCCGTGTCCGGGTGGGACGCCAGTCCCGGGTAGGCGACCTCGGCGACCTCTGGCGAGTCCTCCAGCCAGCGGGCGACGCGCGCCGCGGCGTCGGCTTGCCGGCCGAGGCGCAGCTCGTAGGTGTGCAGAGCCCGGGCCACCAGGAACGCGGCGTGCGGGTCCAGGCAGGTGCCGAAGGTGACGACGCGCCGCTGGACCTCGCGGACGCTGGCGGCGTCGGCGACCACGGCGCCGGCGACGACGTCGGAGTGGCCGTTGAGGAACTTCGTGGCCGAGTGGACCACGACGTCGGCGCCGAGCGTCAGCGGCTGGAGCGTGAACGCCGACGCGAACGTGTTGTCGACCACCAGGCGGGCGCCGGACCGGTGGGCCAGCTCGGCGACCCCGGGGACGTCGAGGACGCGGAGCTGCGGGTTGGACAGCGTCTCGGCGTAGGCGACCGCCGCCGGCCCGGCCTCGAACGCGGCCTCCCACTGTCCGAGATCGGCCGTGGCGACGAAGTCGACCTGGACCCCGAGCGCGGGCAGGTCGCGGACCAGCAGGTCGCGGGTGTCGCCGTACAGCTCGCGCGCGGCGACGATGCGGTCGCCCGCGCGGCACAGCGACAGCAGGGTGGTCGCGATCGCTCCCATCCCGCTGCTGGTCATCACCGCCGCCTGGCCGCCTTCCAGCCGCGCCACGGCGTCCGCGGCCCACGCGACCGTGGGGTTGCCGAACCGCGTGTACCAGGTCTCGCCGAACCCGCCGCCGTCGAGGATGTCCCGGTAGCTCTCGTCGTCCAGCTCGAAGGTCGTGCACTGGTAGATCGGGGGAACCACCGGCATGGTGCGGCTGAGGTAGCCGCGAGCCACGTCCGTCCAGCGCTCGCCTCCTCCAGCGGTCGTCATACCTGCGCACCTCCTGCTCTCAGCCCGGCCAGCCGGGCGCCTCGTACACGACCTCGCCGCCGGGTCGGCCGCGCGGCCGCGGTCAGCCCGGATCGCCGAGCTCGGCGAAGAGGGTGATCTGCAGGCCCGCCGGCGCTTCGAGCCGCGCGTTGGACGAGTTCCACGGTGTCGTGGTCGGCGGCGCCAGCACGCGGGCGCCGGCGTCCTCGGCCGCGCCCGTCGCCACCGCGGCATCGGCGACCTCGAGCGCGACCCGGATGGGGCCGGCCACGCGCCGCCCGACCTCCACCTCGTCGATGTAGGCGGCATACGGGGGATCCGCGAGCTCGAGCGTTGCCCGGCCGGCGTCGAGGATCGTGACGCGCCCGTCCCCGGCCGGGGAGGTGTAGGTGCCGACCTCGGGCATGCCGAGGACGTCGCGGTAGAACCGCAGCGCGACCTCGCGGTCCTCCGCGGTGACCGCGAGCCGCAGCTGGGCGACCCGAACGTTGCTCATGACCGTGTCCCTTTCTGGATGGAGTTCGCCGCGGCGCGCCGTGGCGCGCGGCCGGCGGCGGAGGCAGGATAGGTCATGCACGTCGTGCGACCACCGGCACCGCCACGATCGGCGGCGCCGGCGGGGTCCTGTGGTGGACGGCGTGCACCGCCGCCGCCGCGGCGGTCCTCGTCGCCTACGTCCTGGCGGTCCGGCGCGGCGGGCGCGATGCGCGTGGTGCGGGTCGCGCCCCTACCTGACGACGCCGACGATCTGACGGCGGTCGTTGATGTCGAGGGGGCGGTGGCCGTCGTGGCGAGCGGGCTGTCGAAGGTGGTGAAGGTGCCGTCGTCGTACAGGAGCCCGTGGGTCTTGCCCGCGTCGTCCAGGTAGCCGCCCACGATCTGGCGGCGGTTGTTGCCGCCGAGCAGCTGGGCGCGCGGGAAGGCGGTGGTGTCGATCGTGGTGTAGACGCCCTTGCGCAGCATGAACCCGTTGGGCATGCCCGCGGCGTCGAGGTAGCTGCCCACGATCACGCCATGGTCGTCCACGTCGAAGGGCACGGTGTCCGAGGCATCCGGGAACTCGATCGGGGTGCGGACGCCCCGGTCGAGCAGGAAGTGGCGGGGCCTGCCCTGCTCGTCCTGGTAGGCGCCGAGGATCTGGCGGGGCTGTGCCTCACCGGGGTCTTCCTTGCCCGCCGGCGGGGTAGGTGACCGTGTACGGCGACGTCACCGCCGGCGCCGCCAGCGCGGGCTGCGCGCCCGCCCGCCCGGGGTCATCGCACGACGCGGCCGCGCAGCACGACCCGTGAAGGCTCGTCCAGAACGGCGAGGTCCCGGCGTGGATCGGCGGGGAAGGCGACCAGGTCCGCCGGCGCGCCCTCCTCGATCCCGGGCAGGCCGAGCCAGCGCCGGGCGGTCCACGACCCGGCGCCGAGCGCCGCCTCGGCCGGGACGCCGGCGCGGGCGAGCCAGCGGATCTCGTCGGCGACCCGGCCGTGTGGCGAGTGCTCGCCGCCGAGGCTGTCGGTCCCGGCGAGCACCGTCACCCCCAGCGGATCGCCCGGGCGCTCCGCACCGGGGTGGGTGTGCACGTCGACCAGGCCGGGCACGAGCCAGCCGCGGTCGACCACCGTCGCCGCTCCGGCCACGGGCTCCAGCGTGATCAGGCCGCCGGCGACGTAGAGGTCACGCTCCTCGCCGCCCGGCAGGACGACGCCGCGTAGGTGCAGGGCCATGGAGCCACCGTACCAAGGCCGCCCGGGCCGCCGGCGTCGTCAGGAGGTCCGCTCCGAGGCGTCGTCCGCCCAGTCCGCCGCCGCGACGCTGTTGCGGCCGAAGGGCCGGCCGAGCCGCGCGACCTCG
>Ga0137368_10003244_pt1 | contig 17353 bp, 21 predicted proteins | sample SagtaG_13_FD_104917 | JGI IMG/M metagenome (GOLD analysis project Ga0137368, IMG submission 104917) | Vadose zone soil microbial communities from Sagehorn Ranch, Mendocino, California, USA - Sage1_L_100_16 metaG | ecosystem: Environmental > Terrestrial > Soil > Vadose zone | place: USA...
CCGTACGACGTCGGCGCCACCTATCGGGTCCTCGAGCGCTCCCTCGGATCGCCGGGCGTGTCGGTCGTCATCGCCGACCGTCCGTGCGTCGAGGCGCCGCGCAAGATCCGCGAGCGCCCGTTCGAGGTCATCGAGGACCGCTGCGTCGCGTGCCAGCTCTGCCTCGACCTCGGGTGCCCCTCGATCGGCTGGTCGTCGGAGCGCCGCGACGGCCGACCGCTCGTGACCATCGACGTCGCGACGTGCAGCGGGTGCACCGTCTGCGCGCAGCTCTGCCCGACCGAGGCGCTCGTCCCCATCGCGGTCGCCGCCGGGAGCGGTCATGCCTCCTGACACCGTCGGCGTGCTCGTCGCGGGCGTCGGCGGGCAGGGCGTGATCCTCGCCAGCGCGATCGTCGCCGACGCGGCGCGGCGCTCGGGCCGCGATGTGAAGCAGAGCGAGGTGCACGGCATGGCGCAGCGCGGTGGCGTCGTCACGTCGCACCTGCGCTTCGGCGAGACGGTGCGCTCGCCCCTCATCGAGCTCGGCGGCGCCGACGTCGTCCTCGCCTGCGAGTGGAACGAGGCCATCCGCGCGGCCGCGTACCTGCGGCCGGGGGGAACGCTCATCACGAGCGCGCTGCGCATCGTGCCGCCGCGCGCGCTCGCCGACCGGCGCACCGGCCGCGTCGACTATCCCGACCTCTTCGAGCACCTCGACGGCCTCGACCTGCGCGCCTGCGACGCCGAGGCGATCGCCCGGCGCGCGGGCCACCCGAAGGCGGGGAACACCGTCCTCGTCGGCGTGCTCGCGGGCCTCGTGCGGTTCGCCGACGACGCATGGCGGGCGGCGATCGCCGCGAACGTCCCGCCGAAGGCGCTCGACGCGAACCTGCGCGCGTTCGACGCCGGCCGCGCCCTGCGCTTCGCACGGCCCGCGCGCGGCTCGCGCCGGCGCGCCGCGCCGGCCCCCGTCGCCGCGCCGCCGGCGCCGCGCATCGTCATCGACGCGGCGTGGTGCAAGGGCGCCGACTGCTCGCTGTGCGTCCGCGCGTGCCCGGAGCGCTGCCTCGGCTTCGACGGCGGCACCGCGGTGGTCGCGACGCGACCCGATGCGTGCACGGGCTGCCGGCTCTGCGAGATCTTCTGTCCCGACTTCGCGATCGTCATCCGGAGCGTCGCCGCATGAGCGAGCTGCTCCAGGGGAACATGGCGTGCGCCCGGGGGGCCCTCGACAGCGGCTGCACGTTCTACGCGGGCTACCCGATCACGCCTTCGTCCGAGATCGCCGAGCACATGGCCGTCGCGCTCCCGGACCGCGGCGGCGTCTTCGCCCAGATGGAGGACGAGATGGCGTCGCTCGGCGCCGTCATCGGCGCATCGCTCGCCGGACGCAAGGCGATGACCGCGACGAGCGGTCCCGGCTTCAGCCTCATGCAGGAGCACATCGGCTACGCGGCGTACGCGGAGATCCCGTGCGTCGTCGTCGACGTCATGCGCGGCGGCCCGAGCACCGGGCTGCCGACGCGACCCTCCCAGGGCGACGTCATGCAGGCGCGCTGGGGCACGCACGGCGACCATCCCGCGATCGCGCTCGCGCCAGCCTCGGTCGCCGAGGTGTACGAGCTCACGGCGCGCGCGTTCGCGCTCGCCGAGCGCTATCGGACGCCCGTGATCCTGCTCTACGACGAGGTGATCGGCCACCTCCGCGAGCGCGCGGACATCGTGCCGGCCGTCCCGGTCACGCGCGCGCGGCCGACGGTCGCGCCGCAGGAGTACCGCGCGTACGGGCCGTCGCCCGACGACGTCCCGCCGCTCGCCGACGTCGGGACGGGCTACCGCTTCCACGTCACCGGGCTGGGTCACGACGAGCGCGGATACCCGACGGACGATCCCGCCGTCGCCGGCGCGCTCGCGACGCGGCTCCAGCGGAAGATCGACCGCGCCCGCGACGACATCGTCGCCTTCGAGACGTACCGGATCGAGGACGCCGAGCGCGTCATCGTCGCGTACGGGATCGTCGCGCGCGCGGCGCGGCGCGCCATCGACGAAGCCCGCGAGCGCGGCGTCCGGATCGGTCTCTTCCGCCCGCGCACGCTCTGGCCGTTCCCTGACCGCGAGCTGAGCGAGATCGCGTCGACACGGTCGCTCCTCGTCGCGGAGATGAACCTGGGGCAGCTCGTCCTCGAGGTGGAACGCTGCGCCGGGGGCGCGCGCGTCGATCGCTACCTGCGCGCCGACGGGCGGCCCATCACGCCGCTCGACCTGCTCGGCGCGCTGGAGGCCGCATGACGAACTACCGGGGGGCTCCGCCCCCCGCGGACCCCCCGACCGCCATCGACTACGGGCGGTGGCTGCGGCCCGACCTCATGCCGCACATCCTCTGCCCCGGCTGCGGCCACGGGATCGTGCTGAAGGCGCTGCTGCGCGCGATCGACGGCTCGCGCATCCCTCCGGAGCAGCTCGTCCTCGTCGGCGGGATCGGCTGCTCGAGCCGTCTCGTCGGCTACGTCGACCTCTGCACGGTGCACACGACGCACGGCCGCGCGCTGACATTCGCGACGGGGATCAAGCTCGCGCGTCCCGACCTGACGGTCATCGTCATCACCGGCGACGGCGACGGCCTCGGGATCGGCGGGAACCATCTCATCCACGCCGCGCGGCGAGACATCGGGATCACGTGCCTCCTCCTCAACAACGGCACGTACGGGATGACGGGCGGGCAGACCGCGCCGACCTCCGCGCTCGGATCCCGCAGCACCACGACCCCGGCCGGCTCCCGCGAGCCCGCGTTCGACGCGTGCCGCCTCGTCGAAGGCGCCGGCGGGAGCTTCGTCGCGCGCGGCGCGACCTCGCTGCCGCTCGACCTCGACGCGACGATCGCGCGCGCCCTCGCGCACGAGGGCTTCGGGTTCGTCGAGGTGCTGTCCGACTGTCCCGAGTACTTCGGGCGGTACAACCGCCTCGGCCGCGCGACCGAGATGCTCCAGGCGCAGCGCGCGCGCGTCATCGGGCCGCGGCCCGAGATCCCGATCGGCGTGCTGCACGAGCGTGCCTCATGAGCGCCGAGCTGCGCATCCGCTTCGCGGGGACGGGTGGGCAGGGCATCGCCGTCGCGGCGCTCCTGCTCGCCGAGGCCGCGATCCGCGCGGGACGCAACGCCACGCACTCGCAGTCGTACGGGCCCGAGTCGCGCGGCGGCGCGAGCCGCGCCGACGTGATCGTCAGCGACGGCGACATCGCGTACCCGATCGCGAGCGCGCTCGACGCGCTCGTCGCGCTCGCGCCCGCGGCGCGCGCGCGGTACGTCGCCGATCTCCGGCCCGCGGGGCTGCTGCTCGTGGACGCGGACGCGCTCGACGGCGCGGACGAGCGCTTCGACACGTGGTGCCTGCCCATCGCGCGGACGGCCCGCGCGTGCGTCGGGAACGGCCCGGGCGCGAACCTCGTCGCGCTCGGCGCGCTCGTGCGCATCTCGGGAGCCGTCCCGTTCACGGCCGTCGAGGCCGCGATCCGGGCGCGCCCGCCCGGCGGCTCCCTCGAACGTGCCCTCATCGCGCTGCGCGCCGGCGCCGAGCTCGCCGCGCGCCCGCGCACAGCGGAGAAGGAGGGCGTCGCCATCAGCACATAGCGGCCTCGGCAGCCAGAGCACAAGAGAGAAGGAGGAGGACACATGACACAGTTCCGTACGCTCGCGGTCAGCGCGGCGGTCGCGGCCCTCGTCCTCGCCGCATGCGGCGGTGGGACGACGGCCACGCCCACGGCGACCGCGGCAACTCAGGCGACCACGGCCCCGCAGGCCACCGCCGCCGCGACGGTCGCGGTCGGCGCGGTCTACAAGGTCGGCGCGATCTTCGATGCCACCGGCCCCGCCTCGTCCCTGGGCGTGCCCGAGCGCGACACCGTGAAGATGCTCGAGACCCAGGTCAACGCGGCGGGTGGGATCAAGGGCCCGGACGGCCTCATGCACAAGATCGAGGTCGTCTTCTACGACAACCAGAGCCAGGAGAGCCAGTCCGTCCTCGTGGCCAAGCGGCTCATCGAGGAGGACAAGGTCCCGGTCATCATCGGCCCGAGCCAGAGCGGCACGACGCTCGCGATCGTCGACACGACGCAGGCGGCGAAGATCCCGCTCATCTCGGCCGCGGCGAGCTTCAAGATCGTCGAGCCGGTCGCGGACCGGAAGTGGGTCTTCAAGACGCCGCAGAGCGACAGCCTGATCATGGAGAATGCGCTCGCCTACCACAAGAAGGTCGGTCACACGAAGCTCGCGTGGCTGAGCGTGAACAACGCCTTCGGTGACAGCGGGCGGTCCGAGCTCCAGCGCCTCGCTCCGAAGTACGGCATCACGATCGTCGCCGACGAGCGGTTCGGCGCGACCGACACGAACATGACGGCACAGCTCACGAAGATCCGCAGCTCCGGTGCCGACTGCCTGCAGATCTGGGCGACACCGCCGGCGGCGTCGACGGTCACGAAGAACGTCGCCGACCTCGGCCTGAAGCTCCCCGTCTACCACAGCCACGGGATCGGCAACCAGGACTTCATCGACCTCGCGGGCGCGTCGGCCAACAGCATCATCGCCCCGATGGGCAAGCTGCTCGTCGCTGCGTCCCTCCCGGACAGCGATCCGCAGAAGAAGACGCTCACGACGTACACCGAGCAGTACCAGAAGGCCTATGGCAAAGGCCCGACGACGTTCGGCGGCCACGCGTGGGACGCCTTCAACATCGCGCTCCTCGCCATGCAGAAGGCCGGCAACGACCCCGCGAAGATCCGCGATGAGATCGAGAAGATCAAGAACTTCGTCGGGATCACCGGCGTCTTCGACTTCAGCGACAAGGACCACAACGGGCTCGACAACCGTGCCGTGACGATGGTCACCATCGACGGCGGGAAGTGGAAGAACGTCCCATGACCAAGAGGCCGGCGTGACGAGCGATCTCGCGCAGTACCTCGTGACGGGGATCGCCCTCGGCAGCATCTACGCGCTCGTCGCGCTCGGCTTCGTCACCGTGTTCAGCGTCACCGGCGCCATCAACTTCGCGCAGGGCGAGTTCGTGATGCTCGGCGCCATGATCGCCGCGCAGCTCGTCCGTGCCGGCCTGCCGCTCCCGCTCGCCGCGGTCGCCGCGGTCGCGGGAGCGGCGCTGGTCGGCGCCCTCGTGCATCAGCTCGGACTGCGCCAGGCGGTCGGGCGCGTGTCCCCGCTCGGCCTCGTCATGATCACCATCGGCGCGGCGACCGCGATCCGCGGCCTCGCGCTCCTCGCGTGGGGCACCGACCCGCGCACGCTGCCGTCGTTCACGCCCGGCCCGCCGCTCGAGGCGGCCGGCGCGGTCATCGACCGGCAGACGGTGTGGATCGTCATCACGACCGCGGCCGTCCTCGGTCTCGTGTATCTCCTGTTCCAGCGGACGGCGGTGGGCCGCGCGCTCCGCGCGTGCGCCGCCGACCTCGTCGCCGCGCGCCTCGTCGGGATCGACGCGCGGCGGATGGGCCTCATCTCGCTCGTGCTCTCGGGCGCTGTCGGCGCGGTCGGCGGCGTGGCCCTCGCTCCCATCACGTTCGCGAGCTATGACATGGGTCTCATGCTCGGCCTGAAGGGGTTCGTCGCCGCCGTGCTCGGCGGGATGGCGAACGCGCCGGGCGCGGTCGCCGGCGGGCTCATCCTCGGCATCCTCGAGGGCTTCGCGACGCCGATCTCGTCCGGCTACAAGGACGCGCTCGCGTTCCTCGTGCTCATCGGCGTCATGCTCGTGCGTCCGCACGGGCTCTTCGGCGGTGGCATCGGCCTGGGCCGCGTGTGACGCGGCGCGACCTCATCCTCCTCGGCGCGGTCGCGGCGGCGATCCTCGTCGCGCCCGTCTTCGCGTCCGGCTACGTGCTCGGGATCCTCGTCACGACGGGGCTCTACGGGATCGCGACCATCGGGCTCGTCCTGCTCGTCGGCCTCGCGAAGCAGGTCTCCCTCGGGCACGCGGCCTTCTACGGCCTCGGCGCGTACGTGTCGGGTCTGCTCGGTACGCGGCTCGGGCTGCATCCGCTCGTCACGATCCCGCTCGCCGCGGCCGCGGCGGGCGCCGTGGCGTACCTCGTCGGGCGGCCGGTGCTGCGCCTCCGGGGGCACTACCTCGCGATGGCGACGCTCGGCCTGGGGGTCGTCTTCCAGGTGATCCTCAACGAATGGGTCGACGTGAGCCGCGGTCCGTCCGGGTTCTCGGGGATCGCCAGCATCGCCGTCCCGATCCCGGGGATGACGCGTGACGGGCGCACGCTCTACGTCATCTGGGCTGTCGCGCTCGCGATCCTCGCCCTGTCGCTGTGGCTCGTCCGCTCGCGGGCCGGGCGCGCCCTGCGCGCGATCGGCGACAGCGAGATCGCCTCTGAGCTCCTCGGCATCGGGACGGCGACCTGGAAGCTCCGCGTGTTCGCGCTCTCGGCGGCATACGCGGGCATCGCTGGCGCCCTGTACGCGCACTACGTGACCTTCCTCTCGCCGCAGCCGTTCGGGTTCGTGTTCTCGCTCGAGCTCCTCGTCATGGCCGTCGTCGGCGGGATCGCGAGCGTCTGGGGCGGGATGATCGGCGCCTTCACCATCGTCGTGCTCACCGAGGTCCTCCGCCGCAGCCTCCCGAGCTCGCTCCCGGGCGCCTCCGGCGAGCTCGAGCTCGTCCTCTTCGGCGCGGCGCTCATCGCGATGGTCGTCGTGTGGCCCACGGGGCTCGCGGGGATCGCCGCGTCGATCGGCGCGCGCGTCACGCCGCGCCTGCGGCGCGCGATACGGCCGGCGCATGGCTGAACCGACGCCGCTCGCGGAGATGCGCGGCGTGTGGCGCGAGTTCGGCGGCATCGTCGCGCTGCGCGACATCGATCTCGCCGTCGCGGCGGGCGAGATCGTCGCGCTCATCGGACCGAACGGGGCGGGGAAGACCACGCTCCTCAACATCCTGTCGGGCGTCCTCGGCCCGACGCGCGGCGAGGTGCGCTTCCGCGGGACGTCGATCGTCGGCAGCGCGCCGCATCGCGCGGCCCGCGCCGGGCTGACGCGGACGTTCCAGCAGCTGCAGCTCTTCACGAGCCTCAGCGCGCTCGAGAACGTGCTCGTCGCGTGCGAGGCGCGCTCATCCGCTCGCGTGGACCCGTCGGAGGCGATGGGCTACCTCGACACGGTCGGTCTGCACGGCCAGGGCCACGCGCACGCCGACACGCTCGCGTTCGGACAGCGCCGGCTCGTCGAGATGGGCCGCGCGCTCGCGGCGCGGCCGGCGCTGCTCCTGCTCGACGAGCCCGCCGCGGGGCTCTCGGGCGCGGAGCGGCGCGCGCTCTCCGAGCTCCTCATCCGGATCCGCGCCCAGGGCGTCACCGTCCTCATCGTCGAGCACGACCTCGAGCTCGCGCTCAGCGTCGCCGACCGCGTCGTCGTCCTCGACCAGGGCGTGAAGATCGCCGATCTCCCGCCCGACGCGGTCCGCGACGACCCGGGCGTGGTCTCCGCGTACCTCGGGACGCCGTGATGCCCGGGACGGTCCTGCGCCTCGACGCGATCGACGCCGGATACGGCGCGCTCGGCGTGCTGCACGAGATCGACCTCTCCGTCGGCGAGGGCGAGGTCGTCGCGCTCATCGGCGCGAACGGCGCCGGCAAGAGCACGCTGCTGTCGGTCGCGAGCGGCCTCATTCGCCCGCGCGCCGGGCGCGTGTGGCTGCGCGGCTCCGACGTCACCGGCTGGCCGGCCGAGCGCCTCGTGCGCCGCGGCCTCGCGCACGTGCCCGAGCGCCGCCGGCTGTTCGCGACGATGACCGTGCTCGAGAACCTGCTCCTCGGCGCGCACGCGCGCTTCGGCCACGAGCCGCGCGCCGCGATCGACATCGACGTCGAGCGGGCGTTCACGATGTTCCCGCACCTCGCGCGCCGCGCGCGCCAGCTCGCGGGATCGCTCTCAGGCGGTGAGCAGCAGATGCTCGCGATCGCGCGAGGGCTCATGTCGCGGCCGGCCATCCTGCTCCTCGACGAGCCGAGCCTCGGCCTCGCGCCGCTCGTCGCGCGCGAGATCTTCAAGGTCGTGGGCGCGCTGCCGGAGCAGGGGTGCGCCGTCCTCATCGTCGAGCAGAACGTCCGCGCCGCGCTCGCGGTCGCGTCGCGCGGCTACGTCATCGAGCTTGGCCGCATCTCGAAGCACACGAGCGCCGCGGCGCTCATCGACGACCCCGAGGTCCACCAGGCCTACATGGGCGTGCGCCGGGAGGCGCGGCTCGCCGTGGGAGCTGGCCGAGCGCACCTCTAGCGCTCGTCAGCCCGACGCGCTACGCGCGGGAGAAGCCGGCGACCACGTCGTAGAGCTCCTGGAGGCCGAACGGCTTCCCGAGCACGGCCTCCGCACGCACCTCCTGCGCGCGCCGCCGAGCGTCCGCCGCTGCGGTCATGACGACGATCGGCGCGTGCGGTCCCGGGCGCTCCCGGTACCGCTGCGCGAAGACCCAGCCGTCCATGTGGGGCATGAGCATGTCGAGGAGGATGAGGTCGGGCTGCGCGGCCGCGGCAAGGTCCAGGGCGCGCCGCCCGTCGGACGCGACGACCACATCGTGACCTTCGCCCTCGAGCGCCATCTGGACGATCTCGGCGATCGCCGCGTCGTCCTCGACGATGAGCACCTTCATCGGTCGCCGCTGCGCACGGTCGGGCCCGCGAGCGGGAGGCGCACGATCATCCGGGTCCCACCGTCCGGCGGGAACTCCGCGCGCAGCTCACCGCCGTGCTGCTCGACGATCTGCTGGCTCACGTAGAGGCCGAGCCCGATCCCCGACACCGGTCCGCGTCCGTCGACGCGGTAGAACGGATCGAAGATCCGCACGCGATGCGCCTCGTCGATCCCCGGACCTTCATCGCTCACGACGATCTCCGCGTCGCCGCCGGTCTCGACGACGCGGACCACGACCCGGCCAGGTGGTGGCGCGTACTTCGCGGCATTGTCGAGCAGGTTCGTGAGCACCTGCTCAAAGCGTATCGGGTCGACGCGCGCACGAAGGGAGGGCGGCGCCTCGATGCCGACCGAGCGAGCTCCCCCGACGGCCTCGACCGCGGTCACGGCGTCCCGAACGACGCTCACGAGATCGGCATCCGCGAGCTCGAGCGACAGATGTCCTGCCTGGATCCGCGAGACGTCGAGGAGCTGCGCGATGAGGGTGGTCAGCTTGCGGGACTGCGCATCGATCCGTTCGAGGCCGCGACGGAAGCGGCTCGGGTCGAGCGAGCCCTTCCGGTCGACGTCGCGGATGAGCAGCTCGGCGAACGCGCGCAAGCTGGTGATCGGGGTCTTCAGCTCGTGCGCCGCGACCGACAAGAATTCGTCCCGAACGCGCACGGCGTCCTCGAGCGCGGCTCGCGCCGCCTGCTCGCGCATCAGCAGCTGCGCGCGTTCCTCCTCGGCCCTGCGGCTCGTGACGTCCCGGATCGCGCTGATCGACAGGAGCTCGCCGTCGGAGCCCATCGGGCTGAGGCTGATCTCCACCGGGAACTCGGTGCCGTCCTTGCGGCGGCCGTAGAGCTCGAGGCCCACCCCCATCGGACGTTTCCGCGGGTCGCGGAAGTACCCCTGCCGATGACGGACATGGGCGGAGCGGAAGCGTTCCGGCACGAGGATCTCGACGGGCTGACCGAGGATGTCGCCGCGCGCGTATCCGAAGACGGCCTCCGCCTGCTCGTTGACGCGCACGATGCGGCCGTCGCGGTCGACGATGACCATGGCATCCGGCGCCGACTCGAGCAGCGTATGGAACCGATGCTCGGCATCGACCTCCGCGACGCCCTGGTCCCGCTTCGCGGCACGCCGCTTCAGATGCGCCTCACTTCCGAAGGGTCGGCATGCTCGTACGTCGACGACATCGCCGCAAGGGAGGACCGCGTCCGCCTAGTCGCCCTTGTCCTTCATCCCCTTCGGTGCCTCGTGCTCCGCATCGATGCGCCGGTCGGTCGAGACCGACTTCCCGACCTCGCTCTGGTCGTCCGTGAAGTGGCCCTGCTCGTCGCGGCGGACGTAGCTGGAGCCGCCCTGCTTACCGGGGCTCCGGTCGATCCTTTCGCGCTTTCCTGCCATCTCCTGCGGCCTCCTTCGATCGTCTCCCTTTCGGGGTGGACGCACGATCGGTGCCACGCTCGGCCTCCGTCACCAGGAACGCCGACTCGGGCATGCCCGCCACGAGCGGCTCGAGACCCGCGAGGAGCCGGGGCGTCACCTTCTTCGCCGCGCGCCACAGCTCGTCCGGCGATCGCCCGAGGCCTTCGAGGTCGTCCCACGGGAGATCGGCGTGCTGCTTCCGGAACGACGGTGAGAGATCGCCCGCGCGCTTGCGCATCTCGATGACGCGCTCCGCGACGCGCGCCTGATCGTCCGCGCGGTCCATGAATTGCTTCTTCGGGAAATGGCCGAACGCGTCGACGAGCTGCGCCGCCTGCACGAGCTCGACGAGCGCTTTGCGATCTCGGGCGCTGACCTCTGCCATCGATCTTCCTTTGAAGAGGGTAGGGTCTACTCGCTGATGGCCGTGACCACCGACCGCGGGGCGATCGCCGATCGGGTGCACGCCGACTTCGGCCGGGTGCGCAAGGAGCTCGAGTCGCTGGTGCGCATCCCATCGGTCAGCCACCCCGGGCACGACCCGCAGCACGTGAAGCGATCCGCGGAAGAGACGAAGCGGATCCTCGACGCCGCGGGGATGCGGACGAAGATCCTCCAGCACGGCGACGGCGGGCCCGCGGCCGTCGGGTGGATCCCCGCGCCGGCCGGCGCGCCGACGGTCCTCCTCTACGCGCACCACGACGTGCAGCCCACGGGGCCGCGGGAGCTCTGGCACACGGACCCCTTCGAGCCCGTCGAGAAGGGCGGCCGTCTCTACGGGCGCGGCACCTCCGACGACAAGTGCGGCGTCGCCATCCACGCCGCGGCGATCCGCGCGTGGGGGAAGCCGCCCGTCGGCGTGATCGTGTTCGTCGAGGGCGAGGAAGAGTGGCTCTCGCCGAGCCTCGTCCCGCTGCTCGAGCAGAACCAGGCCGATCTGCGGTGCGACGCGGTCGTGCTCGCGGACTCGGGCATGTGGCGCGCGGGCCATCCCGCGATCACCGTGTCGCTGCGCGGCGTCGTCTCGTGCGACATCGAGGTCCGCACGCTCGACCACGCCGTGCACAGCGGGGAGTTCGGCGGTGCGGTGCCGGACGCGATCACCGTGCTCGCCCGGACGATCGCGAAGCTCCACGACGACCGGGGCAACGTCGCGGTCCCGGGGCTCGCGACGGGGCCCGCGGATCCGCTCGACCTCACCGAGGACGAGCTGCGGAAGCAGACCGGGCTGCGTCCCGGCGCGCGCCTCATCGGCGACGGCGGCATGACCGAGCGCATGTGGACGAAGCCGGCGATCGACGTCCTCGGGATCGACTCCCCGCGGATCGAGGGATCGACGAACCAGCTCGTTCCGTCCGCCAGCGCGCGGATCTCGATGCGCATCCCGCCCGGCCAGGAGGGCGCCGCAGCGCAGCGCGCGCTCGTCGAGCACCTGCGCGCGAGCGTGCCGTGGGGCGCGGAGGCGACGATCACGCCGCGGAGCAAGGGCCAGCCCTATCGCGTTGACACGACCGGGCGCGGCCACGCCGAGATGCGCCGCGCCATGAGCGATGCCTGGGGACGCGAGCCGGCGCTCATGGGCGCGGGCGGATCGATCCCGTTCGTCTTCGACTTCGCGCGTCTCTTCCCGAGCGCCGGGATCATCCTCACCGGGGCCGGCGATCCGACGTCGAACGCGCACTCTGAGGACGAGAGCGTGTCGCTCGCCGACCTCGAGAAGAGCTGCGTCGCCGAAGCGCTGTTCTTCGGATACCTCTCTTCGCAGGGGGGCTAACGCCTCCCTTCCACCCCCGGCCTGAGTAGGTCTCGTTCGATGAGCTCCTTCAGCTGGTCGCGCGCGGCGCGGTAGGCCGCCGGACCCTTGCCGACCGGGTCCGGGATGCTCCAGTGGATCGTCCGCTTCGCGCCCGGGAACATCGGGCACGCTTCCTTCGCCTCGTCGCAGGTCGTGACGACGATGTCGAAGGGCTGTCCTTCGTACACGTCGGCCTTCTTGCTGTGTTGCCGAGAGATGTCGATGCCGATCTCGCGCATGGCGTCGACCGTCTCCGGCCGGAGGTGGCTCTCGATGATCCCGGCGCTGTGCGCCTCGTAGCGGTCCCCGGCGAGATGGCGCAGCAGCCCCTCCGCCATCTGCGACCGGCAGCTGTTGCCGATGCAAAGGAACAGCACGCGCTGCTTCGCGGCCATGCCTTCAGGCTAGACGGAGCAGGTGCGCGAGGACCCCGGGGTCGCCGTGCCAGTGCTCCCGCACGACGTCGCGGCCGACGGCGCGCGACACGTAGCCGAGGACGAGCGCGGCGACGATCGCGTCGTCGAGCGGACCCGCGATGGGCACGAACTCCGGGATGAGGTCGATCGGCGACGCGATCCAGAGCAGGCCGAGGCCGAGGACGATCTTCGCGCGGAGCGGGACCCGCGGGTCCGCGAGGAGCCCGCGGAAGAGACGCACGAGGTTCGGGACGAGCAGCGCGAGCTCCCGCGCGAGCAGGCGGCGCCCGGCGACGAAGAGGCCGGCGACGAGCAGGGCGTAGACGAGGAGGACGACGGCGAGGGCGACGGCCCAGGACGGCAGGCCAGCGAGCGCATCCATCCACGGGTAGGGTAAAGAGGACCCCACGAACGAAAGGCGGGACCTGGATGTCCGGGATCGACCTCTCTCACATCGACACGTCCGTCCGGCCGTGCGACGACTTCTTCCGGTTCGCGACCGGGAAGTGGATCGAGCGCACCGAGATCCCGGCCGAGGAGCCGGTCTGGGGAGGATTCATCGAGGTCCGCGACCACAACCTGGACGTCTTGCGGCGCATCGCCGACGAGGCGTCGCGCGCGACCGCGCCGAAGGGCACGATCGAGCAGAAGGTCGGCGACTACTGGGCGAGCGGCATGGACGAGGACGCGATCGAGGCCGCGGGCACGTCCCCGCTCGAGCCCGAGCTCGCGCTCATCGCGGGTCTGACCGATCGTGCTCAGCTGCCGACCGTGCTCGCGCGGCTCGGACGGGGCCGCAGCAGCGCCGGGGTCGGTCTCGCCGTGCGGCAGGACCCCGGCGACAGCACGAAGAACATCCTGTGGTTCCAGCAGGGCGGGCTCGGCATGCCCGACCGCGACTACTACCTGAAGGACGACCCGCGCTCGCGCGAGATCCGCGTCCGCTACGTGGGCCACGTCGCGCGCCAGCTCGGCCATCTCGGTGACGGCGAGGACGAGGCGCGCTACGGCGCGGCGACCGTTCTGACGATCGAGACGCGGCTCGCGCTCGCATCGATGACGCGCGTCGAGCAGCGCGACCCCTACAAGACGTACAACCGGATGACGGTCGCGCAGCTCGCCGAGCGCGCGCCCGGCTTCGACTGGCGCGCGTTCCTCGACACCGCCGGCGCGAACATCGACGCGCTGAACGTCCGCCAGCCCGCGTTCTTCACCGAGCTCGCGCGCGCGTTCTCCGACGTGCCGCTCGAGCAGCTGCGCACCTACCTCCGCTGGCATGTCGTGCTCGGCGCGGCGACCGCGCTCCCGAAGCGCTTCGTGGACGAGTCCTTCGACTTCCAGCAGCGGGAGCTGCAGGGCGTGAAGGAGCAGCGGCCCCGCTGGAAGCGGATCCTCGAGTCGATGGACAGCTCGATCGGGGAAGAGCTCGGGCAGCTCTACGTGAAGGTCGCCTTCCCCCCGGAGGCGAAGCAGCGCGTCCTCGAGCTCGTCGAGGATCTCCGCGCGGCGCTGCGCGATCGCATCGGGAAGCTCGAGTGGATGGGCGACGCGACGAAGGCGCAGGCGATGCGCAAGCTCGACGCGTTCGCGGTGAAGATGGCATACCCCGACCGGTGGCGCGACCACGCCGGCATCGAGATCGTGCGCGGGGAGCACCTGCGCAACGTGTTCCGCGCGCGCGAATGGCGTCTCCAGCGGGACCTCGCGAAGCTCGGGCGGCCCGTCGACCGGTCGGAATGGTTCATGAGCCCGCAGACCGTGAACGCGTACTACAACCCGCTCATGAACGAGATCGTGTTCCCGGCCGGTATCCTCCAGCCGCCGTTCTTCGATCCAACGGCCGACGACGCCGTGAACTACGGCGCGATCGGGATGGTCATCGGCCACGAGATGAGCCACGGCTTCGACGACGCGGGGAGCCGCTACGACGCCGAGGGCAACCTCAAGGAGTGGTGGACCGCCGACGACCGGAAGGCGTACGAATCCCGGCAGGACCTCGTGGTCCAGCAGTACGAGTCGTACGAGCCGCTGCCGGGCCAGCGCATCAACGGGAAGCTCACGCTCGGCGAGAACATCGGCGACATCGGCGGGATCAAGATCGCGTGGGCGGCGTTCCAGCGCATGGTCGAGCGCAAGGGCCGCCCCGCGCCCGTCGACGGCTACACCGCCGAGCAGCGCTTCTTCCTCGGCCTCGCCCAGAGCTGGCGCAACAAGATCCGTGATGAGGCGCTCCGCGTTCGGCTGAACATCGACCCGCACTCGCCGTCGATCTACCGCGTGCTCGGACCGCTCTCGAACATGCCCGAGTTCCACGCGGCGTTCGGATGCGATGGCGGCAGCGCGATGGTGCGTCCGCTGGAGGTCCGGCCCGCCATATGGTGAGCCCTTCCGTGCAGATCCCGCGCGCCGTGATCGTGACGCAGGATCGCTTCCTCGCCCGCCTGATCCACCTGGTGATGGACCACGGCGAGTACGACCGTAAGCACGTGACCGGTCAGCGCGACGCGGAGCAGGCGATCGACGAATGGCGGCCGCACCTGGCCATCCTGGACATCGACATCGACGACGGCCGGGGGATCGATCTCATCGACAAGTGGAAGACCCGAGGTCTGCGACTCCCGATCATCGGCGTGACCCGCCGCGGCTCCATCCACGCGCGTCTCGGCGCGTTCGAGCGCGGCATCGACGACCTCCTGGTGGTGCCGTTCCCTCCCGAGGAGCTGGTCGCGCGCTGCATCGGCGTGATGCGACGGGTGCACGGTCGCGACGTCCCGTTCCTGCCGGAGATCTCGATCGGTCCGCTCCGGATCGACCTCCTGCACCAGCGCCTTCGGGCCGATGGGCGCGAGCTCGAGCTGACACCGATCGAGAAGGCGCTGCTGTACATCCTCGCGGCGAACGCAGGGGAGACGATGAGCAGGGACCAGCTGCTCGACTACATCTGGGGGTTCGACCGCGACGTGGGAAGCAACCTCATCGACCGCCACGTCGCCGACCTCCGCGCGAAGCTGGGGGATGACCGCCGTGAGCCGCGCTTCATACAGACGATCGCGGGCCAGGGCTACCGCTACGCCGGAGGGAAGGCCTGACGCCGGGCTGAGCGCCGTGAGCGAGCGTCATTACGGGCGGTCATGACGGCGGTGCGTTCATCCGCGAGCGTCGCGGCGTGGCTTCGTCCCCGCGTAGCGCTCAGGTCAAGGTCGTGCTGCTCGCGCACGAGCTTCTCGGAGGTCTGGTCGCGCTCGTCCTCCGCCACATCGATGCGGAGTGCCGCCCCGCGTCGTCCCAGGCCGAGGTCAAGACGCTCGTCAAGAGCTGGTCGCCGGACATCGTCGTCGCCGACCTCGACAAGTACGAGAAGGCGCCGGAGTGGGCGACCACACGCGCGGATGGCAGGGCTGGTGTTCCCTGCCTCGGATTGACGAGGAAGCGGGAGACGATGACGAAGCTCCAGGCGTTCGAGCGCGGGGCGTCCGACATCATCGAGATCCCGTTCACGCCGGACGAGATCGTGGTGCGCACGGTCGCGGTGCTGCTGCGGGTGATGGATCGCAAGGTGGAGATGCAGCCACGGATCCGCGTCGGCCGCTTCGAGATGGACCTGGAGGAGCCGGGGGTCCGCCTGAACGAGACCCTCGTGAAGCTGACGCTGCTGGAGCAGACCCTGCTCTACCTCTTCCTCGCGCATCCCGGCGAGACGCTCAGCCGCGAGGGCATCCTCACGAACATCTGGGGCAGCCAGAGCGCGGTGACCAGCAACGTCATCGACCGCCACATCCGCGACCTCCGGGTGAAGCTGCAGGAGAGATGGCGGGAGCCGAAGTTCATCGCGACCGAGGCCGGCAAGGGCTACCGCTTCGTGGGCGAGAGCACACCGCCGCCGGTCTGACGATCGCGCCGTGACGCGATCGTCCGCGGCTCTTGCGATGAGCGACCGTCATGTGGCACACCAGGCAGGGGAGAGAGCGAGCGGATCCTGGCCGCACGAGGAGGGGATCGTGGAGACACCGGTCGCGTACGTGTGCAGCGCACCGTCGCATCAGGTGGGTGATGGGGGTGGACCGGACAAGCTGACGGTCCACGACGGCAAGTGGGCGTTCTGCCCGCATGACGCGAAGGCGGACGGCCACGAGTGGCAGCCGACCGGCGGGGTCGCGGTCTCGACGCTCCGCCACGCGGTGGCGTTCCGCGAGAGGGACGCGTCAAAGGAACGGACGCCCATCCGATGACGACCACGCCACGCGCGAAAGGCAATGGACACGACACGACCTCGCGTCCGCGCGTGCTCGTCATCGACGACGACGACGATGTCTGCGAGGTGCTGCGCGAGGCGCTCACCGACGAGGGCTACGCGGTCGCGACCGTGCCGCACGGCGCTGCGGCCCTCGAGCTCGTGAAGCACCACCAGCCCGCCGTGATCATCCTCGATCTGCGCATGCCGATCATGGACGGGTGGTCGTTCGCGGAGCAGTACAGGCGGCTCGCCGAGCCGGCGGCGTCGCTCATCCTGCTGAGCGCGCTGAAGGACCTCGAGGAGAGCTCGAAGCGCATCGGAGCATCCGCGTTCATCCGCAAGCCCTTCGAGCTCGACGACATCGTCGCGCAGATCGAGCGCTGCATCGCCGCGTCCTAGCCGTTACGCTCGCGGGCCCGTGGCGACCGAGGTCAGCTCCCCGATCATCGCGTCCGACCTGACCGAGCGGTCGCGCCGCGGCCTCGCCGAGGCCGAGGCGATCCTCGAGCGCATCGAGCGCGCCGCGGGATCCGACCGCGCGACCGTGCTCGAGCCCTACGACCAGGCGTGGCTCGTAGCGCAGAGCGTCGGGCTCGAGGCCGGCCTGATGAAGGAAGTGCACCCCGACAGCGCGGTGCGCTCGGCGGCCGAGGCGATCGCGCGCGAGGTCACCCGCTTCCACACGCGCTTCCAGCACAGCCGCGCGCTGTACGACGCGCTCGGTCGCGTCGAGCCGAAGGACGACGGCGAGCGCCGCCTCATCCAGGTCGTCCGCGACGAGATGCGCCGCGCCGGGGTCGAGCTCGACGACG
>Ga0137368_10003261_pt1 | contig 17318 bp, 22 predicted proteins | sample SagtaG_13_FD_104917 | JGI IMG/M metagenome (GOLD analysis project Ga0137368, IMG submission 104917) | Vadose zone soil microbial communities from Sagehorn Ranch, Mendocino, California, USA - Sage1_L_100_16 metaG | ecosystem: Environmental > Terrestrial > Soil > Vadose zone | place: USA...
TCAGCACCGCGGGGTGGAGCGACTCCTCGAACGCGTCGATCGCGATCGCGCCGTGCTCGTCGCCGCGTCGATTGCGGGAGACACGGTGGTCGGCCACGCGGGGGCGTACGGCGGTGCGCGGGAGGCGCTGGCCCGAGGTAGAAAAAGCCCGCGGGGGCAGACGGTCCGTGGAATCGCGCTCGAGCTGGAGCGCCTGGCGAACCACATCGGCGACCTCGGCGCGATCGCGGGGGACGTCGCCTTCCAGCCGGCAGCGGCGTACCTCGGTCGCATGCGGGGCGAATGCCTCAACCTCCTGATGCTGCTGTCCGGGAATCGCTACGGGCGGGGCCTCGTCCGCCCCGGCGGGGCGGCGTTCGACCTCACGCCGGTCATGGCCGGTGAGATGCGCGACCGGCTGCAACACCTCGATGAGGAGCTCGAGCCGGCGCTCGCTTTGCTGTTCGAGAGCGCGTCGGTTCAGGCACGGCTGGAGGGCGTCGGTGTCGTCCCCCGCGGTGCCTGTGTCGAGTACGGGTTCGTCGGCCCAGCGGCCCGAGCGTGCGAGCTGCCGCGCGACGTGCGGCACGATCACCCCTGGGGGATCTTCCGCTTCGCCCACATCCCGGTGGCCACGGCGTGGGCCGGTGACGTCCTGGCGCGCGCACTGGTCCGGCGCCTCGAGATCCAGCGGTCGCTCGAGTTCACGATCGAGCAGCTTAACGCGCTCCCCAAGGGTCCCGCCCGAGTGAACTGCGGCCCGCTGCGAGCGAACGAATTGGTCGTGGCGATGGTCGAGGGATGGCGCGGCGAGATCGTCCATGTCGTGATCACCGACGATGGCGGGCGCGTGCGCCGGCACAAGGTCGTCGACCCCTCGTTCCACAACTGGGCCGCCGTGGCCCTCGCGATGCCCGGGAACGAGATCTCTGATTTCCCGCTCTGCAACAAGAGCTTCAACCTGTCATACGCCGGCCATGATCTCTGAACTGAGGACGTAGCGGTGTTCAATTGGATCAAGACGAGGCTGCAGCAGGGGATCCGGACGTCCCGCTTCCCCCGAGACGGAGCGGACTTCCCGGAGCGCTTTCGCGGCCGTCCGACCCGAGATCCGGCCAGATGTGGGGACGCGTGCCGGCAGTGCGCGGGCCGAGCGCCATCCGCCTTTCTGCGAGCGGAACCGCAGGGGCCCGTCGAGGTGGATCTGGGCGCGTGTCTGTTCAGCCCGGAGGAGGCCAGCGCCTGCGCGGAAGGCGCGATCAGCTATAGCCGCGACTATCGCATGGCTGCGTCCATCCGGGACGCTTTGGTCACGCCAGACGGCGAGGTCGAGCTGGCCCGGGCTCTCGAGGAGCGCAGCCGAAAACTGTTCCGGCGGTCGCTGCGGCTCCGGTCGGTCGTGGCCGGGAGCTGCAACGGGTGTGAAGCCGAGCTCGTGGCGCTCGGGAATGTCGTGTTCGACCTGGCCCGATTCGGGATCCAGTTCGTCGCCTCCCCGCGGCACGCCGACGGCATCGTCGTGACCGGCGCGGTGAACACCAACATGCGGGGCGCGCTCGAGAAGACGTACGAGGCGGTTCCGTCCCCGAAGCTCGTCATTGCGGTCGGAGCGTGCGCGCTCAGCGGGGGGCCGTTCCGCGGGAGCCCTGAGGTAACCAACGGCGTCGGCAACCTGCTCCCGGTGGATCTGTGGGTGCCTGGGTGCCCACCCCACCCCCTCACGGTGCTGGACGGCCTCCTCCGCCTCCTGGGCAGGATCGAGAGCGGGTGACGCGACCACCAAGCTGTGTAAGGGAAAGCGAGGCCCGGACTCGACGCCGGGCCTCTCACAAGCTTGTCATCCTCCTACTTCGGCTTCGGACCCGGCTGTGACGGACCGCTGGGGTTGGGCGTCTTGGGCCACGGAGTCGGGTTGGGAGACCGCTGCGGTTGCGGCGGAGGTGGCTTCGGCGGCTGCGGGTTCCCCTTCTGGGGTTGCGATGGTTGAGAAGGCTTTCCGGGACCGGTCACAGATCTGCCTCCGCGCGCCGCGGCGCGCCGTACGGGTTCAGGGGTGGTACAAACGGCTGCGAGCAGCAGTTCCCTCCCCACGTCACTCTTTCAGAGGCTGCCAGAACGGGTCCCTGGGGCTCGGCTCCGTGGGCCGGAGTTGCGGCCGCTGGGCTCCGCCTCGACTATTCGCCCACGCTGGCTTGGCCTCTGCGAATCGTGATGCACTTCTGGGATAATCTCGGTAATATTGAGTAGTTCCTAACCGGCGGAGTAACTCTACGTATTCTGACAGGTGAGTGTCAAGGGAAGAGGAGACGACCCTTTGAACGGGGAACGGACGGAGCGGGACGACCGCCTGATGACAGTGAAGGAGCTGGCCGGGTACCTGAACTTGAACGAGCGGACCGTCCTCAAGTTGGCCGCAGAAGGCCCCCTGCCAGCCGTCAAGGTCGGCAACCAGTGGCGGTTCCGGAAAGCCATGATCGACGCCTGGCTCGACGATCAGATGCTCGGCATCAGTCGCCGCTACGTCGACCCGCCTCGGACGGAGCGAGCCGGTTGGCTGCTGCTCGACCTCGCGAGCTGCTTCGCGCCCAGCCACATCCTTCCTGATCTCGCGGCCCGCACCAAGACCACGGCAGTGGAAGAGCTAGCGGCTCACGCCCACTCGTTGGGGCTGGTGCGCGACAAGACGTGGTTCGTGGGCGGCCTGATCGAGCGGGAGAACGTGATGCCGAGCGCTACTGGAAACGGCATTGCGTTTCTGCACACGCTGCACCGGAATCCCGAACACGTCGTCCGTCCGTTCATGATCCTCGGGAGATCGAAGCCCGGCGTGGACTTCGACGCGCTCGACGGGGGGCCGACGCATCTCTTCTTCGTGCTCGGGCTCAAGTATGAGGAGCTTCATCTTCCGTGGCTGACGAAGCTGTCGCACATGGTCGCCCGCCCCGCGGCAGTCGGGGCGCTGCTCGCGGCAGCGGATGCGGCGGCCATCTACGAAGCCCTCGCCGAGGCCGAGCGCAAGCTCCAGGCACCGGCAGCAGCGGTGCCGTGACGGCCTGGCGAGCGGCGGCGACGCGGAGCGTTATGAGCTGGTGGGAGTCTTTGGTGGTGGTAGGCGTGGCGGGCCTGACGATCGGGATGGCGGGCGCCGCGATCACGCTGTTGCGAGTGCTGCCATGGGGGAAAGACTGGAACGTAGGCGGCTACGCCTAGCAAGCTGACCCGAAGCTCGCGCGAAGCTAACAAGGCTCTGACGCGACCTAGATCAGCTTTCCCGACTAGCATGCTCATAGATCTGCAAGTCGGCTCATGAGAGGGATAGGGCAGAGCGCCACTCCCAAAATCGCGCGATCGCGTCACGCTCGCGGCGATCGTCATCGTCTGACCCTGCGCGACATCGTCCGCGTCGACTCGCTGGACGCACACGCGATCGCCGAGGCCCTGCGCGAGGGCGCCCCTTCGCTACCACCGTACGCGAGCCTGGCTGAAGCGGCGGCGTGCATGCTTGAGCGGGGTATCCCGCGCGCGCTAGTGGTCGAGGACGGCAAGTTCCTCGGGATCGTTACCTCGACGGACGTCGGGTGCGCCGTCGCGCAGGCCGCACCAAGCCACGACAAAAGCTCGCAGACACCGTGCCCTTCTGCACCCCAGAGCGCGAGCGACCCGGCGCACTGGGTACCGGGAGCGGGAGAATTTCCGTCGGCGTTCTTCTTCCCCTGGCTACCCTAGCCGGGGACGCCGGCGGACTTCGTCGCGGCGCGCGAGGGCGCGGCCGACGTGGTCTTGCGACTCAGCTCAGGCGCTCCCGGTCCCGTGCGTCCTCCGCTTCCTCCTCCTCGTCCAGTTCCTCCGAAAAAAGAAGTTCGAGTGCCTCGACCTTCTGGTCTGCGGTTAGTCGCAGATCCTTAAGCACGTCGAGCACCGCGTCCCGCAACTCGCGCAGGTGCGGAAGCTCCTGCGCCGGGTCGTGCGGCGGGAAATTGGCCACCGCTTCTCACCCCTTTCCGGCGCTCGCCCGAGTTCACACGACAGACTTTGCGACCGAGCTCGCCGCGCGCCCCGCGTGCCTATCCTTGCGCGAGCACACTTAAGAAAACGTGTATGAGCCGTCGAACCCGCGCTCTTTCACCGCGGGCACAAGCCACGTCTTGTCGTCCACCACGAGCTCGATCTCCCCGTTCGACGAGACACGGGCGTTGAAAATGTCATACGCTCCCGCAATGGGAACCTCCAGGCCCTGCAACATGACGTTGGTCGGCAAAGGGCAGTCGTCCCCCCGCTGCAGAACTTCCCGGACCCGAATCGGGCCGATGTTGCAAAAGAGCGCCTGCCCTTGCCCGCTTCCAGCCAGCGCGGTAACCCTGACATTGGAGAGGTCGGCCCTGAGCTCCTGCCCGTGCAAAACCTTCGCCTCTTCCATTCTCTCCCTGAGCTTAAAAGGCTGCGACTGCGACGTGACGTAGGCGTAGGTCTTCCTCCTCGTGATCCCAGGCCCTGACGATCTCGTGTATGATCTCTATCCGGACGCCTAGCAGGGTGCTGACGAAGTGCTCCTTGCGTCAGCGTTTCTCAAGCGGGCGTGCCAACGCGTCTGGCTTACCAGATATGGCGAGGGCCAGGAAGCAATCGCGCCAGCTGTGCCCGGTCGCGTTGAGGCCACGTGTCACGCGTTCGGGCCCGAGTGCGGCGAAGGCCGCGGTCAACAGGGCTTTGTGTCGGGGAGTCATCGCCACCCTCCCTTGTGCTGCATCGTGAAGCGAGCCGGTACAGCGCGCGCGGCACGCCGCGTCGAGAGACGTGACCCGAGAGCTGCGGCGGCTGCCTCGAGTTCGGGGTGGCGTCAGAGGGCGTCAGAGCGAAGGAGAGAGCGGGCGGCCTACTCAAGCGGCTCTCAAGCTGCAGTGTTAGGAATGTGAGGAGGTGGCGTTCGCGTCGCAAGAGCCGACCGGCACGACCGGCAGGTCGGCGAAAAAAGACAGGGGCCCCCCTACGGCATCGACCAGTCCCGTGAGCTCGAACGGCTTCAGCAGCAAGGGGTAGGACTGACCATGCCATTGATCAATCGCGGAACCGCCCTCGGACTGCTCGCCCTGGGCTTGGCAGCGGGCGGTCGGGTGTCCGCCCAAGCGCGCGACCCACGCGCCGCAATCTTCATCGGGCGCGGCTGCACGGAATGCCACGCGATTTCGGCGTTCCACGTCAAGGCGACCCACGACGTGGGGCCCGACCTCACCCTGGCCTACGGGGATGTGGTGAACCGCTACGGCGTCAGCCTGGAAGCGTTTCTGTACGAACCCAGAGGTCTGTTCGCGTGCACGTGGTCGGTGAAGACGCGTCTCAACTCGTCCACACCTTCTTCCACCTGTACCGAGGCCCAGGCATCACGCACCGCGTGGACCAAATGACAGCTCGTGCCCGCCCGTCGCGACAGGCGGACCGCGAATGCTGCCGCGCCGGCCGCCTCGGGTGAGGCCTCCACACCTACCACGATGGGTTTCCACGACATAAGCCGCCTCCTCGGTGCGACCTCCATGACCGCTCGGCTGATGCTTCGCGGTTAGGCCAGCAACGGCATGAAAAAGTCCGACGGGAGTGGCCCCGCGCCTGGCAGCCAATGCCGCGGGCGGTCGATTTCGTAGGGCGCGACGTCCGTTGTGCTGGCGACCTCGACGAACGTGCATGCTTCGCACGCCACAAGATCAGGGGGGGGAGCGACGCTGTAGAGTGCATGTGTCATAGAATCACCCTCGTGTCCGAAGTACGCACGCATGTTAAGGCGCCGACGCTGAAACAGGCGTGAACCCCCGGTGAAGGCTTCGAGAGTGTGAAGATCGCTTCACGTCACTTTCACGGGCCCTCCCAGGGTGCGAGGCTAGACTCGACCGTCGACTCGAGCAATCCCACACGCACAGGAGTGGCACATGCAGGGGAAGATCCTCGGTATCGTCGCCGTCGCATTCGCGCTCGCCACCACAGCCGCGGTGCGGCTGTCGTGGTCCCCGGAAATCCAGCTCACGGACTTCGGATCGGTGTCACCTCCCGCGACGGTGCCGTATCCGGCCGAGCTCGTCCCGGCGTCGGCGGCCGCGGTGAAGGAGTTCCGCATCCCGATCCGGGACGCCACCGTCGAGATTGCCGAGGGCAAGACCTACACCGGCTGGACATTCGGCGGCAGCGTGCCGGGGCCGGTCGTGCGGGTGCGCCAGGGCGACCTCGTCCGGATCAGGCTCGTGAACGAAGCCTCGATGCCGCACTCGATCGACTTTCACGCGGCGCGGATCCCGATGAACAAGGCGTTTCGGACGATCCTCCCCAAGGACTCGCTCGCGTTCGAGTTCATCGCGCGCGATCCCGGCGCGTACCTGGTGCACTGCGGCACGCCGCCGGTGCTGCTCCATCTGATGCAGGGGATGTATCTCCCGATCATCGTGGATCCCAAGGGTGGCTGGCCGGTCAAGGTGGAGAAGGAGTTCGTGATCGTGCAGAGCGAGTTCTACGTACAGGGCGGAGACAGCGCGCTCCCGGGGCAGGCCAACTGGCAGCGGGCGCTCGACCGTCAAGCGAGCTACGTGGTGTTCAACGGCCGGGCGTTCCAATACCAGGAGCATCCACTCCACGTGGATGTCGGCGACCGGGTACGGCTGTTTGTGGTGAATGCGGGCCCGAGCTTCACGAGCGACTTTCACATCGTGGGCACGGTGTTCGATAACGTGTACCCCGACGGAGATCCGCGACACCCGTTGCACAGCGTCCAGACATGGGGAATCCCTGCGGGTGGTGGCGCGGTGTTCGAGACGGTGTTCGACAAGGCCGCGAGTGGTGAGGGCACGTACGCCTTCGTCACGCACGCGTTCGCCGACGCGGCGAAGGGAGCGGTGGGCTTGATCCAGGTGGGCGCGCCGCAGCAAGTGGCGGGGATGGGGCACTAGGCAGCTCCTGGCCCGGCAAGAGGCTTCACACCGATTTCATGTGCTTCTCAGTCCCGGGAGGCTAGGGTCCAGTAGTCGCCACGAGGAGGACCCATGAGCGAGACGATCGTGCTGGTGCTGATGATTCTCATTGCTGCGGTGGCCATGGTGGTATCGGTCGCCCTGTCGCTGGCTCGAGGAACGGCGCCGGCGGCCGGTCGTCGAGGTCGGAGCGTATTGCCGGTCGCTGTGTCCTGCCCGGCAACGGGTGATGTCGCCCTGGCAAAGCTCGGGTACAATTGGGGGAGTGGCGAGCTGGCCGTGACGAGCTGCGAGCGCTTCCCGACGGGCGACTTCGAGTGCGACCGCGAGTGCTTCCCGACGCGGAGGCTGGTGTTGGCGGTCGCCGCCGCCTGAGTTCCGATCAGGCCAGCAGGACGTCCGCGAGTCTTGGCGTAGGCTAGGGAGCCTCTAGCTCTTCCTGCGCGTCACGTTCCACTCGCCCGTCTGGCTGTCGACACCGCGGGCGGCGCGCGTCGTGTAGGTCCCTTCAATCACGTCCCCGCGCAACCGCCCTTCGAACGCCGTGAACAGCGGTACGCCGGTCTCCGGGTCTCGGTACGGGGCGAGCGTACCGGTCACCCGCCCCTCGGCGACCCGCACGAAGTTGATCGTCAGCACAGCCGAGCGAGGAGCGGCGGCGCCGGCGGGCGCCGCAGAGGTGTTCCAGGCCTGGAGCGGGCGGCCGAAGCCGCGGGGGACCATGACGACGTCCCCGAACGCCGAGTCCCCGCTCGCGGTGAGCGTGAAGGAAATGCTGCCGCTCCGCCCGGTCGCGGCGCTCGAGTAGGCGCCCTCCCACCGGCCCGCGAGTGCGGCCACGTCGGTCGCGGCGCCAACCATCGGAACCGGCGTCTGGGGTGCGGGGGCGCACGCGGGGAGGAGCGCCGCCAGGGCCGCGGTCGGGATCGCGAAACGAGATCTCATCTAGCTCCCTATCGGGAAGTTACCACCGTCTTCAACTCTCCTTCATACGCATCCCCCGAGGTTTCGTTGCACTGGAGGCTCTATGAGAGTCGCGCAACTGATGCAAACGACCTTGAAGACGATCAGCGCCGACGCGACGGTCGCGGACGCAGTCGGCGCGCTCGCGGAAGCGCGCGTGTCTGCCGTCCCGGTGCTGGACCGCTCGGGGCGCGCCGTCGGCGTGCTGTCGACCCGCGAGATCTTAAGGGCCGAGCACGCCATGAAGAGCGCGCGGGCGCGCGACAGGCTGTTCGACGAGACGTTGGCGCTCGAGATCATGGCGCCGTGGCCCGTCACGATCGCGCCCGATGCGGACGTGCGTGACGCGGCCCGCGAGATGCTCTACCTCGAGGTGCAACGGCTGTTCGTCGAAGACCGCGGCGTGCTGGTGGGCGTCATCTCTCAAACGGATATCGTGGGAGCGGTGGCGACGCAGAAGGTGTAGCCCGGCGGGTTCAGATCGGTACGGTCAGCACCGCGCAGGGGGCCCGCTGGAGCAGCCGCGCGGCGACCCCGCTCGTCGCGTGGGTGCTCACCGGCCCGCCGCGGTGATGCCCGAACACGAGCAGGTCCACGTCCTCTTCGCGCACTACCCGCAGGATCTCCGAGACCGGATCTCCCTGGCAGACGATCGTCTCGTCCCCGAGGGCCGGCGAGAGCTCGTGAAGCCCGGTCGGCGCGCCCACCCCCGCCAGGACCGCTGCCTCGACGAGCACCGCGCGCACCGCCGCGTCGAACAGCCGCCCGACCAGGAGCGCCGCCGCGATCACTTCCCGCGAGTCGGGGCCGCCGTCGACGGCTGCCAGCACGCGGGCGAACCCCTGGTGCCCGCGCGGCATGAGCAGGCAGGGGACGCGGGCCCGCCGTACCGTGCCCTCGACGGTGTCCCTGCGGTGACGGAGATCCATCTGCGTGGGGAGCTCGCGACCGAGCACGATCAGATCCGCCCCCCTCGACTCCGCTTCGCGCGCGATCTCGATTGCCGGGATGCCGACTGCCGTGTAGATCGGGACCCCCTGTTGCAGACTGGCCTCCATGCCGGCGCGCGGCTTTCGGCCATCGGCGACACTCAGCACCGTGAGTCGTGACCCGGCTCTGGTGGCAACCGCCGTCGCACTCCGCAGCGGGTGCGCGTCCAGAACGCCGGGCTTGACGCCGACGAGGATGTTTCGAAGGGCTAGCATTCCCAGGTCTCCTGAACCGACATTCTAGGAGCCTTTGGCTGAAGAAACGCTGAACGTCCGGTGAGGCGAGCTTCTCCGTTCCGAAGCGTTCATGCTGTTTTCACTCGCGAGAGCCGGTCCAGCATGCGAGGTACGGTTGCCCAAGCAGCGCCCCCGAAGGCGAGCCCCGAAGGCCACGACCGAAGCGTCGCGCGTGCGGCGCCGCTTCGAGCGCCTGTTGTCGGCGGGCGTCGCCATCTTTTCCGAGCGCTCGCTCGGCCGGGTGCTGCAGCAGGTGGTCGATTCGGCGCGCGAGGTGGTCGACGCTCGCTTCGCGGCCCTGGGGGTGCTCGCGCCGGACCGCAAGTCGCTGAGTCAATTTGTGACGTCGGGCCTTTCCGAGGCCGAGCGCCGTCGCATCGGTGACGCGCCGACCGGGCGGGGGCTCCTTGGGCTCGTGATCCGGGACTCCAAGCCCATCCGCACGCCCGACATCACCAAGCACCCCAAGCGCTTCGGCTTTCCACCGCACCATCCGGCCATGAAGTCCTTCCTGGGCGTCCCGATTGTGAGCCACGGGGAAGTGTTCGGCAACCTGTACCTCACCGAGAAGGTCGGCGCGACCGAGTTCACCTTGGAGGATCAGGCGATCGCGGTGCTGTTGGCCGCGCATGCCGCGGTGGCCGTCGAGAACGCCCGGCTCAACGAAGGTAGCCAGCGCCTGCTGGGCCAGATCCGCGACATGCAGCGGCAGCGGGACTTGTCGTTTGCGATGATGAACCATGAGCTGCGGAACGCCCTCACCGGCGTGTACGGCTGGGCGGAGCGGCTGGTGCGCGGCAAGTCGCCGGACACCGCGGCCCGGGCGGCGCGCGAGGTGTACGAGAGCGCCGATCGGACCATGACGCTGCTCAACAACTTCCTCGACCTCACGCGCCTGGACGCCGGGAAGATGCGACCGGCGTGGCGCGACGTGGACGTGCCCACGGCAGTCGCGCGCGTTTTCTCCGGCGTCCGTCCCGCCGCGGAAGCGAAGCAGGTCACGCTCGAGGTGCGACGCACCGGCGTCGTGGCGAAGTTCCGCACCGACCCGGTGCGGCTCGAGCAGATCCTCGTCAACCTGCTGACGAATGCGGTGCGCCACAGCCCGGGTGGGAGCCCCGTCGTCGTGCAAGTCGTCGCGGCCGATTCCGAAGTACGGTTCGCGGTCATCGATCGGGGGCCAGGGATTCCGGTGGAGCTGCAGAGCCGCATCTTCGAGCCGTTCGAGCGGTTCGATCCCCACTCGGGAGTGGGCACGGGGCTTGGACTCCCCGTGTCGCGGCGGCTCGCCGAGGTGCTGGGCGGGCGGCTCACGGTGGAGAGCGAGCTTGGCCGGGGGGCGACCTTCACGCTGGCGCTCCCCCTCACACCCCCGAGTGTGTGAAGATTCCTTCAGCAGTCCTTTAGACTCGGTTCAACGCAGGATCGCTAGACTGCCAGCCATGAAAATCCTCGTGGTCGAAGACGATCGCAAAGTCGCGGGTTTCATCGAGCAGGGCCTGCGCGAAGAAGGGTACGCCGTGGACGTCGCGCCGGACGGTGAAGAGGCCACCACGCTCGCTCATGTCTACGACTACGATCTCGTCGTGCTGGACGTGATGCTTCCGAAGAAGAACGGGCTCCAGGTGGCCACCGAGCTCCGGCGCGAGGGTCGCAAGACCCCGATCCTGATGCTCACGGCCCGCGACACCACGGAGGACGTGGTGCGCGGGCTCGACGCCGGCGCCGATGATTATCTGCCCAAGCCGTTCAAGTTCGACGAGCTCTTGGCCCGCGTGCGTGCCCTGATCCGGCGCGGCGGCGCGAGCCGGACCGAGCTCTTGAGCTATGGGCCGGTCGAGCTCGACCGGTTGAAGCACAAGGTGAAGGTCAAGGGGAAGAAGCTCGAGCTCACGCCGAAGGAATTTCAGCTGCTCGAGCACTTTCTGCTCCGGCCGGAGGAGGTCATCAGGCGTACCGAGCTGCTCGAGAAGGTGTGGGACCTCCACTTCGACCCCGAGAGCAACGTCGTGGACGTGCATGTCGGCAATCTCCGGCGCAAGCTCAAGGAGGCATCGGAGCTCGAGCTGCTCCGCACCGTGCGAGGCGTAGGCTTCCGGCTCGTGTCCCCGGATCGGGAAGAGGAGTGAACCGGTCGTTGCGGAGGGCGCTGGCCGTCCGGTTCGCGGCGACCATGGGTGCCGGTCTCCTCGTTGCCGGAGCGGCGGCCTACGCCGCCTCGACGCTGTCCCTCCACTGGGCGTTGATTCCCGTCTTGCTCGGCGTGGTCGTCGTGGCGACCACCGCGACGCTCGTAGGCTCGTGGTGGTTCGCCGGCTCGGCGGTGCGTCCCGTGTACGAGATCAAAACAGGCGACCGGGATCGAAGCCGGCACGCTCGACCAGCGGATCGTGGCGCACGCCGAGACCGACGAGTACCGGGGATTGGTCGCGGTGTTGAACCGCATGCTGGAGCGCATCGACGCGGCGTTCAAGAGCCAGCGCCGCCTGACGGCGGACGTGAGCCACGAGCTCCGCTCGCCTCTCACCGCGTTGCGGGGCGAGATCGAGGTGGCGCTCCGCGCCGAGCGGACCCCCCGCGATTACCAGCGCGTGCTGCACAGCGCTCTTGAAGAAATCGACCGGCTGACGGCGATGAGCGACGACTTGCTCCTCATCACGCGCGCGGACGCGGGCCTCCTGGCCGCGCACCGGGCTCCCACCGACGTGAACGCGATCATTCGCCGCGAATTGGATGGGATGCGCGGGCGGATCGAGGAGAAGGACCTCGCCGTGCGCACGGACCTCGATCCCGCGCTCGGTCGTGTCGCGGTCGATCCCGCGCTCACGCGACGCCTGATCGAAGAGCTGCTCGACAACGGCGTCAAGTTCGCGCCGCCCGGCGGCACGGTCGTGGTCGCTACGACGGTGGCGGGAGGAGTCCCGCGTCTCGCGGTCGAGAACTCGGGCGCGCCCCTGGCCAGCGAGGAGCTGGCGCATCTGTTCGAGCCGTTTTACCGAGCCGACCAGGCCCGGACCCGGGGGACCGGGACAGGGCTCGGGCTCGCGCTGGTGGCCGCGGTGACAAGGGTGCATGGCGGGTCGATCCGGGCGGTCAATGTGCCGAGCGGCGGCGTGCGGCTCGAGTGCGAGCTGGGTGGCGCGACCGATGCGAGGCACGCCGCATGAGCCGGGGCGGGAAGGACATGGACCGGGGGACGATGGCCGCGGCGAAGGCGAGCTACGACCGGTGCTGTGCCGCTGCGCACTTCTTCGAGGATTTCTACCGCAACTTCTTCGTCCGCTGCCCCCGGGCGAAGTCGCTGTTCGCGCACACGGACTTCGAGCGACAGAACAGCTTGTTGAGGCATGCATTCGGCCTCCTGCTCATCTTCCCGAACCAACCGGAGCGGGAGCCGACGATCCTCGCGCGCGTGGCCGAGCGACACAGTCGGCGGGAGTTGGGTGTCGATCCCTCGATGTATCAGCCATTCATCGACGCTCTGATCGATACGGTGCGGGATTGCGACCCCCAGTTCACGCCGGCCGTCGAATCTGCCTGGCGACGGACGGTGCAGAAGGGCGTGACGTACATGCAGGCCAGGTACTGATCCGAGGAGACCACGTGTCCGAGCCTCAGTCGCAGACAAGTCACCCGAAGGGGACGCTGTTCATCATGGCCTTGTATGGGCTGGTGTTCGTGATCAGCTGGGTCTCCGTGTACGTGTTCGTCTATCTGCGCCGCGGTGGGGTGACTCCATGAACGTGTCGCTCTACGAGAAGATCTGGATGTGGGCGGCCGGCGGCATCATCGCCGCCTTCATCGCGATCGTGCTGGTGGCCGGAGTCGGCGGCGCCCTGCAGCCGCCGAGCCATGTCGAGACGATCGACCCGACCCAGGTCTTCAAGGATCCGCGCTTCGCCCACCCGGCGGTGACCGTGGACGCGAGCGGCGCCACCGTGGTCGCGTTCGGGATGATGTACGGCTTCACCCCGGCCGAGATCCGCGTCCCCGCCGGTCAACGGGTCACCTTCCGAATGACCAGCACCGACGTGACACACGGGTTCCTGATCGTGGGCACCAACGCGAACACGATGCTCGTGCCCGGTTACGTGAGCCAGTTCACGACCGTGTTCCAGCGGCCGGGCGAGTACCTCATCGTGTGCAACGAGTACTGCGGGTTGGGGCATCACCTCATGTCGGCGAAGCTGATCGTCGAGGAGGCGAAGCCATGAGCGACCGCACGGGCCGGCTCGCGCTCGCGAACCTGTGGGTCGCGATCCTCTCGTTCGGCGTCGCGTCCGCGATGGCGCTCATGCAGGCGCTGTCCCGCGCGGCGCTCGACCTGCCCTGGCGCTCGGCCAAGATGTACTACCTCTCGGTCACCGCGCACGGGACCCTGATGGCGCTCGTCTTCACGACCTTCTTCATCATGGCGTTCGGCTACGTCGTGGCGGAGCGCACGCTCGGGCGAACGGTGCCGCACCGCGGCCTCGCCTGGGCGGGCTACTGGATCGCGCTCGCGGGGACGCTCGCCACCGTCGCCGCGATCCTCTCGGGAAAGGCCACGGTCCTGTACACGTTCTATCCCCCGCTCAAGGCGCATCCGGCCTTCTACATCGGGGCGACGCTGCTCGTGGTCGGGTCCTGGATCTGGGGCTTCGTGATGATCCGGAGCTACGTCGTCTGGAAGCGCGGAGCCCCGGGTCAGCCGGCGCCGCTCGCGCTCCACGGGATGCTGGCCACGGTCATCGTGTGGCTGATCGCGACGGTGGGCGTGGCGGCGGAGATGCTGTTCTTGCTGATCCCCTGGTCCCTCGGCCTGACGAAGACCGTGGATCCCGAGCTCGCGCGCATGCTGTTTTGGTACTTCGGGCATCCGCTCGTGTACTTCTGGCTCCTGCCGGCGTACGTCATCTGGTACACGGTGCTTCCGAGGGTCGCCGGCGGCAAGCTGTTCAGCGATCCGCTCGCGCGGCTCGTGTTCATCCTGTTCATCGTGCTGTCCACGCCGGTCGGATTCCATCACCAGTTCATGGATCCGAGCATCCCGGCCTCCTGGAAACTGTTTCACGCGATCCTGACGTTCGGGATCCTGTTTCCCAGCTTCCTCACGGCATTCACCGTGACCGCGTCGCTCGAGGTGGCGGGGCGCGCGAAAGGTGCGACGGGGCTCCTCGACTGGCTCAATAAGCTCCCCTGGGGCGATCCCCTGGTGGCGAGCGTGCTGCTCTCGATGCTGCTGTTCGCCGTGGGCGGCGTGGGCGGGGCGATCAACGCGGCTTACGGGATGAACGCGGTGGTGCACAATACGGCGTGGATCCAGGGACACTTCCACCTGACGGTGGGAAGCGCCACGGCGCTCACCTTCATGGGCACGTCGTACTGGCTCCTGCCCCGGCTCACCGGCCGGGCGCTCGAGCTGGGACTGCTCGCGAAGGTGCAACCGTACCTGTGGTTCATCGGCATGGTGCTGTTTGCCATCTCGAACCACATCACCGGCCTGATGGGCATGCCGCGGCGCATCTACGACGCGAGCTACGGCGGCAGCGCCGTGGCGCACGCATGGCGCGGCCTCACCGGTGTGTCGGCCGTCGGCGGGCTGTTCCTGTTCGCCAGCGCCGCGTTCTTCCTCCTGGTGATGCTCGGCACCGGGCTGGCCGGCAAGCAGTCCGCGCCCGAGCCGATCGAATGGGCCGAGCCGCTCGAGCCCGTGAGCTCGCGGGCCGGACTGCTCGACCGCTACGGGCTGTGGACGGTGGTCGCGGTGCTGCTCGTGCTGGTGGCATACGCGTACCCGCTGTGGTCACACCTGCACATGGAGACATACGGGTCGCCCGGCTTCTCACCGTTCTGAGACGGAGACGGCGGACGAGGGAAGGGGGACGAGTTGACCGGCGCACGCTTCATCAGGTCGTATTCCCTTCCCGTGATCGTGGGCGGGGGGCTCGTGATCGGGCTCGCCGCCCGCTTCGTCTTCGCGGCCCCGGAGGTTGGGCAGTGGGTGTTTCTGGCGGCGCTCGTCGCCGGCGGTGGGCCGCTCGTCGTTCAGACGCTGCGTGGTATGCTGCAGGGACGCTTCGCTGCCGACGTCGTCGCGATGCTCGCGATCGTCACCGCGCTCGTGTTGGGCCAGTACTTCGCCGGAGCGGTAAGCGCGCTGATGCAGTCGGGAGGCGAGGCCCTGGAGCGGTACGCCATGGGCCGCGCCTCGCACTCGCTCGAGGCCTTGCTGGCGCGGGCTCCCAAGCTCGGCCGCCGGTTCCGGGGCGAGGACGTGGAAGAGGTGCCCGTGAGTTCCATCGCCGTCGGGGACCTGCTGCTGATCCGTCCTGGAGATCTGGTGCCGGTAGACGGCGAGGTCACCGTCGGGACCTCGGGCGTCGATCAATCCGCGCTCACGGGGGAGCCGCTGCCGCTTCACGCCGTGCGGGGCACGTTGCTGCTCTCGGGCAGTCTGAACCTGGACGGGGCCCTGCGCCTGCGGGCCGTCCGGGCCGCGGGGGATAGCCAATACCAGCAGATCGTGCGCCTCGTCGAGCGGGCCCGCCGGGAGCGGCCGCCGATTCAGCGGCTCGCCGACCGCTTCGCCGTGTGGTTCACGCCCCTGACCCTGCTCATGTGCGGCGTCGCGTGGGTCGTCACGGGCAGCCCCACGAGCGTGCTCGCCGTGCTGGTCGTGGCCACGCCGTGCCCGCTCATCCTCGCGACGCCGGTAGCGGTCATCGCGGGAATCTCCCGGGCCGCGGACCTGGGCGTCATCGTCAAGAGCGGGGCCGCGATCGAGCAGGTGGGCCGAGCGCAGGCCGTCGTGTTCGACAAGACGGGGACGCTCACCCTGGGCCACCCGGTCGTGGAGCGCGTCCAGGCGACCGACGGCGTCCCGCCCGACGAGCTGCTGCGCCTTGCGGCCGCCGTGGAGCAGCTGTCTTCGCACCACCTCGGCAGGGCGGTGGTGGACGCGAGCCGGCTCCGCGGGGCCCGAGTGCCGGCGGCCACCGAGTTCAGCGAAGCGCCCGGGGCCGGTGTCGCGGGGCTTGTGGACGGGCGCGCGGTCGCGGTCGGATCGATCGGATTCCTGGCGAGTCGCGGGATCGCCGTGCCGCGGGCACCCGAGGACCGCACCACGGCCTTCGTGAGTGTAGACGGTCGGCTCGCCGGCACGATCGAATTCGCGGACCGGCTCAGGCATCAGGTGCCATCGCTGATGCAACGCCTGGCGGTGCTGGGCGTCACCGAGACGGTGATGCTCACGGGGGATCGCGAGTCCAGCGCCGAGGTGATCGCGGCGCACGCGGGGATCCGCACCGTGCGAGCGAACCTGCTCCCCGCGGACAAGGTGGCCGCGGTGGAGGAGCTGAAGCGCCGGTACGGCACGGTGGTGATGGTGGGAGATGGGATCAACGACGCACCGGCGCTCGCAGCCGCGACGGTGGGGATCGCGATGGGTGCGCACGGCACGGCGATCTCGGCGGAGGCGGCGGACGTCGTGCTGCTCGTGGACGACATCGCCCGGGTGGGGGACGCGATGGCGATCAGCCGGCGGATGCGCCGGATCGCGCTGCAGAGCATCGCCGTCGGACTCGGCGCGAGCTTCCTGTTGATGGCGATCGCGAGCGTGGGGCTCGTGCCCCCGGCAGCCGGTGCGGTAATGCAGGAAACGCTCGATGCGGCCGTGATCCTGAATGCGCTGCGGGTGCGGTGACGTCCTGATCCGCTGGCTCCTGCTCTCAGCGTTGCGTCGTGAAGCGGAGCAGCGGGCGCGCGCGTGACGCTGCCTGGCTATCGTTACCCGCCCTGGCGGAAGGATGGGTCGGGGGGTGAGCGTTGGGGAAGGAGGATCGCCGATGACCCCCCCGACAATCGCCCAGGGTACCTGTTACGTGCTGTTCGCCTACGACGTCGCCCACGCGTTCGACCTCGCGGCGGCGGAGCGGCGGCTGGCGAGCGCCACGCAGCGGCAGACGGTCAAGCAGAAGCGGCGCGCCCCGGCGTTCTTCGAGTACGACCCCGCCCCCCTGCGCGTGACCGAGCCGGCGGAGTCGCTGGCTGTCGGGGAGCACGTCACGGCGGACTCCGTCGAGTTCGTGCTCTACGACTTCGGCGCGATGTCCGTGAGCTACGCCATCCCCCTCCAGGGCCCGCTCACGGGGCTGCCGGGGCTCAGCACGATCCTGTACGGCAACGAGCGGCTCCAGGCAGACTCACGGCGCCGGGTGCAGCA
>Ga0137368_10003281_pt1 | contig 17279 bp, 8 predicted proteins | sample SagtaG_13_FD_104917 | JGI IMG/M metagenome (GOLD analysis project Ga0137368, IMG submission 104917) | Vadose zone soil microbial communities from Sagehorn Ranch, Mendocino, California, USA - Sage1_L_100_16 metaG | ecosystem: Environmental > Terrestrial > Soil > Vadose zone | place: USA...
GAAAAAGACAAAGAGTTAAGATTGCAGTGCTAAATCTAATAGATGAAACTTTGATTCGGCTGAAAAGGATTGAGTTAGAAAGTTGATGAAACATCCCCCCGGCGCTTATAACTCCCGTTGCGACGATTGAATAAGTTATTCCCTGGGCACATTCAATAATTAGATTTTGAGCGCCGATGACCGATGAAGGATTTAAGAAAAAAATTATTAATTGTTTGCTGATTATTCATCCGGGGACGATGATGGCAAAGATTAAATTATATGGAGATCTAAACCAATACCGAAAGAGGGTTTTGTTGATAGTTATTAATTGGTTTAGGTTTAGAAAAAAGTTTTTCTTTTTCGTCGAGTTAATAGTCCTCATTTTCTTTTTTATTTTTGAAATAATTTTGAAGATTTTTGAATTTGGTGATGAATTTTTTTAGGGTTAGATTTATTTTCACTTGTCCATTTTTTAAGATGATTATTCTTTGACAGAGTTTTTTGATTTCTTCTCAATTGTGACTGCTAAGAATTAGAACATTATCTGGATTATTTTTTAATTTATTCTCAAGAAAAAGGAGAGTGTCAATTTCACTTTTTATATCCATTCCGGTGGTAATTTCGTCTCCGATGAATATTTTTCTGGTGGGAACTAGCCCAAGAAATAGGTTTAATCTTTGTTTTTGACCGAAGGATGTTCGGTAAATATATTCATCAAGATTAAAGTTTTTTAAAAGAGTTTTTTCTAATTTATTGAAGGAATCTGGCTCTATTTCTTGAAAGAAGAGGATTTTGAACAGCTCTATTATTTCCTTTACTTTAAGTAGTCTTGGCCATTCTTCCTCTTTGGTGGAGATGCTAATTAGTTTTCTTCTTTTTATCTCTTGGTGGAAATCAACGAATCTCTCGCTGGTAAAAATATTTTTAGTTTTTGGCAATAAGGTATTTGGTAACTCTATTTGTCCTTCATTAATTTTGATTAATCCACTAATGATATTACAAAGAACAGTTTTACCGCTACCGTTTTCCCCTACTAGAGCTATTCTTTCTCCAGAATAAATTTTTAAGTTTACTGGCCCAAGTTTAAATTTGGGAAAGTATTTTTTCACATTTTTTAGTTCTAAGATAAGGCTTTTTTTTATCATTAGTTCTACATGTTATTTGCTCTTCTCTAACTGGAGCTGACAAAAATCATTTCGGGAAGGCATTTTTTGTTGTTAATCTGAGTTCGGATTGCTCCTTTTAATTGTTTATCAATATTGCCGATATCTTCTTTAGTCTCTGGATCTTTTAATTTTATTTTTATGATATCTCAGAGCGATTTCTCCATTTTTTTTATCTTTTCTTTTTTAAAACAATTTGGACATGTTCCCTTCGTTAAAAGTTGTAAATTTGCATTTTTTAGATCTTTGATTCATTGGATTATCAAGATTCCGTTTAGTTGTATTCGGAGTTGTTTATCTAGTTGGGTTTGATCGATGAGTTTTTTACTTTTTTTTCTATTTCTTTGTTTAAGGAGGAATAGAGGGTCGGTAAATTTTTTATCTAATTCTTCTACTATTCTGCATTTTCCATTTTTCATTGAGATAATTGTTCCGTTTCTTGGTAAAAAAATATTTTCTCCTTTGATCCCGGTACTCTCGGCGGTTTCCTTTTGTTTGATCATCATTCTTAAATCACCGTGAATAGGAATAAAATATTTTGGCTTAGTGGTTAATAAGAGCAATTTCTGTTCTTCTTTTGCCGCATGACCAGAAACATGGACAATCTGTTTTTTATCTTTTTTGTCGCTGTTAGTTAGCACGTTATGAGTAAGTTTTTTAAGAAGTTCCTCTAGTCATCTGACTCTTAAAAAATTTCCTGGAATTGCCGAAGAAGAGAGAATGACTGAATCCGATGAAGTAATAAAATGTCGATGGGCATGAACAATTCTTTCGAGGACTGATCCCTGTTCTCCTTGAGAGCCGGTACAAATAAGAAGCTGTTTGTTATTTTCTTCCTTTTTGAATAATTTGTTTGTTAAATTTATAGTTTGAGCAGCCTCTTCGGTTCATCCTAATAATTCATTATCTTTTGATATCTTAAGCATTCTTTCGAGGCTTTTTCCAACGAGTTTTACTTGTCGATTAAGTGAATGGGCAACCGATATTATCTCTTTTATTCTCAGAAAGTTGGTGGCAAATGAGGTAAAAAATACCTTTCCCCTTGTCTTTTTTATGGCTTGTTCTGCTGTTCTAATTACTTCTTCTTCTCCAGGGGTCCTTCCTTCAATTTCTGAGTTGGTTGAGTCTGCTAATAGAAGATCTATCCCCTGTTCTTTTGCAAGTTTGCTTAATTTTTTTAAATCAGTTTGTTTTGCTATTGTTCCGATGGAACTAATCTTGTAGTCTCCGGTAGCTACTATTATTCCCTGGTTTGTATGGATAATTACTCCGAGTGCTCCTGGAATAGAATGGTTGACTTGAAAAAACGAAATTTTAAACGGGGGGATATTTATTTCACTAAATTCATCAACTATCTTTACAATCTTCTTTCATTTTTTTTTATCCTTTTTAAAGGTCTCTTCTATCCTTGCAAGAAGAAGAGCAGAAGTAAATTTAGAAGTGTAGATGTTCTTTTTTCCAAAGTGCTCGAGAAGATAAGTTATTGCTCCGATATGATCTTCATGGCCATGGGTTATAATTATTCCAAGAATTCTTTTTTTTTTTAGGTAACTCAGGTTGGGAAAAATCTTTTCTATTCATTCGGAGGTGTCTCAAGAAGGGAATTTTATTCCCGCATCAATAATTATTACCTCTTCATTCTGTTCTATACAATAAAGATTTTTTCCAATCTCCCGCATTCCCCCTAGTGAATAAAAGAGAGTCTCCACCTTTAACTTGTTAGTTTTCATCCAAAGCTAAAAAAATTTTTTTTCTTTTTCGTCGAAGTGACTCAAAAGGTATTAGTGTTATAACACATTATAGGGCCAATGGAATATACGGTAAAGCAACAAAAATGTCTAAGTTGGCGAAAGTGAGTGATTTGACTAAAGTTAAAAAAGTAATAGTGATTTCGGGAGCTAGCGGAGTTGGAAAAAGTACTGTTACTCGTCAGGTACGTCGCTTAAAGTTTTTGGAGAAGAGCATTTTTTCCGTTGTATCTTTTACCACCAGACCAATTCGTGTTGATGAGATTTCTGGTTTTGATTACCATTTTGTTTCTCATTCATAATTTGAGTCGTTAATAAAAGAAAACTTTTTTTTATAGTATGATGAGTACGCAGGTAATTACTATGGCACTCCAAAAAAGGAGGTGGAAAAGTTTCTTTTGAGTGATAAACAGATTCTTTTAGCGGAAGCAAATTTCGTTGGTCTTTCTGCTTTGCAAAATAATTTTGGAAGAGAATCAGTAATTGGAATATATCTTTTTGTTTCTTTTTTTCTTCATTTGAAAAAAAGAAGACTCGCGCGGGGAGATAAGTTAGTTTCTAGGACCTGAGGGTTTACAAATAGAGAGAAGCGGGATACTTTTGATGTAAAAAATAGGCTGACTGAGTATGACTTTATCATTTTCAATGATATCTTTTTAACAACTCTAAAGAGGGTAATAATAATAATTCTAATGTCGAAAGTGATTTTTCTTCTGAAACAATTCAGAAAAGAAATAAAATAGATGATTTTTCTTTTTTCAAAGTAGAGGAGAATTATTGTCTCCCTTTTTTGAGAAGAGTTCGATACTCCCGAACACTAATCTTTTCCCTTATATTTTTTCCTTTTTTTAAGTTTTCAGGAGAAACGAAAAGCTTTGTATTTCGTTTTCAAACTCTTTTTGTCGCTTTCATCGAATGCGAACGCCGGTTTCCGTGCAAAGGCTTATTCTTTAGCTTTTGAAGCTGTTGGGAATTTTTTCTCTTTTTTCTCTCTGTCATGTGTGGGATAGTAGATAATGTATAATATTCGCACAGTATTGATTGTAACAATAATTTTTTTTTACCATAATGAAAAAGAAAAAAGCTGAAATAAGAGAAGGTTCTAGTGGAGAAAAAAAAAGATATTTTGAAGATTGGTTGGAGTCACTGCGCCATTGAGAGTTAAAGTGAAAAGATAGATGAAAAAAAAAAGAAGTTTTTGATTTTGATCTCGTTGAACAGGTTAAGAATGGACACGAGATTTTCTATCTTTTAGATATGTTTCCCTATGTTTCTGGTTCTAGTCTTCATCTCGGTCACGCTCGGTTGTATGTTGCCTCAGACATATATCATCGTTTTTTAGTTTTGAACAAAAAAAAAGTCTATCGACCAATTGGCTGAGATAGTTTTGGGTTACCAGCGGAAAATTTTGCTCTTTCTCATAATTCCCCTCCGACTATTTTTACTAGAACCCATATCAGAGGTTTTCGTAGGCAAATGAAAAAACTTGGTTTGGCATATGATTTTGCTAGTGAAATAAATACTTCCGATCCTGAATATTTTGCTGTCACGCAAAGGATGTTTGTCGATTTTTTTTTTTCCGGTTTAGCAGAAGAAAGGTTGGTTAAAGTTAATTGATGCGAAGAACTCAAAACTGTACTTGCTGACGAAGAGGTAAAAATATCGAAAACCGGACTTAAGTTGTCCGAACGAGGCGGGTTTTTGGTAACTCAAAAAAAGGTTAGGCATTGGGCTTTTAAATTGACCAGTTTCGCTTCTGAGTTGGACAAAGGAATAGATAAGCTATATTGACCAAAGAAACTGGGTTCGGCTCAAAAAGAGTGAATTGGTCTAAGAAGAGTAAATTTCTTTAACCTTCAGGTTTTCTGACAGCAGGGATTAGTAAGATCAGTAAGCTTTCCGATCTCTATTTTGAGTGAAAACAGTTCTTTGGAATTAAGTTTAGAGAAGCAATGAGTAGTGGTTTTGTCGCCTGATTTATTTAGTCGTTTTCAAGGAATTAGTTTAGAAATTTGTTTAAAAATATTAACTGAGAAAAATTTTTGGGTTGTCGGCAAAATTGTTGAAGAAAGTAGAGGAACTATTCCGGTAGTTGTAATGCCTTTTACTCCGTTACTTAGGAATGTTGATTCTTTTCCGATTTTAATCGATGTTTTAAGTGATAATAAATTGATAAGATTTTCTCAGCAAAACTTTTTATTTTTAAAACAACGGGTAAATAATTCTTGTTTTATTCAGCCGGTTATTTTTCACCATCTGACTCTAAGTAAGCTTAAGGATTGAGTTTTTTCCCGACAGAGGTATTGAGGAGAACCTATTCCTTTAATTAAAGATTTTAAGACGCAGAGTTGATTTCCTGAAACTAATTTGCCCCTAAGATTGCCTGATTACTATCAAGTATTTCCTTTGTCAGGAGAGCGTTCTTTTCCACCATTAGCTCGGGCTGACCTTTGAGTACATTTAGAAAAAAATGGGAGAAAGTTTGTTCGTGAAACAAACGTTATGCCTCAATGAGCAGGTTCTTGCTGATACTATTTGGGTTATCTATTAAAAAAAATTTCCTGTGGGAGATCACTTTACCCTCTTTTTTACTCAGAGGAATTCAAAAAAATTCTTCAGAGGGTGAGGGTTAGTTTTTATTTTGGTGGTGCTGAATATGCTACCTCTCATTATTTATATACTCGATTTTGGCATCTTTTTCTGTTTAATCAAGGATTGGTTAATTATCCAGAGCCGTTTCAAAAAATTTACTGCCATGGGCTGGTCCTTGGAGCTGACGGGAGAAAAATGTCAAAATCTCTCGGCAATGTTGTTCTTCTTGACGAAGTTCTTTCTTCTTATTCGGCAGACGTCTTACGTTTGGCTCTTATGTTTCGTGCTCCTCTTAAAGGAAGTATGACTTGAAACATGAAAGATCTAGATAGCATGGCAAGGTGATTAAAACGAGTAGACACTTTAATCAATTTTTGATTAGTTAGTCTAAAACAAAAAAATAGTTTCGTCTCTCCGGTTAGTCTGCAAAAGATTGAGAAATCTTTTTCACGGTTTGTTGATCAAACAGCTGTTTTTTACCGCGATTTGTTATTTAATCGTCTAATTGCTGAATTTATGATTTGAATAAATTATTTATATCGCCAACCTATTATGGCAATTACCAAAGAAGTATTACTTTCTACGTTGGTTATCTTTAGCCCAGTAGTTCCATTTTTTGCCGATGAACTTTACGAGAGGATTTCGGGAACGAGAAGGATTATTTTCTCCGATCTTTTTTGGCCGGTGCCTTCAAGGGCTGTTTCGCGAAAATCGTTTTTTCCGTTTATCATTCAACTAAATGGTAAAACTTTAAAAGTTATTCAAGTTAAATTTCCTTTGAACAGACTTTCAGCCTTAAAGATTCTTTTTAGGACTCCAGGAATAATTTCGCGGATTAGGTGTTTTACTAGCTGTCCTACTTACATCTGAATAAAAAATAAACCTTTGGTCAATATTGTTTGTAAGTAAAAAATTTTTTTTTGATCTGTCTACTTTTAAAATCAGTTTCTTTTATTCTGTATTTCGAGTACTTTTTTTTAAAAGTTTCAAAGTTTAATAAAATATTGTATGTATGATTTTAGTTAGTTCAAAACAACATTGGCGCAGGTAAAAGTTGTTAGGAAGAAGTTGTGGGAGGAGTTATAAAAACGAGGGATAATGAACACTGAAAAAGAGTTAAAAAAATTGAGAAGCTTGGTAAATATGGTTGGTTCTGGTTTGGCAATTACAGTTTTAGTTGGGGTTGTGCTATCCATTATTCCCTTTTTTCTTCGCTCGGATTATCTTAAGTCAAAGGTTATCTATGAAATTTATCCACAATCTTTCAACCGTTATTCTGGCCCTTTACATCCAAAAAAAAGTATGAATGAGGCAGAAAGACTTTCTGAACGTGGGAATTTCTGAGGAATAATTGATAAACTGGATTATTTAAAGGAATTGGGAGTTGATTATATTTGATTGACTCCAAGTTTTAGTTCGCCTCTCCAAGATAATGGTTATGATATAGATGATTGATATCTCCCTCAAGCACGGTTTGGTAATTTAAATGATTATAAGATCTTAATTGAAGAAGCTGAAAAAAGGAAGATGAGGTTGATGACTGACTTTGTTCTTGGAAGTACTTCTAAGTATCATCCTTGATTTCAATGAGCAATTGGAAATGCGGTTCGTACGGGAATTGATTATTCGAAGCAACCTTATTTTTGGAAAAATGTTCCCGAAAATGGAGTTGAACCAACTAAAAAGGAACAACAGTATTTCCAACAATTTTATTACTTTGAAGATCCGGCCTGATTTCCTTCTGAGCCAGAGATTATTCAAAAGTTTAAGATCCCTTCCTGATGCAGTAATCTTACTAATCCAGATAAGAATGCAGCTGGAAAAAAGATTTGTCCGCCCACTAATTTAGATGTTCGGAACGGAGGAGGTCTCTTGAATACTAGCACTTTCCAATGACAATGACTTCCTCGTATTCAAAAATACTACTTAGGAACTTATTCTCATTTTCAACCCGATTTAAGGTGAGAAGCACCGGAGGTGAGACAAGAAATTGCTAAGTACATCAATTTTTGAGCTTCTCTTGGATTAGGAGGATCCCGCTTTGATACAGTAAATGTAATTTCTAAACAGACAGATAGAAGTAAACCTGATTGGTTTAATACCAATAAACCTGGACCTAAACTAATAGATTTTCTTGAAGAAGTGATGAAGAGTTCCTGAGGAAAAAGAAAAAATTTTGTAACTTTAGGAGAAATATCTCTTCGTGCCAACGCAAAGGTCCCGGAGGGTTTTTATGAAAGATTAGGAAAAATATTTATGTTTAATTACCGGCCAATTGTTTATCTTCCCTTATGGTACGAAGAATGAAATCGCCGCGATGAATGAAAGGATTATGAAGACGGTGGTATTGATAGCAGATATTTTTCTTTCCCTCGAGGAAGATTTAGTTCTCAACAAGAGAGTAAGTATTCGCTTTATCTTGGGCAGAAAAATATCCGAGTTCCAAGTTATTTCCGTGATTTTGTTGACGAAAATTACGCAATTCCAGAAGGACCTGAAAGTGCAAGAGTTAACGTTCTTGAATCTCATGATCATGGAAGATCGGTTTTAAGATTTGCCGGGTGTGATGTGAATCAATTTTCCGTGGGTGATATTTGTATGTGCCAAGAAGACTTTGAAAATAATTCCTTTGAATTTATTTATCCACGTGCAAAAGCACTTGCGTTGTTCAAATTTTTTCAACCCGGGATGAATGTTATTTATCAAGGAGAAGAGATCGCAATGAATGATACTCTGTATATAAGTACCAAACACATGAAAGAGCCGTTTTTTTTTAATTCGACTGATATTCAAGTAAGATCGTTCCGGCTTGCCTTGGCCCAACAGGCTCATAGTCGCGATAGTTCTCCTGAGGAAAAAAAACTGGCTAAGTGATGATTAGGCCCCGGGGAACCGCCTTATCCTCTAGACTCTCGGGATAACGGCCGTACCACAATTCCTTGGGATGAAACTGCTAATAATGGCTTCTGTGATGATTGTCATCTGTTTAATGGCGCCGAGCCGCCTACTCCACAACTGTTCTATAATAATCCCTTGCTCGACAATGCGGATAATTATCTTGCTGGTTTATTTTGAAATGGAATAAAATGGGAAGTTAAAAAAGATTATAAAAAACGACCTCTTTTTGCCGAAGGGATTCCTCATAAGGATTGAATGAATTTATTCAAAGAATATCCGATGTACTATGAATCAGCTACTTATTTAACGGCAAATAATCCCCCTGATGTTAAAGGATTGGTTAGTTGACAGATTAAGGACAAAGATTCTCCTTTTTGGTTTTATAAACGAATGTTGGCGTTGCGAAAAAAAGAACCCGCTTTTGCTTATGGAAATTTTAAACGTGGGATCACCTTTGCTAATCAACGGGTGGCCACCTCGACGATAACTTATCAGGGACGAAAATATTTAGTAATGGTAAATCTTGATGCGGAGGATTTAGGGGAGGTAGTAAAAATTCCTCGCTTGATAGGCACAGGCAATTTTAAAGTGGTTTTGAACACTCATTCCCAGTTACTTGCAGACGAAAATTTTTTTTATCTCCAAGCCTATCAAGGAGTTATTTTAAGAATTTAAGTTTAATTCTTTCCGTGCCTTTTCTTTCCCCATAATTGGTCAAAAAATAGTTTTCTTTTTCTTGCTTCTGTTTAAAAAAGAGAAAATGATTCTCTAATTTTTTTAATTATTATTCCTTTTTCTTATTTAAAGAGTTGCAAAGTTCTTTGTATGTTTTGAGAAGATTCTTCTTTTCCTGGGCTTTTTGCCTGATGGTAAGAATGTATCCCTCATTTTTTTTGTATTTCGGAATGATGTGAAGGTGGAAATGTTCTATCTGTTGATAAGCCTCTTTTCCTGAGTTTATGACGTAATTAAATCCCTTAATTGTCGAAAATTTTCTTTTGAGTAATAAGGTATATTCACGAACAAGTTTACCTATTCCCTTTCATTCTTCTCCCGAGATGGTATCGATGCTCTTGTGATGTTTATTTGTAATTACTAAAGAGTGTCCTTTACTTGTGGGATTAATGTCTAGGCATCCTCAAGCAGAGGCATTTTTCTTCGGAAGAAAAAGGAAACTTTTTGGAAGGGAATTATAGTTGCAAAAAATGCAATCATTTTTTTTATTTTTATCGAAAATACTATTCATTATTTTTGCTCTCTGCGATGTCAATGCCAAGGAAGCCATCATCATGGATCTTTTTTGTCTTTTTCAGAATAGTAGTCGGATATTTTTTTTCAGAGAGTTGAATTATTTATTTCTTTTGCTGGTAGGTATTTTGGGAAAAGATATTTAGCTGCTTGAGTTGAGTTATCCTTGTTTTCCGAAATATCGAAGAGCATTTGAAAAATGATTTTTTCTTTGTTATCGTCCGAAAGATTGCGGACAAATTTCTTTGCGGGATCACTACTGATATCCTTATTTTCTACTGTTCAATAAAGTCACTTTTCTTTGTTGATCGATACAGCAGTATTATCGAAGGATAGATTTTTAACAACATCTATGAGATAAATTGGAAGGGCGAAGGCATAAAGATGGTAAATTCCCCTTTCATAGTATTCTTTTCCAGGTACTTCGTCCCTTCAAAGTCACTTCGCCATTTTAGTTCCTTGGGCAGCTTTTCCATATTTTTTCCCCTTCGGTGAGTTAACGAAACCGTTTAGACGAAAGATGGGATCTCGGCTTTCAAAATCATCGTAGAGATAGTTAAGTTTATCAAGAAATAGCTTTTCTGCTGTTCAATTGATATCATTTCCAATAAGTGGAATTTCAGGTTTTAAAGAAGGATTTCGGGAGTCTCTTTTATATTCTCAAACAAGACGAAATTTGGTATCTCACTTTTCTGAGTTGCTTCAATCTTGAAGTTGATTTGCGGCAACACTATTTTCGTTTAAGCTGATCTTGTTTTTGTTTTTAAGAAAGAGGTTTTCGATTAAATAAGTGATGTTGAATATTTTGTTGGCAATATTCAAAATGATTTCTTCGTTAATATAATCTTGATATCTGATATGAAGAAGTGAAGATCAATTTTTGTCAGTTTTGTAGTATTCTTCTGGTGAGGAAACTAAATTCGGTGAAGAAAAAAAAGGGTTGTATATCTGGTGATTTCCGTTATTTTCAAGATCTCTTTTGTTATACCTATCTTCTAAGATGGTGGAGCATTGCTTTAAGTTTTGATGTTTGAATTTGTCAAGAGAATTGGATATGTCTTCTTTTTGGATATTTTTGTTTATTAAGTAACGATTAAGATCACAATCTTTGTCGTATTTTATTTTGTTAGTTCCGAGTTGAAATCAGTCATCGGCTTGATAAATATTCAAACCTTTTTGTCAAAGTTCTTCTTCAAAAAGTAGTGCGTTATGATAAGAAATTTCGTTATCGTTTGGAGAGGTTTTTATATTGCTTTTTTTGGTGAAGAGATTGAAAATTTCTCATTCGGTAAGTAAATCAATTAGTTCTTGTCATTTTTGTTCCTGAAGGCTTTTTTGATAGATTCCCTTTACTTTCTCAAGAAAGATGCTAAACTCTTTTTTTGCTATCGCCAGCTTCAGGTAGTTTATAAACTTATTCACATTATTTTTATATGTTTCTTGAAGAAGATCTGAAGAAGTAAAGGAGGTTTCCGTATTCACAAGCTGGTAGATGATTTTATCTTCAAATTCAAGATTTCCAAGTCGAGCATGTTCTCAATTCTTATTTTTCCAAGGTGTAAAGATGAAAAAAGGAAGAAAGAATGATAAAAGGAGAATGATGATGTTCGTTAATGTAACGGTAATGAATATTGTTTTTCTTTTCACTTTTTATTTTTTTGTATTATACTCCTCAATTTTTGAAAGTTCATTTTTTAACTATCAGTCGCCAATGTAGACAGAATTTCACGTATTTTCCCTGTTTTTAATCAAAGATCTTATTTGTTCGATGTTATGTCTTGCAGCAGGCCCATTTTCGATTTCATCAAAGTGTAGATTTTCTTCTTTAATGTCTTTTAGGACGCTTCTCTCATCTCTTGAGTTTGAAAGAAGACTATTTAGAGAATTTATTTTGAAACGCAGAAACATCTTTTTTATTTCCATGATTAAATTTTTTAGTTCTTTGTTTGTTTCTGATTTTTCTCCTCACTTTAAATATTCGTTTGTTTTGGGAATGAGCTGAATTAATCAATCGCCGAGGGCATTCTCTGAGTTCTCGCCGGTGTATTCTTCGAGCTTTTTCAAAAGATCAAACTTAGGAGTAGGATTAGCGATATCATTATTTAGAACATAAGTCCATTCTTGATACTTGTTGACAAGAAAGGCAAGATATTTATCATCAGCGATTGAATATTCGTAATCTCTCTGATTACGATTGGACAGTCTGATTTTTCGATTATTTCTTGTTGATAGTCTTTCAATAAATTTTTGATTTATTTTTCCCTCCTTGAGATAGTTACCAAGCTTCTTTTCTCGTAAGTGGAGGATAGATGAATTTGGATCAATATGAGTGTAAGGTAGATCAGTATTTTTTGTATTTTCTTCGAGGTAGTTATCTCCAGCAATCTTCACTAAATGGATACCATCTTCATCGCAAAAAGCTAAAATGTTTTCTCCAGCTTTTGATTTAATTTGAGCAATATCCTTATATTCGGGTTGTGTTGATTCGAAGGATGGTTCTTCGTTTTTTGAACGGTCAATTTGGTCCAGGAGATCCTCGAACGTTGATGTTTTTATATAGGGAATGTCAGATAGTTTATTTTCTTGAATTGCTGATGAATATCTATAGACGGTTGTTTTGAAGATTACACTTACTTTTTCTTTATTATCATCAACTTTGATTATTCCTAAATTTCCTGTTTCTGAACTATTTTTATCTTCAGATTGGACGTTTCCCCAAGTAGAAACTGCTCAGTTAAGTACCTGGCTAAAAGTTTCTCCGGCAGAAAACTTATTGAGTGTTTTTTTGACTCTTTCTTGATTTTTTTTTTCGAAATCTTTTTTTTTGATTCCGTTTTCAAATTTTTCCGCTTTTTTGGGGTTAAAAGGGAAAACTATATTTTTTACGTAAAGAGGTCTGTAATCCCGAAATCATAGCCTTATGAGTTTGAGTTGCGTATTCGTAAACATCCCTTGGATGTTAGAAAATTGGTCTTGAAGGACGTCTTTTTCGTTGTTAGCGGGGCGATTTCCTTTTGTGGATCAAACTTTTTTGAGATCCGGAGTGATCCCGAGCAGGTCTCTCTCGGTTGGTATTGAAAAGAGTTTAGATCATAATTTTTCATCACTCACCTTTCATGTTCCAAAAAAGGCTGATTTTATAATTCATATCCGATTATGGAAGGTGTGGTAGTTATCAAAATCTCCTGTTTTTCGCCCTTCCTGTTTTACATATTTGTAAATGTCTAATAGCCATGTCCAAATGTTGTTTATTTTGTAGGATTGAAAATCTGAAACGAAATTATTTACGTAGCGGTTAGTTACTGATTTTTTAGCAATGGGAGAAAGTTTGCTCTCGACATATTTTTCTTCACAGTGCTGTACTAGACATTCTTTTTCAGAAAATTTTTTGTTTTTTGAAGGAGAGAAAAATCTTTTCAAAATTTTGTTTCATTCTTCTTTTCACTTTATTCCAAATTTCGCTCGCAGTGATCTTTTTTCTTTATCTATTTGAGCTTTTATCTGCTGTCGAGCTAGTTTCGCTTCCATTTTAAATTCTTTTTCTGAGTTGAATGTAGCTAAGAAAGTTTGATCTACTATATCTTGATAAATTTTTTTTTTATCGTTTGAATCAAAAAGCATATTAATTATTTGAGCGGTATTTTTTCCTCTTAATGAGGGAAATTTGGTTAAAATACTGTTGTTATTTTGGAATAAGTCAGGTGAATCTACTGATTTTCAAGTTGTAATAAAGATGATTGAACTAATGAAGATGGCTAGTGAAAATATGACGAACATGATCATCGCGGTATCAGACAGTTTTCTGATAATTCCCGTTCTTTTTTTTGTGGGACGGATAAATTCTTGTGTTTGGTCTTGTATATTTTTTTTCTCTTTGTCCATTATTTCTGGTATTTTTTGATTTGTCAATTAAGAACTTGATCTTTTATTTTTATTGATGTCAATACGTTTAAAAATCCACTTTGTCTAAACTAAACCACTGAACAACCTACAGTCCGTTAGAAAAAATAATCAAAGTTTCACCTTTTTTTTACCCTTTTTTCTTAGTTACTAATAGTTACAAGGGCAACCCGCCTTTCTTGACGACATACGGTTAGATCAAATTATAACACGTGTAACGTGTTATTAGAACTTAGGGGTTAAACTTGAGATCAAAAAATCAAAAAAATACTGAAACAGGTTAAAATAAGCGCTAAAAACAACTAAAAAGATGAAACTAGGAGAAAGAGGAGAAGGAGGGCATAATAGTAATAGTGACAAGAGAGAAAGGATAACGTCACTGATACCGATTAAAAAGAGATATGAGTAATCGGTTAATTGATTAATAAGCATTTTTAAAAAATCGTTTGCTTCGTGGTTTATGGGCTTGTTTGACTCTATTTTCTCAAGAAGTTAAGAGGGACAAAAAGCGGTTTTTTCTTTCTTTTTCTTCTTTTTTTTATGGAAATCTGCCTTTATTACCTGTTTGTTTTCTATCTATCTCGTTCCCACATTTATAAAAAAAGAGGGTTTAACGAAAGAAAAAGAGTCATATTTTTTTTCTCTTTTTTTGTTATAAAATGTGGTGTTTTTAAGACACGATGTTTTTTTAATAGTTGTCTGCAGTCCGTTAAGTATTCGGTAATGGTAATCTTTTTTATGTCAACTTTTAATTTTTAGTTTGGTATATCTGAGTATTGAGGCAGGAAGAAACTCTAGTTTTTTGTCAAGGAATTATAAATAATTGATGAGAGCGAAAAAACAGTCTAAGAAGTTTTAAGTGAAGAGTTTGAGAATAATAGGGAATAAAAGAGAATATTTTTGAAAAATGTTAAAAAATGACTTCAAGTTTTTGGTAAGAAAGGAATTCAGTCATTACTTTTCCTTGAAACCTCCGGTGATTTATTTAGATAGTTCTTCTACAGCTATTAAAGCTAACTCGGTAATTCAACAAATAAAGCGTGTCCAAGAAGGAGTGTTTAGCAATCCGGCTTCAAGACATCGTTTAGGACGTGCTTCGCTATCCTTGATTTCTTCTACTCGTTTAAAAATTTTGAACTTCCTTGACGGGAAGGGAGGAGATCTGATTTTCACATCATCAGCTACTCACTCTGCTAATGTAGCTGCGAATATATTTCAGGAACTCGTTCGTGAAGGAGATGAAATTTTAGTCTGAGAATCTTCACATGCTTCTAATTTGATTCCTTGGATGGAATTAGCCGCCAAGAAAAAGGGGAAATTAGTAATAAAACCCTTTAAAGAAGATTTTGTTTCTTATCTTTCGCAAAAGACAAAAATAGTTGCTCTCGCTTCTGTAGATAATATGGTCGGTATAGTAAGAAATTTAAAAAAAGTGGTTAAGGAAGCGAATAGAGTAGCTTCGAATGTTTTTGTAATAGTAGATGGAACTCAAGGAATTCTCCATCTACCTATTTCAATGAAGAATACCGGAGTGGATGCCTTCTTTTTTTCTGCGCACAAAATTTTTGGTCCCTTCGGAGTCGGAGCGCTTTGGGTAAAAAAAAGTGTTATGGAAAGTAGAGCGTATTCTAATCTTTCTCCTTATATGAAAGGGGGGAGAAGTTGGGATTTAGTTACTCCGGATAGCGTACGCTATAAAACTGGTTATGAGAAAGAAGAGTCGGGAACCAAAAACGTCTCCGGAATTGCCGGTTTAGGTTCGGCGATTGATTTACTTGGGAAGCTTCAATTTAAGCAGATATCATTTTACGAACAAGCTTTAAAAAAATATTTTTTGTCTAAACTTAAATTAATTAATGGGGTTACCATTTATAGTTCTCACTCTTCAAAAATTCCAATCATCTCTTTTAATTTAAGTAATAGAGATGCTTATGAAGTAGCTGATTTCCTTGATAATAATTTAGTTGCAGCAAAAGCAGGAGTTCTTTGTGTCCCGCTACTTTCTAGTTGCTTAAAATCGTCTGCGGTTGTTAGAATTAGTCTGACTGTTTACAACACTTTTGAGGAGATTGATAGGGTTATAGATTTACTCCAAAGGTTTAGCAAACAACAAGAGTCAGATTTATTTCCGGTTAAAAAGTAGAGGTAAAAAAACTAAAAACTGAAGTTGAATATTTATAAAGGGCTGAAAAAAATAGTTATTTGGTTCGGGGTCAAACTAAATTTTGGTTCCTTATTCTCGAGATCTTCTCGGAACCCTTCGGTTACTTTTTCTGAATATGCTTCGCAGATGGTCGAAGCTTCTTACTTGTCAGCAGGAGAGGTTTTGAAAGAGTTGGATTCCAGTTTTTTAGGGCTTTCAGAAGAAAAAATTTTAGAAAAAACAAAGGCCGACGAACCTCAATTTGAGCAAAATCTTCGTCATAAAGACATTTCGCTTTTCCGAACCTTTGTTCGGTGTTTATTAAGTCCTTTTTCGGTAATTCTTTTAGTAATTTTTTTCTACAACATTTTTCTCTTTACCTTCTCCTCTAATTCCGCAGGAGGGCAGAGAAATTTTGATTTGATCTCAATTTTAATCATTGGAATCATGCTGATTTTTAGTGTGATAATTAACTATCTTCAAGAGATAGAGACACATCGTGTGCTCACGAAAATAACCAAAAAAATTGAGACTGAGGTTGACGCCCTCCGCCTTTCAAGAATAGAAAGAAATAGAATATTTAAAAGATTGTCTAAAACTACAGATCAAAAATTGGATTTAGGAGAGTATTCAAAAAGAGTTTCTCCTCTTCCTTCTTATAAACTTTTAGCTGGAGATGTAGTTTATTTATCGGCAGGGGATTTTTTTTCAACTGATCTTTTAATCTTGGACTCAAGAGATTTGTTTGTAAATCAAGCTTCTATCACTGGCGAGTCGGTTCCGGTTGAGAAATTTCCTGAATTAACTAAGAAAAGAAAAAAGTTTTTGACCACCCTTTTCTCAGATCGGAATAAGTTGCCTTTTCTGGATAATATTTGCCTCTCAGGAACTCATGTTGCTAGTGGCATAGGTATCGGTTTAGTCCTTAATAATGAGGAAAATAGTTATTCGAAAAAGACAGCTTCTTTTTTAGAGTCTCCTCGCGAACTTTCGCGTTTTGATTCTGAGATAAAGAAATTGAGCTTCTTTTTATTAGTTCTCACAATAGTAGTTATTTTCTCGGTGATTTTATTTCGCTCGTTTTTTTTTGGGTTTAAGGATCTGGGGAATTTTTCTAACCTGATCAGTTTATTGCTTTTCATTTCTGCAGTTGCAGTTGGATTGATACCAGAAATGCTTCCTGTAGTTATGAACCTTATTCTATTTTTGTCAATAAGACGTTCGGAAAAAGAAAATGTTATCTTCAAAAATTTGAGAAGTGTCTATAATTTAGGCTCGATTAAAACCTTATGTATAGATAAAACTGGAACTTTAACGGAGAATACAGTCACTATTCTTAAGTATTTGGGGACGGACGGACGTATAAATAGGGATGTTCTAGCCTTCGGATATTTGAGCAGCCTGCACCAAACAGGATTTCGGAATATTATTGATCAATCAATTATTTCCTACACAAAAGATATTTTTTCAAAAAAAGAATTGAGTGATCTTGCTCAGTGAGAAAAAATAGATGAAATACCTTTTAATTTTGTTAAACGTAGAATGGCAATTATCCTCAGATCAAAAAAACAAAGAAAGGTGATGGTCGCAAGTAAAGGAGCGGTA
>Ga0137368_10003290_pt1 | contig 17253 bp, 20 predicted proteins | sample SagtaG_13_FD_104917 | JGI IMG/M metagenome (GOLD analysis project Ga0137368, IMG submission 104917) | Vadose zone soil microbial communities from Sagehorn Ranch, Mendocino, California, USA - Sage1_L_100_16 metaG | ecosystem: Environmental > Terrestrial > Soil > Vadose zone | place: USA...
GCAGAGCGGCCTTCGCCAGCCCGTACCCGAGGAGCGAGGCTAGAAGAAGAGCGGCCGGACCGCCGATGAACAGTTGGGTGAGAAGCTTTTGAAGAGCTTCGTCGCGGTCCTCGAGCGAGGCGCCCGCGACGATGACCTTGCCCTCGGTGCGGATCGCGACCAGGCGCACGTCGCCTGCCAGGCCCGGGGCAGAATCGTGCTCGACGCGGAGGGTTCCGCCTGGGTCGAGCCGGCCCAATTCCGCGGCGCTGAGGAGCGGGCCCGGCTGGACGGGGTCGAGGACCTTACCGAAGGTTTCGTCGGTGCCGACCGCGATCAAGGGCTGGCCGTTGTGAACGGCGCTGGAGACCTCATCGAGGCGCGACTCGAGACTCTCGTTGATGCTCTCGTTCAACGCCTGGCCGAGACGCACGTAGAGAAATGCTCCCGTCGCCGCCAGCACGACCGCCATCGCAAGCGCGAAGGCCAGGGTGAGCCGGACGCGGATCGGGAGCCGGCTCATCCGCCGTCCTCGCGCAGCCGATAGCCGACGCCTCGCACCGTCTCGAGGCTTTCGACCCCGAACGGCCGGTCGATCTTCTCGCGCAGATACCGCATGTAGACGTCGATCACATTCGAGCGGTTCTCGTACTCGAAGTCCCAGGCCCGCTCGAGCAGTTGGAAGCGCGAGAGAACCTCACCCGGATGACGCATGAACGTCTCGAGGAGCGAGAACTCGCGTGGCGAGAGCTCGATCTCGGCTTCTCCGCGCTTGACCCGGCGGGTGGCAGGATCGAGCCGCAGATCGCCGACCTTGAGCGCGGACGGCCGCTCCGGCGAGCCGCGGCGGACGAGCGCACGCAGGCGCGCGAGGAGCTCGGAGAAGGAGAACGGCTTCGTCAGGTAGTCGTCGGCGCCGCCGTCCAGGCCGGCGACACGGTCCTCGACTGCGTCGCGCGCGGTCAGCATCAGCACCGGCGTCCAGACGCCGCCCTCGCGCAGGCGCCGGCACGTCTCGAAGCCGTCGATCCCGGGCAGCATGACATCGAGGACGAGCGCGTCGTACTCGGTCGCCTCGGCAATCCAGAGCGCCTCCTCGCCGCGGCCGGCGACGTCGACTGCGAGTCCTTCCTCCTGCAGCCCACGGCGGAGGAGCGCGGCCATCTTGACGTCGTCCTCGACGATGAGGATTCGCACGTTGCGCGCAGGATCGCACGGCTAGATGAGAGTTGGATGAGAGAGCTAGAGGGCGCGCGTGCGCGCCGGCTCGGCGTGGATCGGGCCCTTCGCGTCCTTCAGGCGCCCGCCGGAGCGGCCCGCCCGCAGGGCGAGGATCTCGGCCATGATCGAGAGCGCCGTCTCGGCCGGCGTGTGCGCGCCGATGTCGAGGCCCGCCGGGCCGGAGATGCGATCGATGTCCGCTTCGGACACGCCCAGCTCGAGCAGCTGCTCGCGGCGCCGGGCCTGGTTGCGGCGCGCGCCGAGGGCGCCGACGTAGAAGGCATCGCTCCCGAGCGCCCCCTTCAGCGCCGGGATGTCGAAGCGGCTCTCGTGCGTAAGGACGACGATCGCGGTCTCGTCGTCCGGCTGCACGCGCGCCAGCGCCTCGTCGGGCCACTCGACGAGCAGCTCGTCCGCGCTCGGGATGCGCTCGGCGGTGGCGAACCTGCCGCGCGCGTCGGAGACGATCGTCCGCCAGCCGAGCTGACGGGCGGCGGTGCAGAGCGCCTCGGCGGTGTCGACGGCCCCGAAGACGAGGAGCCGCGGGGGCGGGCCGAACTCCTCGACGAACTCTCGCCCCTCCTCGTCGAGGACGGTCGTATGCGTGAAGCGCTCGCCGCTCTCGATCCGCCGTGCAAGATCCTCCAGCTCAGCGAGCGGAACCTCGTCGACGAAGACGTCGATCTCGCCCCCGCAAGGCAGGCCGACCGACCAGGCCTGCTCGTCCGAGATCCCGTAGGAGAGGAGCTTCGGCTCGGCGCCCTCGAGCACCGCGCGCGCCTCGCCGTAGACCTCGTTCTCGACGCAGCCGCCGGAGACCGAGCCCGCTAGCTCTCCCTGCTGGGAGATCGCGAGCTTCGAGCCGACCGGCCGCGGGGCAGAACCGCGGGTGGCGACGACCGTCGCCAGGGCGACGCGCTGGTCGCCGCGCTCGCGCCAGCGGCGAATGTCCCCAATGATCTCCTTCACGCTTCGAGCCTAGCGCGCGCGTAGATCTCTCATGCGATATCCAGATGTGTTGGGATTGACTTTCATCAATCTCAGGGGAGGAGAGGAAATGAGGAGAGGCCGACTCGTTGCGGCCGTGCTCGGCATGGCTGCACTGTCACTCGGGCTCGCGGCCGGACCAGCTTTCGCTTCGTCCGGAGGCCTGGGGCAAGTACGTCCCACCGTCGGAACGGCGGTCGCGTTCGACAAGAGCCCGGCGTTACGCGACATGCCGATGCTCGCGCCGGGCAGCACACAGGTGCCGTTCTGGTGGAACTGGGCGACCACTGATCGCTCGCTCGTGGGCGCAGTCCCGAACCTGGCGCACCAGCGCGACGGGGCGCTGCAAGGCCGGATGAGCCCCAACTCGATGCCCGGGCCACTCTTCACGTTCGAGGGCCCGCGGAACGAGGACAACTTCAACATCTTCGGAATCCGCGTCAACCCGCCGGATCCGAACGGCGATGTCGGGCAGCACAACTACGTCGCCAGTGTCAACCTGACTTTCGCCATCTACACGAAGACGGGAGGCCTGCTCTACGGCCCGGCGGACATCGGCTCGCTGTGGCAGAACTTCAGCGTTCCGGACTGCGCGCGCCACGCCGGCGACGAGGTCGTCGTCTACGACGAGATCTCGAACCGTTGGATCATCACCCAGTTCACGACAGTCGGGCCGGAGTACTGGAACTGCGTCGCCGTCTCGACCACGGAGGATCCGCTCGGGTCGTACTACCGGTACGCGTTCTCGACCGGCGCGTTCTTCCCGGACTACCCGAAGTACGGGATCATGTCGGACGGGCTCTACATCACGACGCGTGAGTTCGGGCCAGTGGACGAGTACCAGATCGGGGTCTACGCGATCAACCGGCACCAGCTCGTCGAGGGAGACCCGAACCCGACCGTCGTTTCCTTCTACCTCGTCGACGGCCCCCAACCGACCTATCTCCTCGGTGACGGGATCCTGCCCGCCGATCAGGACGGGAAGCGGATGCCGCCGCCGCACAGCCCGGAGTACTTCGCGGGCACCATGGACGACGACTACGGCTACGGGGCGCCGTTCGATGCGATCAACTGGTTCGCGGCGGACGTCGACTTCGCACATCCGGCGAGCTCGACCTTCGATCTGACGGAGTCGATACCGACGGCGGAGTTCGACTCGAACTTCCCGTGCGCACCGGGCCCTCGCGACTGCCTGCCGCAGCCAGGCATCGTCAATCCCGACCAGTACCTCGACATCCTCTCGTACCGGCAGCGGCCAACCTTCCGGCTCCAGTACCGCAACTTCAAGGCGTACGAGTCGCTGGTCACGAACCAGTCCGTCGAGGCGCGGCCGGGCGTGGCCGGAGTCCGCTGGTACGAGATCCGGAGCCCACAGGATCCCGTCATCTACCAGCAGGGAACCTACGCTCCGGACGACGGGGTGCATCGCTGGATGGGCAGCGTCGCCCAGGACAGGTTCGGCAACCTTGCCGCGGGCTACAGCGTCGTCAACGCGACGACCGTCAAACCGGGCATCCGTTACTCCGGGCGCCTATCGAGCGACCCGCTCGGCCAGCTGAGCCAGGGCGAGGCCGTGCTCCAGAACGGAACGGGCGTCCAGACCACTACCAACTCGCGCTGGGGCGACTACACGTCGATGAGTGTCGACCCCCGAGACGACTGCACCTTCTACTACATGAACGAGTACTACGAGAGGAACGGCACGCCGGCCGACACGAGGCCATGGCAGACGCGCATCGGCGCGTTCAAGTTCCCAGGCTGTCGCTGATCGACCACGTCTCCGACCCACGGGCCCGCCGAGGCGGGCCCGTGGCGTTTCCAGAGCCTCGACCGGATATCCTCAGCGCGAGGTGAAGCGGCTCCTCGCACTCTGCGGGATCGCTGTCTCGGTCGCGGTCGCCGTCGCAGCCGGTACGCAGTCGGCGCGCCCCCGAGCTCTCCTGACGTACTCCGTCGCCTACAGGGCGGGACACGCGGGCGGTCCCGGCGGAGGCCTCTGCCTCGCCCGCGCCGACGGGACGCACCGGCTCCGCCTGACGCGGCGCAACGAGGACCGAGGTGCGTCCTGGTCCCCGGCCGGACGCTCCGTCGTCTTCGCGCGCGGACCGGCCGGCGGCGCGGCGGTCCGGATCCTCGTCGCGGACGCCCGCGGCCGCGTCATCCGCGAGCTCGCGCCCGCCGGCATGAACGCGGATCCGGCGTGGGCGCCGGACGGCTCGCGGATCGCCTACGTCGCCCGCACCGCCCTCTCGTCGCAGCTGGTCGTCGCAACCCCGGCGGGTCGCACCGTCACCGAGGTGCCTGCTCGAGGACGCGTGCTGAGCCGGCCGGCCTGGTCGCCCGACAGCCGTCAGATCGCATTCGCGGAGGAACTCCAGACCGAAGCGGGTTCCAGCCGGATCGTCGTCGTCAACGCCGACGGCAGCGCGCGCCGCGTGCTGCTCGGTCAGGCCTCTGACCCGGCCTGGGCCCCGGACGGCTCGCGGATCGCTTACGTCGCCTACGCCTCCCCGCTCGCGGAGACAGGCGACATCGCGGTTGCGAACGCGGACGGCAGCGGTGCCCGCAATCTGACCTCGACGCGCGCCGCCGAGTCGCGGCCGGCCTGGTCGCCCAACGGCCGGCTGATCGCGTTCGCGCGCGGGAGCTCTCCTTCCGAAAGCGCGATCCTCGTGGTGCCGAGTGCAGGCGGGGCTGCGCGGATGCTCGTTAGCTCACGTTCCTTTGGCGCGCTCGACCCTGCCTGGCGCCCGCCGACGCTCCTACCACGAGCTCGACGCCCGGCCTGTCGCTAGTGCCCCGTCCAGTAATGCCGCCGAGCTTCTGGGTCGCGAGCCCAAGGCGCCGACTGGTCGGCGCCGACCAGAAGAGGCCGTGCCGGCTCTGCCGGCGCGGCCGTCTTAGTCCAGAGGCCGCACTCGTCCGCGGCCAAGGCTGGATGAAGCCTTGGCGAGGGCGAGGGTGGACTCTGGCGCCGCGTGATCGCGGGCCAGAAGCCGGCACTAAGGCATCGCTTGCGATGCCGACCATGGGAGGCCGTGCCGGCTTTGCCGGTACGGCCGTTTTGTATTGCTGGATGGGGCACTAACAGGTGAGGTGCAGCGCCGCCGCAGTGCGTGACGGATCGAGCTCGCCGTAGCGCCTGACCGCGTCAGGCGTCGGCAGGCTCTCGACCTCGATCTCCCTCGCCCGCAGCTGCTCGAGGGCAGCGGGATCCGGTCGCAGCCGCCCGTACGCGCCGGTGCCGACAATCAGCCGCTCGGGCAGCTCGTCGACGACCTCCTCGAGGTCCTCGAGCACGAGCGCGTGCCCCTCCTTCCGCCACCAGCCGCCGACGACCCGCTGCGGGAGAACGATCACGTCCTTCGTATGCTCCTCGCCGTCGACGAGCACGCGGCCGAACGCGTAGCCCTCGATCCGCGCCATGCTCAAGGAGCTGCCGGCTCGGACTCGGCGTGCATCTCCCCCGGGCGCTCCACTCGGATCAGGGAACCGCCGAGAGCAGCCCCGGCGAGGGCGAACAGGGCGCCGACGAGGAACGACGCGTGGTACCCGCCGGTGAGCGCGGCGAGGCGCCCGTCCCCGGTCGAGAGCAGGTGATCGGTCCTCGAGGCCGCCAGGCTGGCGAGAACCGCGAGCCCGAGCGCACCGCCCATCATGAACGCGGTGTTGACGACGCCCGAGGCGAGACCCGACTCACTCGGCTCGACATCGCTCATCGCTGCTAGGAGGAGCGGGTTGAACCCCATCCCGGCACCGATGCCGAGCAAGACGGTGCCGGGCAGGACGTCGACGATGAAGTTCCCGTCGACCGGCACGCGCGCAAAGAGCAGCAAGCCGGCGGCCATGAAGAGCATCCCCGCGACGAGGGGAGGCCTGATGCCGAAGCGCATGACGAGCTTGGCCGAGAGGCCCAAGGAGAACGCGCCCATGATCAGGCTGGCCGGCAGGAAGCCGAGACCCACCTCGAGCGGGCTGTATCCGAGCACGAACTGGAGATACTGCGCGGAGAGGAAGAACCAGGCGAACATCGAGCCCGCGAGAAGGACGGCGGCCGCATTCGCGGACGACACGTTCCGCAGCCGGAAGAGCCCGAGTGGCACCAGGGGAGCCGAGACGCGCGCCTCGATCGCGAGGAACACGGCCAGCAGCGCCACTCCGCCGGCGAGGAAGCCGAGCGTGCGCCCCGACGTCCAGCCGTACTGGTTCCCGTTGACGATCGCGTAGACCGCCAGCATCAGGGAGGCCGTCACGGTGACCGCGCCCGCCACGTCGACTCGCCTGCTGCCGGCGGCCCCTTCCCCGGCCGGGAGGAGCGCCGCGCACAGGGCGTAGACGGCCACCCCGATCGGGACGTTGACCAGGAAGATCCAGTGCCAGCTCAGCGTGTCGGTCAGGACCCCGCCGGCGAGCACTCCGACCGTCCCGCCGCCCGAGGCGACGAAGCCGTAGACGCCCATCGCCTTCGCCCGCTCGCCCGTCTCGGTGAACAGCGTCATGACGATCGAGAGGGCGACCGCCGAGACGACCGCCCCGCCAACTCCTTGCACGGCCCTAGCCGCGATCAGGAATCCCTGCGAGTTCGCTAGTCCACACGCGAGCGAGGCCAGCGTGAAGGCGACGATCCCGATCAGGAAGAGACGCCGGTGCCCGAAGAGGTCCCCGAGCCGGCCGCCGAGCAGGAGGAAGCCGCCGAAGGTCAGCAGATAGGCGTTGACGACCCAGGCCAGCGACGTCTGCGAGAACCCGAGATCCTCGCGAATCGACGGCAGGGCGACGTTGACGATCGTCGCGTCGAGCACGATCATCAGCGTCCCCAGGCAGACGATCAGGAGCGCGAGCCAGCGCCTGTCGATTCCGTGGCTCATACGGTCGTCAACGCCTCCCCCCGCCTGGCATTCCCGGCTCCGGACGGACCTAACGCAGGGTCTCAGCCAGCTTGTCGAGCGACTGGTTCCAGCCGGCCTCGGCCTGCTCGCTCATGTCGCCCGCCGGGAACCCGGCGTGCCGCACCGTCAGCTTCGTCTTGCCACCGTCGTCCTCGAAGGTCACGGTGACCAGCATCTCGAGCGGCATTTCGGGCGGCATCCCGTAGTGCGTCGCGGGAACGACTTTGCCGTTCTCGTCGGCGAACGAGTCGGTGGCGACGATCTTCTCCAGGGGGACGATCTCGCGGTAGGTGCCCGTGCTCCAGAAGTCCTGGCCGTCCGGGCTGCGCATGCAGTAGAGGTACTTGCCGCCGACTCTGAGGTCGTTCTCGGCGGAAGGCGCGGTGAAGCGCTCCGGGCCCCACCAGCGCTTGATCTGCTCGGGGTCGGTCCAGGCCTTCCACACCTGCTCGCGCGGGGCGTCGAAGACGCGCTCGATCACGATTTCGTTCGCCTGCCGGTCCTCTGCCTCGGTCACGAAGACTCCTTTCCCATCTCGTTGAGGTGCCGCTCGAGCCGGTCGAGACGGCTGTCCCAGAGCCGCCGGTAGGGCTCGAGCCATTCGTCGAGCTCGGCAAGCGGCGCGGGCTCCAGCTCGTACCAGCGCCGCTGCCCCTCGGGCCGGACGCGGACGAGGCCGGCCTCACGCAGCAGACGCAGGTGCCTCGACACGCCCGGCTGGCTGAGGCCCAGGAGCTCGACGAGCTCCCCGACGGGCCGTGCTCGCTCCCGGAGGAGATCGAGGATGCGCCTTCGGGAGGGCTCGGCCACGAGCTCGAATGCGGTCGCGCTCATGAAGCGCAGAATATTGTCAGTACGTTATATGTCTGTCAAGTTATGGAAGAACCGGAAGCTTCTTTCCCGGGTTGAGAAGGTTCTTCGGATCGAAGAGCTCCTTCAGCTCGGCATGGAGCTCGAGGGCGCGCGGAGACCATTGCCGGGCGAGCTGGCCACGCTTCTCCCAGCCGAGGCCGTGCTCGCCCGAAACCGAGCCGCCCAGCCGAACCGCGAGCGCAAAGAGCTCCTCCGCCGCGCGATCGGCCCGCGCCAACTCCTCCTCGTCCCCGGGCGAGACGAGGAACGTCGAGTGCAGGTTGCCGTCCCCGGCATGCCCCCAGCTGCACGCCTGGAGACCGTGGCGCCGCCCGATCGCGAGCGTCTCCTCGACCGCCTCGGCGAGCCGGTCGAGCGGGACGACGATGTCCTCGCTCACCTTCCCGCCTCGCCTCGCGCTCACGGCGATCGAGACGCCATCGCGCCAGCGCCAGAGCTCGGCCGCCGAGCCGGGCACCGTCGGCGCTTCGATCGCGAGTGCGTTCTCGCCCAGCACCTCGAGCAGCTCCTCGCGCAACCGCGCGGCCTCGACGGCCGTCCCGTCGGCCTCGGAGATGACGAGGAAGCCGGCGCCCGCGGGCACGCTGCCGGGGAACGCGGCGCCGGCCAGCTCGAGCGTGCGCCCGTCGAGCAGCTCGAGCGCCGCCACGCGCAGTCCGTTTCCGAGGACGCGCTCGATCGCCGCACAGCCCTCGACCGTACCGGCGTAGAAGGCGGCGACCGGGAGCGACGCCTCCGGCGCGGGCAGCAGCTTCAGCCACGCGGCTGTGACGATCCCGAGCGTGCCCTCGGAGCCGACGAGCAGGTTCTTGAGGTCATAGCCGGCCACGTCCTTCCGGATTGCCCCGCCGACGGAGACAACCTCGCCCGGAGGGATCACCGCCTCGAGCCCTGTCACCCACGCGCCCGTCGTCCCGTACTTGAAGGCGTGCGGACCGCCGGCGTTCGTGGCGATGTTGCCACCGATCTGCGACTGCTCAGCCGCACCCGGGTCGGGCGGGAAGAAGAGGCCGCTTTCGCGGGCGATCCTCCGCACCTCGGCCGTCCGCACCCCTGCCTCGACCTGCATCCGCCAGAGCAGGGGGTCGAACGCCCGAATCCGCGTCAGCCGCTCGAGCGAGAGCACGAGGCCCCCATCCAGCGGGACGGCGCCGCCCGCGAAGCCCGTGCCGCCACCCCGCGGGACGAGCGGGACATCGCTCTCGTAGCACCAGGCGACGACCTCCGCGACCTCGTCCGTCGTCGCGGGGAGGACGACCGCGTCGGCGCGTCCGGTGAGCCCCCGCCGCTCGGTCTCGTCGGCGAGGTACTCGACCGGCGGCGGGATGAGAACGGCGTCGGGCCCGAGCAGCGACTCGAGCCCTGACTTCGTAACAGTCTGTTGCAAAGTCAGACGGTCGCGTGCTCTCTGGCGGGCTCGGCCGGGGCGTGCTCACGCAGCAAGCGCATGAACTCGCGCATCCACGCCGGATGATCGGGCCAGGCGCGGCCGGAGACCATCATCCCGTCGACGATGCCTCCGCCGTCCACGTATTCCGCCCCCGCGGCCTCCACGTCGGGCTCCAGGGCCGGATAGGCGGCGGTGCGCCGTCCTGCGAGCACGCCCGCCGAGGCGAGCGCCAGCGGCGCATGGCAGATCTGCGCGACCGGCTTCTCCTCGTCGAAGAAATGCTTGACGATGCGCTGGAAGTCGGAATCGTTGCGGATGTACTCCGGAGCGCGCCCGCCGGGAACGACGAGCGCCGCGTAGTCGGACGGGTCGACGTCGGCGAACGCGACGTCGGCGTCCCAGGTGTAGCCGGGCTTCTCCGTGTACGTGTCGTAACCCTCTACGAAGTCGTGCACGACGAACTGCAGCTTCTTCTTCGTCGGCCCGGCGATGTCGACGTCGTACCCCTCCTCCAGCAGGCGCTGGTACGGGTACATGACTTCCAGGGACTCGGCCGCGTCGCCGGCCAGGATCAGGATCTTGGTCATGGCTCCTCCTCGGAGACTCGATGGCGTCCGGCGCGCACTCTAACCTTGGTCTGACAATCTGTCAAGCCTATAATCGAACCATGGCGTTCAAGGAAATCGTCCGTAGCCCCGTCTACCTCCAGATCGCGGAACAGCTCCGCGAGGCGATCCTCGCCGGCACGCTCGCGCCGGGCGAGGAGCTTCCCACCGAACGGGAGCTCTCCGACACGTTCGCGGTCAGCCGGGCCTCGGTGCGTGAGGCGCTGAGGTCGCTCCAGGCACAGGGCCTCGTCGCGAAGAGCGGCGCTCCGGGCCGCGCCGTGGTCGCCGGGGAGGTCGCCGTGCCGGCGGGCGAGGCGCTCGTCAACCTCCTGCGGCTGAACCAGGTCGAGCTCAGAGATCTTGTCGACTTCCGCTGCGTGCTCGAGTCGGCCGCTCTCGAGCTCGCGGCGAGCAGGAAGGACTCCGCACGGCTCGCGGAGGCGCGCGAGGCGCTCGCCGAGATGAGCCCGGAGATGACGATCGAGGCCTTCGACGAGGCCGACATCCGCTTCCACGTCGCGCTCGTCCGTGCCTCGGGGAACGAGGCGATGCACGTGGTCATGCTCGCCCTGCGCAGGGCGGTCGCCCGGCACCTGCTCGAGGCGCTGCGTGCCGAGCCGGATCCGCGGGCGACGCTGCGGCGGCTGACGAAGGAGCACGCCGGGATCCTGAAAGCGGTCGAGCTCGGCCAGGGAGGGCCCGCCGGCAAGCTCGTCGTCCGCCACATCCGCGGCTTCTACTCCGGTTGAGCTAGCAACAACTGTTGCCTGACGGCCTCCGAGCAAGCACAATGCCCGGAAACACGTCCTCGCAGTGTCCACTCGCAACGCCCAGGAGGAGGAAGCTGTGGCTAAGAAGGCGGTCAAGTCCCCTGCGGCCAGGCCCCGCCGCACGAGCACAGCGCGTCGAAAGAGACCCGCCCCGGTGACTGACGGAGCCGCCGCAAACGGCGTCCTCGTCGCCGACATCATCATCAAGAACGCACCGGATCCGGTGTTCGTCTCCGACCTCGAGGGCAAGATCCTCCAGGCAAACGACGCCGTCTCCGAGCTCCTCGGCTTCAGGCAGGACGAGGTCGTCGAGCAGTCGCTCTCGCGCTTCATCAGCCCCGAGGAGACCCGCGAGTTCACGGCCGCCCTCCGCGAGGTCGTCGAGCGCGGCGTGACGAGGAACGCCGTCCTCAACCCGCGCAGCGCCTCGGGCGAGGTGATCCCTACGACCCTCAAAGCCTATGCCCTCCGCTACTAGGACGTGAATTTGATCGAAGCGTTCGGCGACCACCGAGACATGCGCGAGCTGGACAAGGCCCGCGCGTTCGCCGAGAGCCTGATCGAGAACGCGCCCGACCCGGTGTTCGTCTCCGACCTCGAGGGCAAGATCCTCCAGGCCAACGAGGCGGTGTCGCAGCTCCTCGGCTTCCGCAAGGACGAGGTCGTCGAGCAGTCGCTCTCGCGCTTCATCAGCCCGGAGGAGACGCGCGAGTTCACGGCCGCCCTCCGCGAGGTCGTCGAGCGCGGCGTGACGAGGAACGCCGTCCTCAACCCGCGCAGCGCCTCGGGCGAGGTGATCCCGACGACCCTCAACGCCTCTGCCCTCCGCGACTCGGACGGGAACGTGATCGGCGCCATCGGCATCCTCCGCGACATGCGCGCCTACGAGGAGGTCGTGCGCGATCTCGAGCAGTCGAAGTCGGAGCTCCAGGAGAAGATCCTCGACCTCGAGAAGTTCGAGGAGGTCGTCGTCGGGCGCGAGCTGAAGATGATGGCGCTCGAGAAGGAGCTCGAGAGCCTTCGGCAGGACGTCGCGAAGCTGAAGGACAACGGCACCGCAGGGGGCTGATGGCCGCCAACCCGGAAGCGCTGCCGCTGTCGACGGACGCGGACGACGCCGCACCGCTCGACACGGGAAGGCTCGAGGAGCAGATCGAGCAGCTCGAGCTGCGCGTGCGCCAGGCCGAGCGCCGCCGGCGCGCCCTGCTCCACATCATGAGCGACCTCAACGAGTCGAACCGCAAGCTCGGCGACCAGCGCAAGGCGATGCTCCACATCCTCGGCGACTACGAGCGCGACCGAAGCCGGCTCGAGCAGCAGGCCGTGCGCCTCGACAACTCACGCCGCGCGCTCCTGCACATCCTCCAGGACTCGCACCATTCGAACCTCCGGCTCGCGGACACCCGCAAGGCGCTGATCCACATCATGGGCGACCTGCGCGAGACGACGCTGGAGATGGAGCGCCGCGAGCACGAGCTCCGCGACAAGCAGGAGCAGCTCGTCCAGGCCGGGAAGCTGGCGACGCTCGGCGAGCTGACGACGGGCGTCGCGCACGAGCTCAACAACCCGCTCAACAACATCGGGCTCTACATCGGGAACGTCATCGACCGGCTGCGGCTCGGGGAGCTCGACAGCGAGCGCGTGCTCGCCGAGCTGGGCAGCGCGATGGAGCAGGTGCAGAAGGCGACGGAGATCATCTCCCACCTGCGCACGTTCGGCCGCTCCGCACCCGTGACGATCGAGCGGGTGGACGTGGACGACGTGATCGAGCGCTCCCTCGCCCTCATGCACGAGCAGCTTCGCCTGCGCGCGATCGAGGTCGAGCTCGAGCTCTCACCCGAGCAACTCGTCGTCCACGGCAACGCGATCCAGCTCGAGCAGGTCTTCATCAACCTGCTCACGAACTCCCGCGACGCGCTCGAGGACGCGCCGCAGAAGGCGATTCGGATCTCCTCGACGCTCGAGCCTGAGCAGATCAGCATCCGCGTCTCCGACACCGGCCCGGGCATCCCGGCCGAGATCGAGCAGCGCATCTTCGACCCGTTCTTCACGACGAAGGAGGTCGGGGGAGGCACCGGGCTCGGGCTCTCGATCACGTACAGCATCGTCAAGGAGCACGGCGGCGACATCTCGCTGATCCCGACCACGGAGGGCGCGAAGTTCGAGATCGTGCTTCCGCTCGCGCGCGACGAGCCCGTTCAGGAGCTGCTGCTGTGAAGGACGCGCGGATCCTGATCGTCGACGACGACGCGGCGCTGCTCGAAGCGCTTCCCGAGGCGCTTCGGCTGCGGATGGACGGCGCCTCGATCGACACGAGCGAGACGGCGAAAGAGGCGCTCGAGCGGATCCAGGAGACCGACTACGACGCGATCGTGACCGACATCAAGATGCCGGGCATGGACGGGCTCGCGCTCCTCCAGGAGATCCAGACGCTCCGGCCCGGCACCCCGACCCTGCTCATCACGGGCCACGGCGAGCACGACTTCGCGGTCCAGGCGCTGCGGGGCGGCGCCTACGACTTCGTCCAGAAGCCGATCGACCCCGACTACTTCGTCGCGTCCCTCGAGCGCGCGGTGCACGTCAGGCGGCTCGACCGGCAGGTCGAGAAGCAGCAGCTCGCACTGGAGCTCCACGCGCGGGTGCTCGAGCACGTCGACGACGGCGTCTTCCTCGTCGACGCGGAAGGTCTGATCCAGCACTGGAACCCTGCCGCCGAGGCGATCACGGGCATCGCCGCCGAGGACGCGCTCGAGCGACGCGCCGACCAAGTGCTGCCCGGCTGGAGCGCTCTCGGCCCGACGGTGCCCGTTGCTCCGATGCCGGGCCCCGGAAGCACGGAGGCGAGGACGCTGCCCTTCGAGCTCGACGGGCTGGAGCTCTGGATCTCGATCTCGGGCGTGGAGTTCGAGGACGGCGTCGTGTACGCCTTTCGGAACCTGACCGAAGAGCGGGCCCTCGAGGAGCTCAAGGGCGAGTTCGTCGCCACCGTCTCGCACGAGCTGCGCACGCCGCTCGCTGCCATCTACGGCTCCGCCCAGACGCTGCTGCGCCAAGATCTCGAGCTCTCCGAGGAGAACACGCAGCGCCTGCTCGAGGTGATCGCCTCCGAGTCGGAACGGCTGACGCGAATCGCGTCGGACATCCTGCTCGCGAGCAACCTCGACGCGGGGCGGCTCCTGCTCGAACGGGAGGCGGTGGATCTCGGCCCGCTCGTCCGAGAGGTCTTCGAGGAGATGCGCCTCAACTTCGCCAACCGCGGGAACATCAGCTTCGAGCTCGAGGTTCCCGACGCGCTGCCGCCCCTCGAGGGCGATGGAGACCGGTTGCGCCAGGTCCTGATCAATCTGCTCGACAACGCGGTCAAGTACTCGCCCGACGGCGGCCGCGTCGAGCTGCGCGTCGAGCCTCACGAGCGCGGGGTCCGGCTCGTCGTCCGGGACGAGGGGCTCGGGATCTCGCACGCCGACCAGCAGCGAATCTTCGGCAAGTTCTACCGGGTCGATCCGCAGCAGTCGGGCGGAGTCGGAGGTAGCGGCCTCGGCCTCTACATCTCGCGCGAGCTCGTGCGGCGGATGGCCGGCCGCATCTCCGTCACCTCGCGCGAAGGGGAAGGCTCGACGTTCGCGATCGAGCTGCCGCGAACGGTCGCGCGCTCGCGGGACGAAGCGGTTCCCGCCGCGCAAACCGCTTAGCGGTGCCTAGGAGGGAATCCCGTCGGCCCCCCGAATAAACGCGCCATGAACTTCGGACTCAAAGCCCTCTTGCTGCTCCTGGCGATTGTGCTCTTCATCGTTGGCGCATTGAGCGACGAGAACAAGCCGGATCTCCTCTTCTGGGGTTTGGCGGTCTTCGCCGCGGCGTTCATCGTGGAGAGCATTCCGCTCGGCACCATGATGGGCCCACGCACACGCGACCGCACCTAGGCCGCGTCGGATTCGGCTTCGACCGGATCGGGCACTCCTGAAAGGGAATGTCCGATCCGGTCGAGACCCCGAAACGCCTCTACCGCAAGGCCGCGCGGGGCCGCGACGAGGCGACGCTCCCGATCGTCTTCGGCGGCGTGACGCTGCTCGTCGGAGTCTTCGTCGGTCTGATCGTCGCGATCGGCCTCCTCATCTACTTCCTCGTCTAGCGACCTACTTCAGCATGCTTTCGACGCCGCGGGTGCGATCGAGGCCGACGTCGACGCGAGCACGGTCGCGGCCGGGTCCACCGTCGACGATGTCCGGCTGACCGTCTCGAGCAAGTAGCAGGTCGTCGCCGGCCGAGCCGAAGAGCCAGTCGGCGCCGGGCCCTCCGTAGATCACATCCCTCCCGGCTCCGCCGATCACGACATCGTCGCCGGCGGCAGCCTCAACCCTGTCGCTGCTACCCAGCGCGCAGACGATGTCGCGACCGGCCGTCCCGACGAGACGGTCTCTGCGCTTCGTCCCGTATCGGGTGCAGCGTGGTTGCCAGTCCGGATCGGAGTCGCGGAACTCGCAGCGACCGGTACTGCTGCGTGACGTGACCTCGACCTCACCCGATCCGTCGACGTTGACCGCCAGCAACCGGGTGACGCGGTCGCCGGGACTACAGACGCCGGGCTCCTCTCTTGTGAAGACGATCTTTTCGCCGTCGGGGGACCAAGCCGGCTCGGCTCCTGGGGTCAGGATTCTTGGAGCCGACCCGTCCCCTCGCACCAGCGCGATGCTCGGGGGACGAAAGAACGTGTCGAAGGCGAGCTGAGCTCCATCGGGGGACCAGCTTGGATTGTCGCCGACGCCTATTTGGCGAACACCAGTGCCATCGGCGTTCATCACGTAGATCGGGGACTCTCCGCAGACGTCGACAAAGACAATCTTCGTCCCGTCCGGGGAGAACGCCGGGTCGCTCGCGCACCGTGGAGTACGTCTCAGTCTTCGCCGCCGAGTGCCGTCAGGTTTCATTAGGTAGAGGCCTTCACGACGGAGGAAAAGAATCTGCGATCCATCTGGCGTCCACGTCGGCGATACGTCGGCGACGCGATTCCGAGTGAGTCTTCGCAGGCCCGTGCCGTCGGCTTTGACCACGTAGATCTCCTCGTTCGCGTCGAAGACGATTCGCCGCCCATCTGGTGACCAGGACGCCCTCCGGGCACCAAGCTCGAGCCGTCTCGGACGACCGCCTTCCGGGCGAGTGACCCAACCCTCGATCCCTCGACCGGCGCGGTCGCTGGCGAAGAAGATCAGCCCGTTGGTGCCCGAAAATGCCGCGGGAACGGCGCCCGAGCTGGGCACCGCGAGGAGCATGGCTCCGGTCGCGAGCACGAGTCCGATCCGGCTCAGGGTAGGGCGCACCACACCAGGGTAAGCGGCAGGTGTAAGGAATCGTGTGCGGCGGTCTTACGGCCGGCGCTCGAGCTCGAAGACGAGCTCCAAGCCGTCCTCCTCGTCCATCGCCTCACCGGTCTGGATGAAGCCGAGCTTGCGGATGACGGCCAGCGACGGATCGTTGTCCGGCGTGCTCGAGGCGACGAAATGATGGATGCCGCGCTCCTCGGCCCGGCGGAGAAGCTCGGCCGCGGCCTCGGTCGCGTAGCCCCGGCCGCGGTACGGCGGCTCGATCGTGTAGCCGATCTCGACCGCGGCGGGGTTCTGAACCGCGTTCACCCCGGGCGGGCCGTGGTAGCCGGCATGGCCGATCATCCGCCCGTCGATGACGACGACGTAGGGACACCATTCCCGGAAGCGGCTGTCCTTCCGCATCTGCTTCAGGCGGAGGGCGAAGAAGCCTCGCTCGCCGTCGCGCGGGAAGGCGTCGGGTAGCTCGACCGCCATCACTCGGGACGCCTCGTCGAGCCGCCCGTCGAGCACCGCCTCGAGAAACTCCGGCGTCATCGGCCGGAGCTCGATGGCGTCAGAAGCGGTTTCGGAATGAGCTCCCACTGGGTCGACCGGTCATTTCCGACGGACACCGGGCGGAGCCCGGCGTCCTGAGGTCGGCACCGCAAGCGGTGCCTTAGTCGCAGGCGTCTGAGTCACGCAGCGGGAAGCGGCCGAGGAGCGAGGCGAGCGTCTCGAGCTCGTGCTTGTCGAAGCGCTCGGTGAGCATCGCGCGCACGCTCGCGCGGTGGGTTCGAGAGGACTGCCGGTACTTCTCGTAGCCCTCGTCGGTGAGCACCGCGTACGTCACACGAGCGTCCTCCTCGCACTGGCCCTTTTCGACCCAGCCCGCACGCTCGAGGCCTATGAGCAGGCGCGTGATCCCCGAGGGCGTGAGCAGGACGCGCTCCGCGAGCTCGACGCGCTTGAGCGCACGCTCGGGCGCGCGCGCGAGCTGGGCGAGGACGTCGAAGTCGCTCAGCGTCAGCCCATGCTCCGCCTGGAGCTCGGCGTTGAACTGCCGGGTGACGGCCGCGTGGGCGCGCAGGAAGTTGATCCACGCCTCGAGCTCCACCCCAAGTCTCTCAGTTACTTGACTACTCAAGCTTTCTCCGATAGATTGTTGACTGCTCAAACATTAGCAGGCAATCCGGAAGGAGTCCAGATGAGCGCAACACAGACACAGACACAGAC
>Ga0137368_10003300_pt1 | contig 17234 bp, 16 predicted proteins | sample SagtaG_13_FD_104917 | JGI IMG/M metagenome (GOLD analysis project Ga0137368, IMG submission 104917) | Vadose zone soil microbial communities from Sagehorn Ranch, Mendocino, California, USA - Sage1_L_100_16 metaG | ecosystem: Environmental > Terrestrial > Soil > Vadose zone | place: USA...
CAACCCCGGGCCTGCCGGGATCGGCGCAGTCGTCCGCACACAGGGTGGAAGGGTCGTGGCCAGGCTCGGCCGTGGGATCGGCGTGGCCACGAACAACGTGGCGGAGTACCGCGCCGTGGTGGCGGGGCTGGAGCGGGCGCTCGAGCTCGGCGCCACGTCGGTGTCGATCCGGTCGGACAGCCGGCTGCTCGTGGAGCAGCTCGCCGGGAGGTTCCGGGTGAAGAACCCGACCCTCCAGGTCCTGCACCACCAGGTCCGGACGCTGCTCCGGCGATTCCGGAAGTGGGACGCCCGGCACGTCCCGCGGGAGCGGAACAAGGCGGCGGACCGGCTGGCGAATGAGGGTGTGGACCGGTGGCTCGAAGCGGAGGGGGCTACGTACCGTCCCCCGCGGCCGCCGCCGCGCCTGTGGGACCGGTAGGTCCGCCCTGCGGCCCTTTGGGACCCGTTCGCGCTTCGTATACTCGGGATGGAGGAGCCGGCCGGGCGGCCGCGGCTCGGGTAGGTAAGAGTCGAGGAAAGTCCGGACTCCGAAGGGCAGGGTGCTGGGTAACCCCCAGGCAGGGCGACCTGCGGAAAGTGCCACAGAGAGCAGACCGCCGCCGCGATGTCAGTAGGCCGGGGCTTGCCCCCGGCCTCAGCGGAGGTAAGGGTGAAACGGTGAGGTAAGAGCTCACCAGCGGGCCGGGTGACCGGTCCGGCTCGGCAAACCCCACCCGGAGCAAGGCCAAGCAGGGAGCGTTTGAGGGCTGCCCGTCCGAGCTCCCGGGTAGGCCGCACGAGGGACGTTCGGCATATGGGATCGTCCCCGGGGCCCCGCCGCGAGGCGTGGCTCAGAGAGATGGCCGCCGCCGGCCCGCGAGGGCCGGCACAGAATCCGGCTTACAGGCCGGCTCCTCCACCTCGTTGTCCAAGCCCCGCCCAAGGACTCGCTTCGCCTGGTCGTTCAACGGCAAGAAGAGGAAGTGGAAGGAATTGCACCTCGCCCATCCTGCTCCGGGGCTCGCCGGGGCCGGCGCGGCGTCTCTCCACTTCGCGGCCGGCAGCGAGGTCGTGATCTTCGGCGGCGTCGGTGCGACCGGCATTCAGCGAGACACCTGGATATTCCGGTGATCTGAGCCGGGCTCGCAGGGCGGATCCGTTCCGGGCCGGTGGTAGCGTGCCCGCGTGCGGAGGCTGACGCCCGTGCTGCTCGCGGTGGCAGTGGCGTGCTCGCAGGGCGCGCGGGCCGGTGTGGCCGAGATCTCCGGACGGATGCCCGCCCTGGCGGGGGAGCTGCTGAGCGGCGGCCATCTGACCCCGGCCGACTATCGGGGCAAGATCGTGGTGGTGAACTTCTGGAACCCGTTCTGCGGGCCGTGCATCGAGGAGGCCCCCAACCTGGTGCGCGCGTGGCGGGAGCTTCGGGGCCAGGGCGTGCTGGTGGTGGGAGTGCACTTCGTGGGCGGGGACTGGCCCTCGAGCATCCCGGCCGCGGAGCGGTTCCTCCGCCGGTACGGCGTGACGTATCCCGTGCTGGAAGACCCGTCGTCCGCGCTGGCCCGGGACTTCGGGATCCAGGGGATCCCCTCGACGGTGGTGGTGGACTCGGCCGGCGAGCAGCGGTTCCGGATCCTGGGCGGCGTGAAGCCCGGACAGCTCGAGGAGCTCGTCGCCGGGCTGCGGGCCTAGCCTAGGCCTAGACGGCCTGGACGAGCGTTCCCGCGGCCACCGCCCGTTGCAGCTGCTTCCCCGCGTGGTACGAGGAGCGCACGAGCGGGCCCGCCTCGACGTGCGCGAAGCCCAGCTCCTCCATCCCGAACCGGGCGTGCTCCGCGAACTCCTCCGGCGTCACCCACCGGTCCACCGGCAGGTGGAACCTCGAGGGCTGGAGGTACTGGCCCATCGTCAGCAGGTCGCAGCCCGCGTCGCGGAGGTCACGCATGGCCTGGGGGACCTCGTCCACGCGCTCGCCCATCCCCAGGATGAGGTTCGACTTCGTGACCTGGCCCGGGCGGGCCCGCTTGGCGATGCGCAGGACCTCGAGCGAGCGGTCGTAGCCGAAAGCCGGACGGATCCGCGCGTGCAGCCGCCTGACCGTCTCCAGGTTGTGGGCGAAGACATCGGGCTCGGCCTCGACGACGGTCGCGACGTCCCGCTCGCCGCCGCGGAAATCCGAAGGCAGCACCTCGACCTTGCAGTCGGGAACGGCGTCGCGGACCGCCCGGACGCAGGCGGCCCAGATGGCCGCGCCTCCGTCGGGGAGGTCGTCGCGGGCCACCCCGGTCAGCACGACGTGGCGAAGCCCCACGGCCTGGACGGCGGTGGCCACCCGTTCGGGCTCGGCCTCGTCGACCGGGAACGGCTTGGCCGTCATGACGTCGCAGAACCCGCATCGGCGCGTGCAGCGGTCGCCCAGGATGAGGAACGTGGCCTCGCGGTCCTCCCAGCACTCGTAGATGTTCGGGCACCCGGCTTCCTCGCACACGGTGTGCAGGTCGAGGCCGCGCATGATGCCCTTGAGCTCCGTGTAGTTGGGGCCCGTTCGGGCCTTCACCTTCAGCCACTCGGGCCTGCGGGCGGGGCGAGCGGTCTGCGCGCAGCCGACCGAGTGGGCCACGTGCGTGTCCGCGAGGGGTTCCGGCGGGTGCCCGTTCGTCGGCACGAGGGGCAGGTACAGCCGGCGGCCATGCGGGTTGTGTTCGCGCGACGGCATCACGGCCAGTGTAGTGGCTGACACCGGCGACTCGGTACGATCGACGGCGTGTCGACCCCCGGGATCCGCACCTCGCTGACCGAAGCGGAACTCGCGGAGCGCGGCGGGACGACGCCCGAGGAGGTCCGCCGCCTCGTGGACCTCGGGATCATCGTCCCCGACTCGACCGGCGGATTCCCCGTGGGTGACGTCCAGCGTCTGCGCCTGGTGGAGGCCTGCGCGACCGCCGGGATCCCCCCGGAGAACATCGCCAAGCTGATCGAGGCCGGGCTCCTGTCGCTGGCCTTCACCGCGTTCGAGTGGGCGGTGCCGTGGTCCGGCTTCTCGGCGAAGACCTACCGCAGGCTGGCCGCGGAGAACGGACTCCCCCTGGACCTCGTGCTCCGCCTCCACGAGGCCATCGGGTTTTCCCGCCCAGAGCCCGAGGACGTCGTCCGCGAGGACGACGCGCGGATGTTCCCCTCCCTGCTCGCGGTGCTCGGAACCGGCGTCGACGAGCAGGTCGTGCTCCGGGCCACCCGCGTGTACGGCGAGAACCTCCGGCGCATCGCGCAGGCCGAAGCGCAGTACTTCCACGAGCAGATCGAGATGCCGCTGATGTCGGCCGGGGCGACCGAGGGCCAACTCCGCGAGCTCACCGCGCAGATCAGCGAGCGGCTCCAGCCCGTCGCCGAGCAGCTGATCCTGTGGATCTACCATCGCCACCAGGAGCACTACGTCGTCCAGGACCTGGTGGAGCACATCGAGAACGCCATGGAACAGGCCGGGCTGGCCCCCAAGCGGGAGACGGCCCCTGCAGCCATGGTCTTCCTGGACCTCGCTGGCTACACCCGGCTCACGGAGGAGCAGGGCGACCAGGCCGCCGCCGAGCTGGCCGGCCGGCTGGCCGAGCTGGTCCACCTGGAATCGCGCCGCCTGGGCGGGCTCCCCGTGAAATGGCTGGGCGACGGCGTCATGTTCCACTTCCCCGACCCCGGGAACGCCGTGCGGTGCTCGTTGCGGATGGTGGATGCGGCGCCGGCGGCGGGGCTGCCGCCCGCGCACGTGGGCGTGAACGCCGGACCGGTGGTGGTCCGGGAGGGCGACTACTTCGGACGGACGGTGAACATCGCCGCGCGCATCGCCGGGCAGGCCGGTCCCGGCGAGGTCCTGGTCAGCGAGACGGTCGTCGAGCTCGCGGCGTCCGACGGGTTCACCTTCACGGAGCTCGGCCCGGCCACGCTGAAGGGCGTCAGCGCGCCGGTCACCCTGTTCCGGGCGGGCCGGCCAGTTAAGGCAACCGGACCACCGTACTTCCGCTGATCTCGCACGGGAACCGATACCGGTGCGGTCCCACCTGGACCCCGGGAGCCCCGAGCTTCGGCCCGCCGACGCACGGCCCCTTCTCGTCGGTGTTCGTTCCGGATGCGATGGCGGCGAAGAGCGAGATGGCGATGATCGTGCCGACGACCAGAACTCCTCCCGACCACCACGCCCACGTTCGGAGGAAGGCCCGCCGGACCGGGCTGCGCTCCGAGCCGAGCATGATCAGGGCGGCGACGAGGGCGATGAAGGGGGCGAACACGGTCAGGAGCACGGCCCCCGCCGTCATGCCGGACTGGTAGCGCTCCCCGTCGGTCGAGGCCGGCTCGGGCGTGGAGGCCGGTTCGGTGTCCGCGCCGTCACGGGACTGGTCCGACATCGGCAGCTCCTCGCTCAGAACCTCGCCAGCTCGCGCATCTTCTCGTAGATGCGGCCGGTGTCGGGCATGTACTGGTGCTCGAGCGGGGTGGCGAACGGCATCGCCGGGATGTCCGGGCCGCCGAAGCGAACGATGGGGCCGTCGAGCTCGAACATCAGCTCCTCGGCGATGGTGGCGGCGATCTCGGCGCCGGCCCCGTACGTGCGGTTGTCCTCGTACACCACCATGGCCTTGGCGGTCTTGCGCACGCTGTCCAGGATGGTCGCCTTGTCGAGCGGCGCGATGGTGCGCACGTCCACCACCTCGGCGGACAGGCCCTCCTCCTGCTGGAGCCGTTCGGCGGCCTCCAGGCACAGGTGCAGCATGAGCCCGTAGGTCACCACGGTGAGGTCTTCCCCCTCCCGCTTCACGTCGGCGACCCCGATGGGGACCTCGTACGGCTCGTCGGGGACCTTGCCCTTGATGAGCCGGTAGGTCTTCTTGTGCTCGAGGTACAGGACGGGGTCGGGGTCCCGGATGGCGGCGCGGAGCATGCCCTTCGCGTCGTACGGCGTCGACGGCACCACGACCTTGATCCCGGGGACGTGCCCGTAGAACGCCTCGATGGACTGGGAGTGGTACAGCGCGCCGTGCACGCCGCCGCCCCACGGCGCGCGGATGACCATGGGGCAGCTCCAGTCGCCGTTCGACCGGTACCGGATGCGGGCGGCCTCGGAGACGATCTGATCGAACGCGGGGTGGATGAAGTCGGCGAACTGGATCTCCGCCACCGGGAGCAGGCCGTGCATGGCCATGCCGATGGCGACGCCCACGATCGAGGACTCCGCGAGGGGCGTGTCGATGACCCGCATCTCGCCGAACTCCTCCAGGAACCCCGCGGTGACCCGGAACACACCGCCGCGCGCCCCCACGTCCTCGCCCAGGACCAGGACGCGGTCGTCGGCCTGCATCTCCTCCTGAAGGGTGTCGTGGATGGTCTGGACGACGTTCTTCTCGGTCATCGGCCGTCCCCCTCCTCCTCCTCGGCACGGTCGGCCCGAGGCGGCTCGGCGGGGACCGCCTCCGTCCCGTGCGACTCGAGGTCCTCGTCGCCGTCCTCCGCTCCTGTCTCGGCGAACACGTGCCGCATGACGGACTCGGGCTCGGGGTCGGGCGCGTTCCAGGCCCGGTCGACCTCCTGGTCCACGAGCGTCTTGCACTCCGCGCGGAGCGCCTCGACGCGCTCGTCGTCCAGAAGGCCCTGCTGCTTCAGGTGGTTCCCGAACAGCAGGATGGGGTCGTTGCGCTTCGCTTCCTCGACCTCCTCGCGGCTGCGGTACGTGCGGTCGTCGTCGTCGGAGGTGTGGGGGTGGAAGCGGTAGGTCATGCACTCCAGCAGGGTCGGGCCGTCGCCGTTCCGGGCCCTGTCCACCGCCCGCTTCATGGCCTCGTGGCAGGCCAGGACGTCGTTCCCGTCGACGGTCTCGCCGGGGAAGCCGTACGCGGAGGCTCGCTCGGACACGTGCTCCACGGCCATCTGCTTCGACAGGGGAACGGAGATCGCGTACCTGTTGTTCTCGCACACCCACACCACCGGCAGGCGATGGATGCCCGAGAAGTTCAGCCCCTCGTGCCAGTCCCCCTCGCTGGTGGCGCCGTCGCCGAACCAGGACGCGACGACGGCGTCCGCGCCGCGGTACTTGATGGCGTAGGCGATGCCGGCTGCGTGCGGGATCTGCGTGGCGATGGGAGAGGAGCCCGTGACGATGTTCAGCCGCCGGGCGCTCCAGTGGGCGGGCATCTGCCGGCCGCCCGACGATGGGTCGTCGCGCTTGCCGAACACGCCCAGGAACACGTCGTGAGGGGTGAGGCCGGCGGTCAGGCAGACGGCCATGTCGCGGTAGTAGGGGACGAAGTAGTCGTGCCCCCGGCGCAGGGCCCAGGCCGTGGCGACCTGGCATCCCTCGTGGCCCGACACGGGCACGACGAACGGCGCCTTCCCCTGCCGGTTCAGCCGGAACTGGGCCTCGTCGCACAGCCGCGCCGTCACCATCATCCGGTACATCGCCAGCAGGTCGTCGTCCGAGAGGTCGAGCCGGCGGTGCCTGGCCCGGGACTCCTTCACCCGTGTGGCCACGTCGAACCCCTTTCAAAGTCAAAAGCGGCTGTCCGCCGGGGCGGCAGCCGCAGTGAACCCTCGTAGCCGCGTACTCGCGCGGCGAGAAGTGGCTCCAAAGGCATGATCCGGCTGGAGTCTAGCACCGGGCCCGGGGGTCCTCTTGGGCTGCGCCGGTGGCGCCGGTAAGCTACCGCTCCGTGACCACCGATCCAGCCCTTCGCTCATCCGTGCTCGAGCTCGTGGCCGAGCTCGGCGAGAACGGCTCAGCCGGAACCGTCACCCCCGGTAGCGTCCTGGCCGAGGTGGGGTTCGACTCGCTCGCCCATGCGGAGCTCGCCGCGGCGCTCGAGGAGCGGATGGGCATCGATCTGGCGGACGGCGGGCCCGCCTGCCCCCGCACGGTAGAGGACATCCTGGAGCTGGTGGAGGCCGCCCGGTCGAGGTCCCGGTCCGGGCAGCGGGCACGCCCCAGGATGGGACGGATGCAGCGAGGCGCCGCTCGCGTCGCCGGCGGCCTCGCGAAGTGGTGGTTCCACATCGACATCCGGGGCGCGGAGCACATGCCGGCTGAGGGGCCGGTCGTGCTGTGCATGAACCACGAGAGCATGCTGGACATCCCGGTCGCGGTGTTGGCGAGCCCTCGCCCCATCACCTTCATGGCCAAGCGCGAGCTGTTCCGCAGCCGAGCCGGAGCGCGCGTCTTCAGCGAGCTGGGCGGGTTCTCGGTGGACCGCGACGCGTTCGACCTGGGCGCCATCCAGACGGCGCTCGAGGTGGTCGGCCGCGGCGAGGTGCTGGGGATGTATCCGGAGGGGACCCGGACCCCCGGGACCCTGCTGCCGTTCCTCCGCGGGGCGGCCTGGATCGCGCTGCACGCCGGCGCGCCGCTCCTGCCGGCGGCCATCACGGGGACGGACGCCTCGATGCCGCCGGGACGCAAGGTGCCGAAGCGCGTGGGCGTGCGGGTGGCGTTCGGCCAGCCCATCCCGGTCGACACGGTCGACGACCCCGCCAAGCGACGGGCCGAGGCCGCCCGCCTCACCGCCGAGCTGCGTGCCGCGATCGAGGGGCTCCTGGCCGCCTCGGTCTGACCTGTCATTCGCACTCGTCGGCGGTCCGCCTCCGGCGGACCGCCTCCGCCGGGGGAGTGCAGCAGCCCTGTTCGGCTCCGCTACCTCCGCCGGGCTGCTGCCCCCGGACCCCCCGATGGCACCGTCCGCCCTATCGTGGACAATGGAATGGCGGTTCGATCTCGGAGGTTTCCCTCTCGGTGGACAGCGTCGCACAGGAGTTCGACTCCCCGGTGGTCATCGACGTCACCGACGCGGACTTCCGCGACCGGGTGATCGAGGAGAGCAAGCGGCGGCCCGTGCTGGTCGACTTCTGGGCCGGGTGGTGCCAGCCGTGCCGGACCCTGTCCCCGATCCTGGAGCGCCTGGCGAACGAGAAGGGCGGCGAGTTCCTCCTGGCCAAGCTGGACGTCGATGCCAACCAGTACACCGCCTCGCAGTTCCGGGTCATGAGCATCCCGAACGTGTGGGCGTTCGTGGACGGCAGGCCGGTCGACCAGTTCATCGGGGCGCTGCCCGAGCAGGCCGTCCGCCAGTTCGTCGACCGGTTCCTCCCGACCGAGGCCGACCGGGAGGCGGCCCAGGCCGCCCAGGCCGCGGAGACCGGGGACGTGGAGTCGGCCGAACGCGGCTTCCGGGAGGCCCTGGCGGAGGACCCCGGGAACCGTGCGGCTGGGCTCGGGCTGGCGCGCATCCTGGTGGAGCGCGGCGACCTGGACGAGGCCAGGGACGTGGTGGCGCCGCTGCTCCCGGACCCCGACGCCGAGCGCCTGCTGGCGGCGATCCGGGTGTCGGAGTGGTCTGTTCCCGATGCCTCCGATCCGCTGGCCACGCCGAAGCGAATGGCGGCGGAGGGACGGTGGCGCGAGGCGCTCGACGGGTTCCTGGGCGCGGTGGCCCATGCCCCGGAGCACCGTGACGCGGCGCGGGAGGCCATGCTCGACGTGTTCGCCGTGCTGGGTGACGACGACCCGATCACGCGGGAGTACCGCCCCCAGCTGGCCGCAGCGCTGTTCTGATTCCAGCCCCGCGCCCCGACGAGGCCTCCGTCGTTTGAGCCTGGACAGTCGCGAGATCGTTCGGATACAAAGGACGCTCGCACGAAGGGAGACGAGATGGACAGCACGACCACCCGGGAGGCAGGCGGCGGCACCGCGGCGAGCTCCATGCTGGGCTCGTGGAGATGGCGAGCGAAGAACCTTCAGCCGTCGCTTCGCTACCGCAGGAGCCACCAGCCGGTCCCGGAGGAGGCCGCCCGGGTCGTCGACGCCCTCAACCGAGACGGCGCCGCGGTCACGTCCGTCGACGCCCTGGTGGGTCAGGACGGACTATGGGAGGAGCTCAAGCGGTACGCGGACCGCGCGGCGGAGGCCCACGCCGCCGAGCTGGAGGAGGCCCGCCGGACCGCCGATGTCGAGACCCCCGGCAAGAGCTACATCTTCAAGCTCGTCCGGGGGCCCGTGACCCTGACGCCCGAGAACGACATCCTGGCCCGCTTCGCCGTCCAGCCGGCCATCCTCGGGATCGCGAACGCCTACGTCGGCATGTACACGAGGCTCCGGAACGTCGACATCTGGCACACCCTGAAGTCGAGCCTGCCCGCCCGCGACTCGCAGCTGTGGCACCGGGACCCTCCGGACGACCGCCACCTCGTGAAGTTCTTCGTGTACCTCACGGACGTGGACGAGGGGTCGGGCCCGTTCATCTACGCCGGGGGGACGCATCCCAAGGGGGACGTCCACGGCATGGCCGCGGCCACGAAGATGAAGAAGGCGTGGCGGACGACCGACGAGCAGATGGCCGAGATCGCCCCGCCGGAGCGATGGATCAACGGGGTCGGACCGGCCGGGACGATCGTCATCGCCGACACCCGCGGCTACCACAAGGGCGGCGAGTGCCGGGATCGGGACCGGATCCTGTACCACCTGCTGTTCAGCTCCGCGGGGCACCGCAAGCCGGGCAGCAAGCTCGCCCAGCCCGTCAACGTCTCCGGTGAGCTGAGCGCCGAGCAGCGGTTCGCCCTGGGCGCGTAGGGGGCCCAGGGCCTCGGGCTGACTGTCCGCTCAGGCGCTCGCCGCGGCCTCGAGGTCCGAGCGCAGGCGCTGCCGGTCGGCCTTCCCCGTGGACGTCCGGGGAAGGGACTCCAGGAAGGCCACCCGCGTGGGGACCATGTAGCGGGGGAGCAGCCCGGCCACGTGCCTCTTCACGTCCCGCTCCGCGAGCGACGCGCCCGGCTGGAGCACCACGCAGACCGCGATCTCGGTTCCCCACTCCTCGTGGGGGAGGGCCACGGCGACGGCCTCCGCCACCAGGGCGTGGGACGTGAGCGCGGCCTCGACGTCGCCGAGCTCGATGCGATAGCCGCGGCTCTTGATCTGGTGGTCGCGACGGCCCAGGAAGTCGTAGTCGCCGTCATCGCGGAGCCGCACCAGGTCGCCCGTCCGGTACACGGGGTCGGGGACGTTCGGTGAGAGGGGGTTGGGCACCAGCGAGTTCGCCGTGATCTCGGGGCGGCCCCAGTAGCCTTTCATCACGGTGCCGCCGCGCACGTAGAGCTCGCCCACCTCGCCCACGCCCGCCGCCGACCCGTCCTCCCGCACCGCGAACACGTCGGTGTTCTCGCAGGCCCGGCCGATGGGGATGGGCCGGTCGCCCTCCGGGACGCTCGTCACCGGGTAGTAGGTGCACACGTTCGTCTCGGTCGGGCCGTACAGGTTCCACAGGGCCGCGTGGGGGAGCAGCTCGGCAAGCTCGCGGAGCCGAGGGGTCGGGTACACCTCCCCGGCGAAGACCACCACGCGCAACCCGGGAAGCTGCCCCGTCTCGCGGAGGGCCCGGGCCACCAGCATCAGCGCGGACGGCACCGAATACCACACCGTGATCCCGTCGTCCCGGATCAGCTCCACGAGCGAGGCCCCGAAGTACGCCGATTCGTCGGGCACCAGCACGACCGGCGCGCCCGCCCGGGCCGCCGCGAACAGGTCGAACACCGACAGGTCGAAGTGCAGCGGGGCGTGGTTCGACAGCCGGTCCTCCGGGCCTATCCCGATGCGGTCGACCGCCCAGTCCACGAACGTGAGCGCGGCCCGGTGCGAGAGCATCACGCCCTTGGGGACGCCCGTGGAGCCCGACGTGTACAGGATGTAGGCCAGGTCGTCGTCGATGAGCGGGACCTCGGCCGGCAGCGGCGGGCCGGACGCCGCTTCCTCGAACGACACCGAGTCGATCGCCAGGCCCGGCGCGGACTGCCCGCCCACCAGTACCGCCAGCGCGGGCCGGTGGGGGAGCGCTGACACGAGGGCCGGCGCGCGCGATCCCGTGCCGACCACCGCGGCCACCTCGCAGTCCCCGGCGATGGCGGCGACCCGGGGGATGGGTGCCTTGGGGTCCAGGGGCACGTAGGCGGCGCCGGCGCGAAGCACCCCGTACACGGCCGCCACCATCTCGACGGATTTCGGGAGGTGGATGGCGACGCGGTCGCCCTGGCGGACCCCCGCCTCCACGAGCGTGCGGGCAAGCGAGGCCGAGGCCGCCTCGAGCTCGCCGTACGTGAGCGTGCGGTCCCGGCATCGCACGGCCTCCCGCGCGGGGCCGGCGTCGGCGGCGTCCGCCACGAGGTGCTGGAGCAGGAAGCCCATCGCCCCTACAGCCCCAGGCCCCGGGCGATGATGCGGCGCTGGATCTCGGAGGTCCCGGAATAGATGGTCCCTCCGATCGCGTCGCGGAGGGCCCGTTCGACCTCGAACTCCGGCATGTAGCCGTAGCCCCCGTGGATCTGCACCGCGTCGAGGGCCGTCCGCACGCTGGCCTCGCTCACGAACACCTTGGCCACGGCGGCCTCCAGCCGCGTGTCGAAGCCGTGGTCCATCAGCCACCCGACGCGCAGGACGAGTGCCCGGGAAGCGTCGACCGCCACCTTCATGTCGGCGATCTTGTCGGCCACGGACTCGTACTTCCCGATCGGCTTTCCGCCCTGGCGGCGGGACCGCGCGTACTCGATGCAGGCCTCCATGGTCCGGCGCATGAGCCCGACGTGGCTGGCCATGATGCACGCCCGCTCCCAGGACATGGAGGTCTGGAAGACCTCACCGCCCCGTCCCACCCGGCCCAGGACGGCGGACTCCGGGACGAGGCAGTCCTCCAGCGCGATCTCGCCCATGGGCGACGTCCGCAGGCCCAGCTTGTCCATCGGCACGATCGAGCACCCGGCCGTCCCCCCCTCGACCATGAACGCGGTGATCCCGATGGGGCCGATGCCCCGCGAGGTCCGCGCGAACACGATGAGGAGGTCGGCAACCGGCGCGTTGGTGATGAACACCTTGCGGCCGTTCAGGACGTACCCCCCCTCCGCCGGGCGGGCCGTGGCCGACATCGCGAACACGTCCGATCCCGCCTCCGGCTCGGTGGCCGCGTGGCACCCGATCAGCTTCCCCGAGCACAGGCCGGGGAGCCATCGCTGCCGCTGCTCCTCCGTCCCGTGCATCCACACCGGCACCACGCTCGTCCACAGGTGCGCGTTCACGGTGAAGACGAGCCCGTTGTCGGGGCAGCCGTAGCCGAGCGCCTCGAGCGCCAGCATCGTGGTCACGGCGTCGGCGCCGGCCCCCCCGTACTGCTCCGGCGCCGGGAGGCCGTGGAGGCCCACCTCGGCGCACCGGTCCCAGGCCTCTCGCGAGAACGCCGACACGCGGTCCCGCTCGCGGGTGTCGGCGGTCAGCGTCCGGGCCAGGCGGGTGACGGTCTCGAAGAACTCGACCTGCTCCGGCGTGGCCCATTCGACGAGGCTCGCGGGGCGCGCCCTCACGCCTGCCCCCCGGCTCCACGCGGCAGCGGCGGGCTCGGCGAGCCTGCCCTCATGGCGAGGCCGACCGCCGGTCCTCGAGCAGCCCCTCCACCCACTCCGCGATGGCGTTCACCGACTCGAAGTTCCGCCGGTCGATCTCGCCCTGGTCGATGGTCAGGTCGAACTCCTGCTCGACGAAGGTGATCAGCTCCATCAGCCCCACCGAGTCCACGAGGTCGGCGAGCAGGGGCGTCTCGTCGGTCAGCTCGGCGTCGCCGAACAGCAGCTCCTCGGTGATGAACTGTCGGATGCGGCGGGCGGCGTCGGTTCCCTTGGATCGGTCCACGGTCATCTCTCCGGACGTTCGGCTCTACGGTTGCTGTGCAAGCTGCCCGACTCGTAGGGAGGCGCCGGGCAGCGTTCGGTCCATCCAGGTCGTGAGGATATCGATGAGGACGGGCTGGGCCGTGACGGGGAAGTTCGTGCCGGTGATGCGCGAGGCCGAGATCAGCTCGAACTCCACCCGGCCGCCGCGCTCGGGCATCCCGGCCGCGGCGGCCCGCAGCTTGCCCTCGTGCTTCCCGTCGTCGGGCACGACGAAGAGCAGATCGGTCCCGCCGTGGGCCTCGGCCACCTCGGGAACGAACGGCCGCGGCTCCCGCCCTCTGCCCCGCTTCAGGATGGGGCGGACCACCCGCTTCACCAGGGACGATCGCCTGGCGACCGACTTGGCGGCCCGGCCCATCCGCGAGGTCTGGGGGGCGGGGGCCAGCACGGCGTCGAGCGATCCCGGGACCACCAGGGCGGCGGTCCGGCATGCCGGGGTCCCGGCCGCGAAGGCCACCGCGGCCCGCGCGCCGAAGCAGTTCCCGACGACGCCCAGCTCCCTCGTCCCCACGAGGTCCGCCGCCAGCTCCGCCACCGCGACGACCTCCTCGATGGCCACGCTCTCGAACTCCACGGCCGGCACCTCGCCCGTGCTGTCGCCCGTTCCCAGGTAGTCCATCCGAACCGACGCGATGCCGAGGGCCGCCATGCTTCGCGCCGCCCGCGTCCACATGCGGTTCTTGTGGCTGCGTCCCACGGCGAACTCCTGGAGCAGCACGACCAGCCCCCGAGGCTCGGACTCGGGCAGGCACAGCACGGCGGCCAGGTGCTCGGGGCCGTAGGGAACGAACAGGGGGACCTCGTTCACGACCGGACCTCGGCCTGCTGCCACTGCCGGTCGCGGCACCACGCGGACACCACGGCGGCGATCGACTCGGACAGCCCGGCCTGGGTGTCCTCCTTGCGGCCGTGCTCGCTCCGGCGGTACCGGGGGAGCCCGAACCGGAGCGCGGCGCGGTCGGCCAGGACCTCGACGTCGCAGGTCCCGCCCAGTCCCCGCAGGTGCTCGGCCAGGCCGGCCATCGCGTTCTCCGGCGTCGGTGCCCGCGACACCTGGACCAGGAGCGAGTCGCCGCGGAAACGCTCCAGCTGCTTCACCAGGTCGAGCGCGGAGACCTCCTCGAAGGCTTCCCGGCTGATGGGGAATCCGAGGAGGTCGAGCACGCCGGTGGAGCGGAACTCGTCGAGCGGGCTCTCCCCGGCGTCCCGGCCGGACGAGAGCTCGGCCATCTGGGCCTGACGGGCCATGGCCTGGATGGAGCCGCCGCCCGTCACAACGGGTGCCACGGCGACCAGCCCGGCCGCGCCGAACGCGTCGGCGGCCAGGGCCGCGATCGACCCGCCGAACCGCATCCCTGCGAACCCCACCCTGGTCACCCCGACGGCCTCCACGAGAGCGGCAGCCGCGTCCTGCGCGTCCCGAACCTGAGACCCCGGCGTGGCGTGCTCCGCGCCGAGCTCGCTGTCGCCGTATCCCTGCGCGTGGGACCGCAGGACGGCGAACCCGACCGCGGCCAGGCGCCGGGCCACCGTCGATTCCAGGGATTGGAGGTACACCTGCTCGATGCCGAACGAGTGGCAGATCACCCACCCACCGGCCGGCGTCCCTTCCAAGGGCGTCGACAGCACGCCGACCGTCGAGGCGCCGCCCACGCGGGGCTGGACCAGCGTCTCGCGGATGGCGAGGCCGCGGTCCTCGTAGGACCGAAGCGATGCGATGCGCTCGGTGTCGATTCCCACTCCCTGGAGATCCTCCCGTCGGCGGAGCGAACCGGGCCAGGCCGCTTTCTTTACCCTCCGCGTCGAGCCGCGTCAAGACTCGGACGGGCGATCCCGGACCCGGCCTCACCTGGACCGGGCGACGGCCTCCCTGATGGCATCGGCGGCATCCTCCGGCGCCTCGAACGGGACGAAGTGTCCCACGCCATCGAGCAGCCGCACCGTGCTGTTCGGGAAGTAGTCGGCCAGCCGGTCCGACCACGAGGCCGGGATCACCGGGTCGAGCGCTCCCCACAGGACGACCGTGGGCTGCGTGATCTGCTGGTCCCTGGGATCGATCGAGGCCTCCCGGGCCCGGACGCTGGCCCTGGCCCGGTAGTACTGGATGCTCCCGCGCACCGCGCCCGGGCGCGAGTACACGTCGACGATCGCGTCGAACTCCCGGGGGTCGAGGCCGTCGGGCCGGCCCGACCAGTGGTCGTAGAAGTGGCGAAGGTAGATCGCCACGGTCTCGCGATCGTGGCCGATGAGCCGGTCGGACCACGGCAGCGTGTGGAAGTGCTGGTACCAGAACTCCCGCTGCGCGGAGGGATCGAACCGGCGGTCCCCGATCCCGGGATACGGGGGGTCGAACAGTGCGAGGGCCCGCACCCGTTCCGGCGTGGTGAACGCGAGCACCTGGGCCACGGTGGCCCCGATGTCGTGCGCGGCGATGACCACGGAGTCCAGGCCGAGGTGCTCGAGCAGCGCGAGGACGTCCTCGGCCAGGACCTGGGGCGTGTAGCCCTCGGAGGGCTCGAGGTCGGGCGCGTCGGAGTCCCCGAAGCCCCGGAAGTCCGGCGCCACCAGGTCCATCTCCCCGTCGAGCAGCGGCAGGACCCGCCGCCAGTCGAACCAGAACCCCGGCCACCCGTGGAGGAGCATCACCGACGGGCCGCGGCCGCGACGGACGTAGTGCAGCCGGACCCCGCCCGACCCCGCCGCGTAGCCATGTCCCCAGGCGGGGTGCGCGGGAAGCGCGGTGGGGGGCTCCGGACCTATGCGACCGCGACGCCAGCCAGGAATCGCGTCACCACCTCCGGCGGCGCGGGCTCCACCGACCGCTGGAAGACCTCCGCGAAATGGGCCGCGACGCGGGGGGCCATCTCGGCGGCGGTCACCGTGCGGCCGGCCAGCTCCGACAGCGTGGCGACGCCCCGGTCGGCCAGCCCGCAGGGGACGATCGCGTCGAACCACGAGAGGTCGGTGGTGCAGTTCAGGGCGAAGCCGTGCAGCGTCACGCGCGCGCGGGTGAGCTTCACGCCGATGGCGCAGACCTTCCGGTCGCCGGCCCACACCCCCGTGGCGTCCTGGTCGCGCCCCACGTCGACGCCCACGTCCCGGCAGGCCCGGATGACGGCCTCCTCGATGCGCCGGAGGTGCGCCATGACGTCGGGCCGCGTCCCGAGGTCGAGGATCGGATACCCGACCAGCTGGCCGGGGCCGTGGAAGGTGACGCTGCCGCCCCGGTCGACGTGGCGGAGCTCGGCCCCGGCCGCCTCGATCTGGGCCTCGGTCCACCGGACATGGGTGGGGTCCGCGCGCCGCCCCGCCGTGTACACGGGCGGATGCTCGAGCAGGATCAGGACGTCCGGTACCCGGCCCTCCACCCGGAGGTCCGCCAGCTCGTGCATGGCCGCGAACGCCGCGCCGTAGGGCACCGGCCCCGGGGGCCTGATCAGCCAACTAGTCTGGGTCATACTAGCTCTCATCCGCCAAGATAGGCCTGGAGCTCGGGCGTGAAGTCCCACGTCTCCAGGTTCTGCTTCAGGCGGGCCAGGAACTGCGCGGCCGCCGCCCCGTCGATGACCCGGTGGTCCCAGGACATGGACAGGTAGACCATGTGCCGGATCGCGATGGCGTCGTCGATCACCACCGGCCGCTTCTCCACCGTGTCGAAGGCCAGGATCGCCGTGTTCGGCTGGTTGATGATGGGCACGCTCATGAGCGATCCGAACGGCCCCGGGTTCGTGATCGTGAACGTCGAGCCGTGGACCTCGTCCGGCTTCAGCTTCTTCGACCGAGCCCGCGTGGCGACGTCGTTGATGGCCCTGGCCAGGCCGACCAGGTTCATCCCGTCGGCGTCCTTCACCACCGGGACGATGAGGCCCTCCTCGTAGGCCACCGCGATCCCCAGGTTCACGTAGCGCTTCAGCACGATCTGCTCGTCGCGCAGCTCGCCGTTCACGTCGGGGAACGCGAGGAGCGCGTCGCACAGCGCCCGGGCCAGGAAGGGCATGTAGGTCAGCGAGATGCCCTCGCGGGCCTTGAACGCGTCCTTGGCCCGTTCCCGCAGGCGCACGATGTTCTCGAAGTTGACCTCGACCAGGTTCCAGGCCCGGGCGGACGTCTGGAGCGAGGCGGCCATGTGCTTGGCGATGGCCTTGCGGATGTGGCTCATCGGGACGACTTCCTCGCGCGGCCCTGCCGCCGTGGGGCGCTCCGCGGCGGGCTGGGGGACCGCCTCGAGGCGGGCCGGGGCCGGGGCGGCCGCGGCGGGGGCTGCGGCTGCCGCCGGAGGCCCGCCCGATTCGATGAACGCCATGATGTCGCACTTGGTGATCCGCCCGCCCGTCCCCGTGCCCTCGACGCGGGACAGGTCGCTCTCGTGCTCCTCGGCCAGCTTGCGGACGAGGGGGGAGAGGATGTGGCTGCGGCCGCCGGCGGCCGGAGCTTCCGCGGCCTCCGCGCGAGTGGCAGGCGCAGTGGCGGCGGCCGGCTGCCTTCCCTCCTCCGGACCCTCCTCCGGACCCTCCTCCGGC
>Ga0137368_10003301_pt1 | contig 17234 bp, 16 predicted proteins | sample SagtaG_13_FD_104917 | JGI IMG/M metagenome (GOLD analysis project Ga0137368, IMG submission 104917) | Vadose zone soil microbial communities from Sagehorn Ranch, Mendocino, California, USA - Sage1_L_100_16 metaG | ecosystem: Environmental > Terrestrial > Soil > Vadose zone | place: USA...
AGCAGACTCGCAAGGCAAGGTGACGATGGGTCCGGGTACCCTTTACGGCTCGCTCAAACGTATGCTCGATGCCGGATTGGTCAGAGAGAGCGACAAACGGGTTGACCCTGAAATGGACGATGAGCGGCGCATTTACTATCAAATTACAGGTGCAGGTGCTGAGGCGCTTGCGGCAGAACTCGAGCGCTATAAGCGTATCGTCACGTTGGCCCAAGAACGAAAACTCTTCCCAAAAACTTTTTCCCTGTGAATGAACAAGCAATCGCCCACGCTCTTTACAAGAAACTCCTCGCTCTGTATCCACGTAAATTTAAAGAACAATTTGCAGAATCAATGGAGCAAACGTTCAATGATCTTTTTAATGAACAGAAACGACGCATAGAACAAGAGCTGTTTAGTTTCGTGTGTCGGATGTTTGTCGAAACAGTCATGGGGATTATCAAGGAACATGGATTAATGATCACAGAAGGAAACGCTATGAAAAACATTTTTACAATCCTCAGATCACCCGCGATCGTCGGCCTTATCCTTGTGTTTCCATTCCTGATTCTAGAACTGGTAAACAGGCGAAATTTCCACGAAGGTTTCCCCATCCCACTATTTGTCATAATGTGGCTCTTGCCATTGCTATTTTTCTCACTGTGATGCCTGTAGTGCGAAGTGTACGAGCTGGAATCAGTCTTATCGCAAATCCTGTTATTCTTGTGCTCAGAGTCGTTTTTTTGGCCTTCATTGCGTGGATATGGTTGAGTCTCCTGATTGACCAAATGCCCTGTTTTCTTGGTGTTCCAAACTGTGATTAATTACTGAGAACATAGTGCTTCTTAAACCCAATTGTCTGGAACAAAGCGCTGGACAATTGTGTTTTAATAAGCGCCATGAAAAAGCTTCTTCTCATAGGATTTATCTTCCTTGCCGCTTGCCAACCCGCCGCGACGCCAACACCTGTCGCTCCACTCTTCCCAACAGCCACACTCCCTGCTTCGCCTACACCAATCCCTGTTACTAATACCCCCGCGCCGACTCCTACGCTTGAGCTTACCGCCACTTCGCTCCCGCGACTCTTCACTAATGAATTTGACTCTTCCCTGGCAGGCTGGGTCATTCTACAGGCAGGGAATGAAGCAACTCCCAACATAAAGACGGAAAACAGCAACCTCATCCTGCAAATGGATTCACCTTTCACATGGGTATACGCTGTCTATGGCGCACAGGATTATGAGAACATCCGCGTCGATGCGAAATTTGCCAATCAGGGAGGAAGTCCCGCCTCCATCGGCTTGATCTGCCGCTATAGTGAGTCAGATGGATGGCTTGAATATAACGTCTCGACTGATGGAGCCTATAATGTGTTGTATGGCAAGTGGTTATCAAGTGGGATCGCAGATTATCTTCCCATTCTTTCGGCATCCTCCAATGTGATCCAGCCCAGTGGAGCCTCGCAGGAAATTGGGTTGACCTGTTCGGATACTACCCTTTCCCTTTTTATCAATCAAACCCTCATCCGCCGCGTGGATATAAGCAGCTATGAAGTTGCCACGGGCAAAGTTGGTATCACGGCTTCTTCGTTTGAGAATACCCCTGTTATTGCTGCGTTCGATTGGGTGAAAGTGGGCGAGCCATAACCCCGGCCCCCTCCGCCCTTCAGGCACCTCCCCCAAATAAGCAATCCAGATTCTGGATAATTAGCTAAAGATTCAATTGCATATTTGAGGGAGACTGGGCTGGGGCAGTAATCCAATTCAATTTCTACATTGTGTTAATACTATTCTTGCACTAGGCGGGTAAGATGTGAAAATTACAACGTACCGCTGTCTCGGGAATTAATGAGACAAGCGGTAGAAAACAAATGCAAGGAGTATTCTATGGCAAAAATTATTGGCATTGACCTTGGCACAACCAACTCCGTTGTGTCTGTCATGGAAGGCGGTACACCTACCGTGATCTCAACTGCGGAGGGGGGCAGATTATGTCCATCGGTGGTAGCCTTCAATAAGAACGGCGAACGACTCGTCGGTCAGACCGCAAAGCGCCAAGCTGTCATCAATTCAGAAAACACTGTCTATTCCATCAAGCGTTTTATCGGTCGTCACTTTGACGAGACCGAAGTGGAACGTAAGATGGTTTCTTATGAAGTGATTCCAGGTTCGGCTGCAGATGTGCGTGTGAAAATCCCGGTCACAGGACGCGAGTATTCTCCGCAAGAGATCAGCGCCATGATTTTGGGCAAGCTGAAAGCGGATGCGGAAGCGTATCTCGGTCAGCCAGTCACACAGGCGGTGATCACTGTCCCTGCCTATTTCAATGACAGTCAGCGCCAGGCGACTAAAGATGCAGGCAAGATTGCAGGTCTAGAAGTCTTGCGTATCATCAATGAACCAACAGCCTCTGCGCTTGCCTATGGTCTCGATAAGAAGAAGAATGAAACCATCCTGGTCTTTGACCTGGGTGGCGGTACGTTTGATGTTTCTGTATTGGAAGTAGGCGAAGGTGTGATCGAGGTCAAGGCAACGAATGGTGATACTCATCTTGGTGGTGATGACTGGGATCAGCGCGTTGTCAACTGGGCCGCGGATGAATTCAAACGGGAACAGGGCGTTGATCTGCGTACTGATCGTCAAGCGCTACAGCGTCTGCGTGAGGCTGCAGAAAAAGCTAAGATCGAGCTTTCCAGTGTGATGGAAACGGAGATCAATCTCCCCTATATCACCGCTGACGCGACTGGGCCAAAGCATTTACAGTTGAAGCTCACCCGCGCTAAATTTGAACAGATGACCAACGATTTGCTGGAGCGCTGCCGTAAGCCATTTGAAGCCGCTCTGAAAGATTCGGGTATTGATGCAAGCAAACTTAATGAAGTGGTGCTGGTCGGTGGTTCGACTCGTATGCCGATGGCTCAAGACCTAGTCCGCAGATTGACCAATGGCAAGGAACCGAATAAGGGTGTGAATCCTGATGAAGTTGTCTCGATTGGCGCAGCGATTCAAGGTGGCGTTCTCGGTGGCGAAGTCAAGGATATTTTGTTGCTCGATGTCACCCCGCTTTCTCTGGGTGTTGAAACGCTCGGTAGCGTGATGACCAAGATGATCGAACGCAACACGACGATCCCGGTCCGCAAGACTGAAGTCTATTCGACGGCCGCGGATAATCAGACAGCTGTAGATATCCATGTTCTACAAGGTGAGCGCCCGATGGCGGCAGACAACATGTCGCTTGGACGGTTCCGCCTCGACGGTATTCCACCGGCTCCGCGCGGTCTGCCTCAAGTAGAAGTGACTTTTGATATCGATGCGAATGGCATCCTGCATGTCACCGCGAAAGACAAAGCGAGTGGCAAGGAGCAGAAAGTAACCATCACGGCTTCGACGAACCTAAACAAGGGCGATATCGATCGTATGGTGCAGGAAGCGCGTGCTCACGAAGCTGAAGATAAGAAGCGCCGCGAACTGATCGACGCGAAGAACACTGCTGACAACCTTGTCTATCAAACGGAGAAAGCATTACGAGATCTTGGTGACAAAGTTTCGGGTTCAGATGCGCAGGATATTCAAGGCAAAATCGATGACCTCAAGTCTGTTGCACAGGGCGATGATATCAATCGCATCAAGCAGGCTAGCGAGCGAGTCGAGCAAGCTTTCCATGCATTGAGCCAGCAACTCTACTCACAAGGACAGCCCCAGCCTGAGACTCCAGGTGGGCCACCCCCTCGAGAGAACGGCGATGATGTGATCGAAGGTGAAGTGAACGAATAAATAAAACTGCTGGGAGTATCTCCCAGCAGTTTTTTCTTAACTTGAAGTTTCTCTCACCAAGCAAGCGTGTTTCTTATTCTTCCAAATTCACTGTTCTTTCGAAGCATTCGATTCGGATGGTTGAATCGGCGTTTCAGTTGAGCGACTCCTTTTGAATGGACACTTGAGTGATTCGTCGCTGATCTCTTTGCGAAGTTATGGGATTGATTATTAGAGTTTGCTGAGAATACAATCCTTCGTTTACACCCCAAAATGCGGGCAGTATAATCTTCGCTATGCAAAACCGCTTTAGCCGTGCCTGGGTAATCCCTATTTCCATAGTAATACTAATTGGTCTCTACTATCTCCCTCCAGTTCACAGCCGCCTCGCCTGGCGGCTCGACTCGTTCCGCACCCAGATTAAATATATGGTCAACCCTCCTGATGAAGCGGTCTTCCTGCCGACGCAACAGGCACAGGTCAACCTGGCAGTCACAAAGATGATCCAAACTCTTCAGGCGACTCTGACTCCTGCAGTTGCTTCCACGCCTCAGCCTGGACCTACTCTTCAACCGACGATCACCACAACGCCTCTGCCTGCCACCGTTATGTTGGAGGGGATCAAATACGAACATCAGCACGGACGTCTCAATTATTGTGGTCCTGCCAACTTCTCAATGGCGCTCACCTACTGGGGTTGGACCGGGAACCGCGATGTGATCGGCAAAGCAGTAAAGCCGACGGATAAAGATAAAAATGTAATGCCTTATGAGTTACAGGATTACATCATGGATAATGTGCCAAGCATGACTTCTGTTGTCCGTTATGGCGGCGACATCGACTTGCTTAAGCGGATGGTCTCAGGAGGTTTCCCGGTTGTCGTTGAAAAGGGGATTTACGAAACGGATGTCAACGGTAAATATAGCTGGATGGGACATTACGCGTTTGTCACTGGTTATGATGACACACAGGGAGAAATTATTTATCAAGATACCTACCAGCCGGATCCAAAAGCGAATCCTGGTCCAAATCGTCATATCAAGTATTCGACGTTTACCGAAGGATGGCGCGCCTTCGATTTTGTGTTTGTGGTTGTCTATCCTGTTGATAAAGAAAGCCAAGTGCTGTCTCTGCTTGGTCCCTACGCAGATGACCAGTGGGCGAGTCAACATGCGTTGACTGTGGCGCAAACTGAGACCCAGACCCTTGCGGACATTGATCGCTTCTTTGCCTGGTTCAACGTGGGTACGAGTCACATCGCTCTGCTCCAGTATGCGGATGCAGCCACTGCCTACGATTATGCCTTCAATGTTTATGCGGGCCTGGATGTCGATGATTCGGTCCGTCCGTATCGGATGATGTGGTATCAGACCGGACCTTATAAAGCCTATTACTACACCAACCGATTTGCGGATGTCATTAATTTGGCAGACACAACCCTGAATGACACTATTGCTGAGCCTGTCTTAGAGGAATCTCTGTACTGGCGCGGACGTGCTTATTATATGGCTGGCAAAACCGATCTGGCTGTCAAAGATTATCGCAATTCATTGAAAGTCCATCCCCAATGGATCCCTGCAACTCAAGCCTTGCAGGATTTGGGAATGCAACCTTAGTTTACTAAACTGCTCAAACCGCCGTCCCCGGCGGTTGTCGCTTACATATCCAGCGCTAGGAATGGCGCGAGGAGCATAAATCATGAGACTACTTCACTTCGCTGATGCTCACATCGATATGGCTAACTATGGCAGACATGATCCCGAAACCGGGCTGCCTCTACGTGTGCTTGATTTTCTCAAGTCGCTGGATACGATTATCGACGCGGCGATCTCCGAAAAAGTAGATATGGTCATTTTCGCAGGCGATGCATACAAAGATCGTTCCCCCGCGCCGACGTTTCAACGGGAATGGGGAAAACGAATCATTCGGTTGTCTCGAGCCAAAATCCCAACCTTATTGCTTGTGGGAAATCACGATCTATCACCTGCCACGGGACGCGCTCATGCGATCCAGGAGTTTGACACATTGGAAGTGCCCTATGTGCGCGTCCTGCAAAAGCCAGGTTTTCTAAAGCCCGAACATTTATGGGATGTGCCCGTTCAAGTCATTGCGATGCCTTGGGTGTCACGTTCAGGCTTAATGGCTTCCATTGAAGTAAGTGGAACAGACCCCGGGGAAGTGTTCTCAAAGATCGAAACGCGCATCTCTGAGCTTGTGGAAGATTGGGTGAATGAAGCCGATAAAACCCTTCCACTCATTTTCACGGCGCATGCGTCGGTGGAAGGGGCGGTGTTTGGCGCGGAACGCATGGTGATGCTGGGGGCTGACTTGGTGTTACCCACCTCGCTGGTCAAAGATAAACGCCTCGACTATGTGGCGTTGGGTCATATTCACAAGCCGCAGGATTTGAACGAGGGCTATCATCCACCGGTCATTTATCCCGGCTCGATCGAACGCGTAGACTTTGGTGAAGCTATGGATGACAAGTTTTTTGTTATCGCGGATATCGCCTGTGGGGAAACAAAAGTTGAGTGGCGGAAAATTGACGGGACGCGTCCTTTCATTGAACGGCGGGCAATTCTGCAGTCCAGCGAGAACGTGACCGAGTTCCTGACATTCAATATGCCCAAGCCAAAGGATATGGATGGGGCGATCGTCCGGCTAACCGTGGAGTATCCCAGAGAGCTAGATGTGCTGATCGATGAAACTGCCTTGCGAAAATATGCAGAGCAGGCGTTCGAATTCCATCTGGTCAAGAAACCCAAAGTGGAAGCGCGCGTTCGTATTCCTCAGGGGCAGGTGATCAGCAGTTTGAGTCCACTGGACTTGCTCACCCAATATTTTGATTCTGCAAAGATAAATGATGCTGAGGAATTGCGGGAACTTGCGAAGCAGATTATTTTTGATGACGAACCTGAACTCTGAAATCTGAACCTTTTCATCGCTGAACGTGTTTTCATAATCAAACAGCCCACCTTGGAGGGTGTCTATGTCGCCGCAGAGTCCGCGTTACCGCTGGTTCGTCGTTATCGTCTTTTTCTTCTTCATGCTCCTTCATCAGACTGATAAGTTGATGATCGGTCCCATGCAGCAAACCATTGAGGATCAATTTCATATCACTGACCGGGAATGGGGATTGGTCAACTCAGGCGCTCTTTTAATCGGAACAATTCTATATCCCATCTGGGGCTATCTTTATGATCGTTACGCGCGTACCAAATTGCTGGCGCTGGCATCCTTGATTTGGGGGGCGACCACCTGGTTCAGCGCGATCGCGCCCAACTATCGAACTTTTTTGGTCACGCGCGCTTCCACTGGAATTGATGATTCTTCCTATCCCGGTTTGTATTCCCTTGTGGCAGATTATTTCGGTCCTCATCTGCGCGGCAAAATGTATGGGTTGTTGCAACTAGCCCAACCCATTGGGTATTTGGTTGGCTTGATTATGGCACTGATCATCGCGCCGATGATTGGCGGCTGGCGCCAGGCGTTTTACATTACCGGCTCGCTGGGATTGATCGTGGCAACGTTCATTTATTTCGGAGTCAAAGAGATGCCGCGCGGTCAAGCGGAGCCGGAGTTCGAAAACAAGGGCGCGGAAGAAATTGGGCAGTTCCATTTTTCCTGGGCAGAAGCTAGGGAAATTTTCAGAAAGCCCACGATGTGGTTTATTTTCCTGCAAGGCTTTGCAGGTGTATTCCCATGGAATGTGATTACGTTCTTTTTCTTTGGTTACCTTATGACCGAGCGCGGCTATGATAACAATTCCGTGCTTGTTACCATGGGGCCTGTGATCCTGATCCTCGCCGCGGGATATTTTATCGGTGGTTCCCTGGGTGATGCGCTGTTCAAACGCACCAACAAAGGACGGATCCTTGTTTCCAGTGCGGGTGTGATCCTCGGCGCGATTTTTATATTTTTCGCCATCCGCACACCTATCGAGGACCGAACCACCTTCTTTATCCTCATGTGTCTGACTGCGCTCTTCATGCCGCTTTCATCACCCAATGTCACCGCGACAGTGTACGATATTACCGTCCCGGAAGTCCGTTCCACAGCACAGGCGGTTGAATATTTCATTGAAAACATCGGGGCAGTGACCGCGCCTTTCCTGGCAGGTATCTTTTCAGTGGCTTATGGTAAGGGCAACGCCATTCTCTGGATTTGCGTCACAGCCTGGGTGCTGTGCTTCTTCTTTTATCTCGGCGCGTTGTTCACGATTGATAAAGATACTGGTAAGTTGCGAACACAAATGGCGGAACGCGCAAAAGCGATGTAATATTTCGTGGGGCGGGATGGCATTCCATGTTATGTCTTTATGCACATCTTTCAACTCGATCTCAATAACTTTTCTATTCTTCAATAACATTTGCCAATTATTCTCTATAGAGAAGTATGTGGGTGAGTTTTGCTTTGACGAAAATATCTATCTGTAAAATATCTTTTCCCCTGGTATATGACAAGCTATATCCAGAGCTGATGTTTATTCCACCGATATCTGTAATACTCAGCAACTTCCAATTGGTGCCCCGCATCTCACTTCGATAATACAGCATCACGGTGTGAGGATTGATCTTATCAATGCTGTAGTGATACCCTGCGATGTCATCTTTTACTTCTAATGCACCTGGGTAAACTGGAATGTCTTCCCAGGTGGCTATTGCCGTGCTTTGCGATGTCAAAGTCAATGATGGAGACGCTGTGCTTATTTTGACTGGGACTTGAAAAGTCAGGTGGTAATTCCCGATCAGGTTTGTTATAGCTGATGGTGTAATGTTATTTTCCTGAAAATTGAATTGTTCGCCACAGGGACCGATCGTCAAATCCAGATTTACTTTTAGAGAATCGTAATCGCCAGAATTGACTTCATACTCGTAAACCGCCTGAATAAATTCCCCTGAAGCATCATAAACAGGCCCTAAACTGCCGCTGCGTAATTGATACTGAATGGGTTCGTCTATAGTAATGTAGGGATCGCAAATCCATTCGCCTAGATTGTCAGTTGTTTCCAACCCACGAATTTTGATTGCAAATTTCAGAAGATCTTCGTTGGCATAAGCCCAATCCAGTTCCACGGATGGCACTTGTGTCTCTTTAACGAAAATTGTCGGTATAGCGGTTCGATCATATGTTGTGAGGTTTTTGGGGCTTTCGGATGACTCGGGTCTTCCTAATTCTGTGAAGTAGACCGCATAAAAAAGACCGATAACAAACAGTACTACAACTGCTTTTATCCATCTGGATGTGGACTTTTTCATATTCTTTAGCCTCTCTATCTAGAGTATTACTTCATGAAAGTATTTTCAACTGAAGAATGTCAGTTTTTAATTATGTTCCCCGCGATATGTAATACAAATTTGAGTTCATTTAGCAGTTAAATCACTGGCCAGGTACGGCTACAATTAAAGCTGGAGCTAACATTATGACCATTATCGTTGCCGATACCACCTATGGATTACCACGTAGATTGCTTGAAGAACGCTGTATTCCACTGATTCCGCAAATTGTCACGTTTGGGGAAGAGTCCTATCACGATGACAGAGATTTGGATACTGCCACATTCCTAAGCAAACTCAAAGCCTCTCAGATGTTACCAAAAACCTCCGCGCCGGAACCTTCTTTGTATTACCCAATTTTTGCCGAAGCACGAAGAAAAGGCGAGAGTGTGATCGTGATCGCGCCAACGAGCAAAGCCAGTGGAACGGTCAGGTCAGCGGAAACCGCCGCGCAGGAATTCCCTGGTGTTGATATCCATGTTGTAGATACGCAAACTGTCTCCTGCAACCTTGGTTCATTGGTTTTGGTCGCGGATGATATGGCAAAAGCAGTAAAATCCGCGGATGAGATTCTCGCGAAATTGAATGATTTGATCCCGCGCGGACGGATCTATTTTCTGGTGGACACGCTGGAATATCTTGCCAAGAGTGGTCGCATCGGCGGAGCAAAGAAGTTGCTGGCGGAATTGCTCGAGATCAAGCCGATTCTCCAAGTGAAGGATGGACAGGTCGAGTCGTTTGAGCAGCAACGCACGAAAAAACGGGCACTGGCGCGTCTCGTGGAAGTGGTAACGGAATCATGCAAAGGTGGAGAGGACGCTCATTTGTGCGTGTTGCAGGTGGAGGCGGACCCGACAGGGGAAGCCTAGGCGCTGGTCGAAGAGTTGAAATCCAAAGTGCCTGTCCCCCATATCCCAATTTATGAACTGCCTCCAGCGATTGTCGTACATGTGGGACCCAAAGCGATGGGAGTGGGCTTTTTTGTAGAATGATATCGAATGGTATAATTTTTGGGCGAATTGCATAATTTCCCACAACCGTGGTTTTTTTGAAGGAGAACGTTATGTCAGGACATTCTAAATGGTCAACCATTAAGCGTAAAAAAGGCGCGGCAGATGCCAAGCGCGGCGCAGTCTTCACGCGTTTGTCTCGTGAACTTGTGATGGCGGCACGCGAAGGCGGCAGTGATCCCGATGCTAACTTCCGCTTGCGCCTTGCGGTGGACAAAGCCCGCGCAGAGAACATGCCAAAGGATAATATTGAGCGTGCCATCAAGCGCGGATCGGGTGAAGATAAAGATGGCGTGGTATTCGAACAGATCATGTATGAAGGCTATGCTCCACATGGCGTGGCAGTCATGGTTGAAACAGTCACCGATAACCGCAACCGCACAGTCTCTGATCTGCGTCACGCGTTCAGCAAGACGGGTGGTAATATGGCGGAACCTGGTGCAGTAGGCTGGCAGTTTGAGCGTGTTGCTTATTTTTCCTTCCCCTCTAGCGCGATGAATTTCGACAAAGCATTTGAACTTGGAATTGAAGCGGGGGCGAATGATGTTGTCGAGGATCATGACATGATCGAGATCACGGCTCCTGTGGAATCCTTCAAAATTATTGCGGATGCTTTGCACAAAGCCAAAGTGCAGCCCGAGGAAGCTGGTTTGCGCATGATCCCCAAACAGGAAATGGAACTTGATCCCGAAGATACTGTGCAGGTGCTCAAGGCGCTGGAAAGTATCGAAGATCTTGATGACGTGCAGAACGTCTACTCGAATTTGAAAGTTTCAGACGAGGCGCTGGCTGCCCTTGAAGCGGCATAAGGATTTTGAGCCGCGAAGAACGCAAAGATCGCGAAGGATTCTTAAAACAATCTTCGTGTGCTTCGCGGGCTCACCGGCACTGGCACCCAGTGCACACCTGCCCTGGGGGACGGTGCCAGGGAGTGTTGCGGTTTATTATTTAAAATGGCTCTTGCATTAGGAATAGACCCGGGTACAGCAACCACAGGCTACGGATTCGTCCGAATCATGGATGACGGCAGTCTGGTCGCCGTTAAGTATGGCGTGATCTTAACTTCCAAGGAGGCCACTGCCTCTGCCCGATTGGTGACGTTATACGATGAATTGCACGGTCTGCTCAGTGAATATAAACCTGAGCTGGCTGCTGTTGAAAAATTATTCTTTGCAAGGAACGTGACCACTGCCATCGCAGTAGGACAGGCTCGTGGCGTCGTGATGTTGTGTTTGGAACAATCCGGGATCGAAACATTTGAATATACCCCTAAGGAAGTGAAACAGGCTGTGGCAGGTTATGGTTCTGCCGATAAAAGACAAGTACAGGAAATGGTCCGCGCGTTACTGCAACTTGACTCTATTCCCAAACCCGACGACGCTGCAGATGCGCTGGCAATTGCAATCACGCATATCAATACAAAGAGATATGATCGATTAGGCGAAATGTATTGATGCCTGAAGCCTTACAGAGTGCCGCATAATTTGCTTAACTTTATATTTGAATTTCAAGCTACAAATCCAGATAAAAAGTTAACTTATTAAAGAGACAAGCGGTAGTTCCCTTCGTGTCACTTCGACTTCACTCAGTACAAGCCTTTGTGGTAAAAATGGTTTTATGATAGCAACTCTCCGCGGTGAAATTACTCAAATCGAAGATACGGCCCTCATCCTTGAAGTGGGTGGCGTGGGATTGCGTGTTGCTGTGCCTGCGCCTTTACGTGGACGACTCAGAGTTGGGGAAGTTATTTTGCTTTACACACATCTTGTTGTCCGTGAAGACGCGTTGACTCTGTATGGTTTCGAAACTCAGTCGGAACGCGAGCTTTTTAACATTCTGCTCGGCGTGGATGGGGTGGGGCCGAAAGTGGCGCTCTCGGTGCTTTCCACAATGACAATCGACTCGATCCAGCGCGCGGTCTTTGCGGATGAAGCGGATGTGTTGAGCCGCGTTCCCGGCGTAGGGAAGAAGACCGCCCAGAAGATGGCGCTGCATCTGAAAGACAAGCTCAAACCCATGGACGCCCTGGCAACCATGGCGGCGATGTCTGATAAGGATAGCGAAGTCCTTGCCGCACTGACTGCGCTTGGTTATTCGGTGGTTGAGGCGCAATCGGCGATCCAGTCACTTCCCAAGGACGCGCCCGATGATACGGAGGAACGTCTCAGGCTGGCGCTGGGATACTTTCAATAAAATGCAAACCCTAAAGGTCTTTGCCAAGAGTCATGGGGCAGTGAAGGTAAAAGAGACCTTTAGGGTTTTTATATGTACTCTCAATGAATGATTCTGAACTGCTGAAACAATATGAACCGGTCCTGCGATTTGCAAAAAGTGAACGGTTCTTCCCAATGGCGGTTGAGCCCTATCTCGAAAAATGCACGATCTTTCCAAGCGGGCCGCAGGGCGTGGTTGGACTGTTATCCCATTCCACGGAACCGTTGGTCACACGCATTGGGAAATTACAAAGCAGTGAATACTTTCTTCGTTTTGTTAATGACCCATTGATTGATTCGGATGTCTGGGTGTGGTGGGGAGTCTCGTCCGCTTTGATCCTTGTTGCGGGCTGGTTAATGTCAGGCTGGAGGGGAGTGGGAGTCGCGGCCGTCCTGGCGTTGGTTGCGGCGCTGATCATCTTCATTCAGGCATCACCCATCCGCTTGCGATTCTTTCCGGCTGCATTGGTTGCACTTTTTTTCTTCATTCTCGAAGCCGTTCCGGTTTGGTTTTTTCTTACTCCACATGCATTTGTAAGTGTTCAAGTGGAATATTTGGTATTACTTCCGCTTTATGTTTTCGCGCTCTTCTATATTTCTGTGCGGGTCATGAAATTTATTTTCGATTACATCATCCCTGAGGCGCCTTGCGTGTTCATTGTTATGTTTTAGCCGGCCACCGAGACCGTTGCGCGGAAATCATTTCATCAGTATGCAGAATTTCTTCAAAGGGAACCCCAACCTATTTATTATGGGCGTGTCGCACGCTGGCAGGATGTGGAAGGCAATGATTGGAAGAGTCTGCAATATCATTTCTTCTACGCCTTCAACGATTGGCGTCTTGCCGCGAATGGAATCAACCATCATGAAGGTGACTGGGAAATGGTCGCGGTCTACTTAAAGAATAATGAGCCTTATTCGCTGTTGCTCTCACAACACGGCACCGGTGCTATCGAATTATGGAAGGATGTGCGCTGTGTAAAAGATAAATATGGAAAGGATACAACCCATCCCCTCATTTATGTTGCGCTTGGATCACACGCCAATTACAGCAGACCCGAAGTGATCCGTTCTGCCAGCCTTTTTCACGAAGGACTTTTTCAACGCTTCATTTATTGGGCTGATGGCTTGATCCATTTTCTGTTCATGCTCTTCAACCCGAGCGAAAAGGAACGCCAGATCGCCCTGAATCAGTTGGCTATGCATCCCGCCACGGCATTGACCGAGCAGAGCTTCGAGAATCTGCGCGATGAGAGGGATCATTACATGGTGAGCCTGCCAATGGAAATTGCCACAGGCGATGGATTGCGTATTGGTTACGAGGGCGATCTCCGAAGTGAGGAAATTGGTAGATCCAGCAGTTATCTCAAGCGCGTCATGTCAGACCGACCGGTGATCCATCCACAATCGCATGAGTGGAAGCAGGCTCTTTTGTCCCCCGAACCCGATTGGGTGCAATATAAAGGCTTGTGGGGAGTGAAGAGTTTCCTAAAGGACGAGTCAGGCCCGCCCGGACCCAAATGGGACAGACCTGACAAGCTATTCGCGGTCTATCCGCGCAAACGCTGGGATAAATCGTTGGAGTGGCTGACGGAGTTGGAAAATATCTTAATATCTAGAAACAAAAAGAAAACCTAACTTATCTTTTGCTTTCCCACCTTGCATACACCGCCTGTGACAACAACCTTCCTGCACTTTGTTCGCGCGTGACCAGCTCTCCCATTTCGATTTTCCCCTCGAATCCGTCCATCATATCTTCCATCGCCTGCGCTACATGGATGGCAGAGGCGCGCACTGCATAGATTGTTGTAACAACAAACAGTGGGTTGTCACTCAAGCACTCGCGACCGGCTTCCAATAGATTAGGTAAGGATTTATACACTTCCCAAACCTCGCCTTTCGGCCCGCGCCCAAACTTTGGTGGATCAAGAATAATGCCATCGTATTTGACTCCGCGCCGGGCTTCCCGCTGGACAAACTTCAACGCGTCGTCCACGATCCAACGGATGGGTTTCTCTGTCAAATTGGACAAGGTCTGATTGTCGCGCGCCCAGCTGACTGATTTTTTGGAGGCATCCACGTGAGTCACTTTGCCGCCAGCTGCTGCCGCGGCTAGCGTTGCCAAACCCGTATATCCGAATAAGTTCAATACATTGATTTCTCGTTTTGATTGAGAAATTAACTCACTAAGCCAATCCCAGTGCGCGGCAACTTCAGGGAATACGCCGAGATGTCGTCCGGGAGTTGTCATGGCCCAAAACTTTAACTCTCCTCCTCCTTTCGCGCTGAGCGGAGCGCCAGCAGAGACGAAGCGGGGGTCAAGGATATATTTCATTTCCCATTTCTCTTCTACCTTCTTTTTGAAATCCCAATGTCCGCCACTTTCTTCTCCGGTGGGCTGAAAGACCGCGTGGGCCTGTTTCCATTCGGCATCGAGTGAACGTTTCCACATCGCTTGTGACTCGGGGCGAACAAAAACATAATTCCCAAAGCGTTCGAGCTTCAATCCATCGCCGCTATCGAGCAATGCGTAATCTGTCCAATGGGATGATTCGAGAAAAGTGAATGGTTTTGAGGATGTGATCATGAAGAGTAGGACATAAGATGGGGTGGGAAATCGGACAAATTCACTTGCTTTTTCATTTGAAAGTTGTATAATGTGGGAGAAAGTGGTAAGAAGTGGTAAGGACGCCGGTTGCGCCGGCGTTCACCTGTTAAAAAGGAATTATAGCACAAATGTTCTTAGGTCAGTTCCAGCATAATCTCGATGAAAAAGGCCGCTTGATGATCCCGGCGCGCTATCGTGAGTTGCTGGCGGCTGGCGCCTTCATCACGCAAGGCTTTGATAAATGTCTCATGGTCATGACCGATGTCTATTTTGGACAAGTCTATGATCGCATCAATGCCATGAACCTGGCTGACCCAACTGCACGCCTCCTCCGTCGCCTCATTCTTTCCAATGCTTATTCCGTTGAAGTGGATAAAGTTGGACGCATCCTTGTTCCCGGAAATTTACGTCAGGTCATTGCGTTGGATGGCGAAGCGATTGTTGCCGGACAGGGCGACTACTTTGAAGTGTGGAATCCTGCTGATTGGAATGATCAGATGAATCAATTACAGGATATCGAGACAAACAATCAACGCTTTGCCACGCTCGATCTTTCCAGAGGTTATTCGTAGTAACGGCTTCCCTGGCACCGTTCGCCAGGACAGGTGCAGCCGTTAACAACTGATCCTAAAGGATGCTTCGCAAAGTCGTTACTACATGAACGATTCGCCGCACCAACCTGTACTTTACAAAGAGATTATACACGCGTTGCAGCCTCATGCTGGGGGCCGCTATGTGGATGGGACATTGGGTGCGGGTGGCCATGCCCGCGGAATCTTGGAGGTGTCTGCGCCAGATGGGCAACTGCTGGGTCTTGATGTAGACCCGCAGGCGCTCGCGCTCGCTCGTAAGAACTTGGCTCCTTATGAACAGCGCTTCCATCTGGCGCAAGCCTCTTATACCTCTCTCTCCACGCAGCTGGCGCAGCTCCAATGGGATGCGGTGGATGGCATCCTGCTCGATCTCGGTGCCTCTTCGATGCAGTTCGATACGCCCGAGCGAGGTTTCTCCTTCCTGCAGGATGCTCCGCTTGACATGCGCTTCGGACCTCATGTTTCGCAGACCGCCGCTGATTTGGTGAACGAGTCATCAGAACGGGAACTGGCTGACTTGATCTATCAATATGGCGAAGAGCGGGAGTCTCGCAAGATTGCCCGAGCGATTGTCAGAGCGAGACCGCTCCATACGACCCGCGAATTGGTCGCCGTCATCGAAAGTGTCTCTCCCCGCCGCGGAGATCGCATTCATCCGGCGACGAGAACGTTCCAAGCGCTGCGGATCGCAGTGAATGAGGAACTGGCTTCCATTAAAGAAGTGCTTCCTCAAGCGGTGGCAGCCCTACGATCCGGAGGAAGACTCGCCGTGATCTCCTTCCACTCATTGGAAGATCGTATCGTCAAGGATTTCTTCCGCGAGCAGAGCAAGGATCTGGTCAACCCGCCTTATGAACGGATCTATGCAGAGGAACGCAAAGCAACGCTGAAAGAGGTCAATCGAAAACCGATCATGCCCTCGGATGATGAAATAAAAAATAATCCGAGAGCGCGCAGTGCAAAACTTCGCATTGCAGAAAAATTGTAAGGCGGAACGCTTCGCGCATTCCGCCCTACACGACCCTCGCCCAAATAAAAAGGTCGTTATGCAACAAGGACAGGCTACACAAATCATTCATGCTTACAGACAGGCTCCCTGGCGGGTTCAACGCCAGTGGATTGGCGCGTTCCTGCTCGTCGTGGTTGGCGCAGCGATGGTCGCGGCACTTTACCTCGATGTGACCGCCCGCGCGGCGGTGGCCGGACGCGAGATCCAGGAAATGCGAATTCAGATTACAACCATCCAGCGCGAAAACGCGGACTTGGAGACTCAGTTGGCAGATCTAACCTCCACAGCTGTGATGGAGAAACGCGCAACTGATCTGGGCTATCGTCCCGTTCAACCCGGCGAGCTGGATTATGTGGCTGTGCCTGGTTTTGCGCTTCCTGAGCCTGCCATTCTATTGGCCGCGGAAGATACAGCCCCAACGACGCAAAATCTACCAGCAGAATACACCCAGTCTCTGCTGGAATGGTTCGAGGATCGCGTGAAACTCGGAGGCTTGCGCTAACCATGCGACAGCAATATGCCATCCGTTCCATGATCATTGCTGCCGGTCTCGTGCTGGCAGGGCTGGCCGTCATTGTACAGATCATCCGCATTCAAACGAGCGAGCAGGCAAAGGTATTCCTGTCACAGGGAGATCGTTACGCGGGGGAGTTCCAAATGTTTTATCCGGAGCGCGGCGAGATTTATGACCGCAACGGTCATTTGCTGGCAGGCAACCGGACCGTTTATGAAGTGGGCGTTAGCCTGAGCGAAATGGAAAGCCCGGATTCACTGGCGAACATCCTGAGCAAATA
>Ga0137368_10003302_pt1 | contig 17233 bp, 15 predicted proteins | sample SagtaG_13_FD_104917 | JGI IMG/M metagenome (GOLD analysis project Ga0137368, IMG submission 104917) | Vadose zone soil microbial communities from Sagehorn Ranch, Mendocino, California, USA - Sage1_L_100_16 metaG | ecosystem: Environmental > Terrestrial > Soil > Vadose zone | place: USA...
ACCGCGATCCGGTCGCCCATCGAGAGCGCCTCGATCTGGTCGTGCGTCACGTACACGGTGGTCCGCTTCACGTCCGTGTGCAGCCGCTTCAGCTCAGCGCGCGCGTGGAGGCGGAGCAGGGCATCGAGGTTGGAGAGCGGCTCGTCCATCAGCAGGACGGGCGAGTCCGTGACGATCGCGCGCGCGACGGCGACCCGCTGCCGCTGGCCGCCGGAGAGCTGCGCCGGATACCGGTCGAGGAAGGGCTCGAGCTGCAGGAGCACGGCGCCCTCGCGGACGCGCCTCTCGATCTCGGGCTTCGGCTTCTTCCGCATGCGGAGACCGAAGGCGATGTTGTCGTACACCCTCATGTGGGGGAACACCGCGTACGACTGGAAGACCATCGCGATCTGGCGGTCGCGCGGCGGGAGATCCGAGACGTCCCGCTCGCCGATGCGCACGGCGCCGCCGTCGATCCGCTCGAGGCCGGCCAGGCATCGCAGGAGCGTCGTCTTCCCGCAGCCGGACGGACCGAGCAGGACCATGAACTCGCCGTCCCGGACCGTGAGGTCGACGTCCCGCAGCGCGACGGTCTTCCCGAAGATCTTGCGGACCGCGTCGAATGAGACGCTCGACATCAGCCCATCCTCCTCACCGGCCAGGTCCCCACAGGTCGAACAGGTACGCCTTCACTTACCCGGTCCCCAAAGATTGAAGAGGTATTTGCGCATGAAGTAGATGAAGAAGAGCGACGGGATGATGAGGAAGAAGCCTCCGGCGAATTTGAAGTAGAGCGGCGACTGGTTGAGGCTCGCGACGACGTGCGCGGGGAGCGTGCGCTCCCTCAGCGTGAGGATCGTCGCTGCGAAGACCTCGTTCCAGCTGGTGACGAACGCGAAGATCGCGGCCGCCGCGAGGCCCGGCAGCGCGAGCGGCAGCGCCACGCGGAGGAACGCGCCGAGGCGTGACGTGCCGAGCGTCTGCGCGGCCTCCTCGAGCTCGCGCGACACGCTCGCGAACACCCCTGCGGTCACGATCACGACGAACGGCAGCACCATCGCGCTGTGCACGATCACGACGCCGAGGAGCGTGTCGTACAGGCCGAGCCCGATGAACGTCACGGCGAGCGGGATCGCGAGGATGGCGATCGGGAACATCTTCGATGAGAGCACCGCGAGCTGGAACACGTCGCGCCCGGGGAACCGGAAGCGCGAGAGCGCGTAGCCTGCCGGCGCTCCGATCGCGAGCGACAGGACGATGGTGCCGAGCGCGACGATGACGCTGTTCTTCACCGAGCTGATGACCCCGCTTGATCCGACGAAGAACGCCATCGTGTCCGTCGAAAAGCGCGTCGGGAGGAGCTCCTTCGGGTAGTCGTACACGGCGCCGCGCTCGCTGAACGCGGCGACGGCGATGAGGTAGATCGGGACGAGCGTCCAGAGGGCGAGGAACGTCGCGGCACCGTAGAGGAGGAGGCGGTCCAGGAGCACACGCCGGGACGGCGAGCGGCGCGGGGCCGCGCGGGCGACCGCGGTCATCGCGCGGCCTCACCTTCGCGCACGCGGAACAGCCGCAGGTAGAACACCACGACCGTCATCGTGAGGACGAGGATGAGGCCGGCGTACGCGGCCGCGACGTGCGAGTTGAACACGTTCGCGTACCAGTCGTACGCCTCGTACGCGAGCACCGGGAACTGCCGACCGGCGAGGGTGAGGACGACAGCGAACGTTTGGAACGCGAAGACCGTCCGGATGATGAGGGCCGACTGCAGGCTGGGGCGCAGCAGCGGCAGCACCACGAGCAGGGTGCGCTTCCATCGCGATGCACCGAACAGCTCGGCCGCCTCGAAGTAGTCCCGCGGGATGAGCTGGAGGCCCGCGAGGAGGATCACGAGGACGATCGCTGTCGCGCGCCACGACTCGGCGACGACGATGGCCATGAGGACGAGGTGCAGGTTCTCGTAGGAGAGATAGGCGATCGGCTCCTTGGTCACGCCGAGACCCGTGAGCACCGTGTTCAGATAGCCGCTCTCCGTGAAGATCGAGAGCCACACGATCCCGGCGGCCAGATCCGAGATCGCCAGTGGGATCGCATAGATGTAGAGGAAGATCCCGTGGCCCGGGAACCGCGAGTTGATGAGCAGCGCCATCGCGAGGGCGAGCACGAGCTGGATCGGCACGATGAAGACGAGCAGGAGGGCCGTGTTCCGCAGCGAGTCGGCGAAGGCGGCCTCGCTGACCATGCGCTGGTAGGCGTCGAGGGTGAGGGCACCGTCCTCGGCCTGGAACGACAGGAGGATCGCCTGCGCGACGGGGACGAGGATGAGCAGCGTGAGATAGACGATCGTGGGCGCGAGCAGCCCGAGCGGGAGGGCCGCGTCCGACCGCGCGATCCGCGCGGGGAACGAGAGGGCCCTCCCGGCTCGGACGGCCATCTACATCACTTCACTGCGCACGGCGATCCGCCGCTGTCCGGATCCGGACGCCAGCAGGGCGCCTTCGAGTCGGTCATGACCTTCTGGAGGTTCGCGCCTTCCTCGTTCAGGACCTTCTGGATGTCCTCGCCTTTGACGACGATCCGCTGGAACGTGTCCCGCTGCACCTTGTTGAAGTCGCCGCCCTTGGCTCCGAGCCCGATCGGCAGGAGCGCGACCTTCGCGTCCTTGTGCTTCGACTGCTTCTGGATGCCCTCTGTCAGGGCCTTCAGGTGCGGTGCGAGATCCGCGGGCATCGCCTTGTCGAGGACAGGGAAGAACGCGGCAACGTTCTGGACCTTCGCCTGTATCTCGGGCGTGAGCATGTAGTCGATGAACGCCTCGGCCCCGCTCCTGTTCGGCGAGCTCTTCGGGATGGCGTAGCCCGCCAGGACGGACATGTAGTAGAGGCCCTTCGGCCCCTTCGGTGCCGGCGCGGTGACGAAGTCGTTGGGCTTTTGCTGGAGCGCGTTCACGAGCCGCGCGACGTGGTCGAACCCGACCCAGACCTCACCCGACAGGAGCGACTCCTGCATGAAATCGATCTGCAGCGACTGCGGGTTCGTGTACTGCCAGAGGTCCTTGAGGTCGGCCCACATCTTCGCCGCGTCGGCGGACTTGTACGTCGTCACGAGGCCACCGGTGTACGCCGGGTAGAGGTAGCCCTGGATGAGGCGGTGCAGGAGCGAGTTCGGACCGGCCGGGAGACCGCAGCGCTTCTTGCCGGTCTTGTCCGCGATGTTCTTGCACCAGTCGCGGAGCTGCGAGTAGGTAAGGTCGTCGACGTTCGCCCCGGACGGCAGGTACTGCAGCGCCTGCTTGTTCACGCCGAGGATGTACGTCGCCTGCATCGACGGGATGTAGACCTGCTTGCCGGTCCCGAGCTTCCCGAGGTCGAGGAACTCGGCCGGGATCCCGCGATCCTTCAGCCGGTTCGCGAGCGGCGTGAGATCCTCGAAATAGTCCTTGTCGGGACCGACGAGGCCTCCGAAGTCGCCGTGGAGGCCCAGGAGCGCCCCGACCGTGCCCTTCCCGGCCTTCGCTTCCGCGGCGATCCGGTCGTTGAAGGGACCGATCTCCGACCCGGTGTAGTCGACCTTCGCCTTCGTGAAGGGTTCGAGGATCTGCTTCTGGACCGCCTCTCGCTCCGTGACGTTGTTGAACTGCGTCGACAGAAGGACGAACGGCTCGCTCGAGACGGCCCCGGGCGGCGCCGCGCTCGGACCGGTCCCGCCGCCTCCGCAGGCCGCCGCTACGAGCGAACCGGCGGCGACCAGCGCCGTGAGAACGCGCCCGTGTCTGGTCATGATCTCCTCCCCGGTCCCGCACTCGGGGCCGCAGGTGCGGGAACATACACCCGAAAAAAGCGGGCAAGGGACCGAGCCTCGGCACGCCGTCCAGGGCTTGCGCGACCGAGCTCCGAAGACCCGTAGCCTCGCAGCCGATGGACCCGGGACGGATCCGGATGCTCGATCGATCGCGTCCGTACAAGCCGCTCGACATCGGCAACGGCCTCGTCGCCGCGAGCGTCTCGCCATCGGGCGGGATCCATTCGATCCTGACCTACGACCGCGATCACGGGCTCCTCGAGCTCACCGCACATCCGCCCTTCGACGACGCGCTCCGCTATGACCAGGCGGCCGTGCGCGCGTACCGGGCGACGCTCGCCGCACCCGACGCGCCTGCGTTCGGGCTTCGCCTCGCGATCGATGGCGAGTGGCGCGCGCGCGTGCGCGCGGACGGTGCGCCGATCGGTGAGATCGAGACGGGCGACGTGCGCGTCACGGTGACGACGGTGGCGCCGGGCGGGATGCGAGGGATCGCCCAGCAGTGGCAGGTGACGGCGAACCGCTCGTGCACCCTCGGATGCGCGTGGCAGCTCGATCCGACGCTCCGCCGACCGTCCTATCCGCAGCTCACCGAAGGTGGCCCGCTCCCGGCCATCGATGCGCTGGACCAGCGGGGCTGGCACCTGCTGGCGATCGGTCCACGCGCACCGGATCTTCGCGCGACGGAGATGCGCCTCGAAGCCGGCACGGACGTCACCTTCTCGACGAGCTTCCTCTTCGGCTCGGACGCGGGCGAGCATCGAGGCACTGCGACCGCGCGAGAAGGATCCGCGGTCGAGCGCGCTCTCGGCTACGCGCGGATCTGCGCGATCCGGACGGAGCCCGATGCGTTCTGCATCCTCGCGGATCACCGCATCCTTCCGCTCTCCTGGAACAGGGACGCGTACTACGTCGCGACGCTCTTGCGCGAGCGCGGGGACCGCGGGCTCGTGAGCGCGCATCTGCGCTGGCTGTTCCGTGTCGCGGAGCGGCGCGACGGCGTGTGGGGCCGGTCGCATCTCGCGAACGGCCGGGTGAAGGATCCCGCGTTCCAGCTCGACCAGCAGTGCTATCCGCTGCTCGAGGCGGCCGAGAGCGGTGCTGCCGCCACGTATGCGAGCGAGATCCGCGAGACGCTCGCCGCGCTGGAGCGGTGGCGGCACGGGGACCTGTACACCACCGCGGAGACGCCGGCCGATGACCCGATGCCGCTGCCCTTCCACTTCTCGAGCCATGTGCTGCTCTGGCGCACGCTGCGCGCGCTCTCGGACGCGGGCTTCGACGTCGACGCGGAGCGCGTGCGGCGCGCGACGCTCGCGGCCTTCGTGGACCAGGGCCGATTCGCCTATGCGACCGACGGGCGCGGCCGCCACCACCATTACCACGACGCGAACGACCTCCCGACCGTGCTCGCGCCGCGCTGGGGCTTCTGCATGGCGGACGATCCGCACTGGCGCGCGACGATCGCGTTCGCGTGGAGCGCGGAGAACGCTGCCTGGTACGGCGGACCGCTCGGCGGCCTCGGATCGGTCCACACGCCGCACCCGTGGCCGCTCGGGGACGCGCAGGAGCTCATCGTCGCCACGGCCGTGGGCGACGCGACGCGACGTGCGCGCGTGATCGAGAAGCTACGCCGCGTCGCGACCTGGGACGGTCTCTACCCTGAGGCCTACGACGAGCGCACAGGAGAGGTGCGCTCGCGCCACTGGTTCGCATGGCCCGCGGCCGTCATCGCACTGGAGGGAGCGTGAAGCTGGCGTCAGCGGCGCGCGGCCAGGCTCCTCAGATAGATCGACTCCCTGATCCGAGGGCGCACGAAGCCCGGCACGTCCGCAACATGGCGATATCCCCGACGTGAATAGAAGGCGCGTGCGCGCCGGTTGTCGGTCGTGACCAGGAGCAGCATGTGCCGGCAGCGTGCGGCAACGGCGCGCCGCTCCGCGCGTTCGAGCAGGGCGGCGCCCACTCCGCGGGACTGCCGCCGCTCGGCGACGAGCAGCAAGCGCAGGTACGCCGCGCGGTCGAGCGCCCGCGTGAGGATGACCCACGCCATGCCCACGACCTCGCCGGGCTCGGTCGCGATGAGGATCGTGTCCCGCGCGCGCAGCGCCTCCAAGAGGCTCCGCCGCGCGCTGGCCCTGTTCACGCGATAGCGGCGCAGGAGCGGCGATGCGGTCATGAGCGCGATCAACGCGGGGACGTCGCGCAGGGTGGCGGTGACGATCCTCATCGACGCTGCGGGTCGAGCGCATCGCGCAGCCCGTCTCCGAGCAGATTGGCCCCCAGGACGGCGATCATGATCGCGAGGCCGGGGAACACCGCGAGGTGCGTCGCGAACTCCAGGTACTGCCGGCCTTCGTTGAGCATCACGCCCCATGACGGCGCCGGCGGCTGCGCGGACAGCCCGAGGAACGAGAGCGCGCCCTCCGTCAGCACCGCCCACGAGAGCGCGAGGCTGACCTGGACGACGAGCGTCGACATCAGGTTCGGGACGATGTGGCGAAGGACGATGCGCGTGCGCGTGGCGCCGACTGCGCGCGCGGCGTCCACGAAGTCCCGCACCTTGAGCGCCAGGACGGGTCCGCGCACGACCCGCGCGAAGATCGGCGTGTAGACGATGCCGATCGCGAGGACGACGTTCCTCGGGTCCGCTCCCAGCGCGGCGACGATGCCGAGCGCGAGCAGGATCGCCGGGAAGGCGAAGAACACATCCATGATCCGTCCCGTGACGAGGTCGACGACCCCTCCGAGGTATCCGGAGATTAGACCGAGCGTCCCGCCGACGAGCGTCGCGAAGGCGACGGAGAGCACGGCCACCTGTATCGACAGGCGAGCGCCGTGCAGGATCCGGCTCAGGAGGTCGCGGCCGAGCGCGTCGGTGCCGAGCGGATGCTCCGCTGTCGGCGCCATGAGGCGCTGCGCCGATGGGAGCAGCGGGTCGTGCAGCGGGAGCCACGAAACGACGATCGCCACGACGACGTACGCGAGCACCATCGCCAGCCCGATGAGGGCGACCGGCTCCCGCATGAGCGCGCGACCGATGCCCGCGACGCCGACGGCGGGTCCGCCGGCGGCGGGGCTACGAGAGACGGATCCGGGGATCCAGGTAGCCATAGAGCAGGTCCACCACGACGTTCACGAGCACGAAGAGGATGGCGATCGCCAGCACTCCACCTTGGACGAGCGCGTAGTCGCGCTGGATGATCGCGGTGAGCAGCATCCGACCGACGCCGGGGATGGCGAAGATCTCCTCGACGACCACGGCTCCGCCGAGCAGCTGCCCGACCTGGATCCCCAGAAGCGTCACCACGACGATCAGCCCGTTCTTGAGCACGTGACGCCGGACGATCAGCGACCGGTGCAGGCCTTTCGCCGCCGCGGTGCGCACGTAGTCCGCGTCGAGGACGTCGAGCATCGCCGAGCGGGTCATGCGCATCGTGGCGGCAGCGAGCGAGAGGCCGAGCGTGATCGCCGGGAACATGAGCAGTCCCAGGTTGGCGATCGGATCGCGGAAGAACTCGACGTATCCACCGGTGTTCGGCAGCCACCGGAGATACAGCGAGAACAGGACGATGATCAGCGTGCCGAGCCAGAAGCTCGGGAGCGACAGCCCGATCAGCCCGCCGATGCGCGCCGCGAGGTCGAGCCGCGTCCGCGGCCGCATCGCGGAGAGCAGGCCGAGCGGGAGGCCGATGAGGATCGCGATGAGCGTCGCGGCGGCCGCGAGCTCCAGGGTCACCGGCAGCCGCTCGGAGATCTCGACGAGCACGGGCCGGCCGGTGCGGATCGAGTAGCCGGCGTCGCCGCGCATCAGTGACGTGAGCCAGGTCCAGTACTGCGCGTGCAGCGGCTGGTCGAGCCCGAAGTACGCGCGCAGGCTCGCGAGCTGTTCAGCGGTGAGCGCGGTCGAGGTGCCCAGCCGTGCCGCGATCGCGTCACCCGGGATCAGCCGGATGAACAGGAACGTCAGCACCGAGACGCCGAGGAGCGTGGGGATGGCGCCCGCCAGGCGCAGCGCGAGATAGCGGCTCACGGATCAGGGCGGCGGGAGGAGATGCCCCTCCCGCCGCTCCGTTCCCTTACTTGTCCAGCCAGGTCTCGCGCATGTAAACGAGCGAGCCGTTGGGGAGATGCGTGAACCCCTTGGTGGTCGGCAGCGTCGCGTTGTAGTCGCGACCGACGTAGAGCCAAACGAACGGCACGCCATTGACCAGCTCTCGTTGTGCGGTCGCGTACAGGTCCTTGCGCTTCGCGACGTCCGTCGTCGCGCGCGCCGCCTTGAGCGCGTCGCTCGACACCGGGTTCTTGTAGCTCGTCACGAAGTTCAGGTTCCCGTCGTCGGTGAAGTAGCGGAACACGTAGAAGTCGGGATCCGGCCCCCCGCCGTTGAGCCCGGGGGCGGCGTCGAAGTCGGCCTTGAGCCAGCGGTCGACCCACTGGGTGAACTCGAGCGTCTCGATCTTCATCGTGATGCCGGCCTCGGCGAGCTGCGCCTGGACGAGCTGCGCGATGTCCTTGGCGTACGCGGGCTCCGTCGTCTGGGTCAGCATCGTGAAGGAGACCGGACCGACGTTGGCCTCCTGCAGCAGCTGCTTCGCCTTGGCGACATCGCGCTTGTACAGCGCGTATTCGGACGTCGGCAGCGCGTAGTTCGCGAGCGCCGGGGCGATCGGCCCCGTGACCTCGCCTTCACCGAAGGCGACGGCGTCGATGATCGCCTTGCGGTCGATCGCGTACGCGACCGCCTGGCGCACCTTGAGGTTGTCGAACGGCTTGCGCTTGGTGTTCAGGAACAGGAGGTTGTAGCTGAGGCTCGGCTTCGCCGACAGGTTGACGCCCGACTCGCTGCGCAGCGTGCGCGCGACCTTGGCGTCGACCAGGAGCGCCATGTCGGCGGCCTTCGTCCGCAGCGCCGCCGCGATCCCGGTCTCGTCGGGGACCACGTTGATGCGCACGCCGGCGAGGTACGGCTGGCCGGAGACGTAGTAGTCCTTGTTCGCCTCGAAGCGCATGAAGTTGTCCGGCACCCACTCGACGAGCCGGAACGGGCCGCTCCCGATCGCGGTCTCCTTCTTGGAGAGGTCCGGGTTGGCCTCGGCGATCTTCTTCGACACGATGCCAGTGTTCGGGTGCGTCATGTACGCGACGAGCGCCGCGTTCGGCGTCTTCAGGTCGAACACGACGGTCGATTCATCGGGGGCGCTCACCGTCGCGACGTCGCCGAAGAACGACCGCGCGACCGAGGCGGTCTTCGGGTCGATGATCCGCTCGAACGTGAACTTCACGTCGGCGCTCGTCAGCGGGTCACCGTTGTGGAACTTCACGCCCTTGCGCAGCTTGACGGTGACCTGCTTGCCGTCCGCGGAAACCGTCGGAGCGGATTCCGCGAGCTCCGGCTGGACCCCGAGCTTGTCGTCGAGTCGCATGACGTAGCTGTAGACGAGCTCGAAGACGCGGATGGAGGTGAATGCAGGCACCTTGTGCGGATCGAGGTTCGTGACCTCGCCGGCGCGTGCGAGCACCAGCGTGCCGCCCTTCTTCGGAGCACCGGCGGGACCGGTCGCCGGCCCCGGAGCAGCGGTCGGCGCACAAGCCGATAGGACGAGGCCGAGGATCAGGGGTGCCGCGAGAGCGACGCTTCGGCGATGTGTCATGTCAGTCCTCCTCAGGCGGGATCCAGTATGACCCGCGATGCCGCGGCCTCCCGGACCGCGACGCACAGCTCGTGCGTACGCAGCGCGTCCGCGTACGTGCTGAGGATGTGCTGCTCATCCCGCTCGCGGATCGCACGCAGGAACGCCGCGTCCTCGACGACGAACGGGTCGGCGCCCGTCGCGATCTCGCGCCCCTCGCGTCCGTCGTCGACGAGGATCCGCGCCTCGGCGATCGTGACGACCACGCCCTCGCACACGACCCGCAGGTGGATCGCGTCGCGGCGATCGAGCACGCACGTCGCAGTGAAGCTGCCGGGCACGCCGTCACCGAACCGCAGGAGCGCGGCGGTGACGTCGGCCGCGTCCCATTTCGGGTAGCCCGCGCGCGGGCGTGAGCGCGCGATCGCACCGACGACCTCCCCCTCGCCGACGAAGAGTCGCGCGAGGTCGACGAGATGCGTGGCCTGCTCCACGAACTGTCCGCCGCTCCGTGCCTCGTCGCGCCACCACTCGGGCGCCGGCGTCACGTCGTGCCACGCGCCGATGACCATGCGCGGCGGGCGCTCGGCGAGGACGCCGCGCACCACGCCGAGGGTGTCGAGCGCGCGGTACTTGTAGCCGACGGCCGCGGCGACGCGGCTGCGCGCGAGCAGCGCCTCGATGCGGCGCGGCACGACCGTATCCACGCCCAGCGGCTTCTCGACGAAGAACGGGAGGCCCGCGGCGATGAGCATCTCCTCCGCGGGACCGTGCCGGTCGGGGGCGAGGCAGACCCAAGCCGCCTCGACCGCCTCGCGATCGATCACGCGCTGCAGCTCCGTGTACGCGCGGCCGCCCCAGCGCGACGCCTGCCGCTCCGCCCGTTCGAGCGCGCCAGAGACGTGCGCGACGACCTCGACGTCCTCGCACCGTCGCAGCGCGCCGAGGTGCCGCTCAGCGACGCCGCCGGTGCCGACGATCGCGACCTTCACGCGCTGAAGTCGAGCACGACCTGGAGGGCCTCGTCCGGACGCGCGTCGAGCATCTCGAACGCCGCCGCCGCCTCGCGCGCAGGGATGCGGTGCGTGACGAGCTCCGTACAGCGGACCTCGCGCGCCTCGGCGATCGCCATGAACGCCCGAACGAGGCGCGCACGGTCCCAGCGATGCTGGAGCTCGGGCGCGATGCCACCGATCTGCGAGCTGATGAGGCTGATGCGCGCGTGGTGGAACTCCTCGCCGAGCGAGAGACCCGCGGCCTCCCCCTGGTAGAACCCCATCGCGACGACGCCCGAGTTGTACGCGCACGAGCGGATCGCCTCGTGCAGCGCGCGCGTCGAGCCCGCCGCCTCCACGCACACGTCGGCGCCGCGGCCCTCGGTCAGCGATCGGATCCGGTCGGCGACGCCACCATCCGCCGGATCGAGCGCGTCGGTGAGGCCCAGCGACGTCGCGATCTCGCGTCGCTTCGCGATCGGCTCGACGGCGATCACGCGTGCTCCGGCGCGACGCAGCAGCTGGACGACGAGCTGGCCGACGACACCGAGCCCGAAGACGGCGACGATCTCGCCGAGGCGCGGCGCGGCGTCGTGCGCGCCGTTCAGGGCGATGGGCCCGACGTGGGAGTAGATGCCGAGGATCGGATCAGTGCCGGGTCCGAGGACGCCGCGGATCGCCGCCGCGGGGACGACCGCTTCGGCGCGGTGCCCCCACGCGCCGTAGACGATCTCGCCGACGGAGCGGCCACTGTCGCGGCCGGCCTCGATGACCTCGCCGACCTCTTCGTACCCCGCGACGAGCGGTCCGTCGCTACCGCTCGACGCACGCGAGCGGAAACGGCGCTCCTTCGGATCCCAGGTCTTCGCGAGGAGCGGGCTCGTCCCGCGGTACGACGCGAGCTCGGTCCCGGCGCTGATCCCGGAATAGCGGGTCCGCACGCGCACGTCGCCGTCCCCGATCGGCCGCGGTCGCTCATCGATGATCGTGACCCGCTTCGGTCCGTCGAAGGCGACCGCGATGGTCACGCCGGGAGCAGCTCGCGCGTGAGGAAGTCGACGATCAGGTCGTAGGCGCGCTCCGCGTTCGCGCGCTTCGTGAACCCGTGGCCCTCGTCGGGGAAGACGACGTACTCGACGCGGCGTCCGAGCGACCGGAGGCGCGCGACGATCTGGTCGGACTCCTCCTTCGGGACGCGCGTGTCGTTCGCCCCCTGGATGACCAGCATCGGGCAGCGGATCTCGTCGACGTGCGTGATCGGCGAGCGCTCGACCAGCTTGGCGCGGTCGTGCTCGAGGTCGCCAATCCATCGCGTGAGGAAGCGGCGCCAGTTCGGCTGCGCGTTCTCGATCATCGTCACGAGATTCGACACGCCGAAGAGGTCGACGGCGCAGCGCCAGCGCTCCGGGATCCGCGTGACGCACAGGAGCGTCGCGAACCCACCGTACGAGCCGCCGAAGACCGCGAGGCGCTGCGGGTCGAAGCCGGCATCTGCCCCCATCCACTCGGACACGGCGGTGAGGTCACGGAGGTCGATGCCACCCCAGTCCCGGTGGATCGCTTCCTGCCACGCGCGTCCGTACCCGGTCGAGCCGTGGATGTTCGGGACGACCACCGCGATCCCGCGGTGCACGAAGCACTGCAGCTTCGCGAGCGTCGATGTGTACGACGGACGCGACTGCGCCTCCGGTCCGCCGTGCGGGTAGAGGATCGCGGGCACGCGGCCAATGGCGTGCTTCGGCCGGTACACGAACGCCGGCACCGGGCCGTCCGCGGCGGGGATGCGAACGAGCTCGGGCTCGACGAGCTCGCTCGGGTCGACCGCCGCGCGCGTCTCGACGATCGGACGCGCGTCGCCCGTCGACGTGTCCAGGACCCACACCTGCGACGGCTCGCGCGCGCTGCGGCGCACGAACGCCGCGAGCGCTCCGTCGGCCGAGACGACGAGGTCCTCGCAGACGCCGCCGAGCTCGCGCTCGCCGCGCGCGCCGCCATCGACGCGCCAGCGCAGGCGCGAGTAGCCGTCCTGGTTCACGCTCCAGACCTGCGTTCGTCCATCCGCTGACGACACGGCCAGCTCGACGTCGCCCTCGACGACGTCGAGGCGCTGCCACTTCTTCGTGGCGAGGTCGATCGCGACGAGGTCGAGATGCCGAGGGCCACCGACGTCGTCGGTCATGACGAGCGCGCGCCCGTCGGCGGTCCACCCGGTCGGGACGAACTGCGCTTCGCCCGTGTGCCGCGTCACCTCGCGCGCGTCGCCGCTCGCGACGTCGACCGCCAGCACGGTCTGATCCGTGTTGTCCCTGACGCGCATGACGAGGAGGGTCTCGCCGTCGGGCGACCAGCCGCCGACGACGTGCCACGCCGGGCCGGTGACGAGCGCTCGCTCAGCGCGGGTCGCAACGTCGACGAGCACGATGTCCATGTCGGTGCGCGCTCTCGCGTTGCTCGACACCGCGAGCGTGGCGCCGTCGGGCGACGCGGCGTTCCACGAGATGAGGTGCTGGATGTCGTCACCCGGTGACGTCGCGAGCGGCTCGATGCGCTCATTACCGCGCGTCGCGTAGACCTGGAACCGTTCGTCGCCGCCGCGATCCACCGCTCCGATCAGGTCGCCCGTCGACGACCAGCAGATGCTGTGCACGGCGGCGTCATCGACGGCGAGGGCCGGCGTCGGCTCGCCGCCGCGCAGCCCGACCGTCCACGCGGCGTAGGTGCCACTGCGATCCGTCACGTACGCGACGCGGCGGCGGTCGGGCGAGATCGCGAGCGCGGACCGGCCCGCGTATCGCCGCGTGGTGTGCGCCATCTGGCGGATGAGCTCGCGCGGGAGGAAGTCCGCGAACGGCCGCACGAGCGTGGAGCCTAGTCCTGGAGCAGGTCGGCGAGCTCGTGGGCGTTGTTCACGGCCTTGTCGCCGTAGCAGTTGTTCATCAGCAGGTGGACCTCGCGCGCCTGCTCGGCGACCTTGCGGATGCGCGGGATCCACTCGAGCAGCTCGGGCTTCGAGTACCGGTAGTCGAAGCGCTCCGCGGCCGTGATCCCCTTCTTCTGCCAGTTCTCGGCGTTGCGACCGTGGAAGCGGATGACGGCGAGCTCCTCGTTCGTCACGGCGGTCACCGGCGGGATGCTCGACGGGAAGCCTTGGGGCTCATCGACGCTGACGTAGGTGAATCGGTGTTCCGTCAGGAAGCGAAGCGTCTCCTCCCTATTGCGCTCGCTCATCCACGTGCCATTGCGGAACTCCACCGCGAGCGCGTCATCGGGAAGGAGCTCCTTGGCTCTGAGCATCACCTGCTTGTTGTCGCGCGAGATGACGAACCAGTCGGGGTACTGGAGGAGGATCGCGGCGAGCTTCCCGCTCTGCCGCAGCGGCTCGAGCGCGGTCCAGAAGCGCTTGTGGATCTCCGCGACCGCGTCGGTCGGCAGGTCCTTCGGGTAGAGGCGCTTCTTCTCCCGTACCTCCTTCGGCAGCGCCTCGCGGAGGTCTTTCGGCAGACGCTTCGTCTCCGTCGGGTGGGTGGTGATCGGCGCGTACGCCTTGAAGCTCATGGTGAAGCCCTCCGGCGTACGGTCGCGCCACAGCACCGCCTGCTTCGCGTCCGGGAGCGCGTAGTACGACGCATCGTTCTCGACGATCGGGAACCGGTCGGCGTAGTAGCGAAGGCGGTCCTCGGCGTCCTTCGCGACCTTCTCCGGATACCAGCCCGACGCGAGCAGCGTCGGATCCGTCCACGAGCACGTGCCAACACGTATTACGGAAGTCCCCAAGCGCAGCTTGGTCCCTACCGACACGAGACTCCGATCCGCAGCCTAGCGAGCTCGGTCTGTCACGTCGTCGATAAGTTCAGCTCGCTCCGGCATCGCGAGGGCGAGCACGCCGAGGAGGAACGCGAAGCCGGCGAACGTCGCGATCTGTGCGCCGCTGTCCATGACGAACGTGAGCGCGGCGAGCCCGAGCGTGAGCGCGTAGATGAGGAGCACCGACTGCGGGTGGGTCAACCCGAGGTCGAGGAGACGGTGGTGGAAGTGCCCGCGGTCCGGCGCGAACGGTGGCCGTCGCTGGAGCATGCGGCGGATGAGCACGTAGAAGGTGTCGACGATCGGCACCGCGAGCACCAGCAGGGCGGTCGGCACCTTCGCGGTCCCGAAGATCGACAGGACGGCGAGCATCGTCCCGAGGAACGTCACGCCGGTCGTCCCGAGGAAGACGCGCGCCGGGTGGAAGTTGAAGAACAGGAACCCGGCGATCGCTCCCGAGAGAGTGAACGCCATCCACGCGACGAACGGCTCGTTCACGTGCGGCAGCAGCGCGGTCGCGCCGAGCGCGAGCGCGGCGATGATGGCGACGCCCGCGGAGAGGCCGTCGAGGCCGTCGAGGAAGTTCAGCGCGACGTTCATGCCGACGATCCAGAACACGGTGAAGCCGACCGCGATCGGCGGCGCGAGGCGCACGAGCGTATCGGCGTTGAACGGGTCGGTGATGAACTCGATCCGGATCCCGGCGGCGATGACGACCGCCGCGATCGCGAGGTGGCCGAGCAGCTGCCACCGCGCGCGCAGATCGAACACGTCGTCGAGGAACCCGATCGCGAGCGCGACCGCCGCTGCGAGCGCGGTGAGCGTGAACCGCGGAGAGCGCACCTCCTCCGGGATGAGGAAGGGATGGCCGGCGAGACGGTCGATGAGCCAGAACGCGAAGATCGCGGCGCCGAAGCCGAGCGCGATCGCGACGCCGCCGGGGCGCGGGATCGGCCGCGGATGGATGCGACGGCCGCCGGGCACGTCGAGGATCCGGAACCGATGTGACAGCGCGCCGACGGCGGGGCTCGCCATGACGGCGACCAGGAACGCGACCAGGGTCGATCCGAGGAAGAGAAGGAGCACGGCCGGCACCGTCATGACGATACGCCTCAGGTGCCACCGCTTGACGGCAGGTCGGGCGAGGCTATCGTGCCGCAACTGAGACATGAAACAGGTTTCAGTTCGGCGGAGCGCTTCCCGAGCCGCCCGGTCGGATCTCCCGGCGCCGCGCGTCATCCCCCTCACTCCGCGCGGCCAGCGCACGCGCCAGGCGCTGCTCGACGCCGCGGAACGCGTCTTCGGCGAGCTCGGGTTCCACAACGCCGGGATCGTGGAGATCACGCAGAAGGCGGACGTCGCCCTCGGGACGTTCTATCTCTACTTCCCGGACAAGCGCGCGATCTTCCGCGACCTCGTGCAGACGCTGAACGAGCGCCTGCGCGCGGCGATCCGCGAGCGCGTGAACGGCATCGGCGACCGGCTCGAGGTCGAGGTCGCCGGGTTCGAGACGTTCTTTCACTTCGTCCGCGAGCACCGTGACCTCTACCGCGTCGTCCTGCAGGCCGAGACCGTCGACGAGGACATGTACCGCTGGCACTACCGCACGCTCGCCGACGGCTACGTCCGCGGGCTGAAGGCGGCGCAGGCGAAGGGCCAGGTGCGCTCGGACATGGATCCGGAGACGCTCGCATATGCCCTCATGGGCATGGCGGAAGCGCTCGGGATGCGATCCGTGCTCTGGGACGGGAAGCTCCCGAGCGCGGCGGCGCGCCGCACGATCCGCGCGTTCCTCGAGGGCGGCCTCGGCGCGAAGCGGTCGCGGCGGCGCGCGACGTGACCGCGGTCGGCATCGTGGACGTACAGGCGTACTCCCCCACCGACGTCCAGACCGCCGATGAGATTGCCGCGCTCTCGGGGATCCCGGCGGACGTCATCCGGGGGAAGTTCGGCCTCGAGTGCAAGCGGATCGCGAAGCCCGACGAGCACGTGTCCGACCTCGCCGCGAAGGCGGCGCGCCCGATACTCGAGCGCCAGAGCGGCGCGATCGACGTCCTCCTGTACATGGGCAGCCCGTATCGCGACTTCCCGGTCTGGAGCGCCGCGCCGAAGGTGCAGCAGCTGCTCGGCGAGCGCGCCGCGGGCGCGCTCGCATTCGATATCCAGGGCGTCTCGTGCGGAACGCCGATGACGCTGAAGGTCGCGAAGGCGCTCCTCGCCTGCGACGGGGCCGCGCGGCAGGTGCTCCTCGCCGGCGGCTCGCGCGAGCACGACCTCATCGACTACGCGAACGAGCGGTCGCGCTTCATGTTCAACTTCGGCGCCGGCGGTGCGGCCGCGCTGCTGCGGCGCGACCACGATGCGAACCACGTCCTCGAGACCGTCGGGCTCACGGACGGGTCGTTCGCCGACGACGTGATGGTCCCGGCGGGCGGATCGCGCGAGCCCACGAGCGAGCACACCCTCCGCGAACGGCGCCACTCGCTCGACGTGCGCGACCCTGCGGACATGAAGCGGCGGCTCGACCCGATCTCGGTCGACCGCTTCGTGACCGTGACGACCCAGGCCGTCGAGCGCAGCGGCTACCGCGTGCGCGACATCGCCCTCGTCTGCCCCATCCACACGAAGCGGTCGGTGTACGCGCAGGTCATGGACCGCCTCGGCCTCGGCGAGGACCGCGGCATGTACCTCACGGATCACGGCCACATGAGCGCGATCGACCCGCTCGTCGGCCTCCACCGCGCGCGCGAGCAGGGCCGCCTGCGCGACGGCGACGTGGTCGTCCTCCTCGCGGCGGGCACCGGCTACTCGTGGGCCGCGACCGTTATCCGCTGGGGGAACGCATGAATACCACGTCCCCTGGGCGCGCAGACCGAGGCGCTGAGGCGGGAGCCGGGTCGGAATGGGGCCTTCGGCCGGCGCTCGCGACGCCTGAGCACGGCGCGTCGGCATGGCTGCGGCACCGCGCGCATCTCAGCGGCGCCCGCGAAGCGATCGTCGACGGCGCGACGCGCCTCACCT
>Ga0137368_10003319_pt1 | contig 17183 bp, 14 predicted proteins | sample SagtaG_13_FD_104917 | JGI IMG/M metagenome (GOLD analysis project Ga0137368, IMG submission 104917) | Vadose zone soil microbial communities from Sagehorn Ranch, Mendocino, California, USA - Sage1_L_100_16 metaG | ecosystem: Environmental > Terrestrial > Soil > Vadose zone | place: USA...
AAGTCATGCGGAGTCGGAGACTCCTGTCGCGGGATCGTGCGGTCGCCGGCCCCGGACAAGCGCGACTGCAGCCGTCGGGTGACGAGCCGTGGATTTAGCCGCCACCAACGGCTCGACTCGAACGCGGCGTCGCGCGCGCGCAGCTGCGCCACCTCCTTCGTCAGCCTGCGGTTCTGCTGGATGAGGAGATCGAGGTCGTGCCCCGTTCTCGGGCTCACCAAGCCGACCAGCCTCCGTCCACTACGAGGTTTGCACCCGTCACGTACGAGGACGCGTCGGAGGCCAGGAAGACCAGCGCGCCCAGAGCCTCCCCGGCCTCGAGCATCCGCCCCATCGGCACCCGGGCGCTATACGCCTCGAGGAACTCCGCCGGCTGCTCGTTCCAGACGCCGGCCAGCGTCAGCGTGTTCACGCGCACGCCCGCCTTGGCCCAGTACGTGGCGAGATAACGCGTTAGGTTGAGGATCGCCGACTTCGAAACCGAGTAGGCGACTGGCTTGACGAACTCCTCACCGCCGCGCCGGCGAAACTCGTACAGATCCTGGATCGGCGAGAGCAGGCCGTAGATCGACGAGATGTTGATGATCGAGCCGCGTCCTTCCCGCGCCATCTCCGCGCCGACGACCTGGCAGCACAGGAACGCGCCCTTGACGTTGACGTCCATCACCCGGTCGAACGACGCCTCCGGGTAGGCTTCGAAGGGACCGACGTCCTCGGCAGGCGCATCGGGCGGAGAGTCGAGCCCCGCGTTGTTCACGAGTAGATGCGGCGCCCCCCAGTCCGCCTCGACCGCCCTTTCGGCCTCCTCGATTGAACCCCGATCGGTCACATCGACGCGGTACGTCCGCACCCCGTCCGGCGTCTCCCCACCCGCGACATCGAAGACGGCGACGCGCACGCCGCGCTCAGCGAGCCCGGCGGCGTACACCGTACCGAGCTGACCCATGCCCCCCGTGACGACGGCGACGCGGCCCGACAGATCGAAGAGCGGGTCCGCGCTCACCCCCCCGCCTCGCTCACCAGATCAGTGTGGCCCTCGAGGTCCACTCAGGAGGCGCGAGTGGGCTGCGTGTGCGCCGGCTCTCCAGCCGGCTCGAAGTCTTCGAGCACGATCGTCTCCTCTAGACGAAGCGGGTGGCGCAGCCTCCGACCCACCAGGCCGTCGAGCTCGTAGGGCCGCAGCCCTCCGTCGGCGGGCGACTTCATCGCCACGTCCGCTTCCGTCAGCACGTGTCCCGCCTCGAGATCTCTGGAGGCGACGAGCTTCTTCCCCATCTTGACGAGGGCGGGTTGCTCGCAGTCCAGCGGACGCTTGACGCCGTCCCCGAGCGCCGCGGGCACGCGGTGCAGGTCGCGAGCGAGTCGCCGCATCCCCTCGGGCATGAGCGAGAAGGAATGGTCCGTGCCCTTCCAGGCGTGATTGAGCGTGAAGTGCTTCTCGATCACGCGGGCGCCGAGCATGAAGGCGGCGACCGCCATCGCGATCCCGTTCTGGTGGTCGGACAGTCCGATCACCAGGTCGGGGAAGCGCTCGCGCAACGCGGTGATCACGTTCAGGTGCAGGTCCTCCACTTCGGCCGGATAGGACGCCGTGCACTGAAGGACGCACACCTGCGAGTTGAGCGGCAGCACCGTGTCGACGGCGCGCTCGATGTCCTCGATCGTGGCACCGCCGGTCGACAGGATGAGCGGCTTGCCGAAGCTCGCCACGTGCTCGAGCAGCGGCGTCGAATGCAGATCGCCCGACGCGAACTTGAACGCGGCTATGTCGAGCTCTGCGAGAAAGTCGGCGCTCGGCAGATCGAAGGCCGCTGCGACGAAATCGACGCCCAGCTCCTCTGCGTGGCGCTTCAGCTCTACCCACTCGTGGTGTCCGAGCTCGAGCGCCTCACGGTGGAGGCCGTACGTCGGCCCGAAGCTGTTCTCCGAGTCGTAGGAAGAGCCGTAGAACTGACGTGTGTACAGCGTGCGGTTGTCGCGTTTCTGGAACTTGACCGCATCGACGCCACATTCCTTGGCCGCCCGGATCAGCTCGAGCGCTCTCTCGAGAGAGCCTTGGTGGTTGTTCCCGATCTCGGCGATGACGTAGCAATCGGTGTCGTCGGCGATCCGTCTGCTGTCGATGTGGAGCTCGCGCATGGCGTTCGGAGACCCTAGCGAGAGAGAACGCTCTCGTACACCTCGAGCGTAGCGTTGGTCGCCGCTTCCCAGGAGAAGCGCTCGCGCACGCGCTCCCGTGCAGCCGTACCAAGACGCCGCCGAAGCTCCGCATCCGCCAGCAGACGCTCCACCGCCTTCCGGAACGCTCCCGCGTCGTGGGGCGGGACGAGCAGCCCCGTCACGCCATCCTCGACGGCATCGAGCAGGCCACCGACGGCCGAGGCGACGACCGGCCGACCGTGGGCCATTGCCTCCCGAGCTGCGACGCCGTACCCCTCCCGGCGCGACGGGCAGCAGACGACCGCCGCCCGCTCGTAGTACGAGCCAAGTGCGGACGGCGGTACGAACCCGACGGCGTCCGGAACCAGGGAGCGAAGCGGGCCGTCCCCGACGACGACCCGCGGGAGACCGGCCGTCGCCTCCACCAGCTCGTGGATCCCCTTCTCTTCCGAGAGCCGACCCACGAAGAGGACGTGCGGAGGATCGAGCGGGGGTCCGACCTGCGCCGGAACCTCGATGCCACTCGGGATCACGCGCACGTCCGCCCCTCCCAGCGCCCGCGCTGCCTCCGCGAGCGCTCGTGACGGCGCGATCACGACGCGCGCATGCCCCAGCACCCGACGGAAGAGTCGCGGTGCCCGACGCCCGAGCTCCACATCTGTCCCCCATACTTGGACGACAAAGGGCTTTCCTGCCGTCACCGCGGCCAATGCCGAAGGGAGCCAGTGGGCGTGGACGAGGTCGGCCCGGCGTGCAGCACCCCGCACCGCCTTCGCATACGAGGCGAGGAAGGCCGGCAGGAGCAGCGCCTTCGCCGGCCTCGCCTTCAGGTTGGCGACGATGCCGTCGCCGTAGGCGACGCCAAAATGGCGGAAGCTCGCCGGTGAGACGACGTCAACCTGGACGCCGGCCCCGCGCAGGTGCTCGACTGCATCGCGGACGAATGCTCCGGCGACATCGGAGTCGTCTCGTGGATACGACGTGGTCAGGACGGCGACTCGCATACGGTCAAGCGCCCCGCTGTCTGCTATCCGGGGATGCCGCTCGACACGGCCCCGATTCGCTGAGGGCCCGCCCGGCGGCGGCCGAAGACGACGGGCAACGCAAGTGCGAGCGCGACCAAGACGAAGAAGTAGTAGAAGGTCATCGTCAGGTAGAACGCATTGGCGACGATCGTCCCGGCGAGCGCGGCGGTCATGCCCCAGGCAACGGGCCTAACCCGGGCCGAGACCGGGTCTTCCGCCGCTGCGAGCGCCTTCCCTAGCGCCCGTGCGACGTGCAGGCGCGCGAACACGTACACGAGGAAGGCAACGAACACGATCGTCCCTACCAGCCCGGTCTCCACGAGCAGGGCGACGTAAAACGAGTGCGGGCCCCAGTTCGTCTTGCCGGTGACGAGCTCGTAGTAGACGGAGAAGTTGTTCAGGCCGAGTCCGAAGAGGGGATGGACGCGCAGGATGTCCGGGATGAAGTCGTAGACGCCGAAGTGCGCCGACGTCGAGCTGCCGCCCGTCCCCACGCGCGAGCGCAGCACCTCCTCGAAGTAGTCCAGCCGGCTGAGGACGATCACGAGCAGGATGGTCGCCACGCCGGCAAGTGGAGCGAGCAGCTCCTTCCCCGTCAGCTTGCGTCGGTAAGGAAAGGCCAGAATGAGCGCCCCGACCAGGAGGCCGGCCAGGCCGCTCCGCGAAAGCGTCGTGAGCTCGACGAGCAGCAGAAAGGCGAGGCAGAGCGCGAGCGGGACCTTCAGCCGGTGGCCACGCTCGAGCCGCAGATAGAGCGGCGTCAGCACGAGCAGCGGAACCAGCAGCATGATCCCCAGGTGGTTCGGGTCTCCGGTCAGCGCGTTCGGCCGGTAGACGTTTTTGCCCTGGACAGCCCCGTAGATGTTGATCGCGGACTCTCCCCCGGTAAGCGGCGAGAGCACGGCGTTGTCCAGGTTCGATCCCGAGCGCGCGGCGAGGAGCTGAAGCACGCCGTAGAAGGCATTGACCACCATCCCGGCGGCGAAGACGCCGAGCGCCTGCCAGTAGAAGCGCTGCGAGCGGCGCGCGAGGTAGGCGATCCCGAAGACCAGGAAGAGGAAGTGGATGCCGAACTTGACCATCCCCTTCCCGAACTGCGCCTCCGCCTGCCCGGTGTCGAGGTTGAAGAAGCCGAACAGGTAGACGACCAGGAAGGCGAGCATGAAGGCGGAGACGACGAGCGCGGTGCGCGGGAAGCGGCCGTCGCGGCGCCCGAGCCGGTCGAAGAGGTACGCGCAGAGAAAGCCGATCGCGAGCAGGTCGGCCAGGCTGACGGCTCCCGCGATCGGCCAGTGCAGCTTCTCGAACGTGACGGCGAAGATCGTCGCCAGGAAGAAGAACTGGGTCAGCCTCATGCGAGGCTCCGAAGGAGGTCGGCCAGCTCCTCGACGCGGGCCTTACGGTCCAGACGCTTTCGCAGCTCGGGCGAGAGCCGGGTGCCGTCCAGCGAGCCGGCCTGGAAGCGCGAGGCGAGCTCTTCGAGCGCCGCCCGCAGTTCGGCCGGGTCGTCCGGCGCCGCGACCACGCCGGCGTCCGCCTCGCGGATCAGCTCGGCGGCGGCGCCGTCGGGTGGGACTGCGGCGAGGACCGGCCGCTCGGACGCGAGGTATTCGAAGACCTTGCCGGAGAGGACGCCCTTACCCCGGCCGCCCGCGTCGGGGATCAGCAGCAGCAGCGCCTCGGAGTCGCGCTGCATCGCGAGCGCCACGCGGCGCGGCAGGAATGGGTGCAGCTCGAGCCGGTCGCCGAGGCCTAGACTCTCGGCGAACTCGCGGTCGGCCGGGCGGAAATCCCCCACGAAGCGGGCGACGGCGTCCACCGTGGACTCGGCGAGGGCGGTCAGGAAAGGGCGCGGGTCACGCCGGCCGAAGAAGCTGCCCGTGTGGGTAATGCGGAAGCGCTCGCCACGGGCGTAGTCCAGGCCTGCAAAGTCGTCGAAGTCGCAGCCGTTGGCGATCGTGACCACCCCACCCTTCGGCTCGAGCGAGCGCGCCTCGTCGGCGATCGCGTCGGCGGCGGCCACGATCGCGTCGGCCCTGCGGGCGACGAGTCGGGCGATCGCGCGCTGGCTCTGCTCCTTCAGCCGGACGGCCGCACTCTCCGTCCGCCGGTGGGGGTGCGCCGTGAGCGAGTCGCGCAGGTCGGCGACCCAGAGGGCGCCGGTGACGCGCTTCACCGCCGCCCCGACCAGGTGGAGCGAGTTCGGCGGCGAGGTCGTGATCACCACGTCGATCTCCTCGTCGCGCACGATTCGGATCGCCGCCGGGATCGCGGTCAGGTTCCAGACCACGTTCTCGTCGGGCATCAAGAGGCGGCGACCGAGCAGCGAGACCTGCTTCGAGGCGCGCTCGAGCCCGGTCGTCCCGTGCAGCTCGTCCGCGGGGCGGCGGCCCTTCGGGCCCACGTAGCGGGCTCGGTGCACCCAGGCCTGCGTCGGCGCCGGGAGCTCGTCGTCCGTGTGCACCCACTTCGGGTCGTCCGGCGCCAGCACGTGCGTCTCGATCCCGAACGAGGGCAAGTGCGTTGCGAGCTTGAGCGGTCGCTGGACCCCGCCCCCACCAGCGGGCGGCCAGTACAGCGTGACCAGGAGGACCTTCACTGCCGCCGATGGTAGTCCTCGCCCCAACCGGCCAGCGGGTAGTGCGCTCGGATCAAGCCTCCGGCGCGTCGTCCTCGGCGAGCAGGGCGTAGATGCGGCGGCGCGCCTCCGTCAGGATCTCGAGAGCCTGCTCGGCCTGCTGGCCGGAGCCGGCATGGGCGGCCTGCATCGCCGCCGCGCCGACCTGGAACGCAGCTTGTCGCAGTCGGAAAGCTGGATCGTCGGCTCCGGCGGACAGCTCCTCCCACGGATGCCGGCCCGCCCGCTCGAGCAGCTCGGCAGCTCTCGCGCGACCCTCTTCGGTCAGCGAGTAGACGCGCTTCCCCTCTCCCTCCTCGCGCACGACCAGGCCCTCGTCCTCGAGCAGTTGGAGGGTGGGGTAGACCGAGCCCGGGCTCGGGCGCCACAGCCCGCCGCTTCGGGACTCGAGCTCCTGGATGATCTGGTAGCCGTGCATCGGCTCTTCGGCGAGCAGGGCGAGGATGCCCGCGCGGATGTCACCGCGACGGGCTCGCCGCCCGCCTCCGCGCATGTGCCGAGGCCACGCACGGCCCCGCCTCCCGCGGAAGCCGAACGGTGGGACCCATGCCTCGAAGGGCGGGGGTGCTTCGCGGAAGAACAGGATGCGGTCGGGCTCTGACTCGTGTGCAGAACACATATCTCTATCCTTTCTTGGAGTAACGCGATATATCGTAACGGATCGAGAGCTGTCGCGTCAATCAGGATCGATAGAGGGCGAACCGCCGGTCCGCGTACACCCGCGGCAGATCGAGCGAGATCCTGTACCGGAGGCGCCGCAGCAGAACGAAGTCCGCGCGGTAGCGACGCGGGATGGCCAGATCGCCGGTGCGGAAGAAGCGCTGCGCGTCCCGGCGCCGCCCGTACGGCCGGTTTGCCTTCGTATCCGCCACATGACCGGGCGGTGCAACAGCGACGTAGACCGGCGCGGCGGCGGCGACCCAGTAGCTTGTCTCGTCGTCCGAGAAGACGACCGCGCCCTTCGGCACGGTGCGCTCGAGCACGCGCTCCACGCCGGGCGTGAGCGGCGACCGCGCAGAACGCGCTGCGCTCCAGTGCCAGAAGCCGTGTACCGCGACGGGCACCACGAACAGCGCTGCGGCTGCGGCGGCCAGCGGCCCGCAGTCGTCGAGCGCGATCGACCGGCGCAGCGAGGCCGCGACGATCAGCGCCAGCGTTGCCCCGGCAGCGGCGACCCACACCGCGAACGCCGGCCCGCCGCCGTGCAAGACGTAGCCGAAGTCGCCCGGCCAGGCCAGCTGGAAGGCGATCCCGGCTCCCAGCGCAACGGGCAGCACCGCGATTCTCAGCAGCCGCGCGAGCACCGCCGCTCCACCCGCCAGGGCGAAGGCGAAAGGCAGGGATCCCACCAGTCGCCGCGCCTGCGACAGCGACACGGCATCGGAGAACCGCGTGAACAGCCAGGGCGTGAGGACGAGCACCAGCACCACCAGGGAGCCGCCGAGGACGAGCGCCGCCCACCTACGCCGCGACGCGAATCCGGCGAGGGGCACGCAGAGCAGCGCTGCGACGGCAACCGCACCCGCGCGCGAGATCACCTCCGGTGCCAGATGGAACTTGTCGACGCTGGAGACATCCAGCTGGCCCGCGTAGTGCCTGAGCGCGCGGAGCCGCTCCGCGCGAGACGGATCATGCGAGGCGGTCTCGCGCACCACGGGCCAGAGCCAGAGCGAGAAGGCTCCTGCCGGCACCAGCAGTGCCGCCAGTCCCGCGATCCCACGCCGGAGCTCCCTGCGAGCCAGCATCAGCCGAGCAATCACGTAGCCGCCGAGACCGATGGCCAGGAAGAGGGCATAGGTCGGATGGACGACCGCGAGCCCCAGCGCGGCGGCGGCGATCGAAGCCGCACCGGTTCGCGACGGCTCGCGCACGAACACGAAGAAGAGCGCGATCGCGGCCGGCACGACCAGCTGCCGCGCCGCGGTGGCCGGCAGCGCGAGCGCGGTGTAGGCGCCTCCGTGTCCGGGTGCCAGGCCCACGAACGCGACTTGGGCGAGCAGCACTGCTGCGCCGGCCCAGGCTGTTCGGAACACGGCCACACCTGCCTCGAGGACGACCACGAAGCCCACCGGCACGAGCACGCTCGCCTCGCGCAGCAGGACGGCTCCAGGATCGACTCCCGCCACGCGGGCGATGAGCGCCAGTAAGACATGCCAGAGCGGGAAGGCATACCCGGGGTGGAGTCCGCCGTCAGCGAACTCGTCCACCGTGCGCAGGTGCAGGTCGCCGAAGGCATCGAGCTTGCGGACCCGGGCGAGATGGAAGAGCGCGTCGCCGTCGAGCGATCCGGCGACGTGCCAGAGCGCGATCCCGAACAGAGCTCCAACGCCGGCGACGATCCACGCCCCACGCGAGCTGCGCCCCTCACGAGGCCTGAAGGCGAAAGGCAGAGCCGCCACGCCGATCGCGCCGTACAGCCCCAGCGCCAGCCAGAGCGAGCCGTGCACGGCGAAGACGACGGCGCTTGCCCCGAACAGACCGGCGAGGCTCCAGCCCAGCGCGGCAGACAGGCTCGGACGTCCCAGGGCCCGAGCGACGAGCGAGCCGGGAATCAGCAGGCAGGCGGTTGCCGCCGCGAGCCGCAGATAGAGCCCGCCGCCGGACTCGGGAAGCAGCCTGGCGAGACCGAGGGCCGGCAGGGCCAGGAGCTCCCAAGGGCTCCTTCTCATCGAGGGCGGTCGAGCAGCGACGACGCCGAGCCGGAGGCAAGCCATCGGGCCGCGTCCCGGTACATCGCCCCCCGTTGCCCCCGGAAGAGCACCGCCCGCAGGCGCACGCCCCAGAGCAGCAGCCGTCGCGCGCGCTCGGCCTCGCGCCTGCCCCGGTGCTTGGCGAAGAAGCGAAGGTGCCCGCGCAGGTTCTCCTCGTACAGCCGGCCCCCATGTGAGGCCCCGCCCACGTGCACGGCCTCCGCGCCCGGGTAGAAGAGCACCTCCCAGCCGGCCCCATGGAAGCGGTAGCACCAGTCGGTCTCCTCGCTGAACATGAAGAAGTCCTCGTCGAAGAGCCCGACTGCATCCGTCGCGTCGCGGCGCACGAGCAGGCAGGGCCCGAAGAGCCAGTCGACCTCGCGCGGTTCGTCATGGGCGAAGCCGGAGCCGTACAAGGCGTTCAGCGCTCTCGTCCGCGGGCCGAGCTTCCGCAGGAAGAAGTACTCGGTCGCGAGGCGCCAGAGCGTGGGAAAGCCCCGCACCGAGCGCTGCAGCGATCCGTCCTTGTTCAGCAGCCTCGGTCCCACGACGGCGGCCTCTGGATGCTCGTCCGCGAACGCGGCCAACCGCTCGACGGCGTCGCCCATCATCCACGCGTCGCAGTTCAGGAGCAGGAAGTAGCGGCTCGAGGCGACGCGCATCCCGGCGTTGTTGCCCGCGCCCATGCCCACATTCGGCTGCTCGATCAGCCTCGCCTCGGGAAACCGTTCGCGCACGAGCTCGACCGTGCCGTCGGTCGAGCCGTGGTCGACCACGATGGTCTCGTAGCCGCGCACGCTCTCCAGGCAGCGCTCGATCCAGGGCAGGCCGTTATAGGCCACCACAACGACGCTCACGTCTCCTCGCGTCCCTGGGCGCCCCTCGCTCCCGCCCGGCGGAGCCGGGCTCCGCGAGGTGCTGACGTCGCTGGCGGCGCGATCCGGCGCTCGCGGCGCTTGGCCGTGCTCCCCTGCACTGTCCTGCGCGCCGCTCGCTTGGCTCGCTAGCCGGCGACGCCCCAGGAACGCGAGGCCGGGTGTCACGACGATGAGGTGCGCTCGGGCCCCAGCCTCGACCGGCCCGACCCGCGCAGGCTTTCCCAGGCCAGGATCGCGGCCCCCGGCAGCGCGAGCCCGATCGTCAGCACGAAGAAGAGGAAGCCCGAGGCGAAGGCCGCGTCCGCGCCCACCCCGAGCTGGCCGAGGAAGCTGACGAAGAAGGCTTCACGTACGGCGAGCCCGTTGATCGTGAAGGGCACGAGCATGACCAGGAAGAGCAGCGGGCCCATGACGTAGAAGGGCCGCGGCGGCAGGTCGATACCGACCGCCTTGCTCGCCAGCCAGATCGAGAGCACGCGCACCGACTGGACCGCAAGTGTGAGCACGGCGACGCCGATCAGCAGCCGCGCGTGGTTGCGGTAGGCGTGGATGCCCTCGTACACGGCGCGGATGGGCCGTTCAACGCGGAGCCGTCTGAGCAGCGGCACGGTCCAGGCAAGCGGGCGCCTGGCCGCGCGCGAGAAGAGCGCGACTGCGAGCACCACGGTCGCGACCACGAATGCCAGCTCCAGCCACAGGTAGGCGCCGACGTCGTACTCCCCGAGGGCCAGCACGAAGCCGACGGCGGTGAGGGCCAGCGTCGCAGCGCCGCCGAGTGCCCGCTCGAGCACCACGGAGCCAGCGATCGTGCCGCCGTGTCCGGGATGCCGCCTGGACGTCTCGTAGATCCGCGCAGCGTCTCCGCCCACCGAGGTTGGCAGCACCTGGCCGGCCGTGTAGGCGACGAAGTAGGCGCGCGTCAGCCAGCCGAGCCGGTCCTCGATCGCGCGGGCGCGCAGGAGCTGCTGCCAGCGCCAGGCCATCGGCCAGACAGTTACGGCCATGATTGCGAGCGCCGCGAAGAAGTAGCCGAGCCGCGCGTCGCCGAGAATCTCGATCGTCCTGGAAACGTCGATCTGCCAGAGGATGTAGGCCGCGCAGAGGCCGGTGACGACGAGGGTGGCGGCGATCCGGACCGGCCGGCGTCTCATCCGGTGAGGCGCGCATGCACGCGCCGGAGCGAGGCGATGGCGTCGGCGATGTCCGCGTCCGAGTGCGCCGGCGAGAGCGGCAGTGAAAGCACCTCGGCGCCGGCCTTCTCGGCTACCGGAAGCGCCGGCTGGTCGGGGAAGCGCTCGCGGTAGGCGGTCAGCGTGTGGACGGGCAGGAAGTGGATGCTGGTGCCGATCTGCTCCTCGGTCAGGGCCTGCTGGTAGTCGTCCCGGCTCGCTCCGGCCCGCTCCGGATCGATGCGGACGACGTAGAGATGGAATGCGTGGAGATCGCGCGGATCGCGTGCGAGCGGCTCGATCCCCTCCAGCTCGGCTACGGCCTCGTCGTAGGCGGCGACGTGCCGCAGGCGGATCTCGCGGTGGCGCTCGAGCTTGTCGAGTTGGCAGAGCGCGATCGTGGCCAGGACGTCCGAGAGGTTCGCCTTGTAGCCGGGCACGGCGATGTCGTAGAGCGAGCCATGGCGACGACGCATGACCCGCAGCCCCTCGACCGCCTCCGCGACGTCGTCGCGGTTCGTGGTGATGATCCCGCCCTCGCCGGCGGCGACGTTCTTCGTCGCGTAGAGAGAGAAGCAGGTGGCGTCGGAGAGGCCGCCAATCTTACGGCCGCGGTACGCGCTCTCGACCGCATGGGCGGCGTCCTCGATCACGGGAAGCCCGAGCGCCCACAGCAGCTCGAGATCCGCCGGCTGTCCGGCCAAGTGGACGGGGAGGATCGCCTTCGTCCTGGGAGAGACGAGCGCAGCGGCGTGCTCGGGGTCGATGTTCAGGTCGCCTTCGAGCACATCCGCGAAGACGGGCCGGGCGCCACAGTGGACGATCACGTTCGCGGTCGAGGGCCAGGTGACCGAGGTCGTCACCACCTCGTCCCCCGGCCCCACGCCGACCGCGAGCAGCGACAGGTGCAGCGCCGCCGTCCCGGAGGCGACGGCGAGGGCGTGCTCGGCCTCGGTGTACCCGGCAAAGCGCTGTTCCAACTCCGCGGTGCGCGGCCCTGTGGTCAGCCAGCCCGAGCGGAGGGTCTCCGAGACGGCGGCGACCTCCTCCTCGCCGATCGCCGGCGGCTGGAAGGAGAGGAAGCTGCTACGGCTTGTGGCGTGCTTCTGGGTCATCGCTGGCTCTCGTGTTCCTGGGGCGTCGCTCGCAAGGGAGGCGAGCCCGAAGGCCGAAGGACAGTACAACCGAGTACGGCCGAGGCCTGAGGGCGAAGCATCCTGCCGCGAGCGGCGTCAGGCGGCCCCGGAGGCCGGCTCCGCCGGCTGAGAGGGGCTGCCGCCCAGGGATACGAGAGCTTCGGGGGCAACGGTCGCAAACCGTATCCGGTCGGCCGCCCGGGCAGCCCGCTCGAGCGCGTGTTCCCGGCTGTCGCCCACGGCCAGCACCGCGCCGGCCCGGTCCGAGCCGTGCCTCAGCGGGCCGAACACGAAGCCGGGTTCTCGGTAGATCCGCACCCAGTTCACGCACTCGCTCTTGTCGGCCTCGCCGAGTCCCTCGACCTCCAGGAGCGCTCCCGGGGGCGCGACCAGGAACCTGACGCAGGCACCACCAGTTTCATTGCTGGGCAACAGCGCCTCCTCTTCGATCGGCTCGCCGAGTGCCGCCGACAGCGCGAGCTCGTTGAGGTCGACTCCGAGAGCCGCCGCGCAGAGCTCGGCATCGTGGCCGCCGCCGAGCCGCGCGGCCAGCTCACCGACGACCGCTCCTCCGGTACCTGGTAGTGAACCTGGCACCATTTCGCCCCTGATCAGCACCTGGGTGTAGGTCGGGCCCTCGCGGATGCCGAGCGCCTCGGCGGCCACGGCAGCGACGCGCACGGCCGAGCCGACCTCGTCCGGCGAGGCCTCGCTCGGCCAGACGTGGGCAAGCGCCACGCCGAAGGCCGGCGGCTCGGCCACGACCCGATCGGTCACGGTCAAGGGCTGGAAGTAGCCGTCGACGGAGAAGGCGTTGACCGTCAACTCGCGCCCAGGCACGTGCTCCTCGACGAGGACCATGTTCGACCGGGCCTCCTCCAACGCCAGGGCGAACGCGTCCTCGAGCTCTTCCGGGCCCGCGGGCAAGGCGAGACCCTTTTGCCCCTGCCGGTCGGGTGCCTTGACCACGCAGGGATACCCGAGCCGCTGCGCAGCGGCTTCCGCTTCACGGAGCGTCGAGCACGTCTCGTAGCGCGCGTGGGGGACGCCGGCCTCGGCGAAGCGCTCCCGCTGCCGCAGCTTCGAGACGGCGAGCTGTGCCGAGGCTGGGTCCAGAGGGTGCGGCAGGGCGAGCCGGTCCGCCACGCGCGCTGCAATGGCGACGGGGAAATCGGTGCCGGGGGCGATCACTCCGTCCACGCGCTCGGCGGCGGCGAGCCGGTCGATCGAGGTCTCGTCCTCCACCGACACGATCGCGCGCCGGTCGGCGAAGCGAAAGCCCGGAGCCGCCGGGTTGCGGTCCACCGCGATCACGTGCAGGCCCCGCAGCCGTGCCGCCTCGAGCAGGCCGAGCTGTCCCGGGCCTGCCCCTAGGACGAGAAGACGCTTGCCTCCCTCTGGCGCACGGCCCTCCACCACGCCTCATTCTCGCGATACCACTCGACGGTGCGCGCCAGGCCTTCCTCGAACGGCGTTCTCGCTCGCCAGCCGAGCAGCTGCGCGGCCTTGTCCGTGGACCCGATGTTGCGCGTCACCTGCCCCGGCCGGTCGTCCACGTGCACCTTGAGCGAACGCGGCTTGCCCAGGAGGTCCAGCACGAGCTCCGCGATCTCGACCACGGACTTCCCCTCGCCGGTCGCGACGTTGATCGCCTCGCCGGCGACCGCCTCACCGGCCTCGATCACCTTGGAGATCGCCTCGGCGTGATCCTCGACGAAGACCCAGTCGCGGCTGGCCTTGCCGTCGCCGTGCAGGGTGAGCGGCTCGTCGCAAATCGCCTGCGTGATGAAGCGCGGGATCATCTTCTCCGGGTGTTGCGCGGGGCCGTAGTTCGTGAACGGCCTGATGATCGTGATCGGCAGCCCGTAGGTGACGTGGTAGGCGTAGGCCAAGCGATCGGCACCGGCCTTCGTCGCCGAGTAGGGGCTGCGCGGGTTCAGCAGGTGCTCCTCGTCGATCGGCTCGTACACGCCGGTTCCGTACACCTCGCAGGACGAGAGCAGGACGAAGAGGTCGACCGGGGCGGCCCGGACGGCGTCCAGCAGGATCCGGGTGCCCTCGATGTTGGTGCTGACGAACTCGCGCGCCCCGTCCTTGATCGACTGCTCGACATGAGAGTTCGCGGCCGCATGGACGATGACGTCGACCTCTCGGACGATGCCCTCCACTGTGGCCGCGTCGCGGATGTCCCCCTGCACGAACGAGAGACGCTCGTGCGACATGACCTCGGCCAGGTTCTCGAGGTTTCCCGCGTACGTCAGCGCGTCGAGCGAGACGACCTCGTACCGCGTCGACTCGAGCAGGTAGCGGATGACGTTCGAGGGGATGAACCCCGCCCCACCGGTGATCAATACTCGCTTCGCTCTCACGTCTCTGAGGTGGCGCTGGCAAGGGAGGCGAGCGAGCGGCGCGCAGGACAGTACAGAGAAGTACGGCCAAGCGCCGCGAGCGCAGCATCCTGCCGCCAGCGGCGCCAGTCGACGCCCGAGCCCGGCGGCGTCGGGCGAGAAGCGTCGACGATCAGAGGCGTGAGAGTCATCCGAGCTCCTTGTCGATGGTGTAGAGGGGCCTGCCCTCCACGTCACGCTGGATTCTGCCCAGGTATTCCCCAATCAGGGCGAGGATGAAGCCCTGGATGCCGAGGACGAAGAGCACGAGGACGCCGCCGAACAGCGGCCCGGGGAAGTTCGACTCCGAGATCCAGTAGCCCACGCCGTAGATGCCGAGGGCGGTCGCCACCAGCGTGCACACGATCCCCAGCGCAACGCCGAACCACTGGATCGGCTGTGGCCAGAATCCCGCGAGCACGTGCAGCATGAGCCGGACGAGCCGGAGAGGCGAGTAGCGCGAGCGGTCGGCGCGGGGAGCGTGCGAGACGTCCACCTCCGCGACGCTGGCCCCGCCCGAGAGCACAAGGGCCTTCGTGAACTTCTGCTTTCCGATGGCGCCCAGCATCGGCACCAGAGCCTCCCGGCGATAGGCGTTGAATGCGCACCCGAAGTCGGAGATGGGCGCACCCGTGAAGCGGCGCAACATGCCGTTGACCATCCGCGAGGGAAGCGTTCGGCCCCACGAGTCGCGGCGGGCGTTGCGCCGGCCGCTCGCCACCTCGACGCCGCCCTGGACGGCGGCGACCAGCTTGGGAATGTCCTCCGGCTCGTTCTGCAGGTCAGCGTCCATCGTCACCACGATCGCCCCCCGTGCCCGCACGAGGCCGGCGTGCATCGCCGGATGCTGTCCGAAGTTGCGCTTGAAGCGAACGACGCGAACGCGGTGGTCGGAGACGTGCAGGCGCTCGAGGGTGGCGAACGACCCGTCGGTGGAGCCGTCGTCGACGAAGATCAGCTCGAAGGCCGTGTCGAGCGGCTCGAGCGCTGCGACCGTCCGCGCGTACAGCTCCTCGAGCGAGGTCGCCTCGTCGAAGACGGTGACGACGACCGAGAGATGAGGCTCGGCGCCGGCGCCCTCGCGAGGCGCGGGCGACGCCAGCTCCTCTGTTCGGGCCATGTGCAGGGGAGCAGCCTAACCGCTGCTCCCCTGCAGACCCAGGTGCGTCAGTCAGACCCAGGTGCGTCAGTCGTCGAAGGCGGGCTCGAGCGCCGCGCCCTCTGCAGGCCGCCGCACGTGCGCAATTGCGAACGCGGCCAGCGCACCGACGGCGACGATCGCGGCGCCGATCCAGATCGCGGGCGTCAAGCCGTCGACGAAGCTCTGGCCGGTGCCGTAGCCGCCGTAGCTGGCGAAGATCGTCGAGAGCACGGCCACGCCGAAGACGCCGCCCAGCTCGCGAATCGCGTTGTTGGCCCCCGAGGCCTGCCCTTCCTCCTCGGGCCGCACCGCGGCCAGCACGACGTTCGCGACGGGCGCGAAGAAGAGCGCCATGCCGATGCCCGACAGGACGAACGGCGTCACGAGGTCGGCGTAGGGCACGGTCGGCGTCGAGACGGCCGCGATCCAGCCGAGACCGATCGCTTGCAGGGTCAGGCCCACGCCCATGATGCGGTGCCCGCCGATGCGATCGGACAGGGCGCCCGCGATCGGAGCGACGAAGATCGGCATCGCCGTCCAGGGCAGGATGCGAAGCCCGGCCTGAAGCGGCGAGTAGCCCTGCACGGTCTGGAAGAACTGCGCGAGCAGGAAGATCGATCCGAACATGCCGAAGAACATCAGCAGCGACGCGACGTTCGTCAGCGTGAACGTCCGGTTGCGGAAGAAGCGCATCGGCAGCATCGGCGCGGTCGCGCGAAGCTCCCAGGCGACAAACGCGACCAGGAGCGCGGCGCCGGCGAGCAGAGCGCCGACGATCTCCGTCGAACCCCAGCCGACCTGGTTGCCGCGGACGAGCCCCCAGACGATCCCGAACAGCCCGGCGCTTGCGATGCCGAGGCCGGGCAAGTCGAGCCGGTCGTAGGGGCCGTGGCTCTCGGACAGCCGGCGGGCGGCCAACGGCATGAGTACAAGGCCGATCGGCACGTTCAGCCAGAAGATCCACTGCCAGGAGATGCCCTGGACGACGGCGCCGCCCACGAGCGGCCCGATCGCGACGGCAAGGCCGCCGATCCCTCCCCAGGCGCCGAGCGCGAGGCCGCGCTTGTCGGCCGGCACGGCCGCCGAGAGAATCGTCAGCGTGAGCGGCGTCACGATCGCACCGCCGAAGCCCTGGAGGGCCCGGAAGGCGACGAGGGCCTCGACATTCGGCGCGAGCGCAGCCCCGATCGACCCGAGCGTGAAGACGCCCATCCCGATCGTGAAGAGCCGGCGCCGACCGAAGCGGTCACCGAGGGCCGCGCCCGTCAGCAGGAGCACGGCGAAGGTCAGCGTGTAGGCGTTGACCGTCCACTCGAGGTCGGCGAGCGATGCACCGAGGTCCTTGCGGATGACGGGCAGCGCCGTGGTCACGACGAGGTTGTCGAGCGTGACCATGAAGAGCGCGACCGACGTGATCACGAATGTCCAGAAGGTCTTGACTCCGACTCTCTCTACCATCTCTGGCCCCTTTGTGAATAGTGAGTGATTACTTACTTAGACGCGAAAAAAGAGAGGGTCCTTCCCTCACTCCTGGCAGACCTTGATCAGCCGCTTGGCCCACCCGTGCTCAGCATGCAGGAGATCCATCGTGGCAACCACGTTCAGCAACATCCCGAAGGAGACGAACTCGGTGACCCGCTTCGGCTCGGCGCCGGACACGCGCTCGATGAACTCGACCAGGTCGCCGAAGTTGCGCTGGACGACCTCGCGCACCTCGGGATCCTCGCAGGATGCGTGCGCCTGCATCTGCATCAGGAGCTTCTGGCGGTCCGAGAGGAGCTGCACGTAGGCCTCGCCCATCGCCTCGAGTGCCTCCTCGCCGCGCTTGCCCTCGGACGCCTTGAGGAAGGTCTCGAGCGTGACCCGGTAGCAGCGGTCGACCGCAGCCAGGAAGAGCTGCTTCTTGGTGCCGAAGAGCCGGAACAGGTACGGCTGCGAGACGCCTGCCCGCCGTGCAAT
>Ga0137368_10003331_pt1 | contig 17154 bp, 15 predicted proteins | sample SagtaG_13_FD_104917 | JGI IMG/M metagenome (GOLD analysis project Ga0137368, IMG submission 104917) | Vadose zone soil microbial communities from Sagehorn Ranch, Mendocino, California, USA - Sage1_L_100_16 metaG | ecosystem: Environmental > Terrestrial > Soil > Vadose zone | place: USA...
AACGGCTGTGCTTCCTCGTCTCCGGCCCCCTTCAGGCTGGCCTGCTCCAGGAACCGTTCTCGCTGGTCGATCGGATCATTCAGCTCAGAAAACGCGTTGGCGATCTCGATCCCGCCGCAGAAGGCCTCGAACCGCTCCACGACGTCCTGCCGCTCCGGACGCTTCTTGGCGAGCGGCGAGAGCTCGATCGGGTAGTCAAGCAGGAAGACTGGCTCCTTGACGTGCGGCTCGACGAAGGTGCTCAACAGCTCGTCGATCAGCTTGCCGCGCCCCCACCCGTCTTGGACCTGGAGCCCGGTCGCGGCGGCCGCCTCGCGGAGCGATTCCGCGTCGGGATGGGCTTCGTAGTCCACGCCGCAGCGCTCGGCAATCTCTTCCCGAAGAGACCGGCGCGGCCATGGTGGCGAGAGATCGATCTCCTGGCCGTCGATCGTGATGGCCGGGCGGCCCAGAACTCGCCCGGCCACAGTCGAAACCAGCTCTTCGGTCAGGCGCATGATGTCGTGATAATCGGCGTACGCCTGATACAGCTCGAGCATCGTGAATTCAGGATTGTGTTTGTGGGAGATGCCCTCGTTGCGAAAGTTCCGCCCGATCTCAAAGACGCGCTCGATGCCGCCAATGACGCAGCGTTTCAGATACAGCTCCAGCGCAATCCTCAAGTACAGCGTGCGGTCGAGCGCCTTGTAGTACGTCTGGAACGGACGTGCCGCGCCTCCCCCGGCGATCGGCTGCAGGATCGGCGTCTCCACCTCCAGAAATCCGCGCTCCACCAGGAAGCTGCGGACCTCGTGCACGATCCGGCTGCGGAGCTGGAAGACCTGCCCGACCTCCGGATTGGCGATCAGGTCCAGGTAACGCTGGCGGTACCGCTTCTCGACGTCCTGCAGCCCGTGCCACTTCTCCGGCAGGGGCCGCAGGGCCTTGGCGAGGACCATGAAGTCGGTCGCCAGGATCGTGACCTCGCCGGTCCGGGTCCGGAACGTCTCGCCCGCCACACCCAGAAAGTCGCCCGCCTCGACCGCCTCGAGCAGCTCGAATCGCTCCGCCCCGAGCCGATCGTGCTTGCAATAGACCTGGATTCGGCCACTGCCGTCGAGCAAATGCAGGAACGTCGAGCGGCCCATGCGGCGGATGCCGCCCACCACCCGTCCGCCCACTCGGACCTCTCGCCCTGGATCTGCCTCGAAGCCGGCGATCACATCCTGGGCCAGGTCAGTCCGTTCGTAGCGAGCCGGGTAAGGATCGATGCCTGCTCGACGAAGGCGGTTCAGCTTCTGGAGCCGCTGCTCGTAGAGTCGATCGTCGTCCATAAGGAGCCATGAGCCAGGAGCCTGGCTCCTGGCTCCCTCGTCAGGCCACCTCGACGACGGTCAGGTCGAAGCTGCCACCCGGCGCGTCGACTGAGACTCGCTCGCCCGCTCGCTTGCCGAGCAGCGCCCGGCCGACCGGCGACTCGTTGGAGATCAGGCCGTGACGAGGGTCCGCCTCGACCGAGCCAACGATTTTGTATTTCTCTTCGACTCCGTCGGCGTCCTTGACCGTCACGTGCGACCCGAGCGCCACGTAATCGGGGTGCGGTCCCTCCCCGATGATCTGGGCGTTGGCAAGGGTCCCCTCGATTTCCTGGATACGGCCCTCGACGAAGGCCTGCTCGCTCTTGGCCTCGTCGTACTCGGCGTTGTCCACCGTGTCGGTGAACTCTTTGGCCTTGCGAATCCTTTCAGCCACTTGCGGTCGCTTGACTGAGCGAAGATGCTCGAGCTCCTCCTCGAATTTCTTGAAACCCTCGCGCGTCACGTACACCGCACGTACCGGCATGGCAAATCCGTCCTTCCAAAGGCGATCACGTGGGCCTTCCAGCTCGGCACTCGCCGAGTCGCGAAAGCCCAAATACAAAGAGACTGAGAGCTGCCTCTCAGTCGTGCGACACCCGAAGGATTATCGTTGTCGGGCGTTCAATTGTCAAGCACAAGGCGGCTCGTAGGGCGGGGCTTGTCTCGCCCTCCTCAGGCTGCTCCGCACTCGTGGCCGTAAGCCTGCCGCACCCGCCGCGTGATCTGATGGTTGTTGTACTCCTGTAGCGTCTCGTTCAGCTCGCGGTCCAACCAGTGAGTTGGGCGCGCCTTGCCGCCCCGGCCGTAGATCCCGAACCAGTACACAGCAGACGCCTCGAAGGCCTGGATCTCCAGATCGTAACAGCCGAGGTCCTCGCCGGAAACGCCCTGCTCGATCATCTGGTTGGCATGGGTCATCTCGTGGATCAGCACGGCGGCGATGGACTCCGGCGGCGCGTCCATGATGGCCAGCGAGAGCTGAATCGAGTAGAAGCGCGGGGCAAACGCCCCCACCGCGCCCGGTGGCAGGCGCGCTACGCCGACCTCCACGGGAAAGGCATTGACCCGCTTGAGCAGCTCGTTCCCGACGTCCGGCTTGTCGAGAGCCTCTAAGGCAGGTTGAACCCTCGGCGCGATGGGGAAACCGCCGAACGACGCGCCTCGCGGCCGGAAGATCGCCGAGCTGTTGGTCTCACCCCAGGCTCCCGCCTGGCTGATCACCGCCTCCGCCTGCCGATCGGCGTAGAGGCTGACGAAGGCGTGCATCGCGTGTGGAAAGACCCAGACGCTCCCGGCCCGCAGAAGCGCGGCCCCGACGGGCTCACTGCGGTCGTCCTCCCGAAAGACGTGCCTCAGGGCCAATCGGTCGCGCGGATTGGCGAGCCCCTCCTGAGCCTCGAGCCAGACCCGCGTCCCAGCCGGCAAAAGCTGGCGGTGCTGATCGGTGGCGCGAGGTCGCCATTCGCCTTGCCCGGCGCTGGGGCCAATGATGCCTATGTGCGACACTTCGAACTCGTCGCCGAGCCCGTTTCTGGCCCTCAAGATCTCGGGAGCGGTGGCCTGGACAACGGTTGCCCAGCCGCTGTCGGTCAGGGTCGCGATCGGCGCGTCGAATAGGACCGGCGCGAGCTCGACGGGAGCAGCGGACTGTTGCGCCGAGGCGAGTGAGGCCGCGGGCGAGCGCAGGCTCGCAACGATGAGTAGCGTCGCCAGCGGCCGGCCGAGGAGCAACGCGAAGCGCATCATGCTTGGTTAACGCTCGGCGGGATCGAGTAGGTTCCCCGCGCGTCCGACGTAGGGCGGTCAGCGGGTCCCATGGCTGCCATCGTGAGGAAGATCGTAGCCCCTCCTTCCGCTGCCCTGCATACAAGAGGGTCGTCCCTGCCTTGTGGGCGAATGCCCGCTTCCGTATAATGGCGCGGCGCTGCCGGCGAGCCCCTCGCGCTGCGGCGCGCATGGGACCGGAGGACCCGGATTGCAGCTCCGACCGCTCCAGGCGCTGGTAGTCGTTGCCCTGCTGGCAGCCGCATCCCCCGTCGGCGCTGGCGAGCGCACACAGCAGGCTGACCCACGCTACTTCGCCGAGACCGGCTACCGCGTCTCCAACGACAAGTTCTGGGACTTCTTCCAGAAGCGCGGCGGGCCGCGGACGTTCGGATATCCCGTCTCGCGCGAGATGACACTCGAGGGTTTTACGGTCCAGTTCTTCCAGCGCACGGTCATGCAGCTCGCCCCTTCGGGCGTGCAGACGCTCAACCTGCTCGACGAGGGCCTGCTGCCCTACACCACGATCAATGGCTCGACCTTCCCGGGCCCCGACTCGGCTGTCACCAAGGAGGCCCCCAACGCCTCTGACCTGGATAAGGTCATCGGGTTCACTCGCCAGAACGCGCCAGACACGTGGGAAGGTAAGCCGGTAAATTTTTTCAAGACGTTCTCATCTACGGTAGGCTATGAGGAGGCCTTCCCCCGTGGGGACGGTCCACCGGCCATCCTGCCGTTTCTCAATCTGGAAATCTGGGGCATGCCGACCTCTCGCCCGACCCAGGACCCCAACAACCACGACTTCGTCTACCTTCGCTTCCAGCGCGGCATCATGCATTACGACGATGCCTGCAAGTGCACGCAGGGCCTGCTGCTGGCCGACTTTCTGAAGGCGCTGATGACGGGCGACAACCTGCCGGCCGATCTCCAGGCCCAGGCGGCCGCGAGCAAGTTCTACAAGGTCTACGCCGAGTCAGCCGCCGACGGCCTCGCCCGGCCCGACGCGCTCTCCGGTACGAACCTGAAGGATGCATTCGTGAAGCAGTCGCCAGGCCAGGTTGCCGCTGCGCCCAGCGCGCCGGCCAGGGAAGGCGAGGCGAAGCCGCCCGCCACCGCCAAGCCACAGGCCCCCGCCAGGACCCGGACCGGCACTCCCTACCGAGCGGCCAGTCCGGAATACGGCATGAACGTGTTCGTCTGGGGCCATCCGGCCACCACCGAGCGTGATCTCAAAAAGGTCGGGGCGGCTGGCTTCACCTGGCAGAAGACACTCTTCCAGTGGCGGGCGATCGAGCCGGCCAAAGGCCAGTACGACTGGGAGGAGGCGGACCGGGTTGTCGCCGCCTCCGCGAAGGCCGGCGTGAAGATCATCGCGCGGATCGATCTGCAGCCCGCCTGGGCCCGCAAGTCCTGCGGCGACAGCTGCAATGGCGCGCCCGATAAGTATGAGGACTATGGCAACTTCATCTACGCCTTCGTCGACCGCTACGCTAGCGATTCGCCGATTGGTCAGGTTCAGGCGATCGAGGTGTGGAATGAGCCGAACCTGTCGCGCGAGTGGGGCAACCAGCCTATCAACCGCGCTCAGGCCGACGACTACGTGCGCCTGCTCAAGACGGCCTACCAAAAAGCGAAGCAGGCTGACCCGAGCGTCGCAGTGATTACTGGCGGCCTCTCACCAACCGAAACCGACAACGATGACGCGCGTCCAGACGACGCCTATCTTCGGTGGATGTACGAGGCCGGCGCCAAGCCGTACTTCGACGTCCTCGGCGCCCACGGCGCGGGCTACAAGGCGCCGCCCAGCCTCAGCCCAGAGGAGGCCGCCGCGAACCCGGGCTACGGAGGCCACCGCTTCTTCACCTTCCGCCGAGTCGAGGACCTACGCAAGGTTATGGAGGCAAACGGCGACGCGGACAAGCAGATCTGGCTGCTGGAGTTCGGCTGGACGAGCGACGCAGTTCACCCAGCCTACTCCTGGCATCAGGTCTCCGAGGAACAGAAGGCCGACTATCTGGTGGGCGCCTACCAGTGGGCCTACCAGAACTGGAAGCCGTGGATCGGAGTGATGACCCTCTGGAACCTGCCCGACCCGGCTTGGGGGCCTGACCGCGAGGAATACTGGTGGTCGATAGCGAATCCGGACGGCACCAGCCGTCCCGCCTACGACCGGCTGCTCAAAGCCCGCAAGGACAACGTGCTGCCCTGATGGTCGAAAGCTCAGTCGGCCACGGCTGGCCGAATTCGGATCGACCGTCGGGCGTCTGTTGCGCCGGCCCGTCAATCGAGGAGGACCCCGTTGCACAAACTGATTTCTAGTCTCGTTCTGGCGGCAACGGTTCTGGTAGCTGGCTGCCAGCTCGGGCCGGCCCAACCCCGAGCCACCTCGGCACCCCGTCCCACCGCCACCCCGCGAGCGCGGGCGGAGCCGACTCCGCTCATCCCGGCCCCCATCGTGGAGCTGGTCCGCGATGGTCGCGTCGACAGCCCCTCTCCGGCTGTGCACGTCTTCCTCTGGGGCAACCCGGACACGACCGATCGGGACCTCAAGCTGGCCAGGGACGCTGGGTTTACCTGGGTCAAGCAGCGCTTCGAATGGCGCAACATCGAGAAGACGAAGAAGAACGCTTTCGAGTGGAGCGAGTCCGACCGGATCGTGGCCGCGATCAACAAGGCCGGCCTGGGGATCATCGCGCGACTCGACAATCAGCCTGACTGGGCCCGCCGTGACAAGATCTTTCCGGCCGTAGGTCCACCTGACAAGATGGAGGACTGGAAGGACTTCGTCCAACAGATCGCCGAGCGCTACAAGGGTAAGGTCCAGGCCTATGAGATCTGGAACGAGCCGAACCTGGCGCGTGAGTGGGGCAATGCCAAGCCCGACCCCAAGGCGTACGTCGAGATGCTGCGCATCTCCTATCAAGAGATCAAGAAGATCGACAAAGACGTGCTGGTGATCAGCGCGGGCCTCTCGCCGACGACCGAGCAGACCGACCGCGCGGTCTCCGACCTTATCTTCTTGAAGGACATGTACGCGAACGGCGCCAGGGGCTACTTCGACATGCTCGGCGCACACGCGCCCGGCTACAAGACCGCGCCCGAGACAGATCCGGCCGACGTTGCCCGCACCCCCGATCTCAACAACAATGACCCGAGCCCGGAGAATCTGCGGCGGGCGTATGCATTCCGCCACGCAGAAGATGTCCGCAGGCTGATGGAAGACAACGCCGACCAGGGCAAGCAGATGGCCATCATGGAGATGGGCTGGACCTCAGACCCACGGCCCAACTCGCCGTACAGGTGGCACAGCGTCACCGAGGACCTGAAGGGCGACTACCTGGTCAGGGCGATTCAGTACGCCAAGCAGAACTGGAGCCCCTGGATCGGCCTGATGACCATTATCTACGTGGCCGATGCCAACTGGTCCGCGAGCGACGAACAGTACTACTGGGCTATCACCAACCCCGACGGCACCGCTCGGCCAGCCTTCAATACGCTGAAGGCCCGTCCGCGGTGAGGGGCTGTAGCGCCCCATCCCCAAAACTCGTCGCACCGTCTCGCGGCCGTCGCTCGCTGTCATCCTGAGCCCCTACTGTCATCCTGAGCGAGGCGAAGGATCTCGGTACCCGAGCTTAGGACCGAGATCCCTCGCTTCACTGGGAATGACAATCCATGCCGCCGCCCTACGTTGCTCCCACGATATTTCGTACGATTGCCGGGTCGGGCGATGATCAAACACGAGCTTGAACGGTTGGTGGAGGAGGCGATCGCCCGCGCCTCGGAGCGCGGGGACCTGCCCGTCGTCCCGGCCCCGGAGGTGGTCCTGGAGCGGCCGCCGAAGGCCGAGTTAGGCGACTACGCGACCAGCGTCGCGCTTCGGCTTCAGCGCGCGGCGCGAATGGCCCCCCAGGCCGTGGCCGGCGCGATCACCCATCACCTCGAGCAGCCGGCCGCGGTGGCGGCCGTCCAGGTGGCCGGACCCGGCTTCGTCAACTTCTTCCTCGCCGACGAGTGGATCCAGGACCAGGTCGACGTCATCTTGCGCCAAGGTGCGGCGTTCGGCAGGGTTCCGCTCGGCAACGGCCGCCGCGTGCAGGTTGAGTTCGTGAGCGCCAACCCCACCGGGCCGCTCCACGTCGGCGCGGCTCGCAACGCTGCCCTGGGTGACACGCTGGCCAACCTGCTCGTCGCCACCGACCATCGTGTCGAGCGCGAATACTACATCAACGACGCCGGGTCGCGGATGGAAGCGCTGGGCGCCAGCGTGTGGGCGCGTTACCGGCAGCTCCATGGTCTGAGCGCCGAACTGCCAGCCGACGGATACGAGGGCGAGTATGTGACCGAGCTGGCCCAGGAGATCAGCGCCGAGCGTGGCCGCTCGCTGCTGGAGACGCCATCGGACGAGGCTATCCAGCAGCTCTCCCGCCTGGCCGAGGAGCGGGTGATGGCCTGGATCGAGCGGGACCTGGCCGACATGGGGGTCGATTTCGATCGCTGGTACTCCGAACAGTCCTTGTTCGACAACGGGCTCTTCGATACGGCGCTTGGGCTGCTGCGAGACGGCGGGCATGTCGTCGAACGGGAGGGCGCCATCTGGTTCGCGTCCTCGGAGTTGGGCGAGGACCGCGACAACGTGTTGATCCGGTCGAACGGCCAGCCCACCTATTTCGCCTCGGACGTCGCCTATCACTACGACAAGTTCCTGGTGCGCGGTTTCGACCGCGTCATCGATGTCTGGGCAGCCGACCACCAGGGCCACGTCCCGCGCATGAAGGCGATGGTCCGCGCGCTGGGGATCGATCCCGATCGCCTGGTCGTACTCCTCTACCAGCTAGTCAAGCTGTTCAAGGACGGCCAGGAGCTGAAGATGTCCAAGCGAGCCGGGACCTATGTGACCGTCCGCGAGCTGCTCGACGAAGTCGGGGCCGACGCGGCCCGCTTCTTCTTGATCGCCCGTTCATCGGACGTAACGATGAATTTTGACCTGGATCTGGCCCGCCAGCAGTCGGAGGAGAACCCGGTCTACTACGTCCAGTATGCGCACGCCCGGATCTCGAGCATCCTACGCCACGCTGGCAACGCCGATTGGTCGTCGGGCGACGTCCGTCTGCTCGCCACCGAGCCCGAGCTAGGCCTGATCCGCAGCATGCTCCAGTTTCCCGAGTTGGTCGAGACGGCCACGCTGAATCTCGCCCCGCATCACCTCCCCTTTTTTGCGCAGGAGCTGGCGAGCGTGTTCCATGCCTTCTATCGGGACTGTCGAGTCGTCTCGGACGATCCTGGTCTCACCCGCGCCCGGCTGAAGCTCGTCTCCGCGTGCCGCATCGTCCTGGCCAACTGCCTCCGCCTGATGGGCGTCTCCGCGCCGGATCGGATGTAGGCCCTCACCCCGCGAAGCGCACTTGTTCCCAACCGCTCGCCCTCGCGGGGGAGAGTGGAGACGGCCCTCACCCCCAGCCCCTCTCCCTCAAGGGGACCCTCAAGGGGAGAGGGGAGATGTGGAGGGCAGGCACTGGTATACTCCTGTCGCTGTCGCTGGAGGGGTGCCGGAGCTCGGTTGATCGGGCCCGTCTCGAAAACGGGTAGGGTGTGACAGCCCTCGTGGGTTCGAATCCCACCCCCTCCGCCAGAATGCCTGAATGCCTGCCCTACGCGGCGCTCTTGCTCCTGGCAGTCGAAGTCACCGTGATCGACATCGACCGACGGCGACGACAAGGTCGATCACCTGCCTGTCATCGGCGAGGACGATGGGGAGTAGTCTCGGCGGTGATATAATCCGAGGTCGGTCTCGGTTAGACGTCGGCTCTTCCGGAGAGGTCGCATAGCCCGGACTAGTGCGCGCGCCTGGAGAGCGCGTAGGCCCTTGTGGTCTCGTGGGTTCGAATCCCACCCTCTCCGCCACCCAGGACGCTGGCCCCGAGCCGTCTCGGCCCGGGGCCTCTCGTTCCGGGCAGCGCGGTCCGAACAGGAGGAACGCCGATGGAGGATGGGTCGCAGAACGGCCACTCGGGCGAGAACGACCAGACCCCGGAGGAGCACCGCGCCGCCCACTATCTCAATCTCCTCGACGAGACCATCACCCTGCTGGTCGAGGACGCCGCGGACGAGGACGCCCTAGACGGTGTCGTCGACTCGGTCCTGCTGGCCCTGGTCGACGCGGTCGCCACACAGGGCTTCCGGCCACCCAAGGCCCTCATGGATGCGCTCGGCGCCTGGGTAGGCACAGAGGACCCGCGTGCCTACCTGCACAACATCTACTCTGACCAGCACGGCCGTCTGGCCGACGACACTCCGGAGCCGATAAGCCGCTACCTTCGCCAGACCGACGACCAGTACTGGACCGACTGACCCCTCTCGGCCTGAGGTCCACCAACCCCCCTCCCCCAACTTTGGGAGAGGGGGCAGGGGGTGAGGGCACTTAGAACGCGCGGGAGATGATGACTCCCTCGAGCACCCTCTGAATGACCTGCAACGGCAGGATCGCCACGATGGGAGTGATGTCGAGGATCCCGGCGAGGCCGCTGGAAGTGGCCTCGCGGAGAGGGCCAGGTGGCGCACGGCGCCGCCCGGTACGGCAGCGTGAATTCAACGATCCCTGTAGACCTGCCCGCGCGGGCCAGTCCGCGAGACGATCACGAGTTCTGCGGCCGTGTCCACCGTGAAGATGATTCGCCAGCCACCGACGCGGGACGAACGTCGTCCAGGGTCGCCAGCGAGCGGCTTCGAATGTTGGATGTCGAAGGGGTCGCTTGCGAGAGCGCGAAGCCGATCCCGCATGCGTTCTTGGCTCCGGCGGTCGAGCCTGGAGAGGTAGGCGGCGGCCGAACGATGGAGCCGAACATCGTACGCCATCCCGGGCTACAGGCCCAGCTTCCGCTCCAGTTCGTCAAGGGTGACATAATCGCCGCGCGCGACTTCGGCTTCCGCCCGCTCCACCTCGGAGCGCTCTTCTTCGGTGAGGGGGTCGTCCGCTTGGGAGAGCAGCCAACGAACATAGTCCAGCACTTCGGTGGCGCCGTCCTCATCCAGGTCGCGCACCAACTGGATAAGCTCTTCTTTCGTCGTGGCCATAAACCGCGACTCCATCCAGGACCTACCCGAATAGTACACAACGTCCAGCGGAAGGATCGGGTTCGATGGCTAGACGATCAAACGGCGAGGGATCGACCTAGACAGACGCGGCGGGCCGCTGGTGTGTTGCGGTTGTCTTGTCGGATGGCGAGCGCAAGTTTGCCCGGTGTGCCTCGCGCCAGGCCGCTAGCGATCGACTCCGGCAGTTCCTGGCGGACCGAGACGAACGTCGTTGGCACGGAGGACCCGCGCGCCTACCTGCACAACATCTGCTCTGACCAGCACGGCCCTCTGGCCGACGACGCGCCCGAGCCGATAAGCCGCTACCTTCGCCAGACCGACGACCAGTACTGGACTGACTGACCCCTCTTGGCCTGAGGTCCACCAACCCCCTCCCCCAACTTTGGGAGAGGGGGCAGGGGGTGAGGGCACTTAGAACGAGCGGGAGATGATGACTCCCTCGAGCACCCTCTGGATGACCTGCAACAACAGGATCGCCACGATGGGAGTGATGTCGATCATCCCGAGCCGCGGCACGATGCGACGGAGTGGCGCCAGGATCGGCTCGGTGATGTCGTTCAGCAGGATGACGAGCGGGTTGTCCGGACGAGGATTGAACCAGGACAGGAGGGCCCGGATGACGATCGCGAACTGCAGGATGTTGAACAGCAGATCGACAAAATACAGGAGCCATGCCGTCCAGGACGGCATTAAGGCCGCTCTCCGAAGATCGCGCGACCGACTCGAACGATCGTCGCGCCCTCCTCGATTGCCAGTGGGTAGTCGTCGGTCATGCCCATCGACAGCTCGTCCCAGTGCGCGCCGGGCCGACGCTGCTTGAGATCGTCGCGAAGCGCGCGAAGGCGGCGAAAGACGGCCCGTGTCTGCACCGCGCTGAGCCCGAGTGGCGCCACGGTCATCAGGCCGCGGACTTCTAGCTGCGGCAGCTCCAGCAGTGCGTCGACCTGATCGGCCAGCTCGGCCGGCCGAAAGCCTGGCCGACTCGGGTCGTCACCGAGGTACACCTCGAGCAGTATCGGGACCGTCCGACCCAGCGCCCGCCCTGAGATCGCCTCGGCCAGCCGAACGCTATCGACCGATTCGAGTATATCAAACAGCTCGAGGGCAGTCTTGACCTTGTTGCGCTGGAGGGTGCCGACCAGATGCCAGGTCGGGTCGTATCCGAGCAGCTCGCGGACCCGCCCGATCTTCGGCTCGGCCTCCTGGACTCGGTTCTCGCCGAAGCGGCGGAGGCCAAGCGCTGCGGCCTCGGCGACCATCTCTGCCGATTTCGTCTTGCTCACGGCCACAAGGGCGACCGAATCGGCGCTCCGACCCGCTCGCACGGCCGCGTTCGTGATGGTCTCGCGCACGCGCTCCAGATTGTCGGCCAGCTCAGACATGGGGTCGCAGCCCGATAGCCGCCCCGAACCGTCCGGCCGGATAGCCCTGGGCGCGGTGGGAGAAGAACGTATCGGCGCTGCAGCGAGTGCAAACGCCAGCCACTTCGATCGCCGCGTTCGGCACGCCGGCGGCCAGCAGGGCCCGCCGATTGGCCTCCCAGAGGTCCAGGTAAGGGCGGCCGCTCGGGCCCGGCTGGACGAGTCCCTCGGCGTCGGCAAACCGCGATGCCACCTCCGGTCCGACTTCGTAGCAGCATGGGCCGATCGAGGGACCAATTCCCGCCTGCAGCCCAGCCGGTTTGGCAGCCGCGAGCTCTTGAAGGGCGGAGACCGCGCGCTCAGCCACGCCAGTGGCCGTTCCACGCCAGCCCGCGTGGGCCACTCCCACGGCCCGCGCCTCCGGGTGCCAGAGGAGGAGTGGGACGCAATCCGCGAAGCGAAGCATCAGCAAGTAGTCAGCATGCACGGTTAGCAGGATGTCGGCCCGTGTGGAGGGCGCCTGGTCTACACTTGACTCGTCCACGACCAGAATGCCATCCCCGTGGACCTGCGGCGTGGTCACCAGCCGCTCCGGGCTGAACTCGAGTGCCCTGGCAAGCCGTGCCCGATTCTCGCGTACACGGTCGGCATCGTCGCCCACCGAGGCGCCGAGGTTCAAGCTGGCGTACGGGCCGTCGCTCACGCCCCCGGCCCGAGTCGACACGCCGTGCGAGATCGCGCGGTCGTCCAGTCTGGCGAACTTCCACAACGGCAGGAGGCCGGCGTCTGCCATCATCCGCCGGGCCGGGCTAGCGCTGTTGCTGACGCCGCCGCAGGAAGGGCGGTATGTCGATCTCGTCCTGGTCGTCGTCGAATGGCGACGCGTCGAATCCCTCCGTGGCGCCGAACGCCCGCGCCCCTCTCGCGGCCCGCGGCTCCTCGTCGTCCAACGCCCTTCTACGCCGCGCCTCGTAGGCACGCTCGCTGCCGACGTCCTGGTCGAAGCCAGTGGCGATGAGAGTGATCTTGACCTCATTGCCCAGCGACGGGTCGATCACCGCTCCGAAAATGATATTCGCCTCGGGGTCGGCTGCCTTGCTGATCAGCTCGGCGGCCTCGTTGATCTCGTTGAGCGTCAGGTCGGAGTTGCCCGTGATGTTGAACAGCACGCCACGAGCACCCTCCATCGAGACATCCAACAGCGGGCTGGCGATCGCCATCTGGGCCGCCTCTAGCGCCCGCTGGTCTCCGCTCCCGTGTCCAATCGCCATGAGAGCCGATCCGGACTCGGACATGATCGTCCTGACGTCGGCGAAATCCACATTGATCAAACCAGGCTCGGTGATCAGCTCCGAGATACCCTGGATGCCCTGGCGGAGCACGTCGTCGACGACCCCGAAAGCCTGCTCGAGCGGCGTCCGCTTGTCGGCCACGGCGAGCAGCTTGTCGTTCGGGATGCTGATCAGTGTATTCACCTTCTGCTTGAGGCTGACGATTCCCTCCTCAGCCACCTGTGCTCTTCGCCGCCCCTCGAAGCCGAAGGGCTTCGTGACCACGCCCACAGTCAACGCCCCGCACTCGCGCGCGATAGCAGCGATGACCGGTGACGCCCCGGTCCCCGTTCCGCCGCCCATGCCGGCCGCCACGAACACCATGTCTGAGTGGCGCAGCAGGTTGTGAATCACCTCCTGGCTCTCCTCAGCCGCTCGCTGGCCGAGGCTGGGGTTTCCACCAGCGCCAAGCCCGCGCGTGAGCTTCTCGCCGATTCTGATCCGATTCGGCGCCTCGGACCGGCTCAGCGCCTGCGCGTCCGTATTGATCGATACAAACTCGACGCCGTGGACCCCCGCCTGGATCATGCGGTTCACCGCGTTTGTGCCGCCGCCTCCTATGCCGACGACGACGATTCGTGCCCCGTCGCCCTCAGTGTCCAACGTCGACTCCCAGCCCACGCTCATGGATGACGCCGCTGGGCGGTTATCACGGGAAGAAACTTCGCAGCCATTCCCGAACCTTTCCTGCCACCCCATCGCCGGGCACGCCGAACTCGTCTACCTGGGCCAGCCCCCACTTCAGAAGACCGACGCTAGCGGCAAACGCAGGATTACTGATTGATTCGACCAGACCAAACATCCCGCCAGGCGTGCCGATTCGGACCGGCGTGCCGAACACTTCTGCCGCCAGCCGCCGGATCCCCTGAAGCTGCGCCGTGCCGCCCACAAGCACGACCCCAGCCGACATGCCGTCGGCGAAGCCGGCCCGGGTCAGCTGGTCGCGCACCAGCTCGAACGTCTCGTCCAGACGGGCCTCGATTATCTCCGACAGCGCGCGGCGCGAGACCGGTCGCCCGTCACCGGCGTCGTATGAGGCGATGTCGATCATGCGGTCCTCTTCGATCGCCTCAGAGAGCGCGTAGCCGTGCCTGATCTTCAGCTCGTCGGCGGCGCTAAAGGGGGTGCGGAGCCCCACCGCAACGTCGTTGGAGATGTGGTTGCCGCCAACGGGCAACGACGACACGAATGCGACCGAGCCGTCGATGAAGATGCTCGCGTCGGTCGTTCCGCCACCCAGGTCGACCAGCGCAACGCCAAGGTCCTTCTCGGCGGTGGTCAGGACGGCCTCTCCGGCGGCGATGGGCTGCACCACGAGCGCGTCGATGCCGACCCCGACTTGCTCGATGCAGCGCGACAGGTTATGGATTGACGTCTGAGCGCCGGTCACAACGGTTGTCTCCACCTCGAGGCGGCGCCCGAGCATCCCGGCCGGGTTGTTGATCCCCTCCTGGCCGTCGATCACGAAATGGCGCGGGATGACGTGGACCACCTCGCGGTCCTGGGGCGTGTTTGCGACCCGCGCGGCCTCGAGCGCGCGGTCGATGTCGTCCTCGGTGATGACGTTGTCGCTGCGACGAACGGCCACCACGCCGTGGCTGTTGGTGGAGCTAATGTGGGCCCCGGATATCCCGACAAAGGCGCTCATGATCTTGAAGCCAGACTGCTGCTCGGCCTTCTGAACCGAGGCGCTGATCGCCTGGACCGCTTCGTCCACGTTGACCACCACACCCCGCCGCAGCCCGCGCGAGGGAGTGATCCCGGTCCCCAGGACCTCGAGCTGGTCCTCTGGCGAGACGGCCGCAATGAGCGTGCACGCCTTCGTGGTGCCCACGTCGATCCCCACCACGATCCGCTCTCGTGCCATGCCAGCGCCCTAGACCTCCCCGCCGCGCTGCCCGCGCCTCATCGGACGTAGGGACGGTCCCCGAATCTAACGTCGATCAGTTCTGCGCGCTGGTTCGTGCGCTCCAGTTCGCGGCGAACTGCCGCCAGCGCGTTAACCTTCCATTCCAGGTCGTCCCCCCTGCCGAAGCGGACCCGGGCTCCAAAGTCCGTGACCACGCTGACACCTGTCTCGCGACTATACTCGAATTCCCGGGCCGCTGTCCTGGCCAGCTGTGGCAGGAGCGTCTGAAGGCGGAAGACGGTCTGGAGTGCGTCCGTGTCGACGGACTCGCCCGCCCGAAGGTCCGAGCGGCCGACGTCGCGGATGGCTGGAAGCGATCGCCCGTTGGGCCCCGAGCCGAGGACTCGGCCATCCCGGTCTACCAGGAACGAAGTCTCGCCATTCTGCCACAGGGCGATGGGCGTGCGTTCGGCGATCTGGATCTCCAGCCGATTCGGCAGGAATGCGCTGATTCGAGCCGATTGAATCGACGGAACAGCCTCCAACCGCCGCTTGACCTCCGCTTGCCTTAACCAGAAGATGTTGGCTCCGTCCACAGCCGCCGTAGCCTCGAGCTCACTCGCCGACAGGAGCTGGTTGCCGGCCACCGCCACCCTGGTAACGCGGAACCCATCCGAGGTCGCGACATGATACAACAGCCCTGAAGCGGCGAACAACAGGAGAAGAGCCAGCAGTTTGGCCAGCAGCCAGACCGCCGATGAGCCGCTCGCTGGCGCCTTGCCTGGGTTTCGCGGAGCGTGTCCGTCGGTGCGCGGCTGAGGTCGTGGCGTCCGCCGCTCCAGCACCCCGCGCCCGGCGGGACCTATCCGTCGACTCACGCCGTCCTCCGGCCGGCGCGGGCGGGGCTGGCGTCCCGCTCGCCAGGCGGCCCGTCCAGCGCGGCTAGCTGGGCGGGCCGCCACCCGCCAACGAGTTGGATCTCGGGCCGCAGCCACATCCCGGACTTGGCCCAGACCGCCTCCTGGGCCAAGCGGATCAAGTTGTAGACGTCGGCCGCCGTCGCGCCGCCGACGTTGACGATGAAATTGGCGTGTTGGGCAGAGATCTCGGCCCCGCCGACTCGAGTCCTTTTGAGCCCGGCCGACTCGATCAGCCGCCCGGAGAAATCGCCTGTTGGATTGGCGAACACGCTGCCGGCGCTGAGCTGACGCGGCTGGGTGGCGGTCCGACGGCGCTGAAAGTCGGCCACCCGCCCGACGGCGGCCGCCGGGTCGTCCCGATGCAGCTTGCAGCGTACTGTTGTGACGAGCAGCGGACCCAGCTCACCCCGCTTCAAGACGCTCGAGCGGTACTCGTAACTGAGCTCCGCGCAGCTCAGCTCGACAGGCGTCGCTCGACTGTCCAGGAATGCCAGGCCGATTAAACACTCGGCCATGCACGAGTCGAACGCGCCCGCGTTGTTGACTGCTGCACCGCCGATGGTGCCGGGCACGTTGGCGGCCCACTCCAAACCGCTCCAGCCCTCACGAGCCAGCCGGCGGGCCAGGCTCGCGATCGTCGCGCCAGAGGCGGCGGTCAGCACGCCGCTCCCATCCTGGTCACTCGCTACCTGATAGTCGGCGGCAACGTGTTTGATGACGAGGCCCTCGAAGCCGGAGTCCGCGATGAGGAGATTGGAACCTCCGCCCAGCGTCAGGACCGGTACGCCGTCCCTGGTCGCCGCCGCGAGCGCCTCCCCCAGGGCCGAGGAGTCCTTGCTTTCGACGTAATAACGGGCTGGTCCGCCCACCCGGAGCGACGTGTGCGGCGCGAGCGGGTGATCGACGCGGAGCGCCGAGCGGTGAGCGATGAGCCAGCCCAGCTCGTCAGCCACGGCTCGGTTCAGATTCCGCATTCGCCATTGCGCGCTCGGCGAGCCAGTTGGCCAGGACGGCGATGTCGCCGGCGCCGAGAGTGAGGATGAGCGAGCCCTCCCGCAGCGCCGGTGACAGCGCAACTAGAGCCTCGTCAAGGGATGAAACAACCCGAACGTCAGGGTGGACCATCCGCGCCGCAAGGTCGGCTGAGGTCGCCTGCGCCGTGGCCGTGTCGCGCCCGGCCGGCTGGTAGACTGGCGTGAGCACAACATGGTCGGCTTGGTCGAAAGCCGTCGCGAACTCGTCCAGCAGGACGGCGGTCCGATGCGCAGTGTGGGGCTGAAAGACAGCCCAGATCGGCCCCTGGTGGAGCTCACGCGCGACCTCCAGCGTGGCTCGGATCTCGCTGGGATGGTGAGCGTAGTCATCGATGACCCAGACACCGCTCGCCTGAGCCTTCGTCTCGAGCCGCCGGCGCGTACCGGCGAACGTGGCCAACGCCTCGTCAGCGAGACGGGCCTCGACGCCCACCGCGTCCGCCACGACCAGGGCGGCAAGGGCATT
>Ga0137368_10003338_pt1 | contig 17136 bp, 14 predicted proteins | sample SagtaG_13_FD_104917 | JGI IMG/M metagenome (GOLD analysis project Ga0137368, IMG submission 104917) | Vadose zone soil microbial communities from Sagehorn Ranch, Mendocino, California, USA - Sage1_L_100_16 metaG | ecosystem: Environmental > Terrestrial > Soil > Vadose zone | place: USA...
GGACGTCCGCGCCGCGCTCAACCGGCTCGACGGCGAGATTGCCCCGCTGCTCGAGACGCGCGGCCGCTGGGTCGAGGCGGCCGTCGCGTTCGAGCGCTCCGGCGACGAGGGGTGACGCGCGGGGCGCCGGCATTCCGCGCTACAATCGGGCCCCCGATGATCGTCTGCCCCGTCTGCGAGCACCAGCAACCCCAGGGCGCCGACTGCGAGGTCTGCGGCAAGCGGCTCCTCACGGGCGCCGCCGCCGCCGCCGCGACGACGGTCGTCGCGGTGGAGGGCCTCGAGCCCACGCTCCACGCGGCGATCGACGCGGGCGAGGTCGCGCTCGTCGAGCTCGAGCCGACCCTCCATGCGGCCGCCGGCCCCGTCGCCTGGGACGCGACCCCCGACATGGAGGCGACGAGCGCAGCCCCCGTGGACGTGGACGTCTCGCCGACGCCGGACGTCGAGCGGACTGCCGCCGAGATCCCGGGGGACGCGAGGACGGTGCTGCCCGCCCTGCCGATCTGCCGCTACTGCCGGACCCAGGCCATGCCCGACGAGCGGATCTGCACGCGCTGCGGGATGCGGCTCGCGGTGACCACGGCGGCAGCGGCCGAGGGCGCGGGCGCGCCCCCGCGGCACTGCAGCTGCGGAACGCTCGTCCGCGCCGGCGCCGCGCTCTGCCCGACCTGCGGCGCGCGGCTCGCCTAGCGCCCAGCGCCGCGCCGCCGGCCTTGAAAAGCGGCCAAGGTCCCGGCACATTGCGTGTCCCGTCATGGTCAAGGACAACGAGCTCTTCTCTTCCTGGTTCCGGTGCGCGGACGACTGCGACTACCGTGCCGATCTCACCGAGGTCGTGTACGAGTGCCCCCGCTGCGGCGGACTGCTCGAGGTCGAGCACGATCGCGCGGCGCTCGCCCGCCGGCCCGCCGCGGAGTGGAAGGCGCTCTTCGACTCGCGGTTCCGCCTCGGGCCCTGGCCGTTCGGCTCGGGCGTATGGGGCAAGAAGGAATGGGTCTACCCGCAGCTCGCGGTCGAGAACGTCGTCTCGATGTTCGAGGGCGGGAACCCGCTGCTGCGGGTGGACCGCTACGCGCGCGAGATCGGCCTCGACGACGTCTGGGTGAAGGAGTGCGGCGTCACCCACACCGGCTCCTTCAAGGACCTCGGGATGACGGTGCTCGTCTCGGCCGTGAAGGAGATGCGCGCGCGCGGCACGCCGGTGCGAGCGGTCGCCTGCGCCTCGACGGGCGACACCTCCGCCGCGCTCTCCGCCTACTGCGCGGGCGCGGGGATCCCGAGCGTCGTGCTCCTGCCGCGCGGGAAGATCTCGACCGCCCAGCTCGTGCAGCCGATCTCGAACGGCGCGCTCGTCCTCGAGCTCGACACCGACTTCGACGGCTGCATGAAGGTCGTGCGCGACCTCTCGCGCACGAAGGACATCTACCTCGCGAACTCGATGAACTCGCTGCGCATCGAGGGGCAGAAGACCGCCTCCGTCGAGATCGCGCAGCAGCTCGGCTGGACGTCGCCCGACTGGATCGTGATCCCGGGCGGTAACCTCGGCAACGCGAGCGCCGTCGCGAAGGGCTTCGTCCTGCTGAAGGAGCTCGGCCTCGTGGAGCGGCTGCCGCGGCTCGTCGTCGCGCAGGCCGAGCAGGCGAACCCGCTCTGGCGCGCGACGACCGGCGCGGGGAAGTCGGCCCGGGACGACGTGAAGGTCGAGCCGATGGCCGCGCGGAAGACGCTCGCGTCGGCCATCCAGATCGGCGCGCCGGTGTCCGCGAAGCGCGCGCTGCGCGCCCTGCAGGCGCTCGACGGCGTCGTCGAGCAGGCCTCCGAGCAGGAGCTCGCCGACGCCGCGGCGCGTGCGGACCTCGCCGGCCTCTTCACCTGCCCGCACACCGGCGTCGCGCTCGCCGCGCTCGAGAAGCTCGCGTCGCGGGGGACGATCCGCAAGCACGAGCGGGTCGTCGTCATCTCGACGGCGCACGGCCTCAAGTTCTCGGACTTCAAGGTCGGCTACCACGACGAGACGCTCCCGGGGCTCCGCTCTCCGCTCAAGAACGGGTCGGTGAAGCTCGCCGCGACGCTCGGCGCCGTCCACGACGCGATTGTCGCCCGCTTCGGGCGGGGGTAGAACCGGCCGACCCATGACCGCCCCGAGCTCCCACGACGCCGCGGCCTCGCTCCGCGCCGAGCACGACGACCTCGGCCGGCGGCTCGAGATCTGGGCGTCGATCGACGCGCTCAGGCACGGTCTCCTGCGGACCTTCTTCGGGCTCATCGCCTGCGGGCTGAGCGTCAAGCTCGCGTGGGATCGGTGGGGCGTCCTGAAGCCCGGCGTCGTCCGCAAGATCCACCGCGGACCGCCGCTCTTCCTCTGGATCGCGATCGCGGTCACGATCGTCCTGCTCGTGCTCGGGATCGTCTCCCTCGTACGCGCGCGGCGGCTCGCCCGCGACGAGGACCGCCTCTTCGCCCGATATCTCGAGCTGCGCGCGAAGCTGGGGCTCGCCCCGTGAGGCGGCGCGCCAAGCGGACGGCGCCCGCCGCGCGCCGCGCCGCGCGCACCCGGCCGGTCCTCGGGCGCTTCATCGTCCTCGAGGGGCTCGACGGCGCGGGCACGACGACCCAGGCGCAGCTCCTCTGCGACCGCCTCCGGCGCGAGGGGCGGAAGGCCCACGTCACGGCCGAGCCCTCGAGCGGACCGGTGGGCGCGCTCATCCGCCAGATCCTGAAGGGGCGCATCGGCGGCGGGCCCGGCGGGAAGGGGCCCTTCGTCGGCTGGGGGCTCGCGCTCCTCTTCGCGGCGGACCGGCAGGACCACGTCCACACCGAGATCGCCCCGAAGCTCACGGACGGCATCGACGTCGTCTGCGACCGGTTCACGATGTCCTCGCTCGCCTACCAGGGCGCGCAGCTCGGCGACGTCCGCTGGATCCAGGAGATCAACCGCGAGGCCTCCGACACCGACGTCGTTATCTTCCTGCGGGTGCGCCCGGAGGTCGCGCTGCGGCGCCGCCACGCCGCCTCCGTGGACCGCGAGATCTTCGAGGTGGACGCCTTCCAGCGGAAGGTCGCGCGCAGCTACGAGGAGGCCATCCGGCGGCTCCGCCGCGCCGGCGAGACCATCGTGGAGATCGACGGCGAGGCCCCCGTCGAGGACGTCGCCGAGGCGGTCTGGCGGGTCGTCCGGGCGCTCCGCTAGCGCGCTGGCGCTCCCGCGCGCCCGGCGCTACGAGATCCGTGATGCCGACGCCCACCGCCGTCCTCGTCGTGATCGGGAGCGAGGTCCTCTCGGCGAAGGTCCCGGACGAGAACGGCCCCTGGGCGGCGCGCCGCCTGCGCGAGCTCGGCGTGGGGCTCCTCGCGATCCACACCGTGCCGGACCGGGTGGAGGACATCGTGGACGCCGTGGACCGCGCGCGCCGGCAGGCGGACTGGGTGTTCACCTCCGGCGGCGTCGGGCCGACCCACGACGACGTGACCGTGGCCTCCGTGGCGCGGGCGCTCGGGCGGACCGTCGCGCGGAGCGCGGCCCTCGTCGAGGTCATCCGCGCGGTCCACCGCGAGCACCACGCGGGCGCCGAGCCTCCGGAGGCGGCGCTCCGGATGGCGGACGTGCCGGAGGGCACGCGGCTGCTCGGGGACTCCGGGTACTCGACGCTCGTCGCCGCGAACGTCGTGATGCTCCCGGGAGTCCCGCAGTTCTTCCGCTTCCAGTTCGAGCGGATCGCGCACCTGCTCGAGGCGCCGCCGTTCCGCCTCGCCTGCGTCTTCCTCTCCGTCGAGGAGGGCGTGATCGCGCCCGCGCTCGACCGGATCGCGCACGCGCACCCCCTCGTCGAGATCGGGAGCTATCCGCGGTTCGACGAGGCGGACCACCGCGTGAAGGTCACGATCGAGGCGAAGGACGGGGCGCGGGTGGCCGCCGCGCTCGCGGCGCTCCTCGCGGCGATGCCGGCCGGATCGATCGTCCGGACCGAGGGCCCCTAGAGGCGCGCGCCACCCGAGGGTGATGCGTCAGGCGATCGCGACGCGCAGCCGCTGCCGCAGCGCGAAGTGGACGTCCGACGCGGCGAACGCGAGGAGCGCCCGCACGTCCGGGCGGGCCGCCGCGAGCACGATCGCCTCCGCCCGCTCGGGGACGGGTCCGCCGCCGTCGCGGAGCAGGGTCTCGAGCGCGGTCGGGACGTCGCCGCAGACGAGGAGCCCGACGCGATCGGCGGTGCGGGCGGCGGCGGAGCGGAAGACCTCGATGTCCGGGGGCGGCTGCGCACCGGCGAGGGCGCGCGCCGGGTGCTCGAGCGCCTTGCGCGCGCGCCGCGAGAGCCCCTTCGCGACCTGCCGCGCGAGGTCGTCGTCCCCGCCGCCGAGCACGCAGCGGGCGGCCGCGAGCGTCCACCCGGCGAGCTCCGCTTGCGGCAGCTCGGCGAGCCAGCTGCGCGCGCGCAGGCGCGCCGCGATCCGCCCGAGCAGGAAGCGCTGCTCGCGGACGGTGGTTCGGCGCGCGAGGTCGGTCCCGATCCGGATCGCGTAGGGATCACCCGGCTCGATCTCGAGCCGTCCGGGCTGCGCGGGATAGAGCTCGTGGTCGGGCAGCTCGAGGCAGCGCGAGAGCTCCGACAGGACCCGGCGGAACGGGTGGTCCGAGCGCAGCGGGTCGCCGCGACGCTCGGACGACCCCAGCGCGGCGGCGATGGAGTCCCCGGCCAGGGCGACGACGTCGGCGAGCGGTCCGCGTTCGCCCGGCGCGCGCAAGAGCTCCCACGCCTCTGCGCCGAGCGCCGGCGGCGGCGGGAGCGCCTGGCGGTCGCCCTCGAGCAGGAGCTTCTCCGACCCGGGGCCGGGGACCGGCGCCCCGAGCCAGCGGAGCACGGTCGCCGCGACGTACGCGCGGTCGTGGGCGCGCGTCCGCTCGAAGTGACGGAAGAGCGCGCTCCAGCTCGCGAGTCGCAAGGGATCGCGGGCGATGAGGCTGCGGTGCTCGTCGAGCGCCGCGAGCGGCGCGATCTCCTCGAGCAGCTCGGCGAGCGCGGCGCGCTCGGCGTCGCGGGTCGGATCGAGCCCGAGTGCTGCCCGCAGGTGCGCCACGGCCTGGGTCCGCCCCTGCAGCGGACCCGCATGGAGGCGCGCCGCGTGGGCGTGGGCGTCCGCCCGGAGCGCCGGGTCCCGCGACGAGCTGGCCGCGGTCTCGAGCGCGGCCACCTGCACCCACGGGTCCTCGCTCGCGCCCTCGAGCCGCAGCAGCAGCCGCAGCGCGCCGTCGTGCGACGGCACGAACGCGAGCGCCCGCCGGCAGGCGGCGACGGCGCCTGCGGTGGAGCCGTTCCGCTCGTCCGCCTCGGCGAGCTCGAGGAGGTGCCGCACGCGCTCCTCGGCGGGGAGGCCCGGGATCTCCACGAGGCGCCGGAGCGCGGCCGCCGCGTCGGCCGGGGTCCCGAGCACCTGCTGCGCGCGCGCGAGCCGCGCGAGCGCCTCCGGCCCCTCCGGTGCGATCGCGAGCGCCGCGTTCAGGTGCGGGAGGGCGCGCGCCGGCGCACGGAGGCCCTCCTGGCAGATCGACGCGGCGGCGAGGTGGAGGACGAGCCGCGCGTGGGGCTCGCCGCCGAGGGCGATGCACGCCTCGCAGTCGGCGAGCGCCTCCTCGTGGCGCCCCGCCTCGGTGCGCAGCCTCGCGCGCAGCTCGAGCGCCGGAGCGAGATCCGGACGGGCGTCGACGGCGTGGTCGAGCGCGGCGAGCGCCGCGCCGCGCCCGTCGGGCGACTCGAGCGCCGCGCGCGCCGCCGCGAGCCAGCTCTCCGCCGCGCGCCGCGCGTCCTGCTCCGCCCGCGCCCTCGCCTCGTGGACCCGGGCGAGCTCCGCGGCGCCTTGCACGCCGAGCGCGGCCTCGAGCCTTGCGAGGGGCTCGCGGTCGAGCGGCGCCAGCTCCGCCGCTGCGCGGTAGTCGCCGAGGGCCGCCTCCGGGTCGTGGAAGCGCTGCTCCGCGATGTCTCCGGCCTCGAGCCACGCGGCCGCGGCCCCGTGCGGGTCCTGGAGCGCGGCGCCCTCGGCCTGAAGCGTCGAGCGCACCGCGGCCCAGTCCCCGCGGCGCGCGAAGAGGGCGCGGGCGCCGCGCAGCGCCGGCAGGCTCGCCGGCGCGTCCTCGAGCGCCGCCTGGAACGCGGCGAGCGCGAGGTCCGCGTGGCCCGCGAGCTCCCACGCCTCGGCCGCGCGGCTCGACCAGCATGCGCGCGAGGCGGGATCGGCCGCGGCGGCGCGGCACGCCTCGTAGAAGCGCGCGAGCCCCTCGGGATCGCCGGCCTGTCGGAGCCGCCGCTCCTCCTCGGGCGCGAGGGCGGGGCTGCCGGGCGAGAGGGCCGCGGCGCGCGCGAGCGCCGCGCGCCGCGCGGAGGCGGGCCGCAGCTCGAGGGCGGCCGCGGCGAGCAGGGCCGCGCGCGGCTCGGGCTCGGTCCCGGCGTCGGCGAGCGCCATCCGCGCGCGGGCGCGCCGCTCCGGGTCGGGCGCGAGCCGGACCTCGAGCAGCAGGGCCGCGGGGTGGTTCGGCACGCTCAGGAGGAGCTCGTCCACCGCGCGGAGCGCGGCGCCGCGGTCGCCAGTCCGGTCCGCCTCCAGCCGCGCGAGTCGCAGCAGCCGCTCGGCGCGGTCCTCGGGACCGGCGTCGGGCGCCGAGCGTCGCAGCGTCGCGAGCGCGTCGAAGCGGCCGGTCTGCGCGTAGAGGCGGTCGAGCGCGCGGAGGGCGGGGGCGAACCCCGGCTCGATCCGGAGCACCTCCTCGTAGTGCTCGATCGCGCGCTCGGGCTCGCCGAGCCGCTGCTCCGCGATCCGCGCGGCCTCGGCGAGAGGGGCGGCCCGCTCGATGGCGGCGACGCGCGCGGCTCCCTGCGCGCGCAGCACCTCGACGAGGTGCTCGTCGTCACCGCGGCCGCGGTAGATGCGGGCGAGGGCGTGGAGGGCGGGGAGGTGCGCCGGGGCGAGGGTCAGCGTCTCGCGGAACGCGACGAGCGCGTCGTCGACCCGGCCCATCCGGCGCTCGAGCAGCTCGCCGATGCGGTGGACGAGATCGGCCGCCGCGGCCGGGTCCGGCGAGCCGTCAGCTTCGGCCCGGTACATCGCGGCGAGCTCCTCCCAGCGCGCGGCGCGGGCGTGGAGCCGTCCGAGGGCGCGCAGCGCGGGGAGGTGGGTCGGCGCGAGCGCGCGGACGTCCTCCCAGGCCGCGCGGGCGCGCTCGGCGTCGTCGAGGTACTCGTCGAACAGCTCGGCGCGGCGCTGGAGGAAGGCGACCTTGCGCCGGGGGTCGTCGGCGACCTCCGCCTCGCGCAGGAACACGCCGGCGAGCTCGTCGATGCGGCCGAGCCGACCGAGCACCGCCCCGAGGGCGGGGAGCGCGACCCGGTTCCCGGGGTCGATCTCGAGGATCCGCGCGTAGAGCGCGGCGGCCCCCTCCAGATCTCCGAGCCGCTCCTCCCGGAGGCGCGCCATCCGGAAGAGCTGGGCGATCCGCTCGGCGGGGGAGCGCAGGTCCGCGAGCTCCGCCTCGAGGAGCGCGCAGAGCTCCTCCCAGCGCTCCTCGCGCTCGTAGAGGCGCTCGAGCGCCGAGCGCGCCGGCACGAGGTCCGGGTCGAGCGCGAGCGCCTCGCGGTACCGCGCGAGTGCGTCCTCGATGCGCCCGAGCCGCTCCTCGAGCACCTCGGCGGCCTTGAACGTCCGGTGCGCCTTCTCGCGGGGATCGCGGGCGGCGGCGGCCTCCGCGTCGAACGCGGCGAGGAGCCCGTCCCAGTCGCCGGCGCGGGCGCAGAGCCGTCCGAGCGCGGCGAGCGCGCCGCGATTCCGGGGATCGATCGCCACGACCTCCTGGCAGCACGCGATCGCCTGGTACGTCCGCCCGAGCTGCGCCTCCTCGATCTCGGCGCGCCGGAGCTTCGCGACGATCGCCTCGTGCAGATGGCCCGCGTCGTCGAACGCGAGGTGGGCGGCCGAGAGCGCCTCGAGCGCGTCGCACGCGTCGGCCCAGGCGCCGCGCGCCTCACGCAGGCGCGCGAGCTCGGAGAGGACGAGCGGCTCCGAAGGGGCGGCCGCGCGACCCCGCTCGAGCGCGGCGATCGCCGCCTCCGACCGGCCGAGGCGCTCCTCGAGGTGCGCGAGCGCGAGCCAGGCGTCCGCGGCGGCGGCGCCCTGGGACGCCTCCGCCTCGGAGCGCAGGATGAGCGCGAGGGCGTCGGTCCGGCCGAGCCGCTCGGCGTGGTGCCGGGCGGCGGCGCGGAGGAGCGGATCCTGGGGGAGGAGCGTGAACGCGTCGAGCGCGAGCGCCCCCGCGCGGTCGGCGCGGCCGAGCCCCTCCTCGAGGAGCGCGGCCGCGGCGGCGAGGTAGTGCGCCGAGAGGCGGCGGTCGGCGGCGGCGCGGGCGCAGCGCGCGTACGCCTCCGCGAGCGCCTCGCGATCGCTCGCGGACGCCGCGGCCCGGGCGGCCTCCTCGGCGGCGGCGAACGCGTTCGGCGCGCACGCGACGGCGCGCTCGAGCACGCTGCGCGCCTCCTCCTCGCGCCCGAGCGACGCGAGGAGCCGGCCGCGCAGGAGCAGCAGCCCCGAGCGCGCCTCGGCGGTGGCGGCGATCGACGCCTCGGCGTCGAGCACCTCCGCCGCGAGCGCGTCCTCGCCGCGCTCCATCGCGAGCCGGCGGCAGGCGCGGAGGTTCGGGACGAAGGACGGATCGAGCGCGACGGCCCGGCGGTGGTACTGCAGCGCACCTGCGAGGTCCCCGAGGCGCTCCTCGTAGATGCGCCCGGCCTCGTAGAGGAGCTGGGCGGCGAGAGGGCGCGGCCCGAGCGAGGCCGCCTCGCGCTCGTACACGGCGGCGGCGGCCGCCCAGTCGATCGCGTCGTCGGGCGCGGGCGGGAGCGCGTCGATGCGCGACGCGAGCTGCCCCGCAATCGAGTCTTCCCCGCCGGGGGCGTCGTCGGCGCGTGGCCAATCGAGGGGATCGCGGTCGGGCATCCGCCGCGCGCTACATCTCGAACCTGTCGATCTTCCCGGACTTCTGCAGGATTTCGAGGGCGCCCTTCGTCGCTGCGGCCTTGTCGTTTCCCTGCAGCTTCACTACGAGTGGCGCGGGAGAGGCCTTCGCGCTCGTGGGCGGGTAGACGGTGACGGCCCAGGTATCGCCCAGATCCTTGTCTACGTGGACCGGGCATTCCATGCTTCCGATGAACGCGCGTGCCATTCTGGCTCCGTGTCTTAAATTCGAGAGCCGGCAAGATATCCCGAAAGGACTCCATGAGAAAGCTCGGGTTTCTGCTCCTCTGCGCGTCCGCGGCGTGCTCCGCGAAGCCGCGGCTGCCCGCGACGCCGCAGGGCACCGCGGTCCTCGAGGTCCGGGGTGCAGTGAAGGGCGGACCGCACGCGCTCGGGCGCGCCGACCTCGACCACCTGCCCCGCCTGAAGCTCCAGGGGGCCGAGCCGCGCTCGGCGAGGGTCACCCTCTGGGAGGGGACCTCCGTCGCAGCGCTCGTGAGCGATCGCGTTGACCTGCAAAAGGGGGCGGACACGGTCATCGTCCGGACCGCCGACCGCGCCGCGATCCCGGTGCCGCTCACGGTCGTCCGCCAGCTCAAGCCGGTGCTCGCGGATCACGCCGACGGCGTGAGGCTCGCGACGCCGGTCCTCGCGTGGCCGACGGTGGACCAGAACGGGCTCGCGACCGATCCGCGCCTCGCCGCCTGGTGGGCGCGCGACGTCGTCGCGTTCGAGATCGTGGACTGGCGCCAGACGTACGGGCCCGCGCTCGCGGCGCCCGACGGGGCTGCGGACGCTGCGCGCCGCGGCGCCGGCGTGTTCGCCGAGTCCTGCATCGCCTGCCACCGCATGCGCGGCGCGGGCGGTGAGCGCGGACCGGATCTCACCACGGTCGCGGCGCGTCTGCGGCAGCCGGCGTTCCTCGCGTTGCTGCCGAGCCATCCCGGGTGGAACGTGCGCCCGCGCGGCGACCTCGCGGACGAGTCCGCGGGCGAGCTCTGGATCTTCTTGCGCGCGGTCGCGGGGTCGACCGGTGCACCGGAGGCGGCGCTCACAGCGGACCGCGGTTCGGCCATCCCCGCACTTCCTTGACTCGGGGCGCGGAGCCTGCGAGCGGAGGGGCAGCCGGATGAGGCTGCCCCAGAGCGAGCGGGGGTTCGGGGGGGCGCGAGCTCCGCGGGGGCCGAAGGCTCCGCGGAGCGAGTGGCCTCCCCGTTCAGACGGTCCAGATGTAGCCGATGCGGACGCCGACGAGCTCCGCGATCTGCTTCGCCATGTGACGCCCGTCGCGGCCCGCGACCCATCGCGGGATCACGACGTGGAACTCGCCGCCCGTCAGCTCGGCCGCCGAGGCGAAGAGCTGCCAGCGGCTCGCCACGTCCTCGAGCGTCACGGGCCCCGGGGAGATGACGTCCATGAAGGTCGGCTTCGGGGCGTCGCAGAAGAGGCTCGGCCGGTGATCGCGCATGGCGCCGTGGATCACCTCCGGCTGGTCCCAGCCGGGGAGATCCGCCCGGACTCCGCCGTAGCCGGCGAGCGGCAGCGTCTCGGCCATGAGGAGGATGAACGATTGCTTCTGGACATCCCGTCCATCTTCCGTCCCGACGACCATCGCGGCCCTCCGCTCGGCGGCGGCGCCGCCGTCCCTCGGACCATCCCTCCGAGAAGGGTGGGCCCTGGGTTCGCGGGCGGCATCCCCCCGGGGGCAGGCGGCCCGCTGCCGCGATGACGCGCCGGTGACGCGCGCTTCCCAGATCACTGCCCCATGCACGCTCCCGTCGACCTCGACCGCCCGGACTGGGTGGCCTCGATCCCGTTCGTCGCCGCCCACGCGGTCGCCGTCGCGACGCCGTTCCTCGTCCCGTTCGCCTGGCGCTGGCTCGCGCTCGCCGCCGTCGTCTACGCGGTCCGGATGTTCGCCATCACCGCGGGCTACCACCGCTACTTCTCGCACCGCGCGTACCGGACCTCGCGTGCCTTCCAGCTCGCGCTCGCGGTCCTCGGCGCCACTGCGGCGCAGAAGGGCCCGCTCTGGTGGGCGGCGCACCACCGCGATCACCACCGGTTCTCCGACGGGCCGGACGACGTCCACTCGCCCCTGCGCCGCGGGTTCTGGTGGAGCCACGTCGGATGGATCCTCTCGCGGCGTCACCACGCGACGAAGAACGAGCGCGTGAAGGACCTCGCGCGCTTTCCGGAGCTGCGCTTCGTCGACCGGTTCCAGGCGCTGTTCCCGGTGGCGCTCGCGGCCGGGCTCTTCCTCGCCGGAAGTTGGCCGGCGCTCCTCTGGGGCTTCTTCGTCTCGACCGCGGCGCTCTGGCACGCCACCTTCGCGATCAACTCGCTCGCGCACGTCCTCGGTCGGCGGCGGTACGAGACCGGCGAGGGCTCCCGGAACAGCCTCGGCCTCGCGCTCGTCACGTTCGGCGAGGGCTGGCACAACAACCACCATTTCTACCCGTCCGCCGCGAGACAGGGCTTCTACTGGTGGGAGCTCGACGTGTCCTTCCTCGTGCTCCGCGGGCTCGCGGCGCTCCGGATGGTGCGCGAGCTCCGCATGCCGCCGGCGAGCGTGCGCGACGCCCACCTCACCGGGGAAGGGGCGACCGGGGCTCCCCGAGCCGGGCTCGAGCGAAGCCTCGCCAGCACCCCGGGCCGCGGCTAGAGTCCCTCCGGACCGCGACGGAGGGGGACCACCATGGACCGGCTGAAGCTCGACGTGAACGGCTGCTTCGACGCGGCGGCGGGCGGCCTCGACCGCGCCGACCTCGCCGCGCTCGCGCCCGCAGCGCGCGCCGCGTTCGACGCCTTCGAGGCGCGCCGGAAGAGCGGCGAGCTCGGGTTTGCCGAGCTGCCCGCCGACGCCGCGGGCGCGGACGCCGCGGTCCGGCTCGCGCGCGAGCTCGCCGGCCGGTTCGAGAACCTGCTCGTGCTCGGGATCGGCGGCAGCTCGCTCGGCGGGCGCGCGATCGTCTCCGCGCTCGCGCACCCGTTCCACAACCTCCTCCCGCGCGAGCGGCGCGGCGCGCTGCGGATCTTCTTCCCGGACAACTCCGACCCGGCGACGTTCGAGGCGCTCCTCGGGACGCTCGACCTCGCCGAGACGTGCTTCGCGACCGTGACGAAGTCGGGCGGGACGGCGGAGACGATGGCGCAGCACCTCGCGCTCCGCGAGCGGTGCCTCGCCCGGTTCGGCGAGGAGGGCTACCGCGAGCGCTGCGTCCTCGTGACCGATCCGGCGAACGGCGCGCTCCGCGCCATCGCCGGCGCCGAGCGGCTGCGCGCGCTCTCGGTGCCCGCGAACGTCGGCGGCCGCTTCAGCGCGCTTTCCGCGGTCGGGCTCCTGCCGGCGGCCGCCGCCGGGGTGGACGTCGCAGAGCTGCTCGCCGGCGCCGCCGCGATGGAGGCGCGCTGCCGCTCGGGCACGGCCGGAGAGAACCCCGCGCTCCTGTACGCCGCCGCGCTCCACCTCCTCGACCGCAAGAAGGGACGACGGATCCACGTCCTCATGCCGTACGCCGACGCCCTGCGCGACGCGGGCGACTGGTTCGTGCAGCTGTGGGCGGAGTCGCTCGGGAAGCGGCCCGACGTCGGCCCGACGCCGTTCCGCGCGGTGGGCGCGACCGACCAGCACTCGTCGCTCCAGCTCATGATGGAGGGGCCGCACGACAAGGTCGTGACGCTCGTCCGCGTGACGCACCCGCGCGCCGACGTGTCGATGAACGTCCCCCCCGTGTACGCGGCGCACGCGGAGATCGCCTACCTCCACGGGCACACGATGGGCGAGCTCATCGAGGCGGAGCGGCGCGCGACCGGGGCGGCGCTCCGCAAGGCCGGGCGGCCGACGATCTCGATCGAGCTGCCGTGGCTCGACGCGCGCGCGGTCGGGGAGCTGCTCATGCTGCTCGAGCTCGCGACGGCTTACGCGGGCGGGCTGTACGGGGTGAACGCGTTCGACCAGCCCGGCGTCGAGGCCGGGAAGAAGCTCGCGCAGGGGCTCCTCGGCCGGCCAGGTTACGAGAAGTACCGCGACGAGCTCGCCGGGGCGCCTCCGCCGGATCCGGCGCTCGTGCTGGGCTAGCGCGCCCCCCTCACCCCGGCCCTCTCCCCCCGGCGTTGCCGGAGAGGGGGGAAGATGAACCGAAGGCGTCTGCGCCGCCGGCGGGTGCGTCTTCGACAGCCTCTAGAGGAACACCGAGCTGCGCGCCGCGACGTCTTCGTCGAGCATCGCCTGGACCGCGGCGCGGACCCGCTCGGCGAGCGCGTTCACGACCGCGGGATCGTCGGCGGCCTCCGGGCCGTGCTCCGCCACCGGGATCGCGTCCCCGAAGCGGAGGGACCACCGCGAGGGCAGGGGCAGGAGCGCGGCGGGCGCGAGCCGGAGGGCCGGATTCCCGGAGAGGAGCGGGACCCCGAGCCGCTCGGCGAGCCAGCCCGTGCGCGAGATGCCGGGCGACGCCTCCTCGCTGCCGACGATCGCGCACGGCACGATCGGCGCGCGCGCGCGGAGCGCCACCTTGACGAAGCCGCCCCGCCCGAACCTCACGAGCGTGTAGCGGTCGCGCCACGCCTTGCGCGCGCCCGCGCTCCCCTCGGGGAAGACCCCGAGGAGGTCGCCCGCGGAGAGGATGCGATCCGCCGCGTCCGGGCTCGACCGGACCGCGCCCGCCCGCACCGCGGCGGCGCCGATCACCGGGATGTCGCACTCGCGGTCGTCGAGGAGCGGGCGCAGCTCGCGGTGCGCGGGGTGGTCGCGCCGGAGCGCGCGCCGGAGCACGAACGCGTCCCACGGCACGATCCCGGCGTGGTTCGCGACGACGACCGCGGGCCCCTTTGCCGGGACCGCCTCGATCCCGCGGACGTGGGTGCGCCACCAGGTCGAGTAGAAGAACTCGACGACAGGCTCGAGCCGCTCGGCGAACCGGGGGTCCATGCCGAAGCGATCGAGCCGCTCCGGCGGCTCGAGCAGCCGGACGAGGTTCGCGACGCCGCCGAGCCGGCTCCGCAGCGCCGGGAGGAGCCGTGCGAGCGCCTCGCGCAGCTCGCCCTGCACCGAGCCAAGTCCTGCGCGGGCGGCGAGCTCCTCGAGCCGCCCCTCGATCCCGTCGAGCGCGACGTCGAGCCGGCGCTCGACGACGGAGAGCGTGGACGAGGCGGCCTGGGCGGCGCGCGTGACGGCGGACGCCTTGGGGTCCGCCCCCTCACCCCGACCCTCTCCCCCGCTTCGCGGGGGCGAGGGGGAAAAGGCGTTCGCGGCCGAGGACGCCCCGGGCTCCGCCCTCGGGGGAAAGGCCTTCGCGCCCGCGGTCGTCTGCGCAGGCTCGCGCTCCGCCGCGCCGCGCTCGAACGGATCGTTCCCGAGCGCGGGGCGACGCGGACGCGCTGCCCCCGGTTTCTCCCGCTTCGCCTTTCGGCGTCCCGACCCTCCCGCCATGGCGACCGTCATAGACGTGCCTCGCCGGGGCGTCAAACGTCGAAACGGGGGCGCGGCGTCGAACGCCGAGTCGGATCCTCGTGCTACGAAGGCGCGATGGCGCGCATCCAGGTCCTGCCTCCCGGGCTCGTGAACCAGATCGCCGCCGGGGAGGTGGTCGAGCGCCCCGCCTCGGTGGTGAAGGAGCTCGTCGAGAACGCGCTCGACGCGGGCGCGCGCTCGGTCTCGATCGACGTGGAGGAGGGTGGCCTCGCGCTCGTCCGGGTCGCGGACGACGGCTGCGGCCTGGACCGCGACGACGCGGCCCTGGCGCTCGAGCGCCACGCGACGTCCAAGCTCCGCGACGCCGCGGGGCTCGCCGCGATCGCGACGATGGGCTTCCGCGGTGAGGCGCTCCCCGCGATCGCGTCGGTGTCGCGCTTCAGGCTCGAGACCTCGCCGGGCGAGGACGGCGACGGGACCCGCGTGGACGTCGAGGGCGGGGTGCTCCGCGAGATCGGTGCGGTCGGCCGGCCGCGCGGGACCACCGTCGAGGTGCGCGACCTCTTCTACAACACCCCGGCGCGCCGCAAGTTCATGCGCGCGGCGGCGACCGAGACGGGGCACGTCACCGAAGCGGTCGTCCGGCTCGCGCTCGCGCGTCCGGACGTCTCGTTCTCGCTCCGGTGCGGCGGGCGGCTCGCGCTCACGGCACGGGCGGGTGAGCCGCTCGCGGAGCGCGCGATCCAGGCGCTCGGCCGCGAGGCGCACCGACACCTCGTCGCGGTGGACGGGGAGCGCGGCGGCGTGCGGGTGCGCGGCGTCGTCTGTTCTCCCGATCACTCGGAGGCGACCGGGCGCGCCATCTACCTGTTCGTGAACGGGCGATGGGTGCGCGACCGGAGCGCGGCGCACGCGGTCCTGCGGGCGTTCGCCGGATCGCTGCCCTCCGGCCGCCACCCCGCCGCGATCCTGTTCCTCGGCGTCCCGCTCGGCCGCGTGGACGTGAACGTGCACCCGCAGAAGCACGAGGTTCGGTTCGCGGAGCCGCGCGAGGTGCAGGACGCGATCTTCCACGCGGTCGCGGGCGCGCTCCGGACGGCGCCGTGGCTCGGGCGGTCCCCGGGAGGGGCGATCGCCGGGGGCGGTGCCCACGGCGGCGCGGAGCCCGGGGCCGCGCTCGTCGCCGCGGAGGCGGCCGCCGACGTCCTCGCGTGGGCGCGCGGCGCGCGCCCGCCGGAGGGGAGCGGCGCATCGCTTCCGCTCGTCGCGTTCGGGGACGGAGCGACGGCGCCGCTCGCGTTTCCGGTCACGGACGGGGCGGGGTCGAGGCCCGCCGGCTACTTCTCGTCGCTGCGCTTCGTGGGGCAGCACGCCCGGACGTACCTGCTCTGCGAGGGGCCGGGGGGCGCGCTCGTCGTCGTGGACCAGCACGCGACCCACGAGCGGCTCCTGTTCCAGCGGCTGCGCGAGGCGTTCCGGACGCGCGCGATCCCGGTGCAGCCGTTCCTCCTGCCGCACGTCGTGACGGTCGCGCCGGCCGCGGCGCGCGCGCTCGAGGGCGGGCTCGCGGAGCTGCGGCGGCTCGGGCTCGAGGTCGAGCCGTTCGGCGGCGACGCGTTCGCCGTCAAGGGGGCGCCCGCGGCGCTCGGAGGGGTCGACCTGCCCGCGCTCCTCCTCGACCTCGCCGGACAGCTCGCCGAGGTGGAGCGGGGCAGCGCCATGGACGACGCGTTCCACGATCTCCTCGCCACGATGGCGTGCCACGCGGCGGTCCGCGCGAACCAGGACGTCTCCCCGGACGAGGCGCGCGCGCTGCTCGACGGCCTCGATGCGATCGACTTCAAGGCGCGCTGCCCGCACGGGCGCCCGGTGGTGTTCGAGTTGCCCCTCGCGGAGCTCGAGCGGCGCGTCGGGCGCCGGTAGCCCCGCCTGCCCCGAGAGCGGCGCACTGTAATTTCGTGCGCACACGACACGGAAAAGACGACCGACCGCCCCGGTGAGATCGGCCGACGCTCCTCGCCCCCGCGCCGAACGGGCGATTTTCCCCTGCTGCGACTCGGCACCGCGTATGCAGTGGACCGCGGGCGTGCAGGGAACGATCACCAGCCGCGACGTGCTCATCCACTCGGTGACGATCCTCCGGCTGTGGGGACCCGCGTTCTACGTCCGCTGCATCCGCGCGATCGCGAGCGGCCGCCACTGCACCTTCCTCGACGTCCTCGCCCGCGAGCGTTGAGCATTCACGCTCCCTGACGTCGGTTTCCCTTCCGGGCCACCCCGACGCGGGGATCCGCCGCCAGGACCTCGTGCTGGCGCGCGCGGTCCGACCCACCTCCTCCGGAACGCCGCGGTGGACGGAGGGCCGGCCCTTTGGCACAGTCCGGGCCTCGATGGCACGCGACCCTCGGCTGCGCCCGTTCCGGATCGCCCTGTGGGTGATCTACCTCACGGTGGTCGCCGTGGCGGTCGGGCTCACCATCCGGAGCGTCGTGGAGAACCTCCGGGGGCCCCCCCGGCCGTCCGCCGCGCTGCCGACCCGCGCGACGCTCCGCGTCTGCGTCACCGAGCTCGAGGCGCTCCACCTCGAGCAGAACGAGCGGGCCTGGCGGCTGGGCGTGGAGCTCGGCGCGGGAAGCGACGCCGTGAGGCGCTGGCAGGTCTGGTCGCGCGAGTGGGAGCGGCGCCTCGACGACCTCGGCGACCGCTGCCGGGTCGACGCGGAC
>Ga0137368_10003358_pt1 | contig 17107 bp, 30 predicted proteins | sample SagtaG_13_FD_104917 | JGI IMG/M metagenome (GOLD analysis project Ga0137368, IMG submission 104917) | Vadose zone soil microbial communities from Sagehorn Ranch, Mendocino, California, USA - Sage1_L_100_16 metaG | ecosystem: Environmental > Terrestrial > Soil > Vadose zone | place: USA...
CGCCGGCGCGCTCGTTCGATCTCCCGCAGGGACACCAGATGCTGCACGGGCAGGGCATAGGCGTTCACGTGGGGCCGATATTTGGCCGCCATCATTCCCACCAGTGTATTGGGGAACAGGTCGACGAGCTTGAGGGTGCTCTCGCCGGACAGGGGGTAGAGGGCCAGGTCGCGAAAGCGACGCTCGTGGAGCTGGCGAATCGTCTGATAGAGCGTGAAGCCACACGAGAGCCCCACGCGGAGGCCGTTGACGGCGATCTTCTCGAAGTAGGTCGCCGCCGCGGTCCCCAGCTCTTCCTTGACGTCGCCCCGACCGCCGGCCGCGACGACGACCGCGTCACGCAGACCGAATCGCTCCACCAGTGCGGCTTCCAGCTGCTCGCGGCGGGGGAGATCCAGCTCGACACGGACGAGGCCCTCGTCGAACGCGCGCTTGAGCAGACGCGAGACCGTCGCCGCCGAGACGCCGAGGGCCCGGGCGATGTCCTTCTGGCTCCGTCCCTGGCGGTAGTACAACTCGAGGCAGTGGACCGTCTGGCGGAGCTCGCGTGAGGCGAGGGAGACCGATTTCATGCCGGCGTCACCCTCCAGAAATAAATTTCATTTCCATAAATTTCTTGCTTGACGCGACCCAGTGTAGCTCGTTATGCTCGAACGCATCCAATTTTCACCCCACGCAAGGAGGCGTGCATGTCTGCGCGTCGCTATGGCCCTCAGGACGGTCAGCCCCCTGTCAAGTTCACGGAGTACCACCAGTCGAAGGACGAGCTCGCGGGACTGCCGGTGACCGTCACCGAGAAGATCCCGGTCACCAACACGCCGAACATCTTCTCGTACAAGTCGTACATCTTCGCGAAGAACCCGGCCCTCGTGCAGCGGTACATCAAGGCCACCAAGGCGGACGTCGGCGGGGTCGGCGGTCACGTCGTCGCCGCCGACGAGGTGAAGTCGATCATCGCCAAGTACGTCCTCGACAACAACAGCTACCGCGGCGAGCCCATCTTCACCTCGCTCATCGTGACCCACACCGGCGACGACTGCGCCGTCACCGGGATCATGGCCGAGACGGTGGACATGTCGGTGGTCGACGAGCTCATGTGGGACGCGCTCCAGGAAGGCGCCACCAAGGCCGCCGAGCTCGGGCTGTACGGCCCCGGCCAGGACCTGGTGGCCGACGCCTTCACCGGCAATCTCCGGGGCACGGGCCCGGCCACGGTGGCCTTGCCGTTCCCGGTGCGGAAGGACAACGCCTCGCAGACCGTGCTCGTCTCCTTCGCGGACAAGACGGAGCCCATGGCGTTCAACCACTACGCGACCGGCGCCTACATGCTGCCCCGCTTCAACACCGGTCTCGTCATCGCCGCCTCCAAGATGAAGCGCGGCTACCTCTTCGAGATCGTGGACCTCGACACCAAGGCGCAGGCGGTCGAAGCGGGCGCCCACCCGCGAGACCAGCGGGCGCTCGACGCAAAAATGGAAGAGGTCGCCAAGGGGTTGCAGGAGAAGGTGATCACGCTGCGGGCGCCCGAAGATCTCTACGACATCGAGGGGCTGACGCGCTCCTCGCGCTTCGTGATCGCTCGCGTCTGGACCCGAGGCGACAAGGGCGAGAAAGACCAGCTCGGCTACATCTGCTCGGCCGAGCGGCTGCACAACATCAAGTCCAAGAAGGGATTCACGTACGGCGGGAAGGACGACCCGGTGCTCCTCGCCTTCGCCCAGGGCGACTGGCCGGCGCCCGGTGAGATCACCTCGCCGTGGGCCACCGCCCCCATGGTGGCCGGCGATTGCCGCGGCAGCCACAACCTGCACATCCTGCCGATGCCGATCAACTCGCAGACCTCGTACTGGTCGGGCCCGATCCTGTCGGCCATCACGCTCTCGTGCAATATCCACACGGGCCGGATCGGTGCCATCTCGGACCAGTTCGCGCTCGGCACGCCATGGGACGAGGTGCGCCGCACGGCTTCGAAGCTCGCCATCCAGTTCCGCCACGCGCATGGCATCAAGCAGCCCGCGACGCTGCACGAGGACGAGCTCGAGTACCAGGAAGGGTGGAAGGAGCGGCGCAACCGCCTCGAGCGGCAATTCGAGGTCAAGCCGCCGCTCACGTTCGGCAACGGCAACGGACATCCCGGCGACGGCGGCACGAAGCCCGTGTCCGCGCATCCCGGTGGCCGACCAGGCGAGATCGACTAGTCAATATCGGGGGGAGCGCGCGCCGCTCCCCCCGACACCCTTTCGCCACTCCCCCTGACCTGAGCATCCGCTTTGAGGGGACGCTAACACTCGCCGCGTAGCGCCTTACCCCGAGTCGTCGTCCCGCCTCGGTGCCCTTGGCCGGGGCGTTGGTGCGTGTCCTGGCGTTCGCTTTATCCCCTGTCTGGTGCTACGCTCCTGGTCCCTCACCGAGGGGAGGATAACGCATGCCAGTCTATGTGCGGGTGAGCCAAAAGAAGGTCGAAGTCAAGATTACGAACACGACTCGGGATGCAATGGACGAGCGCACTCGGGGACCGCGTTATGAGTATCTCGACCGCCGCGAGGCGGTCACGCTCATCAAGCAACTCGCGGGGGCGCTGGAACGGCTAGACAGTTAGGTAGGGGCGGTTCGAGCGCTGAGCCTAGCCCGGCCCGTTTAACAGGAGGGCGGGCCGAGCCCGGTGATTTACCCGGCCCATCACGGAGCGACGAATGATTCATTGTCGCGGGTCCACTGTGTCAGGCCAGCACTGATACAACCACGAGACTCGACGAAACGGACGGTTACCCCTGGCGTTGAACAAGGCCGTGGCTCCCCTCCCACTCTTCATCACTAGTCCGTCTCCCCCTTGGCGCTGTTCAGCCTTCAGAAGATCATCGGCAAGCTGCTGACGCAGGCTGACGGCGACCAACTTGCGTATCTCGCATTCCTCTCGCGTATCAGCCGCGTCCTCTCGAAACCAACCGAGCGGACCGAAATCTCCTGTCTGTTCGAACCACAGCACCCACGCCAAACAGAGCGCGGCTTGAGCGAGATTTCTCAAACCATCACCCACCTCCGGATGATCTGAGGGCTCCGCATCTTTTCGCAGTTCTCGGCCTGCAACTTTAAGTAACCCGCAGACCGCAACGGTCCCCCGCGACGGACGCCGGTACGACGGTCACGACGAGGCCAGGTCACCGAAGCCATATTCTTGTGCCCTCCGGTTCGAATTCTCACTCGACGAGCATAATCCCCCTGTCGTCGCGAAATCCAGAATGAATGAGGATAGGCGAGTGGGTTAGTGACCTTCCTCTTAAAAAAGAAGCGGCCCGGGAAGAACATCCACGCTCCCGGTGCTCGTCCAGGCCGGGGCGCTGGTGCGCATAGTGGCCTTCGGCTAGACTCCCAAGGCAGCCGTCATCAACGGAGGATCGTCATGCGAAACCTGTTAAGGATGTCAGGCGCAATCGTGGCCCTCATGTTCCTCGTAGGCATCTCCGCCGAAGAGACACTCGCCGCGACGCTCTATGTCGAAAACTATGGAGTAGACAGTGCTAGCTGCGGACCTGTCACCGAGCCATGCCGGTCGATTAGTCGGGCGATCACAAACGCCAGTGATGGAGACACGATCACGGTGGGTCCTGGACGCTATGGTGATCTCAATGGGGACGTGAGCCTTGGCGGACCGGGAGAGGAGGCAGGCCCCGCGGGCTGCGCCTGCATGATCGAGGTAAACAAGGCGCTCACGCTGATGTCCAGGGACGGGGCTGCGGCGACGATAATAGAGGTTGGCAGTGTGGGTGTGGACGCGGTTCGCATCGAGAGCAGTGGAGCGGTGTTTGGCAGGAAGGGACGAGGGTTTACCGTCCTCGGCACAGCCAATCATGTTGACGTCATAACCTCCACGGATACCGCGGGAGTCGTGATCGAGGGCAACCATTTTCGTGGCTTCCCATCCGACGTCGGCGTCGTACTCAATGGCGTCGGACACTTGGTGATTGGCAACCTGGTCACGGGAAGCAAGGACTACGGATTTTGGGTCAAGGGTAGCGCCCATCAGCTAACCGGCAACGTGCTAGAAGGCAATCGGACCGGCCTCCGCGTGGACGGCACGGGGAGCGAGTTCACCGAAAATATCGTCATTGCCAATCAATCTCGCGGTTTTGAGATCACCGCTGGCCCTCATCTGATCACGAGGAATGTCATCGTTGCAAACCATGGCGTCGGGATCGTTGCAGTCGCTCCTGCGATCAGCGTCCAAAGAAACAACATCTACGGGAACGCTGCCGCAGCGGGCGCAGCGGGCGGTGAAATCAATTGTGGCCTCGTCAATGTCTCCGGCGGCATTGTGGACGCCACCGAGAACTTCTGGGGCGTCGCGAGTGGGCCTGGCTCTGATCCTGCGGATACGGTTTGCAACGTACCTCCAAGCACGACGGTCATCGATCCCGTTGCCACGAAGCCCTTCAATATTCCGGTTGGGGCTGGACGGTAGGTGCGTGGAGCCGCGTGGCCTGAAGGGGAAGTGAATCATGACGAGGCGCGGTCGCATCGTTGTCGCCATACTCTGCTGCCTTCTTACCTTCACCACGTGGGCTTCAGCCGCCGAGAGCCAAGTCCCGGCCCACCTCGCCGACTCGTGGGCGAAGTGCCAGGAGCAGCTTTATGCACGCTTCGGCTCTGGGGCGGTCGTATCCTTTGGGCCAGCAACACCGAGGTTGGATATCGCTCGCGGCGTTGGCTATCTGTTTGGCACGGTGCAGGGGCGGCGGTTCATCTGTGAGATGAAAACCGACGGAAAGACATTCCGGGTTACCAGAGTGACCGTTGAGGAATAGAGACGTGGCTGCTGCTCACACGTGATGGAGGCCATAGGCAAGACAATCTTGATCTACCTCCCGGACACCGTGGACCCGCGCGGGCCGAAGGGGAAGTGAGCGATGAAGCCGACGTGCGGGTCGTAGCGAGTCGAGCGGGATAAAGGACCACGATGAACGAACTCCAATGCGACAAGCTCTGGACGACAATTAGGCGACTAGCGAAGAAGCCAGGGACCAAGCGCGCTGCTGTGGCGTACGTGACCAGCGATGAGCACGTGAAATTCGGCGAAGGCGACGTGCTTGTGACCGATGCCAGTGACGCAGCCATCAAGTCGGGGCAGACCGACGCGGCGGTGTTGGCAAAGGCGTCTGAGCGAGGGGCGAGGCTCTATTCGCTCCAAGACCTCCACGGCAAGGTCCTGGTGCTAAACGGCACAGCGGTCATCGGCTCTACAAACCTCTCAACCAATTCAGAGTCGATGGTGGAGGCGGCTTGGGTCACGGACCATCCGACAGCGGTCAGCATGGCCACTTACCTCGTGGAAGCGCTTGCTGCTGAAGCCGATCCGGTAAACAAACCATTCCTGCGGCGTATCCAGCGCATCAAGGTCACCCGCAGAGGGCGCGGAGGACGCAGGCGACGGAGAACGGAGATCAAAGTCCCGCAACCCCACACATGGATTGCCGCGATCCACGAACTCGTCCGAGACTTCCCGCGAGAGGAGGAAGCGATTGCCAAGGGGCAGGAGATCGCAGAGACGAAGCGTATGAAGGAGTCGAGTGGCGTGGAATGGATTCGTTTCACCGGTCATTCGAGGTTCCGAAGCCAGGCTAAGCGGGGCGATAACGTGATCCAGCTCTGGTGTGGCAACGCGAAAAGCCCACAACGCGTCTACCGTGCCGCCCCAATTCTGCACCGGCAGGACGAGGCGACTTGCACCCGCTTCTACCTTGAGGAGTCTCGGGATGCAAACAAAAGGGCTCTCAGCTTGAGCCAGTTTCGGAAGGTTGCCACGAGAGTGGGGATACCGGGAAGAATTGGGTTGGGCTCGGTACGGCTGGTAGACGACAAACAAGCGACGGCTTTGTTTTCCTCGTGGGGAAAGTAGGACTGGCTGGCCCATAGTTGGGCCGCACGGACTGGGAAATTCGGCCCGCGAGGGCAAGGGCGGTGTGATTGGGGACGGGCTCGGTGGACGTGGACGGCCAATTCAACGCATTCTCGCGGCGCACGCTGGGGCGTCGCTTGCGTGAACTTTGGAGCGCTCCTGATGCAAGGCCGGGCACCGTCCCCCACGAGCGTCACGGGCATCCGTGACCTGTACAACAGTCTCAATCCGGCGTTCGTCGCCCCGTTCGACGTGACGAACCTTTATCTGCCCTAGCTCTTTCCCCACCGCTCGTGCAGCACCCGACCGCCCGGGCTCGTACAGCCGGGCGGTTTTCTTTTGCCCGTCGCCCGGCCGAAGGCCCGTTTCCTGTCACTCTAAGTAGGAGGGCAAGAACATGAGCAAGCGTGATCGGATCAAGCGAGCAAGGAAGGGCGGCGAAGCACGCGCCGTGAACCTCACGTCGGAGCGGCGGCAGGAGATCGCCAGAACTGCGGCGGCGACACGGTGGGCACACAGAATGGTTCCCACGCAAGTTGGCACAACCGAGGCAGCGGCGTGAGTCGCCCCTACTCTTTGACAGGAAAAAGCAAGCATCCGAAGCAAGCATTTTTCCCTGTCACTCTAGGTAGAGGGATATGAACGGCGACCGCCGCAAGAGGCACGCGGGCGGAACCGAGCAGCAAACGCCACTGGAGGCGCACATGAACAACGAAACGCAGCACGTCGAGTCAGGCAACAGTCCGCCCACTGAAATTCGGGAGTCCGAAGCACGCGCATCCCGCATTCATTCCCTGCTCAAACTCCGCGACAAAGCCGAAGCCGAGATTGCCACCGTCCTACGCGAACACCTGGCTTCAGTCGGCGAGCCTGCCTGGCTGGAGTGGTGCGAACGCGAGTTCGGCTGGAAGCGTACGGCAGCTTATCGCCATCTGAACCCGAAGTTGATGCAGAAGCACCGCGAGGACGCGGAGGCAGAACGTTCCCACGGTGGGAACATTGCCGAGTCCGAGGCTAAGCGAGCATCTCCAGACCTGATTGAGAAGTGGCGCGAGGTGTGGACATCGCTGAACGTCACCGAGGAACAAGTCATCGCAGTCGAGCGCGCGTCCGCTGCGTTGCAGGCCGTACAGAAGCGAGTCCTCGACGTGTATCCGAAGCACATCTTTGAGATTGGACCCGCCGCGCCAATGAGCAACCTCGAAAGCGTCGGCACCGCCTTCCGCCACTTGTTCGAGACGAAGGGCATCGGCAACGGCTCCCTCGCTGCACCGACAGGGGGATAGCCGTGACCCCATATACAAAGTTCCCGATATGGACACCGCCCGCAGACATGCTGACTCAGCATTGCAAGCGTGTGCTGGCGGCGCGTCCAGACAAGCCACAGTACCCCGACGAGGTTCGCAAGATGACTGTGGTACGACCGATGCTCGTTCGACCAGACGCGAAAGACTTCATCGTGAAGTACGAGTACCTGGGAAAACTCGGTGGCGCGACTCGTGCGGCGTACGGCCTGTTCACGCCGTGGGGAGAACTGCTCGGCGTCGAGTGCTTCGGTGTACTGCCAGGTGGCGGTCTTGCGCAGCGTATGAGTCCGACCGATCCGTCCAAAGTGGTCTGCCTCGAACGCGGGGCGTGTGTGCCATGGGCTCCGAACGGGGCGGCGGGCCGCGCGATTAAGTACGCCATCGAGCAAGCGCACCGCGATCACGGATGGGAAGTTGTCATCGCTTACGCGGACGAGAACGTGGGCGAAATCGGTGGTGTGTATCGAGGCGACAGTATTGAGCGAGGGAATGAGAAAGGATGGTACTACCTCGGGCGTGACGTAGGACGAGGCGGACACCCGTATCGGGAAGCCGTCATCCGACCAGGCGAGACTGCACCGAAGTCGACGCGCAACACCCGAAAAGCGGGATTCAGGACAAGAGACCAGGCGATGAAGGCGGGATGGCAGTTCGTGCTGGAATCGGCGAAGCACGTCTTCGTGAGGTTCGTTGGCCCACGTGCAGCCGAGAGGCGGCGGCGTACGGTGCAAGAGTTCGGATTGTTGAAGTTCCCAACCCGAATCGAAGCGTCTGAGGCGACGGCGTGATTGACGAGCGAACCATCACAGAAGCGCAGCCTGGCGACCTGCCGTCGATTCTCGGCGAGTTGGCGAGGCTCACGGCCATCGCCACGCTCAGGCTCACGGCTCCAACCGTCGCGGCCGTCGAGCCCGAGCCAGACCGTCTCTTGACGGCTGAGCAGGCGGCGTTGCTTTGCGGACTCTCGGTCGAAGCCTTGAAGCGTCGGCGTGACCTTCCGTTCCGCCGCAAGTTGGGACCAAAGACGATTCGATTCTCGGCGCGCGGGATCGAGCGGCATCTGAAGCGCAGCGCGTAGCCCCCGACTACGGGGCCGAAACCGCTCTCGCAGTTCCCGACAGGGAGAGAAGCGGACGAGCCCGAGCGGGGCAGGTGAAGCACGTGGTCGATCTATTTCGTACGAATGGCAGTAGTCCGCCCGCAGCACTCCGACGCGTCCTGCATCTCTTCAGTGGCGAGCAACCCTTCACTTCGATCCGCGTAGAGAACCCCGACGACTTCGAGCCTCTGCCCCCACGTTTTGTCCTATGCCGCAAGGCTGGCGCATGGTGGCTCCGCGACACAGCAGCGCGTCGGGTCATCGTGAGCGAGAGGGGCCGGTGATGTCGTACAAAGTCGTATCACTCGTTCTCGGCACTGACCCCGAGAAGTTGCGTCCGGCAATGAAGCGGTTCGTCCTAGCCGTGCTCGCCGAGCACGCCACACACGAAGGCACGGAGATTCGTCCTGGGCTCCCACGGCTCGCGCAACGGTGCGGGCTGTCAATCGACGCGGTGTATCGGTGGCGGAAGCTACTACGCATCGAAGGCTGGATTGTCCAGGTCAGCCGAGAGGATAGGCGACGGAACAAGCCTGCGGTGTACCGCATCGACATCAAGAAGCTACAGGACGCGGCGTGGAAGGCTGTCTCTGCGCCAGCGCAGAGTCAAGGTAGCAAGTCTGACTCTGCGCTGGCCCCGAAGTCTGACTCTGCTCTAGCCCCGACAAGGTCCCCTCTGACTCTGCGCCAGAGCAGAGACGCTGACTCTGCGCTAGCGCAGAGCAATCCGTCCTCTGCTCGTCCCCCGATCGAAAAAAGGTCCGAAGAGAGAGAGGCGACCCCCTCTCCCTCTCTTGGTTCTTCGCCGCAAGCGGCCGGTCAGGAAAAGATGATCGGTGATTGGGAAGAGAAAGAACTACTCGACATGATCCAGGCGTTTCGCGACGACGATGACGACGCTGACCTTATGAACGCAAGGGACTCGGCAATCATGGGTACGGTCGAGGCTCGCGTACAGGCAGGACTCCCCGTGTCCAAGGAACTGCTTGCCAACTTCTCGGGCATCGTCGCCAAACTCATTGATGAGAGTAACCGTCGCATGCGCAAGGCCAGGGCCACGTCATGATGAAGGCTGAGGCCGGGCGCATCGGTGGGCTCCATCGAAAGGAGACGCAGAGTCCGAAACGCTTGACCGCCATCGGCAAGGCTGGCGCGGCGGTACGGTGGAAGGGTCACAAGCCGAAGCGCAAGAGACAGCCGAAGCGGCGTTCAGGAGATTGGACCTGGTATCAGACGAGCACCGGGTACGACCCCATGCATTTGGTAGCCACCTTCGATGCAGTCATTGACGTGACGCTGCGAATCCCACCGCTGCTCCCTGATCGCTACGACGATCCGCTCCGCGCGACCGAGCAGTTCCTTGAACGCAAGGCGGTACGGGACGCGAAGCGAGTCCGTGCGGCGGTGCGACGGATCATGTGACTTGCTAGGCATTTTCCATTTCACACTAGAGTTGCAAGGGGGAACACATGGCGACGAAGGCAAAGGCGACAGCGGCGACGTTCGAGGGACACGGGCTCCGCGTCACGATCATGCTCGATTCACCGGACACGACGGCGAGACTTACCGCGATCGAGGCATGCCGGCGCACGGCGCACAGGATGGCGTTGTGGAGCAACACGCGCGAGAAGCTGGCGACGGCAACCGAGCGTGCGACGTTCCTGTCCGAGAGTGATCTGGACCTGCGCGGGGCCGTGAAGATGGGCGTCGCGGTGATCACGGTGATGAAGTGAAGATGGCATCTCGACAACTGAGCGAGCAGGAGCGCGCGGCCATCAACAAGCGGGCGATGCTCGTGGACAAGAACTTCGAGCAGACGTACCGCTCCGCGTACCGGACGGAGTACGGCAAGGACCCGGACGCTGTGACGGTCGCCGAGGCGTGCAGCATCTACCACGGAACACACAAGAGCGCGACGGCGCGAAAGGACGAGGACAAGATCATGGACAAGAGTTTGAACGGTTTGCCGGTTGGCTGGAAGGTCGAGAAACAGGCGGACAGCAGCGTGAAAGTTTTCATGCCGACGCTGGACGGTTGGCAGGAAGTGGATCAGGACGCGTTCGACGCGCTGATGTTGCGGCTTGCGGGCAAGGGTACGAGCGAGTCGCGCGAGCCGATGTACTCGCCGCAGAGATTCACGAGCGGTGACGCGCTCGGTCGCGATGTCACGGACGCACCGAGACCGCCGCAGACGTACGGATTCGACGAGCCCGGCCTGCCCGGTGCCCGGGTCGGTCCTAACTTCGTCTCGGCTCCAATTGACCCCGGCATCGCCGAGCCGATGGACTTCGACGCTCCCGAGCCTGGTCGCAATCCAGCGGACGGACCTGCACCTGTGGACCTGGCCGAGGATCGCGTGTCCGTCTTCAAGGCTCGCGGCAAGGTCACGCCGGGCCTCTTTTCGGCGTTCACGATCCCGAGAGGACAGAATCCCCAATGATCATCAGACGACCCGGCGACCCGTTTCTCGTTCAGAAGGCTGAGCGGCCCATCTCGAAGCAGGAGATCATCGAGCGTCGCGCGTTCTGGCTGACGGGCTACACCGCGATCAAGAACTTGCTCAAGACGGTGGCCGTCGTCAGTGCCGAGATTCAGAAGAGTGAAGGCGGCCAACTGGACCATCTGACGAAAGACATGCACGAACGCCTGTCACCGATCTTCCGCACGACGCGCAGGCTCATGCGTGAGGCATTGCCCGACGCGGTGGTGGACGCGGACGAGGATTTGAAGCGACTGCGGACCGAGATCGACCCGAGTGAGAACGGCGGTATTCAACCGCCCGCACCGGGAGCGGCAGCGGCACTCGATGACGACACGGTGAACGCCGATCCTCGGCTCGCCGATCGGATGCGCAAAGGGCCACGGATCGACATGTCCCGGCTCGCCCCGCACTCGAAGCGTGGCGTGATGATCGACGGTCGAAGAGTTCGATAAAGCAACAACACGAAAGAGGAGAACACAATGGCGGACAAGAACACATGGCGCGGGCTCGACGACGCGTCGAAGGTCGCAGTGATTTTGGAACTGGTGCTTGACGCGCTCGATCCGCTGATCGCGGGCGACGTAGCGGCAGCGGTGACCACCGAGGTTGACACGCTCACCGAAGCGAAGGTGAAGACGTTGCTCGGCCGGTTCGGCGGACGACTCAATCGGGCTCAGTACGGGACGTAAACACTCGATGGTGCTGTGCAACGCGATCCATAACGGCAAGGTGCCGTTCGCTGACGAGGCGAGCGCGAAGGAGCACGTCCGCAAGACGAACGAGCGCGAGCGGGACCTGGTCGCTGCGCATCGCGCCGGGTACACGAAGCGCGGCGACAAGGCACTTCGCACGATCCACGCGTACCGCTGCAATGGGTGCGGACTGTGGTACGTCGCCACGGACAAGGCGGGCATCGTCGAGCACACGCAGGAACTTCAGCGCACGATCGAGCGGCACAACAAGTCAGGTGCGGATCGACGCAGAGTGCTCGCGGCGGCGAAGTTCAATACACCGAGGTTCGCCCAATGATTCGGTCCGGTCGGGTGCTGGTCGCACTTTGTCCGAAGAGAGGCACGCGGCAATCGGGCCGCGAGATCGGACTGATTTTGACAGATACGCGGGAAAGTCATTTCCCGAATGGCGGTCGGGTTCTCCATTTCCCCGAGCCGTCGTCGGCAGTGCGAGCCGTAGGGGAAACCTCCTTCCCCGCCTACCTTCACCCGGCACCTGCGACGGGGTATCGCGCACGCAGGATTCAACACACACACACAGTGAGTTGACACGGTGAATCTGTTCGCATTGCTCAACAGCATTCTGCGACGGCGGGCTCCTGAGCCGCTGACCGAGGAGCAGATCACTGCGCTCGCGAAAGACGGCGACGCGTTCGAGGAGCGGTACGCGTGGTGCGATCGGCGAATCGACTACAGCGAGGACGAAGCGCGATGACCCGCGCGCAGATCGCCCGGAACCTGTGGCAGCGTCCGAGCTACCGCGCCAAGCAACGCAAGGCCCACAAGGATACGGCATCGGTGCATCGTCGGTACGCGCTCGCACGGTGGGAGCGGCCGGAGTATCGCGAAGCGCAACGGCGGGCGATGGCGCAGCGGAAGCTGAACAACACGGCGGGCGCGCCGCGTGGCCCGCACACTCGACGGTGCTGCAACCGTCCGCGTCTCGGGCATCCGCGTGCGACATGTGGTGGACGACTGCGACGGCGGACGTGGCGATGACCACGGAGCAGCGTCAGGACGCAAGATTTTTCTACGTGCACCGTCTCATGACCGAGCGGCAGGTGGCCGACGCACTCGGTCTGCCAGTCGAGACGATCGAGCAGTTTATCGGCGCGGAACCTGACGGGACTGTTGACGAAGGGGAGCGGGCACGAAGGGCGAAGCGATCGAAGGCGAATCCTACGCCCGAGCGGTCTACGTCCGACGTGTTTGAGGCGATCCGATGACCGATCGTGGATTCGTCCGAAGCAAGATCGCTCGCCTGGTGCTTCGCAAGCGGATCGAGTGGTTGACCGATCGCGCCGCGTACAAAGGCTCCGAGCCATTCGATGTCCGACGTGAGCGCATCGCGACTGAATGGGTGTGCTCGGTGCTGAAGATGGCGAACCAGAATCCTGAGCGACCCGTGGGTGACATCCTCGACGCGGTGCCGTTCGATTCGGAGCGCGATCTGATCATAGACGACGAGAGCCAACGATGAAAAACACGAATCCTCGACGTGGGCGCAGGTGACCACGGCGAGGTACGAGTTCACGCGAAGGAGGAGGGGCATTGCACCCCACGCACCCCCGCTCTCATTGGGAGAGAAAAACGCGTGTTTTACCACGCGCCCGGCGTGGGCTCGGCACCGGGCAAAATTTTGAGAGGTACCAATGACCGAGAGTGAGAAGAGTTTGCGGCGCATCGAAGCACTGCTCACGGCGATCGCGGCGAAGATCGGTGCCGAGCTACCAAAGCGGGGGCCAGGCGGCGCGTCGGTGGCGGCGTTCAATCGTGCGACGGGCGAGATCACGGACGACGGCGGCGACGTGCCGAGTGCCATGACCCCGGAGATGCGGCGAGTCATGAAAGCGAACGAGCACAGTCGTCGCTTGAATCCGGGACGAAGGTCGGATGTTCGACCGTTCAGAGGCGAGGACGAGTGATGGACGAGCAGAACGAGTTCATGATCATTCCAAAGGACGGGACCGACGAGCCACGGTCGAAGACGCTCGAAGAGTTCGCCAGAGACGTGCTCGCCGATCCAGAGTACCAGCGATCAGTCGAGGCTCGCGCGAAGTCAGGCAAGCTGACGCCCGCCGAGGGTCGGATGCTGCTCGAAGTGGGGCGACGGCAACAAGAGGTCGACGCCTTGAAGCCGCGTCCGCCGATGGCGGCTGCCGTGGCACAGATGAACGAACAGGAATTGCAGATGTTCGCGAACCTGGCCCGTCGCATGATCGCGGCTGAGAGCGAGCGCGACCAGGTAGAGCACCCACACGAGCGGGCGAAGATAGTGTCGACCAAGCGGCTGCTCGACGGGGCGACCGAGTTCGAGTTGCAGATCATCTTGAACGTCTGCCGACGCGTGGAGGGGCAGCCCGATAATCCGATCCTGGTGCCCGGGACGAACGCGTACCTGACGATGGCTGAGATGCTGGCGACGCTCAAGGAAGTGTACAAGCCGTGAACATCTCGGGCGGCGTGATTCGAGCGTTCAATGGATTCGGCATCCCACGGCCAAACGAGCCGAAGCCAGACCGTAGCTTCAAGGCCCCGCACGATCCAGTGCACGTCAACGAGGACACGGGGCAGCCGTGCACGTACTGCATGATCCCGGCGTCGAGCGCGGAACGTGCCTACTACGATTGCGTCGGGGTGCCGAAGCCAGAGAGGAACAGGCGGCTGACGGCCCGAGACTACGGTGCGTGGTCGCGGACGGTGAAGGGCCAGGCAATCACGGCAGCCAATCGGGAGCAGGCGGCACCGCGAGAGGTTGTGAAGCCGCCGACCGCTGAGATGACGGACCAGGAGCAGAGACGGCACCTGGCGTTGTGCGATGGCGTGCAATGCGAGCGGCAATGGTGCGGTAAGGGGCAGGCGTGGCGACAGGACAAGCCCGAGTGGAGGCGGCGAGTCGATGAAGGCGGGAAGATCGTGGTTCAAGCCGGGACCGGACCCGAGACGGCAACGCGGACGGACGGGACCCAACAAGCCGTCGAAGGGCACGGAGCCGTACCATTGCCCGTTCTGCTACGGACGGATCGGACGGGCACCGAAGCACAAGGCGTTGACGATGGCGCAGGTTCCGAAGCGGCTGCGCCAGTTAAAGCGGATGCAAAAGCATACGGGACAGTCGCGGCGCGGATCGAGAGGCTTCGTCAAAGGCTTCGATCCGGCTCGCAACTTGGCGGGGAGGCCGATCGGACAGGCTCCGAAGTACCCGATGGTTCCATCGTACTGCCGACACTGCAAGCGACGTATACCGTTCGAGTGGGCGCGCGTGATGAAGTGGCAGTGGCGAAGGCGCAATCGAAGCTGAAGCGTGGCAGACCACGGAAGCACGCAACGGTTGCTGACCGTAAGCGAGCCTACCGGGAGCGCAAGCGTGGGACGAAATAGCTCCGTGGGACGAAATCCACGTGACAGGTATCAAGATTCTCGCGGCGCGGGCTCCCCGACGAGCCTCGACGCTTTGCCCCCTCGCCCCCGTGCACTGTCGAGCGTTGACCTGGCGACCTTGGCGCACCTTGGCAGGCTCCTGAGCGACTACGCGAGCCCGTTCGACGCGCTGCTCGCCCTGGCGCGGACGCACGAGGGTAGTCGCGCCGTCCCGCGAGACACCGAAAGACGACAGAACGTGAACCATCGTAACGAGTTCCAGTCGCAGGGCACGAGCCCGCCGAGCAGCCAACCCCACATCCAACAGGAGACTTGCGCATGACGCGAGCCGAGCAGGAAACGATCTTCCGATACGCGGCTGACGAGGACCACGTCAGCGTCTTCACCGCCCATCCCCCTACCGCCCGCAAGCTGGAACGCTTCGGCTATCAGCCTACCCGGGTCAGCACTCAAGACGGGCAGCCGGTCGGTTGGTTCTATAAGGTTCCCCTGGCCGAGTTCAGGTGGCGGGCGGGTGCACGAAAGAAGCGGGTCATGAGCGAGGCCCGGCGCATGGCCCTGTCGGATCGCCTGCGACAGGCCCGCCAGAAGGCCGCCTAGCCCGAGTTTTCTTCACAGGCTATGTGATGCGAGCCCGGAGGATCACTGACCCCCTGTCGCTGTGCCTGCTCGCGCCCCTGAGCGCCTATGACAATGCTTTGATGGCCCTGAGGATATCTGCCTCCGCGTCAGCAAGTTCGCGCAGCGCTCTGCGGATGTCGGTATCGTCCTCTGCTTCGTCCCGTGCCCGTTTCAGACGCCTTTGGGCCGCGTCTATCGCGCTGAGCGCCCGGGTCAAAGTCTGTTTGGTGGTGGGCATGCCTTCTCTCCCTGGGCTACCCCTGTCGGCGGGTTGCCTCCTGGGGCCTGTTCGCGGAGGTAGCGGCCCCGATCGCGGCCGGGCGCACCTGTCCCGATCAGCAAGCACTCGCTGTCGCACCCGGGCTCGCCGCAGTGGGGGCAGGGCTCGTCTCTCACGGGTGGACCTCGCCGTGCGAGAGGGCATCCGCCACAGCACGGTCCAGTTCGGAGAAAACAATCGGTTTCAGTATGAACGCGAACGCGCCGTTCCTGAGGGCCTCTGCCTCGACGTCCGCTCTAGCCGAGACTACGAGTACCGGGACTGGATTATGGAGGGCACGCATCTGCTTGAGGAACAGGATGGCGGACTCGCTGCCGATATGCAGTGCCGGATAGCTCAAACTGGGCCACGTCCTCCAAGGGGCTCTGAGACTGAGAACCAGAACAACGTCAAACGTACGACGCAGGAGCAGCGCCAGAGCATCGTCGCAATACTCGACTGTCTCGATCTTGTAATCATCGCCGTGAAAGTTCTCGAAGAATTCACGGCACAGCGCGGGAATTGGGGCATCCCCACCTACGAGCAAGGCTCGCCTTGTCATGTCTGGCCCTTCTTCGCAGCGCGCCAGCGCTTGCGTGCAGCGTCGCGGCCGATCTTCGACAGTTCCTCGGGCGTGAGTGCGCGAGCCCGAGCCTTGCCCCCGAGGGAGCCAAGCTGTTGCGCGGCCCGATTCTTCTTTCGTGGAGCGTCCATGCTTCCGAGTCTAGCATGCCTGGCGCTAGGTCGATTTCTGGAAGGCCACATACCTAGCGCTTGTTACTACGTGGCGCTAGGCATAGACTGGAGTAGGAGGGATTCACGATGCTCGTCATTGAACTGGACCCGCCCGGCGCGCCCCATTGGCTCAAGGACAAGGGCCGCGCCTGGCTCCGGTGGTTCCTTCGACAGCCACGCAACCGCCGCGAGTCAGCGGCCTTCTATCGCAAGCACGGACCCGTCGTCAAAACGGAACCCAACAACCGAAAGGAAGGGTAACCCTATGAAGGTCGCCATTTACGCCCGCAAATCGCAGGAAAACGAAGATGCCGTCACGCGGCAGATCACGCTCGCCCGCGAGTTCGCTGAGCGCGCCGGGCACTTCGTCGCCGAGGAGTTCACGGACGACGGCATCTCGGGTGCCGAGTTCGTTGACCGGCCGGGCCTCGCGGCACTCATGGCAGCCGTCAAGGCGCACTCGGTCGAAGGCGTCGTCACGATGAACGTGGACCGATTCGGGCGCGAGGCGTACCGGACCAACCTCGTCATGCTCGAAATCGTCGAGGCCGGGTGCCGGATTTTCACGTATCAGGACGGTCAGGAAGTGAAACTCGACA
>Ga0137368_10003366_pt1 | contig 17085 bp, 23 predicted proteins | sample SagtaG_13_FD_104917 | JGI IMG/M metagenome (GOLD analysis project Ga0137368, IMG submission 104917) | Vadose zone soil microbial communities from Sagehorn Ranch, Mendocino, California, USA - Sage1_L_100_16 metaG | ecosystem: Environmental > Terrestrial > Soil > Vadose zone | place: USA...
ACACTAAAGACAAGCAAAGATACTAAAAATTCACAGCAAACCGGGAAGACTCGCAACACTCCCCGGTCGCCAACCAAACCGGAGGGCAAGCGATGGCAATAATTCAAGGGCAAGCCAACGGCAACCAGTTAAGTGAACTCGTAATACATGCCGACCATACTTTGTGCATAGCCATCTTCGAGGGGGAAGATAGAACAGCCTACATTGTTTGCGTGAACTGTGATTTAAAGCTCATTCAAGTCAGCTCGCAGGCTATGACGATCTACGTCAACCCAGCAAAGCCAGAGCACGAAGACGGAAATGATCTGGACATTCTTTGCTTATGCAATGGGTGCGGATTCTGGACGGTCGACATCGAAGAAGGGTTGAACCACGTCAGGCAGACAAACCATGAAGTCGGACTAGCCTCAACGCAAAAGGCCCTAAACCGCGGACTGTAAGCCTCCACTGACACGCTGCCTGAGCGCGTGACCCAAATTTACCAAACACAAGTTACATCATTGACCGCCGACAGCTTCGATCCGAATGCCTAGAGCGCCGGTCAAGTATTCCTTCGAGGGTGGTAACATAATCAGGATTAACGACATCCGCATCAGGAGGCGATCCGATTATGAAACCACCTATTTGGCAGCCGCCGGTCGAGACTTCGGCGGCGGAAGACAAAATCATCAAGCGTATTAAGCGCGCCAAACTCTTTCTCTTTTTGCGCCGCCATCGTCATCAGATCTTCACCTCGGAGTTTCAGGTCGAGTTGGCAGGCATCTTCAAAGACTCTCCGCAAGGACAACCGCCTGTGCCCCCTGCGATGCTGGCCCTGGCGCTGATTCTGCAAGCCTATACCGGAGTCTCGGACGACGAAGTGATTGAGGCGACCGTGATGGATCGGCGTTGGCAATTGGCGCTCGATTGCCTGGACGCCGAACAGGCTCCGTTCAGTAAAGGCGCGTTCGTCGCCTTTCGAACGCGGTTGATCCAGCATCAGATGGATCGGCGGCTGCTGGAGCGGACCGTCGAGATCGCGGCCGCGAGCAAGGCGTTCGGGCCGCGCAATTTGCGTGCGGCGCTCGACTCTTCGCCGCTCTGGGGCGCGGGACGAGTGGAAGACACCTACAATTTGTTGGGGCACGCCCTGCGAAAGGCTCTGGGCGTAATCGCGCGCGAACAGGGGCGGGAGTTCGCGGCAATCGCAAAAGCAACGGACGCAGAGTTGGTTGCGGGGTCGAGCCTCAAGGCAGCGCTCGACCTCGATTGGGACGACCCGACCTCCCGCGAGCAGGCGCTGCGGCAAGTGATCGAGGCGTTGGATCGAGTCGAACAGTGGACCACGGCCAATCCGGAACTGATCACGGAAGGATCGGTCGCCTCTGAGTATTTGGAAGCGGCGAGGCAAGTGCGAGCACAGGACGTCGAGACTAACGAGGCCGGCAATCCGGCGCTGATCAAAGGCGTGGCCAAAGACCGTCGGATCAGCATCGAAGACCCCGAGATGCGACACGGGCGCAAGAGCCGCCGCGTGCGAGTGGATGGTTACAAACGCCATGTCTGTCGCGATCTCGACTCGGAGTTGGTGGTCGCAGTCGGCATCACTCGGGCCAATGCGCCGGAGGCGAGCGTCGCGGAAGGGATCAAGAGGGATCTCCAGGAGCAAGAGATCACCCTCAAAGAATTGCATATTGATCGAGCTTATTTGTCGAGCGTGCTGGTGAGCGAGCGCAGTTCTGAGTTGGAGATTTTCTGCAAGGCCTGGCCAGTGCGGACAGGCGTTTTCTTCGCCAAGACGGCCTTTGTAGTGGATTGGGAGCGACAGAAACTGCGTTGCCCGCAAGGAGTCGAGATGAGCTGTCAGCCTGGGAAGACTGTGCATTTCCCGAGAGAGACTTGCGCGGTGTGCCCACAGCGATCGCGTTGCACAGCAAGCCTTCGCGGGCGCAGCGTCAGCCTGCATGCTGATGAGAAGTTCTTGCAGGAACTTCGTGTCCGTCAGGGAACGAGCGAAGGCCGCGCCGCCTTGCGCGAGCGTGTCGGGGTCGAACACGACCTGTCGCACATAGGCCACTGGCAGGGCGACCGTGCCCGTTACCGCGGAGAGCGAAAGAACCTGCTCGATTTGCGGCGATGCGCTGTAGTGAACAATCTGCATCTCTTTGCACGACGACCGGAGATCATGACTCAGGTCGCCTGAATACTTGACCGGCGCTCTAGCGCGATGTCGAAGCAGAGACAGAGCATGGCGCGCTACAGGGCGCACAGAAGTGGCTCAGAGTGTCCATCCTGCCATGCCGGATCCTCGTCGCCAGTCCTAATACACCAAAGCATGACAACGGCGCGCCGTTGTTCCTTACCGCTTACGTCATCGTAGGCCAGAAGGGATTCCAATGAAAAACCAAGAAGGCAAAGAGGCAGGATTGATAATCAGCGTTTACCGGGCAGCTGATGGTTTTGAAGGCACGAACGACGGGCCATCATCAAAGGTGGCTGAATTCACGTTGATCGGACCGGCGATTCCTCCGATCTTCGTGCCTAACGAGAAAAGGCCAGCGATTCGCGTTGTCCAGCATCGGCACAGGCCAGAGTATTTGTATCTACTACCTGATTCAATGGCCGGACGCCGGACGATGATGGGCGGCAATTTCGGATGGAACTGGGATTCACGCGTGCGCGCGGTAATGGAACGCCCGTTGCCAATTCACGATCGCGTACAGCGGGCCGATAGTCGTTACCGCTTACGGTATCACCCGCCAGGAGAGTACCCAATGAGAAACCAGGGAGGCGAGGAGGCAGGATTGATAATTAGCGTTCACCGCGACGCCTCGGGATACGACGGCACAAACAGCGGCCCATCATCGAAGGTGACGGAATTCACATTGATCGGGCCGGCCATTCCGCAGGTCTTCGTGCCCAGCGAGAAAAGGCCCGCCATTCGCATCGTCGAGCATCGGAGCGTGCCAGGCTATTTATATCTGCTGCCTGATTCACTGGCTGGGCGCTGGACGATGATGGGCGGGAATTTCGGGTGGTGCTACGATTCACGCCTGTGCAAGGTGATGGAACGCCCGTTGCCAATTCACGATCGCGTGGAGAGCTAAACCAGCCGGCCACAGCACACAACAAACCTGTAGGGTTTTGACACTCCCACCGCTAGAAGCGGCGGGACTCTTGCTTCACCGCGAACGGCCTGCCGTGGCAGGTCTTACACTCGTTCCACAAGCGTTTGACCTCTCGGTATGCCCCGCCGCGAGGAGAATTCGCATTCCTTCGTCCCTGATATATTTGGCCACATTATGATCCCGGTCATGGCATGCCCCACAAGCGGGACAATTCCAGAAACAGTCAGAGAGTGAAAGCTCTTGATTGCGATGACCACAGCACGAACACAATTGGGAAGACGGGAACCAACGCCCAACCAAGACGAAGTTTCGGTTACGCCATCCGGCTTTATATTCGATCTGCCGGAAGGTCTCACGATGCGCCGCGTCTGCAACCGACTTGGCAAGCTTGGTTTTCGACATGCCTTTCAGGTTCGACGTCTCGCACGCGATCGTGCTCTTCTCTTTGACGACCGAAGTGGAAAACTTATGAGCGAAATATGCGTCGTTCCAGACAATCTGTTCGCCATCGTCTGAATGCTCTTCCCGGCCCGAAAGCCCTCCGCCCCATCGCGCGCCGCCCGCGCAGTGAGAGGGGCCGCCGCATAATCATGCATAGAAGATAGGGAGACCGCGGCCGTCCCTCGCTTCGATAGACCGATCGCCTTAGCAGAACAGCAGCCCATTCTAGCTGAGGGGAGGTCCTGCTATTGCCATCCCTTCCACCTTAGGCCCGGCCGCCATGGGTGGAGATTCCTAGTCAACTAAAGCCGCAGTCTATGACTACCGAGGAATGTCGGACTCCAGAGGAAGTCTGCGGAGTGGATTTCAAACCCATTTCGTCCTCACAGTGACCCACCGGGCTATCAGCCTCCCACCGAACCGCCCAGGTTCAGGCTGTAGGTAGGGTCATGTTCCCTGTTCCCTATAAGCATCTACTAACGGAGGTAATCCAACCAATGAACGGCAATGTTATCAGTAATGTTATGAGAGCCAAGCTGATTAAAGCTCCCGAGCTCGAGCCGACAGGCTCAGCTACACCCTACTCTCCCCCCACGCCCACTACTCCCGCCAGTCCCGCCACAAGCCAGACCAACAAGGGATTGGATGAAATCGCGGCTGAAAGATCAGGGACGGAGGAGTCCATGCTGATGGGCATGGCGGCGATCGAGGCAGAAGTAAACGGTCGAAGGACTACCTCGATGCGCAAAAGAAGGGAGCAAGCCCGCAGAGGATTCGACGCCATGTTCGTTCGAAGCTCATAGCAGCCTCCGCCAGCCGATGACAGCTCTGCTCTCGCTACGCTGCCATCAATCTCCTTTCAGGCCCAAGCAGCAACTCCAATCAGGCGCCGGCGAGACGTCTCCGACCGGCGGCGCGCGATGGACTCCGGAAAAAACCGGAGAGCCCAACCAAATCATTAACGAAAAAAGGGGAATAAAATGCGTTTAACCTTAACGCGGATGGACATCATCCGCGGACTTAAAAGAATGGGACAACTCGCCCGAGAACGCGGAATAGAGGTAGAATTGTCGTTAGTAGGCGGAGCCATTCAAGCGCTTGTCTACAAATCACGTCCTACCACAAAGGACGTGGATTGCATATTCATTAAGCCGCGGGAGGCGCGCGTAGTGAGAGAACTGGCGGCGATCGTCGCCGCCGAGGAGGATTGGGAGGATAATTGGTTGAATGACGGCCCAATCGGATTCGTGATGTTGCGAGATGAGCTTAAAAGCGGTCGGGTCATTCTTAAGAAGCCCGGCATTACGGTGAGGATGCCGAAGGTCGAGCAGCTCCTCGCGATGAAGCTGATGGCCTGGCGCGACCCTTTGGACATCGCGGACGCGACTCTCCTGCTCAAAAAGACCGTACGGGAGAACACAAGATGGGGGTGGTTCTCCAAACGTAGCCCGATCAAGGTCTGGGAAAAGGTGGAACCATATCTCATACCCGGGTCGGGCCTGAAGGCACAATTGGCCTTTGCCGAATTATGGGAGAAATTGTATGGTGAAGACAAATCTGACGATAACAATTGAGCAGCTCGCCAGGACGGCGCTCAAGCTTGAATACTTAAAGCTCAGAGCTCTCACGCAGGAATTTTTGCGCCAGAATCCCCAACTGAGTGATGTGAACAGACCCGACACAAAGGACTCCAGGGTGCTGGCCACGGCCGCCTCACTGCTAGAACTGTTCGCATCACGTTCCGGCCAAACGCCTCCATCATGGACAAAACAGATAGGGCCGCTTCGTGAGAGGACGTATTTAATTGACATTAAGACGGCTGGAAAGTTCACGCGACAATTGTGTGACAGTGAGGCGCCGCCGCAACTGAGGCAGCGGAATATCTTCGCCTTGCCAAAATTCCTCGAATTTCGTTGATGGATCGCTCAAGCGTAAACGTGTGCGACGCTGACTAGCGATCCATTCATCTATGTATGTAACCGTTAAGCCCGGGGGGACCTCCCCTGGGCTTTCTTTTTCTTGGCCCGGACACAATTCCATCATTCACTCCCTTCCAATCAACCGCCATTTGATCACAAAGGTTCTGGCCGACGGTAGAAAGAGGATACGCCTCGGCCCACATCAAGAACGTCAGGAGCGTTAACTATAACTATGATTCGCATAAAAAGATTCGCGATCGACAGAGACGGCATACTTAATGCGCTGCAAAGGCTGGGCGAGTTGGCGCAGGCGCATGATCTGAAGTTGGTTCTGTGCTTAACCGGAGAAGCTTTGATGCTCATCGCCTTTGGCGCGAGGAAGAAGACGCGTCGTGTAGACGCCGTCATTCTTGAGCCGCCAGATAGCGACGAGGCCCTAATCAAAATGGCCTCGCTTATAGCCAAAGAATATGGCTGGCCGGACGACTGGCTCAACACCAACGCCGGACGGCATATCGACTGGATCAGGTCCGAATGCCTTTTAGCGGCGCCAGGCATCGAAGTCCATGCCCCTGTGACACCCCAGGTTCTGGCGATGAAGTTGTTGGATTGGAATAGCGATGCAGACATCGAAGATGTGATCCGACTGCGCAAGATGATCCCAGGGAGCCGAGAGGCCGTCTGGAGAGAGGTAGAACAGTTTTTGCCAATGGATCCTGCAGCCACACGGGACTAGGATTTTTGATTCTCCGCCTCGACGCCAATTTCCTAAGTATCACAGAAAGGTTCCGGCTGTAGATAAATGGGCGATCCGACGCCCCAGCGTGCGCAACGCTGAGGCACAACAGGCCGGATGGTGATTCATCACTCCATCCGGCCTTTATATCAACCTTCGCCGAAGCGCCGGTCAATACTGCAAATATATCCTACCGCTTCGGCTCCGCATTGAAAAGGAGGGAAAAAACCGATGACGTCCAAAAATAGTGAACCGGTGTCTTACCAGGGCCAACACAATCCTGACAAGGAAAAGCTGATGAAAGAAGCCAAACGTTTCCGGCTTCCGGTCGAGTGGCCGCCGCAAACGATAAAGATTTTGTTTTTTATCGGGCTCGCCCTCCTGAGCGTCAGGCTCTTCACCCACCTGATTCCCGGCTTTTGGGGGCACGCCACCTCGGCGATAGCCATAATAGCTGAAGGGGTAGCCCTCTACTCGTCGCACTACTTTTCGCGTGCATCGGGTAAGTTCCGCTGGGCTTTGGGTTTTTCAGGGTTCTTCCTGCTGACATTCTCGATTGTTCACAGCACCTTTTCGATCCTCGATCTAAACGGCGCCGCAGCCCTGTACCCAGGCTTATACGAGAGAGTCAACTTCTATAGCCATCTCGTAGCATTCCCTCTCCTGGCCGGCCTTATCGGTGTGAGCGTCATCGCAATTTGTATGACACATCCGATCAACCGGATCAGACTCAAGCAGGCGGTCGAGCATACTAAAATCGCCGTCGCCCGTGCGGAAGCGGCATCACAACTCGAATTGATGCGCGCGCAGGCGACGCTCGAACTAGCGTGGCTGGACCACCTCCGCGAGCACAACGAGCGCGAGAATAAATATTTAGAACTGTTGCAGAAAAAAATTGAGATTGAGGAGACAAAAGCGCGAATGATTGCCGAGATCAGCGATCCGGCGCTTCGAATGAGATTAACCAATGAGTTCGCTCAGTCACGACAACCTCTCACCGCAGCCGGCGTCAACTCCGGCCAGATGCAAGATTGGCGCCAAAATAGCGGACGATGGGAGAGGGAGTTCTAGACGATTGCAAAGAGAGCGGGTCTTGGCCAGGAAAGTTGTAGGGAGCGGTCCTTCGTTGGGCTGCTCCCTTTTTTGGTTCTTTGGGAATTGCCGTGATCTCCCAGACGCAACCTATAAAAATGACCTGGAGCCCCCTCAGGCTCTTTTTCACGGCGATCAGAAACCTGGGGGGCGGATTCAAAAGGGAGAACGAAATGGATGTCAACATCTTCTCCCGTTACGACTGAACCGCCCCGGGATTCCCGGAGACAGTTTTCGTTGAGTCAGGCCGCGGCGGCCGACTCGTCTAGTTGGCGATAATACATCGATTCGAACTCCGCCGGCGGCACGTTGCCAATCGGTTCCAGCAACCGGCGATTGTTGAACCAATCGACCCAGTCGAGTGTGGCGTACTCGACATCGTCGAGATGACGCCAGGGACCGCGGCGGTGGATTACCTCAGACTTGAACAATCCGATGACCGACTCCGCGAGGGCGTTGTCGTAAGAGTCGCCTACGCTGCCCACCGACGGCTCGACGCCGGCTTCCTTCAGGCGCTCAGTGTAACGAATCGAGAGATACTGGCAGCCCCGGTCGCTATGATGAATCACGCCCTTGATCTCAGAACGAGCCCACAGAGCCTGCTCAAGCGCATCCAGGACCAGGTCCGTATGCATCGAGCGGGCGACGCGCCAGCCGATGATGCGGCGAGAAAACACATCGATGACGAAAGCCACGTAGACGAAACCCGCCCAGGTCGCGACGTATGTGAAATCCGCCACCCAGAGTTGATTCGGCCGAGTGGCGGCGAACTCCCGCTTGACCAGATCCGCCGGATAATCCGTCCGGTCGCGGCTGATCGTGGTTCGGCGCTTGCCCCCACGCACGGCCCCTTGCAGCCCGAGAGATCGCATCAATCGTTCGACGCTACAGCGGGCGATGGCGACGCCCTCACGGCATAGTTGTCGCCAGATCTTGCGTGCGCCGTAGACCTGGAAGTTCTCATCATACACGCGCTGGATCTCCTGCGAGATCTCGACATCGCGTCGAACCCGCGGCGGCGACCGCTCCGGCTCCACCTCTCGCGCTTTCTGTTCATAGTAGGTCGCGGGGGCGATCGGCAATTGCTCGCAGATCGGCTCGACCCCGTACTCGTCTCGGTGTTGGTCGATGAAGGAGACCATCACTTCGGTCGGCGGTCGAGCTCCGCCTGGGCGAAAAAAGCCGCCGCCTTGCGCAGGATCTCGTTGGCGCGTTTCAACTCCAGGTTCTCGCGTTCGAGTTGCTTGAGGCGATCTCGTTCCGTACTCGTCAGCCCGGCGCGTTTGCCCTGGTCACGCTCGGCCTGCCTTACCCATTTACGCAAGGTCTCCCCTGTGCAGCCGATCTTAGTCGCAATCGAGACGATCGCCGCCCACTGTGTCTTGTGATCCCCCTGATGCTCGAACACCATCCGAACAGCCCGTTGACGGAACTCCGGCGAATATTTCGTTGTTGTTTTCATGACTCTATCCTCTCAAGAATTGGAGTCTCCGGGAAACCCGGGGCGGTTCAATATGCCAATAACAGAGCTTCGAGGAAATCTGTTTAACAGCAAGGCCCAAACGCTTGTCAACACGGTCAACTGCGTCGGGGTTATGGGCAAAGGCGTGGCGCTGGAGTTCCGGCGCCGCTTCCCGGAGATGTTCAACATTTATCGGAAGGTGTGCGAGGACCGCAAGTTACACCCTGGCCAGATATGTCCGTATCGGGCGAGACAGCCATGGATCCTCAATTTGGCTGTCAAAGATCATTGGCGATATCCCTCTCGCTTGGAGTGGGTAGAACAATGTCTTATGCGGTTTGTTGGGCACCACCGACGACTCGGCATCACATCAGTCGCGTTTCCTTGGATCGGCGCCATGAATGGAGGGCTGCCCTGGGAAGAGGTTCATGATCTCATGAGAAACTACCTCGACCTCCTTCAAGACATCGATATCGAGATCATCGAATTCGACCCAGACACTCCCGATCCGCTTTTCGTCCGCCTCCAACAATTAGCCCAAACGCAGAATGCTTCTGTGTTCGCCCGGCAGGTCGGGATCGCACAACGACCCGCCGACCTCATTTGCCGGGCCACTAACGAGGCCAAAGTCCCCAGCTTGACTCGATTGTGCGAACTGCCCGGCTTAGATAAGGCCACAGTTGAGCGGCTGTACGCCCACTTCAGATAACAACGCCTCGAGGCCCATTCTTCGAAGTGCGTAGCGGGCGAAGCCCGGGTTTTCGTCGAAGGGGACGAAATTCTGGGAAAAGCGACAAGGGGAAAATGCTCCGAACTAAGGACCCCAATCCGCCGGCGTGGCTTGATGAATACATGCCGTTGATCGAGGCGCGGCTCGCCAATCCAGAAGCGACACACATATGCCAGATCGCACTCGCGCTGCCCCCCCTGTCATCAGGTTCCCTCAGTCAGCCATCCTAAGCCCCCAAAGGTTAAAGCTGAGGGTACGCGTACGAATCTGGGTGAAGCACGTCCTCCACCCAATGATCTACCTCAATAACAAGGGAGAAAATAAGTAAGTGATGATCCTGATAACGCATGCGCCTGACAAAGAGAACCTTGCTAAACAGATTGACCATACATATGGACTACCTGGCAGCGTGTTGGAGAGCCCACACAAGAACTTGAAAGCAGGAGACTACAGACAATGGCTCTGGGCAGAAATAAGAAAGAAGGGGCCCATTTACGAAGAAATGCAACGCCTGGCCAAGCTGGCGGCAGGCGAAGATCTGGCTCTGGTATGTTGTTGCAAGGATGAGGAAATTCCCTGCCACGAAGAGATCGCCTGCCACGCAGACATAATCCGCAAGGCAATTCAAAACTGGGCTAAGATTGAGCGAAGGCTCAACTCACACACCTCAGATCCCCAAGTTGAGGCTCTAACACATAAGCTCATACAAATCCCTATGCCTGATGCGGCCGTCCTCATGTGCTCAATGTGCTTCACGACGAAAGAAAGCGCTCATCTCTTGGACCGCCTTGTTTCGGAGATTTGCTGGCAGCAAGACTCCCTCAGATTCTACAGACAGCAGATTCCCCTTCCTCGCTTAACCGCATGGTATGGTGATCCTGGAAAGACTTATACCTACTCGCAAATCAAAATGCAGCCACAGCCGTGGACGGAATTATTAATGGAAATCAAGACGCGGGTCGAAGCAGTCAGCGGCGCTGAGTACAACAGCGTACTTCTGAATCGTTACCGATCTGGGAAAGACAGCGTCTCCTGGCATCAAGACAACGAGCCGGAACTCGGCCACGATCCGGTCATCGCGAGTGTGAGCTTCGGCGCAACACGGATATTCCAAATGAGACATGTGAGCAGAGAGATTCAGCAAGTCGACATACCATTGTCCGACGGCAGCCTCTTGGTAATGCGCGGCCCAACACAAAAATATTGGGAACACAGGATCCCTAAGGTTCCACAAACTATCGGAGAGCGAGTAAATCTCACATTCAGAACTATACGCTGAGAGTTCTGATCACGAGAGATCAACAGTCAAAGATCCATCACTGATTGCGCCAGCCCATTTGAGGTTAAGACTGTGAGGACAGTCAGGGGCATAGGGCGGACATCAACTTTGACCGCCCTGTATCCACGAATCTGCCTTTGGAAAACCTGATTAATGGAAGCTCCATCCTGTCACAAAAAGGCGTCATGCCTGTCTACTGAAAGTAGAGCTTGAAAACCTCGGGCATCCATACTCCACGAAAGTTAAAGCTGCTGGTACTGAGTGGGGGAGCCACGACATACCCAAATCACCTCTGAATCGCATGGGCTCCGACCTCATACCTCGATAGGAGAAGCATATGAACTTGGCGAGTCTGGTCACAATTGGTTTTGGTGGTGTAGTTATTTATATGGTGGCCGAAGGGGGGAGCCTACTTTCGATCGGAACTCTGATGATACTCTGGGTGTTGCTGGCGGCTCTCGCATGGTGGAAAGACAATTGGCTAAAGCGCCTCCACCTGACTACCACATGCTGGCTGTCGCTATACAATTTTTTCCTGATGATAAAGGGCGCCGCGCCAGTATTCATCATAATTATGTGGACAATTCTGGGAACATCGGCATACCTAATCTCTAAAGAATCAAGGAGAAAACGACTACGATGATTAATAACAGCACGAACTGGCACTCAAGGATACTGAGTCCGAAACGTTTCTGTTTCCTGAGCGAGTTGGAAGATATCTCGAATGGCCACATTCCAGAAGGAGTTGACGGAAACGATCCTCGAACCAGAAAGTTGATTCAGCGTGTCAAGAATTTCTACGGCTTCATCGGTGCAAATCGCACATATATTGACGCAGGTCCGGCGCTCGACCGTTTAATAATTAAGCGTGTGCTAGGCCTGGAATCGAATATCATCCGAGGATTGAAGCCATCATTGAGTATGAATGCGGCAATAGTAGTTGCCGAGCTGATGTGGACAGCCCTGGATTGCGATCTTAAGCTCGAACATGCAGTGGGAGAATACAGTCTTGGGTGGGCAGCCCGGTTCGATGGCGCAGATATTCCAAAGTATGAGATTTTTACGCGCGACGCGCCACATAGTGTCTCACTCGCGGCATTGGTAGCAATCGGGTTCCTCTCCACAAAGAGGAAAAAGCTCGTGAACATAAGGGCCTGCTGGGAGCATCCTGCAGGGCTGAAACCCAAGGAGTTACTGAGAACACTGAAAGCCGCGGCCAAGCGCTCCTAGCCGTCGAGGCCGGGAATTCAGATGATGACGTAAGGCTTAACCGAACCGGTTGACGCACCCCGCAACAACAACACAGAGGTAATCACACTGCGCGACAACCTGGAGGCAATATGGAGAGGGAAAAAGGGAAGTGTCAGAAATGCGGAAAAGAAAATACGCCACTTAACGAAGTTGATAAAGATGATTTTGATGTCCTGAAATGGAATGGCAAGGATTTTGTGAAGCCTGAAGGCGTGGTTGTATACCGCAAGATTTGTGAAGGGTGTTGTCGAGGGTCCCGATAACCCATACGGAGCGCTCCAGCGCCCAAAACAACAACTACGATGTAACTCAGCTGCGAGATAGATATCACTGAAGCGAAACCGATCCGGAGCAATGCGCGCCTCGATCCGACGGGGCCCTCCGCGCCAAAGTCGTCTACACCAACGGATTCAAAATCGAGAGATGCCCCAAATGCCGCCGGCGCGGCCGGCTAATGAGGAATCACCGACACTCTGGCGCCGAGCGGATTCGTTACATAGGAGCCAGCCACCAGGCTCCGCCCCACCAGCCTCACCCCACCCATATATCCCTAGGATATAGGCGAGTGCACTGACAAGACGCCACCTCCGAAGACCTGCCTGCATTGGAACAGTCAACGATCTCTGGTAAGATGTCTCCGAAGGAGACTGACCTATGGAAAATGAATATTACAGAGACCGCGACGAGAGGTTCTACAAGGATACAGCCTATAACGAAGAGTACTACATCGAGGAAGAACGTAATCTGATCAGAGAATCAGATCTCGAGCTCGATTACGAATTCGAAGATGCAGGGGAAATACTCCATCAGAGGGCGAAAGGAGAAATGCCAGGGTCCCTCCACATAGATTACCCACTAGACGTTTTTTGAAGGGGTTCAAAACGAGGAAATATTAAGGGGTGGTCGGTTGTAGAAATGCAGCCGACCACCCCCAAACTTTTTGGACCAGTAAATCATCGCTGAGTGGCGCCGGCAGAAAACTCCCATCCAAGGCTTTGATAAAACTCCAATAGGCGCCCCCGCAAACAAGAGATTTATGCCGCCGGTAAAATTTGAGCGGTTTTGCATGACGTCATTAGTGGCCGTTCGAATTCACCTAAAACCACACTCACCAGGGAGACAGTATATGAATCATCGCGGGGGTTATCGAACTGGAAGCGCGCGCTCCAACAGGGAACTATTCATACCGTACGATACGGCATCACCACTTGAAACTCTGACAAGCCATATTTCCAGACTCGGACCGTTGGCTCGACTCGATTTTGAGGAGAGGTATTTGGTCGGAGATGAAGTGATTTACACCGTCGAGGGCGATTGGATGTCTACCAGCCAAGAGGATGAGGAAGCGCGCATCGCGACGCTGGCCCATGCAATCAAAAAACTTGGCAATCCAGAAGACGCAGCGGAATTCATGAGATGTTTGAATCAGATCTGCGAAGGGTATAACGCACGATGCCGTCAGCTCGCAGCATCTTATTACTACGACGAGATTACCGGGCACGGCGAGATCGAAGGGCGGGGCGCGGGTCCTGTGCTCAAGGAAATGGCGCTCCTCGGGATGCAGCTCTCCAGCCTCAATCCAATCACCGAAGAGGAGGAAAGCGACTGCCAAATATTTTTCGGGGCCGCCAAGAGCGCCGAGGACTTGAGCTATGGCGAATCAAAGCCGCGATCGCTCTTCGATCAAGAGGTAGCCGAGATCGAGCGAAGGATCAGAGGGCGCCGGAAATGCGCCAGGCCGGTCTATGATGACTGGGCGGAGTGGCTCAATGGCTTGGAGGCGGACGGCGCGAGCGTTGAAGATCTCAGCGATGCGTTCGCATATGTCGAAGCGCTGGATCAATACGACGAGGGCGGCGCCATCATCCAAATGTCAAGCCATGACCGGGTATACGGCCGTGGCAGTGTGATCGGGGAATCGACGGCCGATGATCTGCCATATGAACTCCACAAACCCGATCCATGCAAAAACGAATGCGAAGTCAAATTCAAAAAGCAGACTCGGCATTTGGCCAATGAGTTGTTCCGCGATTACGCATCAGGGGTACAAATCGAGGAGATTTGGGACAGCATCAACGAGCAACTCGATATTCTCTTCCCAGTCAAAGGACGAACCGCTGAAGGCGCAGGATTCTTCTCTCGCGCTAACATTGAGCTCCAGCGCCTTACGCGTGAAATCCTCGAGGAGATGCTCGAAGAGTGCTTCGGCAACTACCACCTGACAGCCTTGCGGAATAGCCGTTTATATCGTCAATTCTACGGGCAAATTCGCCGCGCAACTGACACAACAACGGTTGGGCAGGTGATGCAGCAAGCTCACGAGGCAAAGAAAGCTCGTCTGATCACTGTCAAAAATCTGACAGCGCTCAAAACGGCGGCAGACAATCAACGCGAGCGATTGTTATTAGCGCCACTTTCAGGCGCCGCATATCGACTTATTAAGGAGATCATGGCGGCGTCCGAGAAAAAACTGGGATACCTGGGCTGGGCGATGTACAATGGGAACGAACCCTCACATCCCATTCACAGTCTTAACCCGCAGGAGCGGCAGCGTGTTTGGGAATTCCACACGGTCCGCAAAGGGGTAATTTTACTTCCACGAATTTATGCAAGACTGTGCGCAACCTGGGGGCGCGCGCTTCCACTTGCCTGCTTCGTCATCCCTGCGGAGTTCCGAACACTGCTTGAGTTACCGCGGGTGCGCAAGGTGTTTCGAACGGTTCTGAGCAAACAGAAACCATCCGCATCCGCATCAGTCAGCAATCGTGCAACTCCAAAGTCTATCCCACCATCATCACAGGCCTCTCCTATACGCATGGCCACAACCATGAACAATGCAGCTATGGCCCACTTACGCCCACCGACAGTTTCCTTTATAGGGTAAAGCCTCTCCACTCTGGCGCAATTCCACCCCACAAACGACTTGATACCTAAGTGGGGTGGAATTTGGGGCGCGGAGACTCAGTTACAAACTGATGTTACGCAGAAGAGGTTGAAGCAGTAAACTTGACGTGTGAGTAAAGAACTGCAAGACCTCTACACGGATTATTTGATTAGCTCGTTTGGCCCAACCACGGCGACCGGGTTTTCCCGGTTGCTGGAGGGGGAAATCAGCCACGATCAAGTGACCAGATTCCTGGCCTCGTCTGCCAAAACGAGCGCTGACCTGTGGCGAATGGCCAAACTTTTAGTGCGCCAAGTCGAAAGCGATGACGGCGCCCTGGCATTGGACGACAGCATCGTGGAGAAACCTTACACCGACGAGAATGAGCTGATCTGTTGGCATTGGGATCACTCCAAAAATTGCAATGTCAAAGGGATCAACTTTTTGACGGCCTTCTACGTGACGCCGCGAGCCGGCTTGCCGGTGGCCTTCGATCTGGTGACTAAGACCGAAACTTATCTTGACGCGAAGACCGGCAAGCAGAAACGCCGCAGCTCGATGACAAAAAATGAGCGCTTTCGCATGCTGCTGCACGTCTGCGTCCACAACCAGATTCGCTTTAGATACGTCTTGAGCGACAGTTGGTATGGGGCAGTCGACAATTTCAAATACATCAAGAATGTCTTGAAGAAGGAATTTGTCATGCCGTTGAAGTCCAATCGCAAAGTCGCCTTGAGCGAAGAAGAGAGAAAACACGGTCAATACAAAGCAGTCAACACGCTCGATTTGCCGGAAGGGACGACCATCCGGATTTGGCTCGAAGAAGTGGATTTCCCACTGCTTTTGGCCAAACAAGTCTTCACAAACGAAGACGGATCGGTGGGCATCCTCTATCTAGTGACGAGCGATCTGACGCTTCCATACGACCGCCTGACGAAGCTCTATCAAAAACGGTCGAGCATCGAGGTCTTTCACAAATCGCTCAAGCAAAATGCATCGCTCGAAAAATCGCCGACGCGAACGCCGACCACTCAGCGCAATCATTTCTTTGCCAGTCTGTGTGCTTACATCAAACTGGAGCGCTTGCGATTGGGAATCGGTCTGAACCATTTCGCCTTGAAATCAAAGATCTATTTTTCGGCTTTACAGTCGGCTTTCGCCGAACTTGTCAAGATTAAGGCGCAGTCTGCGACTGCGTAACATCAGTAAGTAAATATTGCCCTCAATCCTTAAATCATAGCTGAGAGTAGCTTGGCAATTTGGATGAAGACCGTCTCCCGAAAGAGTGAAGCGTCTCCCGAAAGAGTGAAGCGTCTCCCGAAAGAGTGAAGATTGTTTCCCACTCGCAGAGCTTCGCCCCAAAGCCAACAACAGCCTGGAGATTCTCAATGTATGTGATTTGTTACTACAAACCAGGAAGAACAGCCTTTTTCACAAAAAGGCCGCTGGATAAAACACCGGCACAGTTAGTCGCCAAACGATACCGAGTCGCTCTTGAAGCGAGTTTTTATCTGACAAGACCACTTGGTCTTCGTCAAATTCAGTTAGCTATCAGATAAATCAAAAGGTTAAAGCTGAAGGTAAGAAAGTGAGCGTAGGTGAAGTAGGGACTTTACCGACAGCTCAATAATTTCAACCAAACAATTGAAGGGAGAAAAAACTATGTCATTCCTTAAAGGCACAATGGTCGGTTACTTGGGTCGTGATCCCGAATTGAATTACAGGCCGGATGGAACGCCCGTTTGCAACTTCTCCATCGCCGCCACCGAAAAGCGCAAGGGCAGGAACGGCGAGACAGAAGAGATCACGCAGTGGGTCAAGGTCTCAGCATGGGGACGTCTGGCCGAGTTGGCCAACGAATACCTGACGAAGGGTCGGCAAACGTACGTTGAGGGGCGGCTGCGCACCTCAGAGTACACCGATCGGGATGGCGTAAAGCGGTTCAGCTTGGAGATGACCGCCAGCGAAATCCACTTTTTGGGCCGAGGTGGTAATGGCGACAACAAAACTACAGAGATGTCCGATGAATCTCATCTGGGTGATAACCACCTGGAGGCGGAGGAGACGGCGCCTGCTGTGGCCAGCTCAGCCTCATCCAAGTCTGGAACAAAGGGGGGCTCAAAACGCGGTTCGAAAAAGGGAGATGATCTGGTCAGTGTGGAGGACGATGAGATCCCGTTTTAA
>Ga0137368_10003374_pt1 | contig 17055 bp, 16 predicted proteins | sample SagtaG_13_FD_104917 | JGI IMG/M metagenome (GOLD analysis project Ga0137368, IMG submission 104917) | Vadose zone soil microbial communities from Sagehorn Ranch, Mendocino, California, USA - Sage1_L_100_16 metaG | ecosystem: Environmental > Terrestrial > Soil > Vadose zone | place: USA...
CAGCCGAATCGCAGCAGCGTGGGACATGTGGTCGGTTGATGCGACCGGAGGGACTCGAACCCCCACGGGTTGCCCCACAGGATCCTAAGTCCTGCGCGTCTACCAGTTCCGCCACGGTCGCTTGAAAACGAGATGCGTCGAGCATTATACGTCGCGCGAGGACGTCGAGCAAAAGGCCCGGCGGCTATAGCCTTTTCAGGAACCGCAGGAGTGCGGTGCGCTCTTTCTTCGAGAGCGCAACGAACCGGTCGCGTGCGGCCGCGGCCTCCCCGCCGTGGAGCTCGATCGCCGCTTCGATCGTCGGGGCGCGGCCGTCGTGCAGGAAGGCGGACTTGAAGCGCACCCCCATCAACGGCTCGGTTCGGAACTCGGAGGGATCCGCGAGACCGAGGCAGATATCGGCGAGATCCGGACCCACATCGTGGAGCAGCAGATCGGTGTAGGCCGGCACGACCCTGTTGCGCAAGGCCGCCACCGCATTGTCGCCCGTTCGGAGCGCCGGCACATGGCAAGCCGCGCACCCGATGGACGAGAAGATGCCGCGGCCGGGCACGGGAGCGAAGCTGAGCCCCTGCGGCGGCGGCGCGAGAAACCGCACGAACGCATCCGCAGCATCGACGTCTTCCTGCGTGATCTCGGGATCGGGAGTCGGATCGACGCCTGCGGGAAGCGGATTACCCCCGATGCCTTCCTCCCGCGGCCGTGTCGGGGTCGTGATCCCCATCTCCATGACGAACGCGTCGCCATTGAATTCCCGCAGCGTCGGGACCAACGCCTTGCGCCCGAAACGGCCGAGTCGCCCGTCGGCCGACCGGTTGGGGCGCCCGGAGATGCCGTCGCCATCCCGGTCATCCGGGTCCGCCAGCGCCAGAATCTGCTCGTCGGGGACGGCATCCAGCAGCCCGAACCCGAACAGAGCCGGCGTCGTCCGGTGCCCGGTCCCGGTCGCCTCCGCGGGCACGGGCTCCCTGTCGATTCCCAGGGCGTCGTGCAGCGCGGGCGTCACCCGTTGCTGGATGACCTGCCCGCCTTTGTCGCTCAGGTTGTTGCACACGCCGCCCTGGTAGGCGGTCGCGTGCACCTCCACGTCTTCGCTCGCCTCTTCCTCTTCGTTTCCGCCTGCGCCACCGGGGACGGGAACCTCGTGGCAGCCAGCGCAGGCCGTGGAGTTGAACAGGGGCCCGAGCCCCGTCTCCGGCGTGAAGACGGTCTGGAACACGACCTTGCCCCGCGCGACCAGGCGTCGCTGTTCGCCGGTCAGGTGTGTCAGGGGACGGCCAACGAGCCCGAGCGCGGCGAGAGCCGGTTCGTCGAACGCGAACGGCGTCCCGGTGGCGGGGCCGGCTGGCTCTCCGCAGGCCGTGACGACTCCAAGCAATGCCAGGAGCAGTGGCAAAGTGTACGGCCCGGTCGGGCAAATTCCGGCGCGGCTGCGTCGGGGCATCGTGTCCTCCCTGCAACGGCAGCCGTGGGCTACGAGGTCGCGGTCTCGATTCGGGCGGGAAACGGACTCCAGGGCGGCGACAGCGGCTCACGCTTGTTGTGTGCCCGCATGCCGCTAACTGCAGCGCGCGTGTGTGCAGCGTTGCCGCAACATCATGCGTGTGCAACGGGCGGCGGGCCGTGACGAAGGTTACGGGGACGCGGGTCGCGGGTCGGACGCGGAGGCTGCACGGTCAGGGGGTGAGGACCGGAACGGAGAGGCGCGATGCATTGACACCCCGGGCAATGATATGGTACTACTGGGCAAGGCCTCGGGAGGTATCATGCGTCACGAAATGGGAACATTCCGCGTCGACGTCGAGATCGAGAACCCCGCCCGCCCGGGTGAGAGGCGAACACTCGTTGCGGTGCTGGTGGACACCGGCGCAGAGCTGTCGTGGGTTCCGGCCGGCGTTCTCGAATCGCTCGGGGTAGAGCGAAACAACAAATGGCGCTTCCGCCAGGCGGACGGGAGCATCCTCGAGCGATGGACCGGCACGGTGGTGGTCGCTGTCGGCGGGAGACGGGTCGGAGACGAAGTCGTCTTCGGGCAGCCGGGTGACCTCGTTTTGCTGGGTTCGCGCACGCTAGAAGGGCTCAATTTCCGCGTGGACCCCGTCACCAAGCAGTTGGTCGACGCCGGGCCGGCGCCCGCTGCGGTGGCAGCGTAAGCGGAGGAGCTCGGGTGTGACGTGGACCATCCGACCCGTGTGACGTGGACCATCCGACGCGTGTGGGACACTCCTCAGGACGCCGTGGCCGGCGACGCCTTCAAATCCTAAGTCTTGCGCCTCTACGAGCTTCACCACGGGTCACGGGCACCGGGAGTGTGACGTGCTCGTCGTGGCGGGCGGCCCAACCCGAGGGCCAGCGTGCCGGGAAGCCTCCGCCGCCGTGTGGGGTATTCCAACATACGGGTACCGCTGTAAGACCGGGTCTGCCGTCGGTGCACAACGGCTTCGGTCTGTCGCCGCTTGTCGACGCCCTCCGATCCGCGACCCTCCGCCGCGCGCCGGTCGCCCGTCCCGAAAGGAGGTGTGTGTGTGATGAAAATCGGCAAACCCCAGCGCGAGTTCGACGAGCCCGCGCCGCTTCCCAAGCTCGAGCCGCAGCCGGACGCGGCACCCCCGGTCGAGCCGCGACCGGCCACGCCGGAACCGCTGGTGCCGGCGTGAGCGTCCGCGCGTGGCGCTTTTGGCGCGTGATGCAATACCAGGGCGAGCCGTGGCTCTGGTCCGTGTTCATGGACGTGCGCTGGCCGGGCCCGGTGCTGCACGCGGACGAGCGGCCGACCTGGAGCAGCGAGCACGGGATCTACGCGTACCGCCGGCCCCGCCGTGAGTGCGAGGTGGCGCGGGGGGAGGTCGGGCTGGGCGTGCGGGAGCTCGGCGTCGTGGCGGGGTGGGTGGACCTGTACGGCCACGTCATCGAGCACGCGGACGGCTACCGCGCCGAGTCCGCGCTGGTCACGCTCCTCGTGGTCAAGGATCGCGCGTTGTTCCCCTACGTCCCCGTGCTCGAGCGGCGCTACGAGGTAGACGCCATGATGGGCGTAGGCCCGGAAGCGATTCTCCCGTAGCGATCGGAGGCTCGATGTCGCGCGTGCCCAGACCAGCCGCTTGCATGGCTGCCCTCGCCCTCGGCGCGTGCGCCGTCGGCTCGCTCGCCGGCCAGGACGTACCACAGCTCTGCAAGGCCATCAGCAAGGTCACGGTCGGCCAGTGGGCCTCCTACACGGTGAGCGGGGGCCAGGCCCTTCGCTTCGCGATCGTGGGGAGCGAACAGCGCGGCGATACGACCCTGTATTGGCTCGAGATCAACGACAGCGGCGCGGGGCCGCGCGACGGGGGCATCCTCCAGGTCCTCGTCCCCGGCTTCGGCGTCGAGGGGGTGGGGGTCCGCGGCATGGTCATGAAGACCGGCACGCAGCCGGCCATGAGGCTGCCGGACCAGATGCTCGCCCTGGTGGGTCAGCAGATGGTGCAGAACAACCCGGCGTTGGGGATCGCGCGGCGCTGCGCGAGCGCACAGGTGGTGGGGTGGGAGAAGCTCACGGTGCCCGCGGGCTCCCTCCGCGCGCTGCACGTGAAGGACACCGAAGGCGAGGCGTGGCTCTCGGGCGATGTGCCCTTCGGGATCGTGAAGGGCCATGCCAAGGACGGTAGCGAGATGGTGCTCACAGGCCGGGGGGTCGGTGCGAGGTCGTCGATCACCGAGAAGCCGTAGCGACGCCCCGGTCGCGCTTGACACATCAACTGTTCTTGATATATTCCGGGAATGACTAGCGCCACCCTCCCGGACCCCGTGTCCGCAGCGCGCCGGTTTCGCGCGCTGGCGGACCAGACGCGGGTCGAGATCGTGCGCCTCCTGTCGCACGGCGAGCGTTGCGTCTGCGAGCTGCAGGACGTGCTGGACGCCGCCCAATCGCGCCTCTCGTTCCACCTGAAGACGCTGAAGGAGGCCGGCCTGGTGACCGACCGCCGCGAAGGCCGGTGGGTGTACTACGCCGTGAACCGCGACGCCCTGGATGAGATCGCCGCCTTCGCCGCGGCCGTGAAGCCGGGGAAGCACGCCGGCAGCTGCCGGGAGGCCTGCTGCGGGTAGCGCGACGTTTTTTTTGACCACATACATCAACATTTCTTGATTGATGAGAGGGAGCCCCGACGATGAGCGAGCCATCCATCAAAGGCACGGTGCGGCAGAAGTACGGACAGGAAGCGCTGCGCGTGCTCTCAGGCAAGGGCAGCGCCTGCTGCGGCGATCCCATCTCTTCCCACCTCTACTCCGCCGAGCAAGCCGCCGGGCTGCCGGAGACCGCGGTGCTCGCCTCCCTCGGCTGCGGCAACCCGACGGCGCTGGCGACGCTCCATCCCGGGGAAACGGTTCTCGACCTCGGCTCCGGCGGGGGGATCGACGTGCTGCTCTCCGCCCGGCGCGTGGGGCCGACCGGAAAGGTCTACGGGCTCGACCTGACGGATGAGATGCTGGCGCTGGCGCGGGAGAACCAGCGCCAGGCCGGCGTCCCGAACGTGGAGTTCCTGAAGGGCGACATCGAGCGCATCCCGCTGCCCGACGCGTCGGTGGACGTGATCATCTCGAACTGCGTGATCAACCTGGCGGCGGACAAGCGCAGAGTGCTCGCCGAAGCGTTCCGCGTGCTCAAGCCCGGCGGACGGTTCGCCGTGTCGGACGTGATCGTGCGCGGCGAGATTCCAGCCGCCGTCCGCCGGAACATGGAGCTCTGGGTGGGCTGCGTGGCGGGCGCGCTCGAGGAAGGAGAGTTCAGGGCCCTCCTCGCCGAGAACGGCTTCGTCGAGATCAGCATAGAGCCGACTCGCGTGTACGAGTTCACGGATGCCCAAGCGTTGCTTGGCCGGGCGGGGCTCGATGCCGACGTGCTGGCGCGCGAAGTGAGTGGCCGGGTGATGGGCGCGTTCGTGCGGGCGCGGAAACCGGCACGCCGGTAGGGGCCCCTTGCGAGGGTCCCGGCTTACGTGCTACGTGGTGCGCCTCGCACCCACGTTTCGGAGGCCCTGTGCCCGCCCGCCGAGCCACCCCGCTTGCCGCCCTTGCCTTCCTTGCCGCCTGTGCCGCCCTGCTGCCCGTCCGCGCCGCGCCGGCCCAGGCCACTCCGTACGACTCGACCGTCTTCGCTGCGTTGAAATGGCGCGAGATCGGGATCTTCCGCGGCGGTCGGTCGGTGGCCGTCGCCGGTTCGGCGTCCCGCCCCAACGAATACTGGATGGGCACGACGGGCGGCGGTGTCTTCAAGACCACCGACGGCGGCCATACCTGGATGCCTGCGACCGACAAGTACTTCGGCGGGACGATCGGCGCGATCGGGGTGAGCGAGTCGAACCCCGACATCGTCTACGTCGGCACGGGCGAGTACCCGATCCGCGGCAACGTCTCCCACGGCGACGGCGTCTTCAAGACGACCGACGGCGGGAAAAAATGGGAGCTCGTCGGCCTCGCCGAAACGGGGCAGATCTCCCGCGTGCGGGTACATCCCACGAACCCCGATGTCGTGTGGGTCGGTGCGCAGGGTCACGCCTTCGGCCCGAACTCCGAGCGCGGCGTCTTCAAGACGACCGACGGCGGGAAGACGTGGCGCAAGGTGCTGTTCCGGAACGATTCGACGGGAGTCTCCGACCTCGTTCTCGACCCTTCGAATCCCGACGTGCTGTACGCGGCGTTCTGGCAGGCGCAGCGCAAGCCCTGGCAGCTCGTCTCGGGGGGGTCGGGCGGCGGGATCTTCAAGTCCACGGACGGGGGCGAGCAATGGACGGAGCTCACGCGCAACCCGGGGCTGCCGCCGGGGCTGCTCGGGAACATCGGGCTCTCGGTCTCGGCGGCGAAGCCGTCGCTGGTGTGGGCGCTGATCGAGGCCGGCGCGGGCGGCGTGTACCGCTCGGACGACGGCGGCTCCAGCTGGCGCTACGTCAACGCCGAGCGGAAGCTGCGGCAGCGGCCCTGGTACTACTCCCGCATCTTCGCCGACCCCAAGGACACGAACACGGTGTACGGGCTCAACGTGCTCGCCTACAGGTCCACCGATGGGGGCCGGACGTTCCGGCACCTGCCCGATCCGCACGGCGACAACCACGACCTGTGGATCGCGCCCAATGATCCGCAGCGCATGATCGAGGGGAACGACGGCGGTGCGAACGTCTCCTTCAACGGCGGCAGGACGTGGACCGACCAGGACTATGCCACGGCGCAGTTCTACCACGTCACGACGACCAACCACTTCCCCTATCGCGTGTGCGGCGCGCAGCAGGACAACTCGGGAGTGTGCGGGCCGAGCCGCTGGCCGGGCGGGATCGACCGGGCCCAGTGGTACGATGTCGCGGGCGAGTCGGGCCATATCCAAGCCCGCCCCGACGATCCCGACATCACCTACGGGGGCGACAACTCGGGCTTCCTCGCGCGCGTGGACCACAAGACCGGCTTCTGGCGCATGATCAGCCCCTGGCCGGACAGCCCGGACGGGCATCCCGCGGGGGAAGGGAAGTTCCACTTCCAGTGGACCGCGCCGCTGCTCATCTCGCCCCACGACCCGCACGTGCTCTACCATGGCGGCAACGTGCTGTTCAAGTCGGTGAACGAAGGGCAGAGCTGGGCGGTCGTCTCGCCCGATCTCACGCGTCACGATCCGGCGACGCTCGGTCCTTCGGGTGGGCCCATCACGCTCGACCAGACGACGGCCGAATACTACGGCACCATCTTCGCCCTTGCCGAGTCGCCGCGCGTGAAGGGGTTGCTGTGGGCGGGCTCGGACGATGGGCTCGTCCACCTCACGCGGGACGGCGGCAAGACCTGGAAGGACGTCACGCCGCCGGCGGTCGCGCCGTTCACGCGTATCTCCGCCATCGAGGCGTCGCACCACGCCCCGGGCACCGCCTACCTGGCCGTGAACCGCTACCAGCTCGAGGACATGGCGCCCTACATCTACAAGACCACGGACTACGGGCGCACCTGGAGGAAGATCGCGAACGGGATCCCGGCGACCGAGTTCGCGCGCGTGGTGCGCGAGGACCCGGTGCGCCCCGGCCTGCTGTTCGCGGGAACGGAGCGGGGCGTCTGGGTCTCGTTCGACGACGGAGCGAGCTGGCAGTCGCTGCGCCTCAACCTCCCGATCGTGCCGGTGCACGACCTGGCGATCAAGGAGGGCGACCTCGTGGCGGCGACGCACGGGCGCTCCTTCTGGATCCTCGACGACATCTCCCCGCTGCGGCAGCTGTCGCGCCCGGTCCTGCGGGAAGCCGTGCATCTCTTCAAGCCGCGCGATGCCTACCGGGTGGACTGGGGCGGCGGGTTCTTCGGCGGCGGGACGGACGCGCATCCGGTCGGCAAGAACCCGCCCAACGGCGCGATGATCTACTATTGGCTGAAGGAGAAGAACCGGGAGGTGCGCCTCGAAGTCCTCGACGCCGCGGGTCGCGTCATCCGCGGCTTCACGAGCAGGCAGGACTCGCTCACGGTCCTGGACAGCGCGCGGACCGACAGCCTCAGGCGCGTGCGGACGGACAGCCTCAGGAGCGCGGGGGTCACCGACAGCGTGAAGATCGACAGCATCCTCGCCGCCGACACCCTCAAGGACGTGGACAAGCCGTGGCCGCGGCGACCACCCGCCGCTCCTCGCGTCGCGAACAAGGCGGGCCTCAACCTGTTCACCTGGAATCTGCGCTATCCGGACGCAGCCGCGTTCTGGGGGATGGTCGGCGTGGCGACCGACGGGCCGATGGCGCCGCCGGGGGCCTATCGGGTACGCGTGCGCGCCGGCGGACGCGCCTACACGTCCAGCTTCGGGCTCAAGGCGGACCCTCGGTCCAAGGTCACGCCGGCCGAGCTGCGGGAACAGTTCGCGTTCTTGAAGCGCCTCCGCGACACGGTGGACGCCGCTACCACCGCGGTGCTCACGATCCGGAACGTGCGGGCGCAGCTCGAGGACCGGTTGGGCGCAGCGTCCCCGTCCGACACGGCGCGCCTGGCCGGGGTCGCGCGCCCGCTGGCCGAGCGGCTCGCGGCGATCGAAGCCGGGATCTACGAGGTCCGGAACCGGTCGTTCCAGGACCCGCTCAACTTCCCCCCGAAGCTCGTCGAGCGGATCAGCTCGCTCGCTTCCGTCGTCGGCGGGATCGACGCGCGCCCGACGGCCCAGGCCTCCGAGGTGTTCCGGACGTTCGCGCCCGAGCTTCAGAAGCAGCTCCTGGCGCTGCGCGAGATGCTCGCCCACGACCTGCCGCCGGTGAACACGGTATTCAAGACGGCGAAGCTGGCCGCGGTCGCACCCCGGCCAGCGGAGCTGCGGCCGCCCGCGCCCGAGAGCCCGTGAGGCTCCGGAACGGAGCGGGGGACCGGGAGTGAAGGCCATCGGGAACCCTTGAATCGAAGTAGGGATGCTGCTGCTTCGTTGACGCGGGCCAGCGAGCATGCTAGTGTCCGGTGCTTCGTGACCGACACCGAGGACGCTCGACGCCGTGCCACCGCGCCAAGGGCTCAGGCTGATCTCCATCACGCTCGCCCTCTCAGCCTGCGGCGGCCCGTTCCCACAAAGCACGCTCCATCCCCGATCCGACTTCGCCGTTGGGATCGACCGCCTCTTCACTGGCATCTTCTGGTGGGCGCTCGCCGTGTTTCTCCTGGTCGAGACCGTCCTCTTGATCACCATCATCCGCTTCCGCCATCGCGAGGGGACCCCGGCGCCGAGGGCGACGCACGGCCACACGGTGATGGAGATCGCCTGGACGCTGGCGCCCGCCGTGATTCTGGTCTTCGTGGCCGTCCCCACCGTGCGCACCATCTTCGCGACCGCCGGGGAAGCGCCCGCGGACGCGCTGCAGGTCGACGTCATCGGGCACCAGTGGTGGTGGGAGTACAAGTACCCCGAGCTCGGGATCGTCACCGCGAACGAGATGCACGTACCAGTCGGCAAGCCGGTCCGGGTGTCGATCACCTCGGCGGACGTGATCCACGCGTTCTGGGCGCCGGCGCTCGGCGGGAAGCGCGACGCCATTCCGGGCCAGATCAACCGCATCGCGTTCCGCGCGGACTCCGTGGGCGACTACTCCGGCCAGTGCGCCGAGTTCTGCGGCGCGTCGCACGCCAACATGCGGCTGCGCGTCCTCGTGGATTCGGGGCCCGCCTTCCGGGCGTGGGTCGAGCGGGAGCGGGGCGGCCCCGCGCCGCAGGCGGCGGGGAGCCTCGCCGAGCAGGGCAGACAGCTGTTCGCGCGCAGCGCCTGCATCGCCTGCCACACGGTGGCAGGGGTGTCGCGGGGGGCCATCGGGCCCAGCCTGACGCACGTGGGCGGCCGGACCACCATCGCCGCCGGGCTGTTCCCCAATGACTCGTCGCATCTCGCGCGCTGGATCGCGAACGCGCCGGCGCTGAAGCCCGGGTCGCTGATGACGCGGATGGCTCCGCCGCTCACTGACGCGGACGTCGCCACGCTCGTCGCCTACGTGCAGAGCTTGAAATGAGCCACCCGGCCGCCCCGGCCGCCCCCGCCGCCCCTGCCGCCCGCCACTCCGACCAGCCGCGCGGCCTCGCGAGCTGGCTCACGACGACCGACCACAAGCGGATCGGCCTGCTCTACTTCTGGACCGCCTTGTCCTTCTTCCTGGTCGGGGGGCTCGAGGCCCTGCTGATCCGCCTGCAGCTGGCGCAGCCGGACGGCCGGATCGTGAGCGCCGAGACCTACAACCAGCTGTTCACGATGCACGGCACGACCATGGTGTTCCTCGCGCTGATGCCCCTGTCCGCGAGCTTCTTCAACTACATCGTGCCGCTGCAGATCGGCGCGCGCGACGTCGCGTTCCCGCGGCTCAACGCCTTCAGCTACTGGGTGTTCCTGCTCGGCGGCGTGTTCCTGAACGCGAGCTGGTTCGTGGGGCCGCTGTTCCACGCGGGGCGCTTGAACGTCGCGCCCGACGGCGGCTGGTTCGGCTACGTGAACCTCACCGAGCGCCAGTTCTCGCCCGGGCCGAACATCGACTTCTGGGTGCTGGGGCTCCAGATCCTGGGTATCTCGTCGCTGGCGGCGGGGTTCAACTTCATCGTGACGATCCTGAACATGCGGGCGCCCGGGCTGAAGATGATGCGCCTGCCGGTCTTCAGCTGGATGACGCTCGTCACCCAGTTCCTCGTGATCACCGCCTTCCCCGTGATCACCGTCGCGCTCGTCTTCCTCCTGTTCGACCGCTTCTTCGGGACGCACTTCTATCTCCCGGAAGCGGGCGCGTCACCGGTGCTGTGGCAGCACCTGTTCTGGCTGTTCGGCCACCCGGAGGTGTACATCCTCATCCTGCCCGCGATGGGGATCGTCTCGGAGGTGCTGCCCACGTTCACCCGGAAGCCGCTGTTCGGCTACACCGTCGTGGTGTACTCGGGCGTGCTCATCGGGTTCATGGGCTGGGGCGTGTGGAGCCACCACATGTTCTCGGTCGGGCTCGGGCCGATCGCCGACTCGGTCTTCAGCGCCACCACCATGCTCATCGCGGTGCCCACCGGGGTGAAGATCTTCAACTGGATCGCGACCCTGTGGGGCGGCGACATCCGGGGCACGACCGCGCTGCACTTCGCGGTCGGCTTCATCGCGATGTTCATCATCGGCGGGCTGTCCGGCGTGTCCCACGCCTCGCCTCCCGCCGACCTGCAGCAGACCGATACGTACTACGTGGTGGCGCACATCCACTACGTGCTGTTCGGCGGCACGATCTTCGGCCTGTTCGCCGGGATGTACTACTGGTGGCCCAAGATGACCGGGCGGCTGCTGAACGAGCCGCTCGGCAAGCTGCACTTCTGGCTGACCTTCATCGGGATGAACCTCGCCTTCTTCCCGATGCACTTCATCGGGCTGCTCGGCATGCCGCGCCGGATCTACACGTACTCGGCGGATCTCGGCGTCGCGGGGCTGAATCTCGCCTCGACCATCGGCGCCCTGCTGATCGGCGTCTCGGTCCTGGTGTTCCTCTGGAACATCCTCCGCACCCGGCGACACGGCGCGATCGCTCCCAACGATCCCTGGGGCGGCGCCACGCTCGAGTGGAGCATTCCGTCGCCGCCGCCCGTCTATAACTTCTCGGTGATCCCCACCGTCGTAGGCCGCCTGACGCGCTGGAAGACGGAGTTCCACGAGCCGATGCGGGACCCGCCCGCCGTGCCGCCGGCGCCGATCCACGTGCCGGGCGGCTCGTGGTGGCCGATCGTCGCGGCGCTGGGCCTGCCGGTGCTCGCGCTGGCGCCGCTGGCGCACGCGCTGTGGCTCGCGTTGCTCGGGGCGGCGATCGTGCTGTTCGGCGTCTATCGCTGGGCGTTCGAGCCCTTCGAGGTCTGAGATGACGCACGCCGCCGTCCCGCAGCATCACACCAGCATGGGCCTCGACAGCCGCAAGATGGCCTTCTGGGCCTTCATCGGGTCGGAGTGCCTGCTGTTCAGCTCGCTAATCTCGACGTACCTGGTGTACAAGGGCAGGAGCATCGTCGGGCCGTATCCCCCCGAAATCCTGAACATCCCGTTCACGTCGCTCAGCACGTTCGACCTCTTGATGTCGAGCCTGACGATGGTGCTGGCGCTCGCCGCCGTGCAGCGCGGCGACATGAAGGCGGGGAAGGCCTGGCTGTTCGCGACCGCGTTCCTGGGACTGCTGTTCCTCGGCGGGCAGGTGTACGAGTTCACGTCGTTCGTGCGCGAGGGGCTCACGCTCCAGACGAACCTGTTCGGCTGCACCTTCTACGTCCTCACGGGGACGCACGGCGCGCACGTGACCGTGGGCGTGCTGTGGCTCTTCACCCTGTGGGTGCGGGCGCTGCAGGGGAAGCTTGGCCCCGCCAACGCGCTCACCGTCGAGATCGCGGGGCTGTACTGGCACTTCGTGGACGTGGTGTGGATCGTCATCTTCACGGTGGTTTATCTCATTCAATAGAGGCTAAGGGGCTAAGGGGCTAAGGGAGAGGCTAAGGGGCTAAGGGGCTAAAGGGGCTAAGGGAGGGACGGCGATGGCGGAAGCCGGTCGGGCGAAAGAGCACGAGCACCCGGACTCCGGGACCTATCTGCGGGTGGCGGCGGTTCTGGTGATCCTGACGGTCCTCGAGGTGGGGGTGTTTTACGTGCCCGCCTTCCACCTGGTGCTGGTGCCGACGCTGCTCCTGCTGTCGGCGTGCAAGTTTGCGCTCGTCGTGCTGTTCTACATGCACCTCAAGATGGACAGCCGTTTCTTCGCGTTCGTCTTCGGGGCGCCGCTCCTGCTGGCCGCCGGAGTGCTCGTGGCGCTCTTGTTCCTGTTCTTCGGGGCGCTGACGCTGCGGGGAGCGCCCGGCGCGGGGTGAGCGTGGCGGGGCCCTGGCAGCGCTGGGACGTCCATCCGAGTGTGGTGATCGGGCTCGTCCTCCTGGGCGGGCTCTACGTGTCGTTGGGGGGCCTGGCGGCGCCCCGCCGGCGGGTCGCCGCGTTCGCCGCGGCGCTGGTGGTGCTGGGTCTCGCGCTGAACGGCCCGCTTCACGACGTGTCGGACGCCTACCTGTTCAGCGCGCACATGGTGCAGCACCTCGTGCTCATGCTGGTGTTCCCGCCGCTGCTCCTGTACGGGACGCCCGCCTGGGTCGCGCGGCCGCTGGTGCGGGCCGGCTGGGTGCGGCGGCCGGCCGCATGGGCCACCCGGCCCATCCCGGCGGCCGTCATCTTCACGGCGCCGACGGCGCTCTGGCACTTCCCCGTCTTGTACGAAGCGGCGCTCCGCCATCACGGGCTGCACATCGTGCAGCACCTCGTGTTCATCGCCGTGTCCGTGATCATGTGGTGGCCGATTCTCTCGCCGGTGCCCGAGCTGCCGCGGGCGTCGTACCCGGCCCAGATGCTGTACCTGTTCCTGCTGGGCATTCCGATGTCCATCGTGGGCGCGCTGATCACGCTGGCCGACGGCGTGTTATACCCGTTCTACGCGGCGGCGCCACGCGTCTGGGGGCTCGGGCCCCTCGCGGATCAGCAGATCGGCGGCCTGATCATGTGGGTGCCGGGCGGGCTCATGTTCTGGGCGGTGATGACGGTGGTGTGGTTCCGGTGGGCCGCGCGCGAGGAGCGCGACGACGTGGAGGCTGCGGTTCCGTCGGAAGCATATGGGATGGCTTTCACTCTCCCTCGTCCGTCTCCCCCAGCGGGTGCACCTTGAGGGCCTGCTTGATCTTGGGGTGCTCGCGCCAGAGGTAGTAGCCCATGCCGTAGGCGGCGATCCCGTTGCCGATCGCGACGTTCCACCAGGCGAGGGCGCCGAGCAGCGGTCGGGCGAGCAGCGCAACGAGCACGTAGAACCCGAACTCGAAGAAGCAGAAGGCCACCACCACGAGGAACAGGGTCGGCGGGGCCACTTCGACCTCGGCGGCGAGGGCCGCGGCGATGCACCCGACGATCACGAACGCGCTGATGTGGATCATGGTGTAGGGCATGATGCGGGAGAACGCGACCACCACCTGGGACGGATCGTGCGTGTTGAAGAACACCGCTGAGCTGAGCATCGCGGGTGTGAAGAAGGGGCGACCGGCGATGCTGTCGACGATGAGGAACCAGAGCGCCACGGCCGCCGCGCCGATCAGGCCCGCGATGAACCCTTCGCGCAGGATCCGCGTCAGCTGCATGATCGCTCCCCGGGGCGGGTTTCGGGCACCAATATAGCGAGCCCGGGGGCGCCTGCTAGATTGGGGCCGACCCGACCCGCCGGAGGCGAGCATGATCCCGCTTTCTCGTCCCGTCATCTATCCGCTGTGTTTGCTCGCCGGCTCGGCGCTCGCGACGGTCGCGGGGCTCCTGCATCCGGATCTCCAGGGGGACGGAGCGGCGCAGCTCGCGATGATCGCGCACTGCGAGGCCTGGCGGGCGATTCACTTCTCGTTCTTGTTCGGGTTCGCGCTCTCCCTCACGGGCCTCGTCGGCGTCGTCGGCAAGCATGCCGGCACGCCGGGGGAGGGGGCCGCGCGCGCCGGCGTCGTCGTGGGCGCCTTCGCCTACGCCGGGTGGATGGTGGTCGTGGCGTTCATGGCGGGCGCCGGGTGGTCGCTGGCGCGGAGTTACGTCGCGGCGGAGCCGGGCCTCACCGCGACGCACGCGGTGTTCGCGTACGACATGCTGCACCCGTTCGCGCTCGCTGCGCAGCGCGGCGCGGGGTTTGCGCTCGGGGTGGCGACCGCTCTCTTGGGCTGGGGGGTCATCAGTGGGCAGGTCCTGCCGCGCTGGCTCGGGACCGGCGGCGTCGCCGCGGGCCTCGTATCCATGGCGCTGGCGCTCGTCTTCCGGGAAGACACGAAGGCCGACCAGGCGGCCTTCGTGCTCCCCGTGGTGTGGCAGGTGGTGACGGGAACCGTGATGCTGCTCGACGCGCGGCGCGCGTGACCTCACCCCCTGACCCCCTCTCCGCAATGCGGAGAGGGGGAACGTGACCTCACCCCCTGACCCCCTCTCCGCAATGCGGAGAGGGGGAACGGAACGGTTGGCCCCTCTCGGCAGATGCGGAGAGGGGGAACGGAGGCGAGGCTACCGCGCCCGCAGCCGCACCACCCAGCCGGCCCAGCCGCCCGGGCTGTCGGGGCTGCGCCGCATCACGTTGAGCGTGACGACGCTGCCCGGGGTGACCTTCCGCAGTGCCTCGCGTAAGGCCGCGCGCGTGCGGGTCGGTGTGCCGTTCACGGCCACGATGATGTCGGGACCGCCCGGGTCGTCGCTCGCCTGCAGCCGCTGGAAGGCGGGCCCGTCGGGCGACACGTCGGTCACCACGAGGCCGCCGCCTGCCTGGGCGACCGCGCGGACCCGTGGGTCGTCGGGCTCGGCGAACTCGCTCAGCGGCTCGACCGAGATGCCGAGCATCTCCTCCTTCGCGGACGCATCGCTCTTGGACTTGCCGCGCGACGCCGCCGCGACTTCGGTGTCGGCGTCGCCCGGCGCCCGCGACAGCCGCACCGTCACAGTCCGCCGCACGCCGCCCTCCCGCAGGACCGTAACCTCGACGCTCTCCCCCGGCTTCTTGAAGCCGACCCGCTGCTGGAGCTGCGGCACGTTCTCGACGGGCTGTCCGTCGAGCGCGATGATCACGTCGCCCGGCTGAATCCCGGCCCGCTTCGCGGGCGAGTCGTCGTTGGTGTAGCTGTTGACGACGACGCCCGTGATCTGCTTCAAGCCGACGGCCTCGGCGTCGTCCGGGCCGGCGTCGCGGATGGCGATGCCCATGACCGCCCGCTCCACGTGCCCGGTCTTGACGAGCTGCTCCATCACGGTCCGCGCCAGGTTGATCGGGATCGCGAACCCGTACCCCGAGTAGAACCCGGTCTCGCTCGCGATCGCCGAGTTGATGCCGATGACGTCGCCGCGGACGCTCACGAGCGGCCCGCCCGAGTTCCCCGGGTTGATCGCCGCGTCGGTCTGAATGAAGTCCTGGATCGAGTAGCGCGTCTGCTGCAGCCCCGCGAGCAGCCGACCCTTGGCGCTCACGATGCCGGCGGTCACGGTGAAGGCGAACTGCTCGCCCAGCGGGTTCCCGATGGCGAGCACCCACTCGCCCACGCGCGTCGAATCGGAGTTGCCGAACGAGGCGCTCGGGAGATCGCGGGCATCGATCTTGATGACGGCGACGTCGGTGTTGGGATCCGTGCCGACCACCTTCGCGTTGAACTCGCGCTTGTCGTACAGCCGCACGATGACGCGGTCCGCGCCCGCCACGACGTGGTTGTTGGTGAGGATGTAGCCGTCGGACGAAACGATGAAGCCCGAGCCCGAGCCCTGCTCCACCTGCGGGCGCCGCCGCAGCTGCGGGAAGAAGTCCTCGAAGCCCGGCGGCAGCCGCTGGTTGTCGGCGCGCTCGGTGCGCTGCGACTTGATGAACACGACGGCCGGCTTCACGTGCTCGGCCACGGCCACGAACGCCTCGCCGAGCTCGGCCGCGGGCTTCGCCGCAGGGATCTGGGTCCTGGGCGCGGTGGCCTGGGCGGCGAGCGCCGGCTCGGCCGCCGCGCCCGTCTTCGGCAGGTCGAGCGTGGACCAAAACGCCAACCCGCACACGAATGCAATCGCCGCCAACGACCCGAACTTCAGCCAGTCCCGCGTACGTACCGACATCGCCGTCTCGCCTCCGGAAGGGTTTACTTCTTCTTGTCGTCGTCGACGATCTCGTAGTCCGCGTCGACGACGTTGTCTTTCCGCTCCGCCGCCGGCTCCGCCGGGCCGCCGCCGGGCGGCTCGGCACCGGGGGCGCCGGCGCCCCGCTGGGCGGCGTACAGCGACGCGCCCGCGGCCGAGTAGGCCTGCTGCAGCTCGTCCAGTGCCTTGGAGATCTCGTCCGGGCTCCCCGACCGGAGGGCCTGCTTCGCGCCCTGGACGGCGCCGTCCAGCCGGGACTTGAGTGAGCCGTCGAGTTTGTCGACCCACTCTTTCGAGTTCTTCTCCACCTCATACACCATCGTGTCGAGGCGGTTGCGGCGCTCGATCTCCTCGCGCCGCCGCTTGTCCTCCGCCGCGTGGGCCTCGGCATCCTTCACCATCTTGTCGATGTCCTTGTCGCCGAGCCCGGACGAGGCCTCGATCCGGATCTTCTGCTCCTTCCCGGTCGCCTTGTCCTTGGCCGAGACGTGGAGGATGCCGTTGGCGTCGATGTCGAACGTCACCTCGATCTGCGGCACCCCGCGCGGGGCCGGCGGAATCCCGGTGAGCTGGAACTTCCCGATGGTCCGGTTGTCGAGCGCCATCTGGCGCTCGCCCTGGAGCACGTGGATCTCCACCGTGGTCTGGTTGTCCTCCGCGGTCGAGAAGGTCTCCGACTTCTTGGTCGGGATCGTCGTGTTCCGCGGAATGAGCACGGTCGTGACCCCGCCCAGGGTCTCGATGCCCAGCGACAGCGGCGTGACGTCGAGCAGCAGGACGTCCTTCACCTCGCCGGCGAGCACGCCGCCCTGGATGGCGGCGCCGACGGCCACCCCCTCGTCGGGGTTGACCCCCTTGTGCCCCTCCTTGGCGAAGATCGATTTGACCATCTCCTGGACTCGAGGCACGCGAGTCATGCCGCCCACCAGCACCACCTCGTCGATGTCCGA
>Ga0137368_10003383_pt1 | contig 17032 bp, 9 predicted proteins | sample SagtaG_13_FD_104917 | JGI IMG/M metagenome (GOLD analysis project Ga0137368, IMG submission 104917) | Vadose zone soil microbial communities from Sagehorn Ranch, Mendocino, California, USA - Sage1_L_100_16 metaG | ecosystem: Environmental > Terrestrial > Soil > Vadose zone | place: USA...
CTGCAGCCTCCCGTCGAAGATGCGAGCTTCGCAACGAGCTGCCCCACCTGCACTCCCACCACCGCCGATCACCTGTACATCGGGACCACCTCCACCACGGTATGGCGAGGGGCCCTGCAATTCGACCTCTCGGCCATCCCTCCTGGGGCGGTGGTGTCCTCAGCCTCGCTCAAGCTGTACTTCGACAAGCGGTGCCTGTCCACGTCCGGAAGTCTGTGCGGCGGGGTGGCCCACCAGATCAACGCCCACCGGATGACTGCGGCGTGGAGCACCTCGTCCACCTCCAGCCAGCTGGCGTTCGACCCCGCGGTCATCGACAGCTTCACCCTGCCGGCCAACCCGGGCTTGCAGTGGATGAGCTGGACCATCACCGGCACTCTCCAGAACTGGCTGGCGGGAACGCAGCCCAACTACGGGCTGCTGCTGAAGCGGAACACCGAGCCCCTCAATGTCAACGGCCCGACCCCGGTGGCCAAGCGGTATGCGGGCGAGCCGGCCCTGCGACCGGTGCTGGAGGTGACCTATACGGCCAACGCAGTGTACCTGTACCCCCCGGAGATCCTCCGGTCCAACGGGGCCGCCCTCCGGTGGAGCCCGTATTACAGCCCGGGCGGGCCGCAGTTCACCAGCTACGAGGTCCACCGCTCGGCCACTCCGGGGTTCACCCCTTCGGACTCGACCCTGTTGGCCACCATCACCGACGTCGCGGTGACCTCCTTCACGGACACCGCGGCCCGTCCTTCCGTCGGGTTCACGTACAAGATCAAGACCGGAACCGCCGTCTCCAACGAGCGGACGGTGACGCTGCCCTCGGACGGCACCGCCACCATGACCCTGCAGCCTGTGGCGGCCCGGGGGGTGGCATCGTCCCTGCACTACTACTCGGGCTACACCAACTGCGACAACGCGGGGGCCGAGCCCCGGATCCAGGCCGGGACCACCGCCACAGACATCTACCGACCGGTGGAGTTCTTCGACCTCCGGGACATCCCCGCGGGAGCCGCCGTCTCCTCGGCCACCCTGAAGGTGTGGAACGACACCCCGCCTTCCTGGACCCCCACCGTGGAGGTCCACCGGGTCACCCGGGACTGGGAGGAAGGGACCGGGGTGGGGGCCGCGGCCTGCACGGCGAACGGGGCCACCTGGTGGGACACCAAGGCGGGGACCGGGTGGAGTACGCTCGGCGGAGACTTCGACTCCACCGTGGAGGCCTCCAAGGTCAAGACGGCGGGCGGCGATCCGGTGTGGGACAGCTTCACCGTGACCTCGCTCGTACAGAAGTGGGTGAACACCGACGCCCCCAACTTCGGGGTCCTGCTCAAGGTGAGCAACGAGACCCTGACCGCCGGTCACACCTTCTCCTACGCCTCCGACGACTACTCCGAGGCCGTGGCCCTGCGGCCCCAGCTCACCGTGAGTTGGGCCGACGGGTCCCACGCCGTGGCCCCCACCGTGTCGGTGTCCGGGCCGGCCCCGGGGACCCAGGTGTCCGGGACCGGGGTGACCGTCTCCGCGGCCGCCTCCGACGACCGCCGGGTGGAGTCGGTGGCGTTCCTCTTGGACGACGGCTCCATCGGCTCCGACTCCACCCCTCCCTTCTCCATTACCTGGAACTCGACGACCGCCACCAACGGGGCCCATACCCTCAAGGCCCGGGCCACCGACGACGCCGGGAACGTGACCACCTCCGCCGGGTCCGCGATCACCGTGAGCAACTACGCCGCCCCCACCACGGGCATAACCCTGCCCACCAATGGGTCCACCGTGAGAGGCACCACTACGGTGACTGCTACCGCTTCTGCCGCGGCGGGCCTGACCGTGTCGCGGGTGGAGTTCTACGTGGACGGGGTGCAGTTCGCGGAGAAGACCTCGAGCCCGTATAGCGTGCAATGGAACACCCTGGACCCGGCGGTCCCCTCCTACGACAACGACCCGGCCACTCCTCACGTGCTGACCACCGTGGTGGTCGACTCGAGCGGCCAGGACGTGACCTCGGCCGACGTCACGGTGAATGTGGACAATCGACAGTCCTCGCTGTATAAGGCCACCCTGGCCACCGACGCCGACGCCTTCCCCCCCACGGTGGTGTACGACCCGGCCGGGTCGTTACAGCTCACCTACCCCATCGACGTGACCATCACCAACAACAGCTCGGTGACCTGGAGTGCCACGGACATCTCCCTGCGGTACCGGTGGTACAACCCGCAGGCCCCGGCCCTGGCCTCAGGCACCGATCCCAACGTCACCGACGGTCCCCAGAACGCCCTGGGCCAGAGTCTGGCCCCAGGGGGCAGTATGACGAAGACCCTCAATGTGTCTCCGCCGACTCTGCCCGACGGGGTCAGCCGGTCCACGTACCGGCTGCAGATCGACCTGTTCCAGATCTCCACCTCCAGCTGGTTCGCCGCCAAGGGGAACCAGCCCAAGGAGAACCCGGTGATCATCAACAAGAAGCTCATGGCCGACGCCCTGGGCCTGGAGCGGTACTACCAGTACGTGGGGGCCGACCTGGGCGCGGGGATGCAGCAGCTGACCAACGTGGCCAACGGCAACTCGGTGATCCGGTGGACCCCGTTCACCTCAAAGGGACGGGGTCTCTCCACGGTGGTGAACCTCACCTACAACTCCCTGGAGGACCACTCGAGGTCACCGGCGGGCAACAACGTGTCGCTGTCCATCTCCTCCCTGATCCCGTTCGGCTCCCAGCTGGACATCCACCCCAACAAGTCCGATGTGAAGGGCGGGCGGAACGCCAAGTACGTGGAGTTCGTCGACGGGGACGGGACGCCGCACCACTTCGATTTCGTGGCAGGCGACGTGTACGCCGAGCCCCCCGGGGTTCACCTGTACCTCCGGAAGAAGAACCCCACCGGGGACCAGACCTGGGCCATCACCCGTCCCGACCGTGCGACCTTCTATTTCCGGGACGACGGCTTTCCTACCTCGGTCGTGGACAAGAACGGCAACACCCTCGCCTTCACCCTGCAGCAGACCCCGCCCGGGCAGGACCCCGGAGGGCCGAAGTTCCGTATCACCCAGGTTACTGATGCAGGCGGCCGCGCCTTCAGCATCTCGTACTACTCCAAGAACGAGTTCAAGAAAGCCCACGTCCGGGGGAAGGTCTCCAAGGTCACCGACCACGAGGGCCACGTCCTGGAGTTCACCTACTTCAAGGACGGGAACCTCCTCCGGCTCACCCAGAAGGGGGGGACCAACGCCGACGGGTCGTTCCTTCCCGACCGGACCTTCGTGTTCACCTACATGGACTCCCAGGTGCTGGACCCGGCCATCCCCACCCGAGCGGACCGGGACAACCCCGACCCCAACACCGCGCCCCAGTCCAGCGTGATCTTCAGCGTGCGGGATCCCCGGGGCAACGAGAGCACTTTCCGGTACTGCTTCACCAGCGGGACCTACCTGTGCCCCAACGCCAGCAACCACGCCCATGACGCGAAGAACAAGGGCAAGCTCAAGTACCGGTACAACCGGCCCGGGGAGAGCATCCTCAACACGCCAAAGACCCAGTTCGACTACGACATCGACGTGCGGCGAACCACGGCCACGGCGCCTCTGTCCAGGGTCACCACCTACGACTACGACACCGACGGCAAGGTCACCTCGATCACCGATGCCCTGAACCGGGTCACCTCGCTCACCTGGAGCACCGACTTCCAGGTCACGGTGCTCGACGAGCCGGGCGATCCCAAGACCACGTTCGCCTACAACGACAACGGCTACCTGACCCAGCGAAGCGTTCTCACCGACCGGCAGGGACAGACCGACATCTTCAGCACCACCACGCTGGAATACCAGAACATCGCCGCCGACGCCGCCGACGTCTCGGGGAACTGGAGGACCGGACCATCCCTCATTTGAGCCAGCTCATCACCAAGACCGACCCCAACGGGAACGTCAACCCCCACCCGCCAGATTTCCAGTGGGTGTTCACCTACGACGGCACCGGGAACCTGACCAAGGTCATCGAGCCCGAGCCGGCCGGCCAGCCCGAGGCCAACCGCTACACCACGAGCTATGTCTGGAACGCCAACGGAACCCTGGCCAGCATCACCGACGCGGACACCCACCCGGCCACCACGTTCGACTCCTACGACGCCAACGGGCTGCCCACCCAGGTCACCGACGGGGCGGGCCAGGTCACCAAGTTCGGGTACGACTCGGACGGGCAGCTCCTGTGGATCCAGGATCCCCTGCACGCCACCGACACAGGGTCCAAGCCGCGCGAATACCGGACGTACTTCGACTTCGACAGCTTCCACCGGCTGGGCAGGCAGAGTACATCCAAGTCCACCCGCTTCGACCGGGGCCGCCTCGTGTGGTCATCCACCGACTACGACCCGAACGACAACGTGACCAGCATCATGGCTCCTCACTTCGGGGTGGACGATGGGAAGAACGGCTCCAAGACCGCAATCGCCTACGACCTCATGGACCGGCGGACCCTGGTCACGGGGCCGGACAAGTCCTTCGACCCGGCCGGAGAGCGGACCAAGTACGACTACGACGACGCCGGGAGGGTGGCCCGGGTGACCCTGCCCCAAGGGATGTTCCTCGGCCAGAGCCAGGCCTACGTGATCGACAGCGCCTACGACCTCCTGGACCGGGTCATCAAGCAGACCCGATTCCACAAGAACCCGGACAACTCGATCACCAGCCTCAACACGCACTTCTGCTTCGACACCAACGGCGACCTGGTCCGGGTCACCGCCCCGAAGGCAGGGCTGGACTCCGTGGATTGCTCGCTGCCCCAGCCTCCCGCGTTCACCCGGACCTACACCTACTTCTTCGACCACAAGCTGAAGTCGCAGGCCGACCCGCTCGGGCACACAAAGTCGTTCACCTACGACGCGAACCGAAACCTCACTACCACAACGGACGAGAACGGCCAGCCCGAGAACCGGTCCTACGACCAGCGCAACCTGCTCACTCAGATCGAGCAGCAGTTCACCCACGCGCCCGATCCGAACCGCAAGGTCACCACCAAGTTCGAGTACGACGGCGTGGGGAACCGGACCAAGCTGTGGAGCCCCCGGGCATCCGACGCGAACAACGGCGACTACGTCACGACCTATGCGTACGACACCGCCAACCGGCTGAGCAGGGTCACCCTGCCCCGCGCCACCGGGTTCACCCAGTACTACGTCGAGCACAGCTACGACGCAGACGGGAACCTCACCTGCACGTCGCTCCCCGTGGCCACCGACGTGGCGTGCGGAAGCCTCTCGGGCAGCTCCAAGACGGTCATGGACTACTGGGACCCCGGGTGGATCGAAAGGACCGACGATCCCGGCAACGCCGTTCCGCCCGCCATCTTCGACTACCGGGCGGAAGGCTGGCAGACCTCCCGGATCCCGGAGGGCGATCCCAGCTTCGAGGTGGACTGGGCGTACTACGACGATGGCACCCTCAAGCAAGTCAGCGAGCAGAAGAACGGCAATCCCAGCACCTACAGCTACGACGCCGACAACAACCTGATCCAGGCCAAGGCCCAGAGCGTCGACGACGACAAGCTGGTGGTCACCGTCCAGGGCACCTACGACTGGCTGGACCGCATCACCAAGGCCCGGGCCAAGAAGAGCACCGACGCGAACTGGAAGGCCACCCTGTTCACCTACGACCTGAACAGCAACGTGGCCACCCGGGAGGACAACCGGGTTGAGAATGAAGGCGGGGGGCAGGTGAACCCGGGCCGGATCTACTCGTTCACCTACGACCAGGCGGACTGGCTGACCGCCCAGACAGACGACCGGGGGACGGCGGGCGACTGCACCGATGACGCCAAGATCACCAACTCGTTCTTCCCCACCGGGTGGGAGCAGACCCGGAAGTTCTTCCGGGCCGACAGCCTGTGTGCCTTCCAGCAGAAACAGCAGACCGACTGGACCTACTTCGACAACGGCAAGGTCAAGTCCGTCGACACCCAAGCCAAACAGAATGGCCAGATGGTGAGCGTGGAGCACCACGACGTCACCTACATCGAGACGGGCATTACTCCGAACCAGTACGTGGACGGCAACCGGGTCAAGGACACCTTCACCCTGAAGGGCCCGAACATGGCGTGCAATCTCTCCACTTGTTCCAGCACCTACGCGTACGACCCCCGCGACAAGCTGATCAAGGAGGTGAAGGTCCGGGACACCACCACCACGGTCGAGTACGGCTTGGATCCCGACGGCAACATCCTGTCCATCACCACCAACGGCAGCCCCACCAAGTCCTTCACCTACACCGGAGACCAGCTGGCCACGGTCACCGCGGGCGGGGTGACCCAGAAGTACTTCTACGACCCCCGGGGCAACCTGGACTGCATCACCACCGACCAGGGCTCCCCCCAGGACTGCCCCCAGACCAAGGGCAAGGCGGTTCCGGCTTCTCTGCTGGTGGACTACACCTACGACTTCATGAACCGGCTCACCGACTTCGCCAAGTATGCCAACTCGAACAAGACCGACTCCGCCACCTACACCAACGACGCCCTGTCCCGGGTGGACACCGAGAAGGAGACCCACCCGGGCGTACCCGACCGGACCACCGTGTTCACCTATCTGGGACTGACCAACCGGGTGACCAAAGAGGTCCGCACGGACTCCGGAGGGGACACCACCAAGGTTTATAGCTACGACGCTTACGGCCATCGGGTGGAGATGACCAACACCCCGCCCCCCGGACAGGGGCAGGCCAAGGACTACACCTACGCCTTCGACGTCCACGGAGACGTCTCCCTGCTCCTCGATGAGAGCAACGGGACTGCCAAGGAGTCCTATGGCTACGACCCCTACGGGGACAAGGACTCCCAGCTCACCCAGGGACAGGGGTCGAACGACGATAAGAACCCGTTCAACCCGTACCGGTACGCCAGCGGGCGAATCGACTCAGGGTCACAGACCTACGACATGGGAGCCAGGCGGTTCGGGCCAGATGTCGCTCACTTCCTGCAGACGGACCTGTTCCAGGGAGCGCTCGACAATTTGGAACTGACCATGGATCCCCTGACGGGGAATCGATATGCGCTTGGAGGGGGAAATCCGATCGACTTCGTGGAGTGGGATGGACACATTGTCCGCAGGGATGACTACGCGGGCGCATCCAACAGCGGCAACCCTCTCGATCCATCAGCTCCAGCTCAGTACGGACTAGCTCAGCCGAGCACCTATTTCTTCACATTCGAGCCCCGACCAGGCTACGGAACCGTCTATGGAGGCCTTTACATCGAGTCTAGATTTGCCCAAGTCTTGTTCTCTCGCTTGCGAGGGGACAACAGAGGGCCTAGCGCCCACGCCAGTATCACCCGATATCGAACCTACTTCAGCCTCAATTTTGAAACGGGGGAAGGCGTAATATGGGCCAATCCAACGTGCTTCATGAATGGCAATTGCACCAGTGCCAGACCCTTCGACAACAGCTTGCGTGGACTTCTCAGGACCGACGTCAATCGAGTCTTTGTGAGCTCCACACGAGATTCCATCACGCTGGATTTCCAGGTCAAGGAGAGCAAGCATCGACTCTCCCCCCGCATCGACGCCAGTATCACGTTGGTGTTGGGTGGCGGCGGGAGGTTCTCTAAGCCCTTCATTGACCGAGAAAACTACCCGGCATTGGAGATTTATCAGCGGACTGGGAACGAGACCCGAACGATCGTTCAGCAGGATGAAGGTACTCCGTACGATCTCGGGAGCACCCCATACTGGCCTTTGCCTCTTCTGTCACCGGCGCCTGGACCATTCCCTTTGGCGCCAAACCCAGGAGAAGAGCGTCCTCCTCCTCGTTCCTGCGCCTGGTGGGCCATTTGGTGCCACCCTATCATCGGCTGAATGAGGGCTCCGTCGGGGGGGCTGAGGTGTGCCATGCTGGGCCAAGAATGGGCTGGAGGAGCAATGACCCCTCAACCTCATGCGATTTCCAAATCGCCACGGGAGGGCGAAGAAGAAGGAGGTATGAGGTGGGGTCTAATGAATCTGGCACGTTTGTCGATCCTGGGCGCCATCGTGATCGTACCGCTGGCTCTCGTCTACATCCTCACCTCGGTCGGAGGCTCCCCTCCAGAGCGTTCAATCAAGGCGGTCGGCGACATTCTATTGACAGTCGTTTTCGCGGGAGCTCAGTTGCTTATCTTCCTGCTCCCGGGAGCAATCGTGTACCTCTTACTGCTCTCACGGTTGCCCCGGCGATGGTCTTCCCGCACCAAGCGCGTCGCGGCAATCCTGTGGAGCCCGCTTACCGCGATAGCCCTCCTCCTGGATCTATTTCCTCCCTCGGCGCCTCCCGATACGTTCTTCTTGGTATCTGTTGGCAGCACCGCTGTCCTCTTTGGCGCTCTTGTAAGATTCAGAGAGCCTCGCGTGACCGACGAATTTCGTCCGCCAACAAATGCTCAGCATCCCTATAGTCAATGAGTCGGTCGCTAACCATATTGTCCCTCTGCCACCAGGTGGTCGCGCGTAAGGCTACTCAGATACGCACGGTCGAGAGCTTCACATCTAGATCCTTCAGGCTCCTCGTCAGCGTGCATGTCCGAACACCCCTTCGCTTCACAACCGCTCTGAAACGTGCCGGTCGGAATCTGGCCTTCGTAGTATCGGCGCTCGTTCTTGCTGGATGCGCGTCGACCAGGGGATCAACTCAAGGCGCTTCGACTGCCCCGAGCGCGCGTACTTCTGGACCGGTGAACGTGGCTGTCGTCTACCTAGCCAACTACGCCGGAGGCGCATCAAGGGTAGCAAGAATCAGTTACACCAATGCGAGCGGGGCCCTCGTAACGATCAGAAGCAGGCTGCCCTGGCGGAGCGCTGTCTCATGGTTTCGACCGGGCACGACGCTCAGGTTAGTCGTATACGCTCCGGTCTTGCGACTGTACTCTTTGCAATGCATTATCGAGACCAATGAGGGCCCATATGGGAGAGCTATCCAGGGAGGGACATTGCAAAAGAAGCTGCCCCCTGAGGCCTGCGGCACTCAATACACCATCGGGCAGGAGCCGTTTCCGTGAGGGATGGTCAAGAGTTGTGGAACGGAATCTGGTGATGGTCACGCTCCCTTGTCGGACCGCTCGACCAACCGTCCGTTCTCGAACTTCGCGCCCGCGCGCGCGGGCGCCACGAACTCCGGCGCCTTGACCCCACCTCCACCTCCCTTCTGCCGCCTCGATCAGCTGCACATCGCGAGCCCCGCCTCACCGGAGCCCGGACCCTGGTCACGTCGGTGCGCGCCTTACCGGCGCGAACGTCGACTCAATGGGGCTCGAGCTTCGAGGTGGATCCCCCGACGGCGCACCATGGCAGGAGCGGTCAGGATCGCCGTCGATACCAGGGAGCGCTACCCGTACCGCTTCGCTAACCAAGCTGGGAAAACCACCCGTCAGTCCCTACCGGCGGCGACTACGCCGTGCTTGGGGAGGATGGAGCGGTGGTGGCCGCGGTGGAACGAAAGAGTCTGGAGAACCTGGGTGCCACGCTCTCGGACGGGACAATCGCCTTCCAGATGCAGCGGCTTGGGGAGCTCCCGCTCGCCGCCGTCGTGGTAGAGGGGAGGTACTCCAGCCTCTTCAAGCTCGAGCATGTTGCTGGGGCTTGGCTCGCCGATCAGCTCTCCCGTCTGGAGGTCCGCTACCCGGAGGTCCGCGTGGTGTTCGCCGATTCTCGCCGCTTCGCCGAGGAGTGGACGTATCGCTTCCTGGCGTCGGCGCTCGGGACACGGACGAGCCGACCCGGTTCGACGAGACGAGACCGACCTGATTCGCACGCCGATACTGGAGGTGGACCCGAGCGAACTAGGCTTTCGATCCCAACACTTCCACCGGCCTGGCTTGCTTCGCACGGTGCTGCGGCCCGGAGAGGCATGGGGGAGAAACGGGGGAGCCGTGATCGCGAGATCCCCGAGATCGCTGTGGGATCCCGCGCCGCGTTTTCGATCAGCGCCCCTCCAGTGACCGCACGAACACTAGCTCTGGGGATTCGAAGATGCGTCCTAGATAGACAGTGCCCGGCCCCGGGCACCAAGGCAAGCAGTCACTCGGGCAGGGCGTGGCACCGGATCCGAGCCTGGAGTTTCTGTTGACGCCGGTGCTCAGCAGCCGCTGTGCACCGGTGTGGCCGGAGGCCCAATGGGCACTCGAAACGTCTCGGCCAGACGAGCCAGATCACGCCGGAAGATCTCCATGTCGGCGCGGGTTCCAATCCTGATGGGTCTGGCACCGGTATGACGCAACGAGCTCTCTGTGCAGGGGGCTCGTCAGGCTCTCGTTGTGGCCAATGACGTTGCCGAGCTGGATGTGGAACCGCCGCATGAGCCATAGCGTGAGGTCCAGCGCCGCGGCGAGCTGTGGAGGGTTGCCCAGCATGTCCTGGTCGCTCTGCCCCACCATCTCGATGCCGATGGCCGTGTAGTTCAGCCCCACAGTGTGCCGGCACATCAGGCCCAGAAGAACCAGCTGATAGATGGTGCCGTCGGTGTCGATGACGAAGTGCGCGCACGTGCCCGGCAACTCGCCCACGTGAGGCTGGTTGGCGGCGAAAGTATTGAACACCGGGCCGAACGTAGCGGTGGCGGTGAAGTGCTCCACGATGGCCTGGGGATGGACCAGCCTGAACGTGTTCACGCCGTAGTGCTCCTGGGCGTAGGCAAGCATCTCCTGCTTGCGAGAGTCCGGGAACGGGATGAGCTTCGACACGATGGGAGGCCGTGGCGGGGGGAGCACGGTGACACAGTGGGCCGTGGACGGCGAGGCCGGATTCGTGCTCGGGTTTGGCGGGGACGGGGAGGAGGGTGCCGAGTGGACGCTGCCCCCCGTACACGCGGCAGCCACCACCACGGCCACCAAAGCCACACCTCCGCGTGCGCACAGGGCGTACCAGTTACGACTCGTCAGTTCGGACATGGTTCTCCTCAGAGCCTACTGGCCGTACATACGACCACCTCGGCCAGAGCGGGGGACTGGCCGAGGTGGGAACCGAGCGCCCGTGAGGCTATGGGAGGCCGAGCGCCTCGCAGGCTTCCTTCAGGTCCGGCGGCATAGAACCTGGATAGCAATCAAGCCCCGATCCTGAACTGAGCATCTTCCACTCGCCCCCAACGTCCTGCAGGAACACTTGCTCGCTGCCCTCGAGCTGCGTTCCGGGTGGGGGGGTGCCCCCAGTGATCGCGAAGACCCGCGCGTACCCGTTCTGGCATCCCGCGATGTCCACCGAATCCCAGAACATGCCGGTGTATGGGATTTCGATGGCCTCGCTGATGACCGGGAGCATGGCCTCAGGGTCGCAGGGCGCGGCGGCGGGAGTCTCGGTCGGCTCCACGTCGCTGGCCGGCTCCTGCTGGGGAGCCTCCGCCCTCTGAGAAGAGGCCAGCGGCGGGGCGGGAGTTCCTTCGAGGGTGCCGGCGCTGTGCCCGTCCCCCGCTCGTGCAAAGCCAACAGCCGCGCCGACCCCGAGTCCGATCGCCGCCGCCAGCAAGATGATGGTGAGCCGCTTCATCTCCCACTCCTTTCTTCTTGTGTGGCCCGATGGTGGACCATGCACATCACTCCGCCGTCTCGCGCCGGTAACGGTTCGGCAACCGCGGCTAGAGACGAAGGGTGCGCTCGGAGTCTGGGCTTCTGACCGAGTGCCAAGTTCGCTGGGTTGGCGAGGGATTTGGCGTCGTGCGCTCACGGAGCAGGACATGGCGCCCCCGGGTCAGCCCTACAACATGCTCAGCCACACCAGGCGGGAGAAGAGATCGCGACCGTAGTCACAAACGGTCCAAGCCTGTCCAACGATTGGACCGAAGATCCATCCGCCAGAAAGGCTCGTGACGACTGCTGCGGACGCAGCAAGGCCGCGACGCCCACCACGGGCCTCTGATAGTTCTCCTGACGCGCCGTCGCAGTCACGTGTTGTCAACGGTCGAAACTGACCCCATCTTGTGGCCGAGCTGGCGCGCTCGGCGGCTTCCGGAGGGCCGCCCGCAGCGGCCGACATCGATGCGATCATGGAGCGGGCCTTCTACCTGGCCTTCGCCGGCCCGATCCCGCGGACGAAGCTACGAGAAGCCATCCGGCACCGCGGGAAGGCGTACGTGACGGGTATGGGCAGGAATTGGTGCGGTCGGTTAGGCCCGAAGCACGATTCGAAGTGCCGCTGGCGAACGCGCGGGTTCGCGGCCGGATCGACCTGCTGCTTCGGGCAGAAGACGGTGGGCCAGGCGAGGTCGAACTGGTCGACTTGAAGACCTCGGAGAATCGGCCGCCCTCGGAGCTGCACAAGAACCAGCTGCGGATGTACGCGGCAGCTGCCACGAAGCTAGGGATGGAGCCAACGAAGCTGTGGATCCATGACCTCGACGCCGACGATGGCCAGCGGATTGAGGTATCGAATGATGAGAAGGAACGAGAAGCATTCAGAGAAGACCTCGAAGAGTGGGTTGAGGGAATCCAGAGAGGAAGCTTCGATCCGGTTGAAGACCGGAGGGTTTGTCGAAGCTGTGACTTCCGCCGTTTCTGCCGCTACGCGCCGGCGGAAGCAAGGATTGGATGAACTGTCTTACCCACTGGACAGCGGGGTCGGGCGCGGAATCGACGTCGTCAGTTACTTGCGACGCTAGTAACTGACGTTGCTTGTAACTTACCTCTTAGGTAAGTATCATGGCTCCCGATGGGTAAGTTCGTCAACAGAGCAACCGAGCTGCAAGCCCTGGAGAGTTGGTGGCAGCGCCCCACCGGGGCGCTGGGCCTCGTCTGGGGGCGGCGACGGGTGGGGAAGACGGCCCTCCTAGAGGAATTCGCTCACTCGAGAAGGACGGTCTTCCACACTGGCGCCGGACGCCCCCTCCCCGACGACCTCCGCATCCTCTCCAGGCTTATCGGGCCGGTCGTCGAGGCTGGCCTGCGAGACCTTGACAGCCGTCCCCTCCGCGACTGGGACGACGTGCTCGAGACGCTCGCCGCCGCCAGCGGTAGCGAGCCCCTGCTGCTGGTACTCGACGAGTTCCCCGAGCTCGTATCCATCACCTCGGAGCTTCCCAGCCTGCTTCGAGCCTTCTGGGACCGAGCCAGGGAGCGAACCAAGCTCCGCATCCTTCTCTGCGGCTCAGCGGTCCGAACGATGAATGCTCTCCAAGAGGACCGATCCCCGCTTTACGGGAGGCTCGACCTATCGCTCGCAGTTCACCCATTCCTTCCCCATGAGGCGGCCGAGATGCTGCCTGCCCTCTCTCCAGGTGATCGGGCCCTCGTCTGGGGCATCGTGGGTGGCATGCCGATGTACCTGTCCTGGTGGGATCAGGAACGCTCCATTCGGGAGAACCTACTCCGTCTCGTGTCCTCTCCGGGAGGTCTTCTCCTCACCGAGGGCCAGCTCGTCCTGGCTACCGAAGCTGAAACGGGCGACTTGGGACGGCTGGTCCTGCATGCAATTGCATCGGGGAGGACGAAACACAACGAAATCGCTGATGCAGTCCGGGCCGAACCTGCACGGACCCTCGATCGGTTGATCGAGCTTCGGCTGATCGAGCGACTCGTGCCGGTAACGGAGGACCCTCGTCGGAGCCGCAGGCGTCTCTATCGGATCTCGGACAACTTCCTCGCCTTCTGGTTGGGGATCGTTGACCGCTACCGTGCCGAAATCGAGCGAGGCTTAGGGAAGACGGTCCTCAACGCCATGCTCACCGAGCTGGACGACCACATGGGGGAGGCCTGGGAGGAGGCATTTCGTCACCATCTCCGACGGCTGGCTGGCGAAGGCGCCCTGGGGGAGGACGTGGTAGCGATCGGTCGCTGGTGGAAGGAGGGGGATGCACAGGAGATCGATGCTGTCGTCCTGGCGGGAAGGTCGCGTGAGGCGGCACTCGTCGGGGAGGCGAAGTGGACGAAGAGCCTCGATGCGGTGCCTCTACTGAGGACGCTGGAGCGGAAGGCGGAAAGACTGCCCCGGGTTCGACAGCCCCTTCGTTTTGCTGTCTGCGCACGCGAGCAAGTTCGAAATGCGACTGCCGGATCTCTCGCCGTCACTGCGGCCGACATCTTCTAGGGCGGCTGCAAGCAAGCCGCACGTGAACGAGCAGGTCAAACGCCCCTTTGAGATGTGTGGATTCTGTCTGCATCCCGCCCCGGGCACTTACAGAATCCACACGCGCACTACTAGCCAGCTCCTCTTCGGGTTGCGGCAGGATCAACCTGAGTTCTAGGCGCTCCTCTTCCCGCAGAGTCCGCCGCCCCGGTCCGCGTTCCTTGTTCACACCTACAAAGAGCGGCGAGGCCCCAATATGGTCTTTGGAGGGGGCGAGTTTTCGAGGAGTTGCGGGGAAAGAAACGGAGAGGACGAACCAACCTACTCGATGGCCTCAGGTTGTGCTCCGCGTCAGCTCTAGATGGACCTGTGGTGAACCGGGGCGTGAGAGTCGAGCCTCGTATGTGACCTGACCTCCGGTCGACCTAAGGGAGACCCGCAGTTCGAGGTCCGGTCGGCCTTCTAACGACGCTGACGAGCTCGGGCTTCCACTTGCTCCTTGTGCTCGGAGAACGGAAGCGGCCGGGACTCTACTGTGCCGAGGCGCCAGATTTGGGGCCGCCTACTCTGGTGCCTCTTGGCCACATCCGGCAGATGAACGAGCAGCAGACCGGATGCCCGGACCGGGTCATCAGCGACGCGCCGGCAGGTCACGACTGAGAAGCCTGTACGTTCAATCGCGTCCAATACTTCCGGCCGGAAGATCATGCTGTCGTCGCACGTGATCAAGCCTTCGATTCCCCTCCCGGCGAGCTCGACGATTAGCTCGTGGTCCTGATAAGCCCCGAGCAGGTTAAGGTCGACGTCGACCAGCAGGGCGATTTCGATGCCCAGAACGTCTTGTCTATGGCCTCGCGAAGGATCGGCTGAGGGAAGTTCTCATCCAGCGCGAAGGCGGGGCGCTTAGGCGGCTGCACGGAGGTTGCGGTCGAGCTGCACCTCCAGGGCGATGGCCTCCTCGACGTTCTGGTGCGTCAGCCTCGGGTAGAGCTCGATGATGGCGTCGACCTCAAGCCCGCGCGTTCGAAGAGATGAAAGCATCGTCGTCGGAATCCGCGTATCCACGACGTGTGGCTCTCCGGACAGCTTCCCTGGAATGATCCGGAGGGTGGAGCGAGGTTCGAACAGATGAGGGCCAACTACTCCGTTCTCGCCCTGCCAAGCCTCCACCAAGTCGAGGCCCTCGAGATGGGTCAACGCCTGCGCGAGTCCCCGACGCAGCGGGACGAAGACCTCGTCCTCCGCCTTCACGACGAGCCCGCCCTTGGGATCGACCCATACCTTCACGCTGTGTTCGCGCAGCCGATCGCCGAGCCGCTCGACTGCCGCAAGCGCCCCGCGGATCTTCGCCATGGAAGTCTTCGGCAGCTTGAGGTCTGGCTTGTCCCGACGCAGCCAATTGATGAGCCTGAGCGCCAGAAGGTCCGAGTACGACCAGCGCTTCACCGTCGTACTGGAGACACTCGGTATCCAGATCTCCTTCCGAGCCCAGTAGTGCAGAGTGCTCAAAGGGATCCCGGCCAGCGCCGCGGCTCGGTCGGCCGTGTAGGCGGCGCCAGCGGGAAACGCCCTGATGGTCACCTGCCGAATCCTACAGGCAAGCGCCGACACCACTGGGCATCCTTCGTCACTTCCCAAGGATAGGTGGCGACGATTAGTCACGGCCTTGCGTCGATGCGCGCCCAGACGTTCAGCACGCTCATCAGGCCTGAACCTTGAGTGACCCCTCGCCTCGCAGATAGCGCGCTTGGAACGCGGTCTAGGGACGCGAATCAGCAGCTCAAGGGCATATGGACGTGTGTGGACCGTGTCGCCGATCGGTCCTGGGCACAAGAGGCCCATACGCCGAGGTCCGAGCCGTCTGGGCGCCGCAGGGTCTGAACTCAAGTCAAACGAGAGACCGCAGTCTTAGGGAGGACTCCAGAGATGCCTGAGAAGATGGTGTTGTGGGCACAGACATCGCGGGTGCAATCGAATGCCGTCTCCCAGGTACCGACTCGGAGATGGAGGGCAGGCGAGGATGGCAGTTCGCCATTGACCTAGGCCTCCTGTACGACGAACGGGACTATGATTCCTTCGGCTGCCTGTTCGGCGTGGAGAACTTTGCCAACTTTGCTCCGATCGCAACTCCCCAGGTGATGCCCGACGACGCGTCCGGCGACGTGCTTCAGGCGATCGCCGAGTTTGGCGAGGAGGCGTTCGGCGCGACGTGGGTGACCTGGGCCGAACTGAACGCGATCGACTGGGAGGAGCCGGCCGAGCACCCCGACGGCCGAATCCACCTCTACCGCCGAGACGGGGACGAGCTCATCTTTGAATCGAAAGCAGCCTGGGACCGAGACTTCGCCACCGTCGTCGGCTACTCGATCACCGAAGCTGTCCCCGGCAGGTACTGGTGGCCGGAGGGACAGGAGTGGGAGGTCGCGGGGAACGTCTATCGATCGGAGTAGCTGCGGCGTAGCGATGCCATCGGTAGCGGAAGCCAGTGGCATGTCGTGTTTGCGGTGATGGAAGCGCTCGCTCTGCGATTCGGCGACCAGGGTGTTCGGCTTGTGGTGTGGTTCTACGCGTGAAGTGACTAGGCGGACGAGGCGCTGCTGCGCCCCCTGTGTGAATCGGCCGCCCCAGCGTCGTTCGGTCACGAAACTCCCTCGGACCGGGCAACTCGAGGAACCCGATAGGTTCCGCATCGAGGCGGCGGAGGGCGTACTCCAATACCCGTGCCGACGAGGCGTCGAGCCACTGCACGTCTTCGACGGCAACGACCAACGGACTTGTCTTGGCGAGCACCCGAAGCGCCCCCAAGACTGCGGCGGATACCGCCCGCTGGTCCGGTGGGCGGTGTTTCACTGTCGCCCTGAGGAGCGCGACCTCGAGGGCCTCGCGTTGGGGTTCGGGAAGCTCCAGCAACACCCCGTCGGGGATACGAGCAAACAGATCGCCAAGCCCGGCGAAGGCCAGCTTTGTCTCGGGCCCGGCAGGCCGCGATGAGAGCACTTGAAAGGAGCGCTCTCTCGCGGCCGCTACCGCCCACTTCC
>Ga0137368_10003397_pt1 | contig 16991 bp, 18 predicted proteins | sample SagtaG_13_FD_104917 | JGI IMG/M metagenome (GOLD analysis project Ga0137368, IMG submission 104917) | Vadose zone soil microbial communities from Sagehorn Ranch, Mendocino, California, USA - Sage1_L_100_16 metaG | ecosystem: Environmental > Terrestrial > Soil > Vadose zone | place: USA...
GACGACCAGGGCGGGGGATCCCACGACGACCGGGATGGCCCGCCCCAGCGTCTGGCCGAGCCGCGGATAGGGCGAGGGAGCGCGCAGGAAGCCGAACAGCCCGGGCTGCGGGGGGGCCGCGCGCCGGGAGGCCGCGCGCCGGGAGGCCGCCGTCGGGGGTGCGGATGCCCCCTTTCGGGCCGCGGACTTCGGGGCACCCCTCGACCGCGAGGCGGGAGCGAGCGCGGTGTCGCTCGGAGCCGCCGACTCGGGGGCGTCGGCGTCCCCGACGTCCTCGGGGGCCGAGGGCTTCGCCGGACGCAGCGGCTGGGCCTTCCCGGCCGGCCGCCGACCCGACGGACCTCTCGATCCCGGGGGACCGGGACGCCTCCCCTTCCTCTTCTTGGTCACGGCCGGACCTCGGCGGCGTTGCTCCCGGTCATGTCCCGGCCTCGTCGGCGTTCGTGGTCATGTCCCGGCCTCTTCGGAGGGCTCGGGCCCCACCCCTGCTCGGCGGAGCCGGCGAACGCTGTGGTAGAGCACGAACACCCCCACCGCGATCAGGGCGAACGCGATCGCGTAGTTGGCGAGGGAACGGCCCAGGTTGAGCCGGGTCGGCGAGACCACGTGCACCAGGTGGCCGTCCGGATCGTGGACGAAGCCCAGCAGGCCCCCCAGCGGGCCGGCCTTGCTCACCACGAGCGTGTCGCCGGCGACGGCGAGCGGCCGGAGGCCACCCCGTCCCGTGCCTCGCACCCACGCCTCGACGTCCTCGGCGAGCGTGACGGCCGCGAGGCGCCCGTCGTCGAGCGCCACGTAGACGTACGGGCCGACCACCAGCGGCGAGCTCACGACGGTGGAGCTGTCGAAGTCGAACCACCACGTCCGGGTCCCGGACTCCCCGTCGAACCGGTACAGCCCCGCCTCGGCGCCGGGGAGGGTGGAGAGGGCGAAGACGTCGCCCTCCGCCGCGGCGGGGGCGGAGAGCGGGAAGAACGGCGAGTTGACCCGGGCGGACCACAGGGTGGTGCCGTCGTCGGCCCGGAGGGCCCGCATGCTCTGGTCGCCGAAACCAACGTACACCGTGCCCCCGGCGACGGTCACGGCCGAGCCGAAGCTCGGCGGGGCGGACGGTGAGAAGGGCGCTGGCCAGGCGAGCTTCCCGGTGCCCTCGTCGAGGGCGAACACGTCGACCGCGCCGCTGGTGCTGTCCCGCGCCACGGCGAAGACCTTGCCGCCGGCGACGGCAGGCGGAGCGTCGACGATGCCCCCGCCCGCGAACGGCTTTGGCCAGGCCAGCGCATCGGTGCGGAGCCCCGTGGACTCCTCCGCGGTGACCGTCACCGCATAGATGTTGCCGGACCGGTCGCCCAGGAAGGCCGTCGTCCCGTGCACGCTCAGGCCGCTCGAGGACACGTCGTCCAGCTGAACCTGCCACAGCCGGTGTGGAGGGGTCACGGCCAGGTCGTAGGCGCTCAGCCGCGAGTCGCTCGCGGTGCTCCCTTCCGTGAACAGCAGGACGTGATGGCCCCCCGCCACGGCGACCGCAGGCATGCCGACCGGGCCGTCGCCGCGTGGCAGCTGCCACCGTTGCTCGCCGGTCGCGAGGTCGACCCCGTAGACGCAGTGGCGTGCGACGGCGATGACGAGGTCCCCGTCGACGACAGGCCCCGACAGGACCCGCTCGTCTTTGGGCTTCGAGAATTTCCAGGCGAGCCGAAGCGGCGGGACGGGTTCGCCGGCGGGAGCGACCCCCGCATGCGACGCGTCACCCTGGAACTGGAGCCAGGAGCTCCTGGTCCTCCCCGCCGCCGTCGTCGCAGCTGGCGACGGGCTGGCCGCGGGCGATGGACTCGCCGCGGGCGATGGACTCGCGGCAGGCGAGGCAGCCGTCGACGGCGTGGAGGCAGCGGTCGGCCCCGTGGGCGCGCCCGCCGAGACCGGACACGCCGTCGGCTCCGTCGGGCCGGTCGAGGGCGTCGCCGAGGGCGACGGCGCTCCCGGGGACGCGGACGTCGCCGAGGGCGACGTCACCGAGCCCGTGGCTGTCGCGGTCGGGGTCGGGGTCGGAGACGCGGCTGTGGCCACGCCTGGAGCGGCGACACCGAGGACCGCCCAGACGGCAGCCACGGCAGCGACGATCGCCGCGGCCCGGGGTCCGCGAGCGTGGTTCGGAACACGTGTGAAGAGCAGTGGACACACCCTCGGTCGAGTCGGGCGGCCATTGTAGGGCGCGCTGCAACCCCGCCACCCCGCCCCGAACCCAGCCGCCATGCTGCCCTCGACGCGTGTTCGGTGCCTCAGCCGGTCCCCGGTCCCGAGCGAGGACGGCTCCAAGCGGACCCGATCACCGCGCGCGGTCCCCGCCCGGCGGCGCCCGGGGCAAGACGACGAGGCCTCCTCCCCGCCGCTGCTCCGGCGAGCGTCCGCGCCGAGGCCGGGGCACGACGCGCGGATGCGAAATCGCAACCCCCGGCGCCGACGGCGAGCGGAAGGGCACGGCGAGCACCACCGCCTCGCGTCCGGTCAGCTCCGCGAGATGGATGACGTCCACGAGGCTCCCGCTTCCGAGGAAGAGCATGGGATCGACGTACTCCCCGTTCACTCGCACCCCGAAGTGCAGGTGCGGCGTGGGCACATCCGGATGGCCGTGGCCCGTGCGAGCGAAGACCTCCCGGCGCCCCAGGACCTTCCCCTTGGAGGTCATGATCTGGGACAGCCACGAGTACGTGCTCCGCACGCCGTCTCCGTGGTCGATCGTCACGAACATCGACCCGGCCACCCAGCCCGCGAAGGTGACCGTCCCGTCGGCAGGCGCCCTGATGGGGGTGCCGAACGGCACCGCGATGTCGATGCCTCGATGTCCCGCGCTGAACGGCGTGGGCGGCGGCTCGTAGCCGCGGATGACCGGTCCCACCACCGGCCACGAGAACGTTCCGAACATGCTCCCGACGTCGGCGCGCGCCGAGCTCGTCGCACACGCGAGGACACTTCCCGCGAGGACGCATATGGCGGCTCTTCGCACGGGCGCCGAACTCCCCCGGCACCCGAAGGTCAGCCCGACGACCCTAGCCCAAAGTGCCGCTCCGGCGCAGTGAACTGGATCACACCTCAGGGAGATTCTTTGGCGCTGGCCGTGCCGGGCGAGGCTACGTCTCGGGGATTTCGATCAGGTGGCCGCGAAGCTGGTGGACCGCCTTCGTGTGGATCTGGCAGATCCGGGACTCCGTTACCCCGAGGATGTCGCCGATCTCCGCGAGCGTCATGCCCTCGAAGTAGTACAGGGTCACCACGATCTTCTCCCGCTCCGAGAGCGAGTTGATCGCGGCGGCGAGCAGGCCCCGGGTCTCCTGGCCCTCCAGCCCCGAGATCGGGTCGACCCCCGAATCCGCGAGCGTGTCGAGGAGCGTGACTCCCTCGCCCCGGTCCTCGCCGGTCGCGACGACCTCGTCGAGGGCCATGATCGACACGAAGGAGATCTGGCTGACCATGTCGTGGAGCTCCTCCACCGACACCCCGAGATGCTTCGCGATCTCGGTTTCCGTGGGAGCCCGCTTCAGCTTCGCCTCGATGTCCGCGTAGGCCTTCTCGATCTCCCGCGCCTTGAACCGGACCGACCGGGGAACCCAGTCCATGGCCCGGAGCTCGTCGATGATGGCCCCCTTGATCCTGGGGATGGCGTAGGTCTCGAACTTGATCGACCGGGCGAGGTCGAACTTCTCGAGCGCGTCGATGAGTCCGAACATCCCGTAGGAGGCCAGGTCGGCCTGCTCCACCGTGGCCGGGAGTCCGGTGGCCACCCGGCCCGCGACGTACTTCACGAGCGGCGCGTAATGGAGGATCAGCCGCTCCCGGGCATCCGCCGAGCCCCGGTCCTTGTACTCGCGCCACAGGGCATCGAGGTCCGTGACGGGGTTGGGGTTGGGGGTGGCGGTGGGGGCCTTCGTCGCCTTCGTCATCGCGCCCTCGGGTGGCTCTCGTGATACGCCGCGAACAGCCGGGCCCGCGACACGTGGGTGTATCGCTGGGTGGTGGCCAGGCTGGCGTGGCCGAGCAGCTCCTGGACGGAACGGATGTCGGCCCCTCCTTCCAGCAAGTGCGTCGCGAACGAGTGACGCAGGACGTGCGGACTCACGTGACGGTCCGACAGGACCGCCCGCCGATATCTTTCCACCATCGCGCGCACGTCGCGCGGCGACATGGGCTTTCCTCGCCGGTTGAAGAACGCGTGCCGGCTCCCCTCCGGCGCCATGCGGGGGCGACCGGCGCCGAGGTAGTCACGGAGCGATTCCACGGCGAAGTCCGACAGGGGCAGGGCGCGCTCCTTCGACCCCTTCCCCAGGACCACCACGCGGCGCGCCGCGAGGTCGATGCGGTCGATGGCCAGCGTGCACGCCTCCGCCACGCGGAGTCCGGACCCGTACATCAGCTCGAGCACGGCGCGATCACGAAGGGCGACGGCCTCTTCCACGTGTCCGTCGCCTCGCGCGCTCCCGGACGGAACCTCTCGAACGGCGACGGGGGCCTCGACCAGTGCGGCGGCCTCCGCGGGACGCAACACCGACGGAAGCCGTGAGCTCACCTTGGGCCGCCCGAGCGAGGATGCCGGGTCGGTCCGAAGGCGACCGCGCGCGTGGGCCCACCGGTAGAACGACCGGATGGCCGCGACGCGACGGGCGATGGAGGCGCGGGCGTAGCCCAGCGTGGCCTGCTGGGCCAGGAACCGCCGAAGGGTGGGGTGGGTCGCCGTCGCCACCGACCCGCCGGCCCGATCGAGGAACGCGGCGAGCTGGGTCAGGTCCCTCCGGTAGGCCTGGACCGTGTTCGCGGACAGATGGCGCTCCAGCGCGAGGTGGCGAAGGAATGCTTCGATGAGCGCGGCATCCGCGGGCTCGACGTCGAGGGATTCGGGCACGGCCAGCCTTCCTTCGGTGACCAGCAGTCATCCGTTTGTACCACAGCGTCCCGGCAGATCAATCAACAATCTGCTCGCCACGTGGATTCCTGGGCTGGGTAGTGCCTCAACTGAGACACTACCTGGGCTGGCTGCGGCCGGCGGCGGGAGTACACTCCGGGCGGAGGGGAGGCGAGTGGAGCTCGAGCAGTTCGTCACCCCGGGACTCGGCGACAGCAGCTACATGGTGGCCTCGGAGGGCGAGGCCGCGCTCATCGATCCCCAGCGAGACGTCGGGCGCATGCTCGCCGCGGCGGCCGCCCGCGGGCTCCGGGTCCGACACGTCCTGGAGACGCACGTGCACAACGACTACGTCTCGGGGGCCCTGGAGGCTCGGGCCGCCTCGGGGGCCGAGATCGCAGCGCCGGCCCAGGGGGGCTACGGGTTCCCACACACCGGTCTCGAGGACGGCGGCGAGGTGCGGGTCGGCGGCCTCCGCCTCGTGGCGATGGGGACCCCCGGGCACACCCCGGAGCACCTGTCGTACGTGGCGCTCCCGGAGGGCGCGGCGGAACCGGCCGCGGTGTTCTCGGGGGGGAGCCTCATCGTCGGGAGCTCGGGCCGGACCGACCTGTTGGGGCCGGACCGAGCGGACGAGCTCGCACGCGCGCAGTTCGCATCAATGCAACGCCTGCGGTCGCTGCCGGGCTCGACGCGGGTGTTCCCCACGCACGGGGCCGGAAGCTTCTGCGCGAGCTCGCTTCCGTCCGGCGAGCGGACGTCGACCATCGAGGCCGAGCTCCGTCAGAACCCGTCCTTCGCCGCGCCCGACCAGGAGGCATTCCTCGCGCTCCAGCGCGGTCGCCTCCTGGCGTTCCCCGCGTATTACCGCCACATGGCCCCGATCAACCGAGCGGGCCCGCGCGTGCTCGGCCCGACCTGGCCGCGCCCGGCGCCGTTGACCCCTTCCGGGGTGGCCGAGCGGGCCTCCCGGGGAGCGTGGATCGTGGACGCGCGGGACCGAGCGGCCTTCGCGGCCGCCCACCTCCCCGGCTCCGTGAACGTCGAGCTCAACGACGAGTTCGCCAGCTACGTCGGTTGGGTCGTGCCGTTCGGTGCGGCGATCGCGTTCGTCCTGCCCCACCCCGAGCGGGAGGCCGCCGGCGACGCGGCCACCCAGCTCCTACGGATCGGCTACGAGGCCCTCGAGGGCTATCTGGATGGCGGGGTCGAGGCGTGGAGGTCCGCGGGCCTCGCCCTCCGCTCGTATCCGACGGCCACCGCAAAGGACCTGTGCGACGCGTACCGGCGTGGGGAGGTCGACACGGACCACATCGTCGACGTCAGGCAGCAGACGGAATGGGACGAGGGCCACGTTGCCGGAAGCCGCCACCTGTTCGTGGGCGACCTTCCCGGACGCGAGGGCGAGCTGCCGCTCGACGGCGAGCTCTGGGTGGCGTGCCGCTCCGGGCATCGAGCGGCGATCGCGGCGAGCCTGGCGGACGCCGCGGGCGCCACGGTGCGCCTGGTGGTCCGAGACGGGGTGCCGCACTTCCTGGCCCGGTGCGGTCCGGGGGCGGCCCAGCCCCGCTCGCAGACGGCGCCCGCGTAGCTTCGCGACCAGGGAGCTCATCCCGGTGCCGACGCCAGGCGTCGTTCGACCCGCCCGCCCACGTTCCGGATCAAGCCCCGAAGCTCGAGAGTGACCAGCACCGGGACGACCTCGGCGAGCGGCCTGCCAACGGACCGGGCCACGTGCTCCGGCAGCGTGGGACCGGACAGGACGGAGAGGACTTCCCGTTCCGCTTCGGACATTCCGGGCCCCGGCCCCGCCGCCGGCGAGCCAGCCGGCCCCGCCCCCATGGGCGACGGCGCCGCCGAGGGGTCGAGCCGGCCGATGTCCGCCAGCAGGTCCGCGGCGCCCCGGATCATTCCCGCCCCGTCGCGGATCAGGGCGAGCGGCACCTCGGACAGCGGGCTCGTGACGGCGCCCGGGACCGCGTACACCGCGCGCCCGAGGTCCAGGGCATGGTCCGCCGTGATGAGGGAGCCGCTGCCGCGGGCCCCCTCCACCACGACCACCGCCTCCGCCAACGCGGCGATGATCCGATTGCGAGCCGGGAATCGAAAGGGCAGCGCCGGGACCCCGGGCGGGTACTCGCTTGCCACGCAGCCGGAGCGAGCGACGCGTTCGAGGAGCGGCCGGTTGCGCGGCGGGTACGCCTGGTCGACGCCACAGCCGAGCACGGCGATCGTGAGGCCTCCACCCCGGAGCGCACCCTCCTGTGCCGCGGTGTCGATGCCGATGGCCGCCCCGCTCACCACGCAGATGCCGGCCCTCGCCAGGCCGGCGCCGATCTCGGTCGCGATCTCGCGGCCGAGCGGCGAGCATCGGCGTGCTCCCACGACGGCGACGCGCGACGGCATCGACGCCAGCGAGGCGCCCCGCACGAACAGGACGGCAGGCGGATCGGCGAGGTCCTCGAGCCCGGCGAGGTATTCGGCCGATTCGGGGACCACCATGCGGGCCTGCGCCGACCGCAGGGCCGCCTCGAGGCCCCGCGGGTCGATCTTCCGGGCCCACTCCCGGTCGGCGTCGCTCCCCTCCCGCCCCCCGACGACCGCGGCCAGGCACGCGCCGGGTGACCCGAGCTCGCGTGCCAGCTCCAAGAGCCGGCGGGGCCTGAGGCCTTCGAGCGCGGAGAGGACCAGCAAGGCGCGGCGGTCCTCTCGCGTTCGGACGAACCCGGCCGGCCACCCTCCGCCGGGCGATCGCGGGGCCGACGCCGTGATGGCGTCCAGGTCAGACCGCACGGGCCGCCTCCGCCTCTCGCAGGTCCACCCGATAGGACAGGGCCTCGGCGAGGTGCGCCGCCGACACCGAGTCCGAGCCCGACAGGTCTGCCACCGTCCGCGCCACCTTCAGCGCGCGGTCGAACCCCCGCCCCGTGAGGTCCAGCGCGTCCACCGCCTGCGCCAGGAGCGCCTCGGCGTCCTCGGTCAGGCGAGCCTCCCGGCGCGCCCTGGGCCCCGGAAGCTCGGCGTTGCACCGGATCGGCGCGCCTCGGTACCGCTGCTGCTGGCGCGACCGGGCCTCCCCCACCCGCGCGCGGATGGCAGCCGACGACTCCCCGGGAGACTGCCCCAGCAGCTCGGCCCGCGACAGCCGAGGGACGACCAGCCGTATGTCCATCCGGTCGAGCAGCGGTCCCGAGAGCCTGCCGCGATACGCCTCCACCCGATGCGGCGGGCACCGGCACGCCCGGTGGGGATCGCCGTCGAACCCGCACGGGCAGGGATTGGCCGCGGCCACGAGGGTGAACTGCGCCGGGAACTCCACCGTCCCCGCGATCCGCGTCACAACGACCCGGCCGTCCTCCAGTGGTTGGCGGAGGGCCTCCAGGGCGTCACGGTGGAACTCCGTCAGCTCGTCCAGGAACAACACGCCGTTGTGGGCGAGGGAGATCTCGCCGGGCCGCACGAAGCCGCTGCCCCCGCCGAGCAGCCCGGCCAGTGACACCGAGTGGTGCGGCGCCCGGAACGGCCGGGCCGTGACGAGGCCGCTGCCGGTGAGCAGCCCTGCCACCGAATGCAGCCGCGTGACCTCCAGCGCCTCCTCGCGGGACAGCGGCGGAAGGATGGTCGGCAGCCGCTTCGCGAGCATGGTCTTGCCGGCACCGGGCGAGCCGACCAGCAGCACGTTGTGCCCGCCGGCCGCTGCGACCTCGAGCGCGCGGCGGGCCTGCTCCTGCCCCCGGACCTCGGCGAAGTCCACCGCGGAGGCCGCCGGCCGCTCCTGCGGCTCGGCGGACCGGGCTCTGGGCGGATCCCACTCCCCCCGAAGGAACTCGACCGCGCGAGCCAGCGACGGCGCGCCCACCACACGCAGGCCCTCGACCAGCGCGGCCTCTCGTGCGTTCGGCTCCGGCACCACGACGCCGTCCAGTCCGGCCCGGGCCGCGGCGATGGCCACTGCGAGGATCCCCGGCGTCGGCATGAGGGTTCCCTTGAGCGACAGCTCGCCCGAGAACGCATACCGGTCGAGCAGCCCTTCCGGGACCTGTGCCGACGCGGCCAGCACCCCCATCGCGATGGGGAGGTCGAGCCCCGGTCCCTCCTTCCGCAGGTTGACCGGGGACAGGTTCACCACGACGCGCCGCAGCGGCCACTCCAGCCCGGAGCTCTCCACCGCGGGCCGAACCCGCTCCCGGGCGTCCTGCACCGACGCGCCCGGCAGCCCGGTCAGGCACAGCGTCGGGAGGCCCCGGCCGATGTGCGCCTCGACGGTGACCAGGTGCCCGAGGACGCCGATGACAGCGACGCCCGCGACCCGTCCGTACACGATGCACGAACGCTAGAACCCGGCAGTGACACTCACGGACGGCACGGCGGCGACCTGCGGAAACGGCCGCCGGATGTCAGAACGCCTCCTCGAAGATGTGCACCGTCGGGCGGAACCCCGGTGCCGCCTGCACGCTGGCCACGTCGAACCGCACCGCGGCGGGCGGTGGCCGCACGCCGGCCAGGAACAGCTCGGCCAGCTGCCGCAGCTTCCGCTGCTTCCGCCACGTGACGGCCTCGTGGCCGCCGCCGAAGCGGTCGCCCCGGCGTGCCTTCACCTCGCAGAACACGAGCAGCCCGCCCCGGCGGAGCACGAGGTCGAGCTCACCGGCCGGGCACCGCCAGTTCCGGGCGACGAGGGAGAAGCCCGCCGCGCGGTACGCCTCGAGGGCGGCGTCCTCGCCCCGGCGCCCCAGGTCCAGGTTGGGAGGCGGCGCTCGTGAGTCCATGCCGCGACCGTAGCGTGGGGTAGTGACACGGCCGGCACGCGCCGCCCGAGCCGGACGCGCCGGAAGGTCAGAGCGGGAGCTCAGGCCGGGGGCTCGGGACCCAGCACCTCTTCCTTGTGGGACAGCTCCTCGACGTTGACGTCGCGCGTGGTGAGCACCTGCACCCGCTTCACGAACCGGGCGGGGCGGTACATGTCCCACACCCACGCGTCGGTCAGCACGACCTCGAACCACGGCGCCGCGGCGTCGTGCGGGATCAGCTCGACGTTGTTGGCGAGATAGAAGCGCCGTTCCGTCTCGATGACGTAGGTGAACATGGGAAGCACGTCCCGGTACTCCCGGAACAGCTGCATCTCCATGTCCGCCTCGAAGTTCTCGAGCTCCTCCTCGCCCATGCTCATCCCATTATCTCCGTGACCGGCGACACCCCGGCCTCCCCGGCCGACGCCTCCGCCGCCAGCAGCCCGGCAACCCCCTTGAACGACCGGCGGTGGATCGGCGTGGGCCCCCACCGCTCCAGGGCCTGCCAGTGCGCCGCGGTGCCGTAGCCGCGGTTCGTGTCGAACCCATACTGCGGGAAGCGGCGGTGGTAGCGCTCCATGATCCGGTCCCGGGTCACCTTCGCCACGATGCTCGCCGCGGCGACCGAGGCCGTCACCTCGTCGCCCTTCTTGATGGACAGGTGCGGGACCCGCAGCCCCCGCAACGGGAACCCGTCGCTCAGGACGAAGTCGGGGGGCACCGGCAGCTCGCGGAACACCCGGCGCAGCAGGAACAGGTTGGACCGGTGCAGTCCTCGATGGTCGATCCGCGACGGCATCACCCGGCACACCGAGACGGCGACGGCCTCCGACCGGATGCGCACGAAGGCCCGCTCGCGCTGCAACGCGGTGAGCACCTTCGAGTCGTTGATCCCGTCGAGGTCGAACCCCTCGGGGAGGATCACCGCGGCCGCCACGAGCGGTCCCGCCAGTGCGCCCCGGCCGGCCTCGTCGGCCCCCGCGATGAGCCGGAATCCGCGCGCCCGGAGCCGGCGTTCATACCTGTCCATGTCCGGGCCGTCCGGCCCCTTGCGAACGCTGCCCGGTCGCACTCCCGCAGCCTACCCCGTCAGGCGGAGGCCTCCAGCCAACCCGCCGAATCGGGAGGGCGGCCAGATGATGATGAACGCGCGGCCGACGATGTGGTCGATGCGGATCTGCCCCAGCCCGAACCGGGAGTCGTTCGAGTTCACACGGTTGTCGCCGAGCACGAACACGTGGCCGGGCTCGACGGGCCACGGGCCCAGCGTTCGCGTATCTCGCTGCTTGCTCAGGTACGGCTCCACCAGGCGCTGCCCGTTCACGTAGATGACCCCCTGGCGCTCCTCCACCACGTCCCCGGGCAGCCCGATCACCCGCTTGATGAAGTCCTCGCACGCCGGCGAGGACACGCCCAGGCCCTCCGTGATCCAGTGGAAGAACGCCGAGAACGGGTTCCGGTGCGGCTCGGGGCACTGGTCGGGGTTGGAGAACACGATGACGTCGCCACGCGATGGCCCGTTGAACTTGTAGGCGAGCTTGTTCACCAGGACCCGGTCCCCCACCTTCAGGGTGGGGTCCATCGACGGGGATGGGATGTAGAACGCCTGGACCAGGAAGGTCTTGATGAGCAGGGCCAGGACGAACGCGATGATGATGAGGGCCGGCAGCTCCTTCAGGAAGCCGAACGGGCCCTTGCCCTTGCCGCCCTTGCCCCGGTCGTCGGGGATGGCCTCGGCCGGCGCCCCGGGGGGCGGCGGCGTGCCGGCCGGCGGAGGGGGGGTATCGGTCGCGGTGGACGGCCCGGCCGGGGAGTCGGGCGGGCGCTGGGACAACTAGCTCTGCCCCTCGGCCGGAGCCGCCTCCGACTCCTCCGAGGGCCGGGCGGCCGACGGGGCGGCGTCCCGCCGCTCCCGGATCCTGGCCCGCTTCCCCCGCAGCTCGCGCAGGTAGTACAGCTTGGCCCGGCGGACCCGGCCCCGCTGCACGACCTCCATCTTCGAGATGGACGGCGAGTGGACCGGGAACGTGCGCTCCACGCCGACGCCGAACGAGATCTTGCGCACGGTGAAGGTCTCGCGGAGGCCCCCGCCGGAACGGCGGATCACCACACCCTGGAACACCTGGATGCGCTCGCGGCCCGCCTCGACAACGCGGACGTGCACCTTCACGGTGTCGCCCGGCCGGAACTCCGGCAGGTCGTCACGCAGGCGTGGCTTCTCGATGACGTCGACTTTGTTCATGGCAGCAAACGTGGGACGGGGTCACTGATAATAGCACCCGGGGTCGGACTGGCCCCGACAGCGTCGACTGGAGGTTCCCGGCCTATGCCGCGACCACCTCCGCGAGGGCCTCCAGCTTCGGCGAGATCGTGGCGGTGGGCCGGTAGCGCTCGACGAAGGGCTCCAGCGTCTTCAGACCCATCCCTGTCACGTACGCCACCACGGTCTCGTCGGGCCGGATCGCGCCCGCCGAGACGAGCCGCTCCAGCGCGGCGATGGTCACGCCGCCCGCCGTCTCGGTGAAGATCCCCTCCGTCCGGGCCAGCAGCCCCACGGCCTCCACGATCTCCTCGTCGCTCACCGCCTCGAACCGGCCTCCCGAGGCCCGGGCCGTGCGGAGAGCCTCGACGCCGTCCGCGGGATCCCCGATGGCCAGCGACTTGGCCACGGTGTTCGGGTAGCGCACCGGCCGGACCTCATCGGTGCCGGCGGCGAACGCGTCCGCCACCGGTGCGCATCCGGCGCCCTGCGCCCCCGAGATCCTGGTCTCGGGCTCCTCGTCGAGGAGCCCCACCTCGTACAGCTGCCGGAACCCGACACCGACCTTCGCCAGCAGCGCGCCCGAAGCGACGGGCACCATGGCGTGGTCCGGCGTCCGCCATCCGAGCTGCTCGGCGGTCTCCAGGGCGACGGTCTTCGAGCCCTCGGCGTAGTAGGGCCGGAGGTTCACGTTCACGAACGCCCACGGGTACTCCTCGGATGCCTCGGCGCACAGCCGGTTGACGTCGTCGTAGGTCCCGTCGACCTCGATGAGCGTGGCGCCGTAGGCGGCCGCGGCGGTCACCTTCCCGGACTCCAGTCCCACCGGGATGAACAACACGGCCCGTAGCCCGGCCGCGGCGGCGTGCGCCGCCACCGCGTGCGCCAGGTTGCCGGTGGACGTGCACGAGACCGTGTCGAAGCCGAGCTCCAGGGCCCTCGCCAACGCCACCGAGACCACGCGGTCCTTGAACGAGTGGGTCGGGTTGCGGGTCTCGTCCTTCAGGAACAGCGCCCGAAGGCCGAGCTCCGCCCCCAGCCGTTCGGCGCGGCGAAGCGGCGTGAAGCCGTCGCCCAGGTCCACCCGCCGGTCGGGGGCGGCGGGCAGGAGCGCCGCGTACCGCCACAGGCTGGGCGGGCCGTTCGCGATCGAAGCACGCGACACGTGCGCGCGCACCGCCTCGAGGTCGTAGTGGGGCTCGAGCGGCCCGAAGCACTCCTCGCAGATGGACCGGGCCTCCGCGGGGTACTCGGCGCCGCACGCGCGGCACCCCAGGCCGATGAGGAACGTCGCCGTCGTGTCGGTCGCCACGTCTCGCTCCCTTCCGGGCGGGCCGGCTCGACGGAGCCCCGATGCGAAACGAGGCCCGCCGAAGCGAGCCTCACCCAGAAAGTCCCCTCATCTCTCCCCGCTGGTGCGGGGCAGGAATTGGCACCCCGCCTGACCGGGGTTGCCGAGGCTTCGCAGGGCCTGTCCCTCCGCCTCTCTGGATGAGAACGCGCCGCGACCGTACAGGCGGCCGCGCCGGCGACCATTCGGTTGTCCGGCGATGGTACGGGGGTTTCACCGGATCGGGCAACTCAGCCGTCCGGGAGGAGGTCCGGGCGGTTCCGGCGGGTCTTCTCCATAGCGGCCTCCCGGCGCCACCGCTCGATGGCGGCGTGGTTGCCGGAAACCAGGACATCGGGGACGGCCATTCCCCGGAACTCCCGAGGCCGCGTGTAGTGCGGGTGGTCCAGCACGCCCTCCTCGAAGGACTCCCGCGCGAGCGACTCCTCCTTCCCCACGACGCCGGGGACGAGACGCGTCACCGCCTCCAGCACGACCAGCGCCGGGATCTCGCCACCCGACAGGACGAAGTCCCCGATGGAAACCTCCTCCGCGGGAAGGCCCTCCATCACACGCTCGTCCACGCCCTCGTACCGGCCGCAGATGAGGACCAGCCACGGCTCGCCGGCCAGCCCGCGGACCAGCGCCTGGTCCAGCCGGCGGCCGGCCGGCGACAGCAGGATCGTCCGCCGCGCGCCCTCCCCCAGCGACTCCACCGCTGCGAACACCGGGTCCGGCTTCATCACCATCCCGGGCCCGCCGCCGAAGGACTCGTCGTCCACCTGCCGGTGGCGGTCGGAGGTGAAGTCACGGATGTCGTGGACCCGGACGTCGAGCAGCCCGCTCGCGATGGCCCGGCCCAGGAGGCTCTCGCGCAGCGGGCCCTCGAAGATGCCCGGGAAGATGGTCAGGATGTCGATCCGCACGCCGTGTCAGCCCCCGGCGGCGCGTTCGTGCACGGCCATGCCCGAACGCTACTCGGGTTCCTCGGGGGCGGTGAGTCCGGGGATGTGCCGGACCACGACGCGGCGGGCGGGGACGTCCACCGCGACCACGACGTCCTTCAGGGCCGGCACGAGCGTCTCGTCGCCGTCCGAGCGGACCACCCACCAGTCGTTCGCCGGGCCGGGGACGACCTCGTGGAGCACGCCCAGGGCACAACCCGCGTCGGTCACCACCTCACACCCCTCGAGCTGGTGGGGCCAGAAGGCGCCCTCGGGCGGCGCGGGAACGGCCTCCTCGGGCACGAACACGTACTGGCCGGCCAGCGTCTCGGCGGCGGTTCGATCGGGGACCTCCCGGAACTTGACCAGCAGCCGTGCCCGGTCCGGACGGACGTCGTGGACGGTCAGGATCCGTCCGTCTGCGAGGCTCGCCGTGGCCCCCACCTCGAAGCGCTCCGGGATCTCGGACAGCACGAGCACGGCCACTTCCCCCCGGATGCCGTGCGCCCGGGTGATCCTCCCGACGGCGACTCGACGGGCCGGGGCGTCGCCCGGGTTCACTCCACGATCTCGACGAACGCGCTCATCCCGCTGCGCGTCCCCGCTGCGCGGACCATGGTGCGAAGCGCGCGAGCAGTGCGACCACCGCGGCCGATGACCCTGCCCATGTCCTCGGGGTCCACGCGAAGCCGGAGCACGAGCCCGCGATCGCCCTCCTCGGCGGTGACCTCCACCGCGTCGGGGTGGTCGACCAGATTGCGGGCCAGGTAGTCGAGGACCTCGATCAGGACGTTTTCGCCGTCGCGGCCTTCGCCGCCGGCTTCTTCGCCGTTCTCGCCGGCTTCCTCTGCCCCTCGAACTTCTCCCAGATCCCCGTCTTCCGGAGCAGGTTCGCCACCGACTCGCTCGGCTGGGCTCCCTTGTTCAGCCATTCGAGCGCCTTCTCCTCGTCGATCTCGATCAGCGACGGGTCGTCGAGCGGATGGTACTTGCCGATGGCCTCGATGAACCGCCCGTCCCGCGGGCTGCGCTGGTCCGCCACGACGACGCGGTAGAACGGGCGCTTCTTCGCCCCCAGCCGCCGCAGCCTGATCCGTACTGACATGCGAATCTCCCTCTGTTCACGTCATCCCGGGCATCTTCGGCATCCCGGGGATCCGGGGCATCCGCTTACCGCCCAGCATCGACTTCATCATCTTGCGGGCCTGCTCGAACTCCTTGAGCAAGCCGTTGACCTCCTGCGTGGTCGTGCCGGAGCCTCGGGCGATCCGGAGGCGCCGGCTCCCGCCGATGATAGCGGGGTTGCGCCGCTCCTCCACGGTCATGGAGCTGATGATGGCCTCGGCCCGGGCGATCTGCTTGTCGTCGATCTCCAGGTCCTTCAGCTGTCCGAGGCCGCCACCGCCGCCTCCGGGCATCCCTGGGAGCATGGCCAGCAGGTCCTGGATCGGACCGAGCTTGCGCATCTCCCGCATCTGGACCAGGAAGTCCTCCAGCGTGAACTGGGCCTTCATCATCCGCTCGGCGGACTCGCGGGCCTTGTCCTGGTCCATCGACTTCTCCGCCTTCTCGATGAGCGACATCACGTCGCCCATGCCGAGAATCCGTTGCGCCATCCGCTCGGGATAGAACGGCTCCAGGTCGGCGGGCTTCTCCCCCACCCCGGCGAAGAAGATGGGCCGGCCCGTGACGCCCGTGATCGACAGCGCCGCGCCGCCCCGAGCGTCGCCGTCGAGCTTCGTCAGGACGAACCCCGTGGTGTCGACCTCCTGCATGAACGCGCGAGCCTGCACGACGGCGTCCTGGCCCGTCATGGCGTCGCACGCCATGAGGACGTGGTGCGGCCTCGACGCGTCCTTCACCCGGCGGGCCTCCCGCATCATCTCGGGGTCGACGTGCAGGCGCCCCGCGGTGTCGACGATGACCACGTCGAGGCCTTCCCGGCCCGCGTGCTTCAGCGCGTTCTTCGCCACCTTCTCGGGGTCCTTGCCGTCGGAGACGACCGGCACGCCGATCTCGCGGCCCAGGGTGAACAGCTGCTCGACGGCGGCGGGACGCTGGAGGTCCGCGGCGACGAGCAGGGGGTGCTTGCCCTTCTCCTTCAGGTGCAGGGCCAGCTTCGCCGAGGCGGTCGTCTTCCCGGAGCCCTGGACGCCGGCCATCATCACCACGGCCGGGTTGGCCGAGGGCAGCTTGAACGGCGTGTGCTCGCCGCCCAGCGTGGCGGTGAGCTCGTCCCGGACGACCTTGATCACCTGTTGGGCCGGCGTGAGGCTGCGCATCACCTCCGCCGACAGCGCGCGGGCGCGGACCCGCCCCAGGAAGTCGTCCACGACCTCCACGGACGCGTCGGCGTCCAGCAGCGCCACACGGATGTCCGCGAGGGCGTTGTCCACCTGCTTCGGGTGGAGCTTCCCCCGCGTGCGGAGCTTCCGGAAGACCGCGTCGAGACGGCCTGTGAGTGTGTCGAACATGCCAGGAAGATGGTAGCGGGCCTCCGCCTTCAGAGATTCCGGGGCGTGATTCGGAGCCAGACATCTCCCGAGACATCGGCTCTCCAGGCGTGAAGCTGCCAGCATCCCGCCGCCGGGAACTCCCAGACCGTTCCCCACTCATCGCCGGGCCGGTGCCACGTCGAACCGAGATGGAGCGTCGGTCCGTCGGCGGGCGCGGTCACCCTCCCATCCGGACCGATCGCCACGATCCCAAAGTCGCCGGAACCGGTCATTCGCCATACGATCTTGAGCGGGTGAGGCGCCAGAAACGGCGGCTC
>Ga0137368_10003410_pt1 | contig 16943 bp, 11 predicted proteins | sample SagtaG_13_FD_104917 | JGI IMG/M metagenome (GOLD analysis project Ga0137368, IMG submission 104917) | Vadose zone soil microbial communities from Sagehorn Ranch, Mendocino, California, USA - Sage1_L_100_16 metaG | ecosystem: Environmental > Terrestrial > Soil > Vadose zone | place: USA...
CCCCAAGCCAGCGTCGAGATTGTACTCCACTTGCCTCATTTCCCGATCACCGCAGTTCCATCATACGACCGCACGGTCATGTATCGGTTGAAGAAGACCGTTTCGTTGTAGGAGCCGGTGCGGATGAAGAGACTGTCACCATCGCACACCACTCCGAGTGCCGAACCCACCGTGTTGAAAGGGCCGCCGAAGATTGAACAGTCCTTGTTGCCGTTTTGGAACAGGCAAATGGACGACTTGTCCAGGTAGAGGTCCCGCGGATTTGCCAGGCCCACTGGCGGATCGCCGGCGGGAATGTCGCACGGGAACAAATCGAGATTCGGCCACGCGTTGGCCGCGTCCAGCGTGTTGATGATTCCGTTAATGACCGAGCGCAGATTCCAGCAGCAACCGTCGCCCGCAGGCGCTGTGTTGCACGTCACAGCGAAGGCCAGGCCGTCAGTGCGATACACCAGAAAGGAAATCGTTCCATCCATGCAGCCGTTGTGGCCCCACCACGAACCGTTCAGCAACAAGCCCAGGCCGTAGCCTGCGTTGGTCGCCGACCCGGTTTGCATTTGCATGATGCTGTTGGCCGACAAGAGGTCTGCCTTCGAGGAATCGCCGTCAATGCGGCGGAGGAACAGGAGCAAGTCAATGGGCCGGGCAATCCAGCCGCCGTTGGCATCCATGCGCTCGGGATTGAGGCCGTAGGGAGTGCCGCCGTAATAAACCACTTCGTTGGATTTGCGTTCCGCGAGCGTACTGCCGCCGATCTCCATGTCGGTGATGCAGGACGGAGCCAGCAGTTCATCCTGGACGAACTGTTCGTAGGTTCGCCCGCTACGCCGCTCGATGACGCGGCCAGCAGTGACGTAGTCCGCATTCATGTATTGATACGATGTGCCCGGCGGGCTGGCCGGCTCGGTGTTATCGAGTTGCCAGTCCACCACGTCGTTGGGGTCCGAGCCGCCAACCTGCCAGACGCCATCGGTGGTCCACCCGGTCACGTGGTGCAACAGATGGCGGGTCGTGATGGCCTTTTCGCGGTTGCTGTAAGGCGGCGTGCCGAAACTGTTTCCCAAAATGCCGCCCGAACCAAAGACCGCCTGATCAAGATTCAACCCGCAACAATCCGCCAGCTTCAAAGCCGCCGCCGCTGTGAAGGTTTTGGAAACGCTCGCAATGCGGAAGCGATGGTTTGGATGAACCCATTCGTTGGCGCCTTGATCGGCGAGACCGAATCCTTTGGCGTACACCAACCGGCCTTGGCGCGAAATCGCCAGGGACAATCCGGGGACGCCGTTGTCCTGCATGTAAGTGTTGATGGCGCTGTTGATCGTCTGCAACCTGGTGGGACTCAATCCGCCGTTGCGGCAGAAGATCACGTTAAAACGGTCACCACCGCCGATGTCGAAGACGCTCGCGAACACGGGCCGGTAACCCTGGTAATACCAGTTCCACGACTCACCCTGGTAATTCATTTTGGAGAGGTCGTTGAAGCTGTACCAGGCGCTGCCGTTGCCCGGGTTTTTCCAAACGCTGCTGTAGCGCGCCGCCCCCGTGATGTTCGCGACGCTCACGCAGACGAGTTGATAGCCCTGGCCGCTGAGGTCGTTGAAATCCTGCTGATACTCGTTGGACGTGCGCCGGACGCGAACGGTGTAATTCTCCGCAACGCCTTTGCGCCAGATTGCGGCGAAATATTCGGTCGAGCCGGCATTGAACGTCCAAAGAAAAACCAGCTTGTAGCCCTGGCGCGCTCGATTGGAATTCTCAGCCACATAGCTCGAATAGGAAAGACCCGCTTCTGTGACAACATCCTCGCCCGGAAGATATTCCCAGATGGCGTTGTAATACGGTTGGCCGCCGACGCCAAATCCGCTGATGAACACGGGAAAATAGTTCTGCCCGGCGTAGGTCGCGCTGAGCGAATCAAATTGCGCCTTCGTCATGCCGGGATGCGTGATCCAGCCGGGGCCGGATTGTTGCGCCCAGATCGCGGCGTAGCGCGCCTGGCCGCTTTGCTCATATCCGCAAACGGAGAGCAGCCGATAGTTGTATGGCGAGCCGGTCCAGGTGTTGAACTCTGTCTGATAATCCGCGGCGGTCAAATCATGCCGGGAAACCCAGGGAGCGGCGATTGCGGAAGCGGTCGCGAACAACGCGGCAGCGATGGTTGCTGTAACGAGAGTCAGTTTCATAATGAGAAAGTGGTAAAAGTGCCGAGTATCACTTCAGCGGTCGAACGAGGCTGTTCCGAGTATTGTTGAATCGTCATTTTGTTTTCGTGCGGCGCGGACCGCCGCCAAGCGGGCGGTAATCCTCGCGTTGATCAGCGGCGGCCGCGCCAGGTTTTCCCGCACTCGCGGGAGCGTAATTGCCTTCACTCGTAATGAAGAAATCCGGGCGAGGAGATTACACGCCGCGGCGAAAAAGTCATCGCGCCCGGAACTCACGCAGAATGCCGCGACAATGCCAGCGCGCGTGACTGGGCCGCCGAAGCAGGCAGAACGCGTGCAGTGCCACGCGTCCTGCACGAGAGGCTGCCAACGCGACTTGCATCGGCAGCTCCGGGCGCAGGCCAAGGGTGCGAAAAATCGCCGCACGAAAACGGCTGATCTGATCGCTTGCTCGCTGGTTATCCGGGGAACGCTGCCACAACTCCTGCCAGGTCCGCCCGATTGTTGGTGCTGAGAAATGGGTTGTCACAAAACATTCGCGCTTTGGCTTCGTTCCATACTGAAGCAGCGAGGTGCGGACGATTACGAGCCGGCGCGGAAGAACACCTGTAATCGCGGAAGGCGGATTTCTTCATTACTCGATGAAGACAAGAACTGATCTGCCGCGAGTGCGGAGGATCAATTGATACGAATCATCGGGCTCCGGGCGGTGAGCAAAGCATGTGGGGAGTCGCCGCCCGGCTCCGCCCGGAACAACAACAATCCGGCAGGCTGGCGGCTCGTCTTCACCGGCATGTCCCTGCTGAACGTAACCAGGCGAAACCAAATTGTATGAAGACCTTTTTGAATTCCGTGAGTTGCAGCGCAGTGATGGTATTGATTTTGTCCGCGAACACTCTGTCGGCCGCGCTAGGCGGCGGCGGTCCGTTAAACCCTCCCGGCCCGCCGGCAGTGATGATGAAAACGCTCCAGGAAATCGAACCGCGGCATCTCATCGTCTCGTTGCCGCACACGGTTACCGCGCCCGGTTCTTACTACATCGCCACCGACCTCACGGGTGTTGCTGGCCAAAACGGAATCACGATAGCCGCTGATAATGTGACCCTTGATCTCGGTGGCTGGTCGCTAATCGGCGTGGCGGGTTCGCTCGACGGGATTTTCAGCACCAATCATCATTACCTCGTCGTTCGCCACGGAAACGTGCGCGGCTGGGGCGGCGACGGCATTGATTTCACGCAGGCCGGCGCTTGCCGCATCGAAGACGTGACCCTCCACAGCAACGCCGGAATCGGACTGATCGTCAACACGGACAGCCACGTCAATCACTGCATCGCCCAGGCAAACGGCCAGGAGGGCATCGTCACCAGCAACGGGGTGGAGGTAAACGACTGCGTCGCCGGAATAAACGGCGGGCACGGGATTGCGTGCGGCACCAGTTCGCTCATTCGCGGCTGCTACTCCGCCGGGAATATCGGCGCCGGAATCATCGGCGGCCTGGTCGAATCCCTGACCGTGCTCGACTGCGTTGTGAACGACAACAAAGCGGGTGGAATTGTCGCCCCGCGCCGTTCGCTGGTGCGGAATTGCCAGGCGTGGCGAAATCAATTCAGCGGCATTTTCGCGGATGAAGGCAGCACGATCATCGGTTGCACGTCGGGCACGAACGCACTTCATGGAATTTCGACCGGCCCGGGTTCCACCGTCACCAGTTCGAGCGCGAGCCGGAATGTCGGGAGCGGATTCAGTTTGGGCGCACACAGCAGCATCACAGGCTGCACTGCGCTCAGCAACGCCGGGGACGGAATCATTGTCAGCAACAAGTGCGTGGTGACGGCGAATACCGTTTCCGGACACCTGACCGGCGCTGGGATTCACGCGATCGAGCATCGCAACCGGATTGAAGGCAACGCCGCCGATGAAAACCGCCGCGGCTATCACATCGAAGGCCGAAACAACCTTGTCGTCAAGAACAGCGCCGCTGACAACCTCGTGGATTACGACATCGCGCCCGGAAACAAGGATGCCTTGGTGATCAGTCCCGGCTCGGCGTTCGTGAACAACGAACCGTGGGCCAACTTCAGGCACTGACGATCCTCGTCAGTCCCGAAAACAATTCTCACTACGAAGGGATATTATGAAAACGATTCTCTCCGCCGTGCTCCTGGCCGGTTTCGCGTTCACTGCCTGGAGCGCCACAACGATTGACCCGGCCAACAAGTCCGCCTACGGCGCGAACATCGCGTGGCTTAACTGGCAAGGCGACATCGCCAACGGCGCCGTGGTCACCGACGACATCTGTTCCGGCTCCATCTGGAGCGCGAATTGCGGTTGGATTCACCTGGGTAACGGCGCACCGCCCGACGGCCCGCAATATCAGAACGACGCCGACAACGATTATGGCGTGAACCTTGATGCGGCGGGCAACCTTAGTGGCTTCGCGTATGGCGCCAACATCGGCTGGCTGAATTTCCATCCCTTCGGCCAGCCGAAGATTGACTTGCTCACGGGCAACTTTAGCGGCGACGTGTGGAGTGCCAACTGCGGTTGGATGAACCTGAGCAACATGTTCGCGCACGTGAAAACGTTGGTGGTCCTGCCGGCAATGGACTCCGACAAGGATGGCTTGCCCGACTCGTGGGAACTCCGTTTCGCGCGCTCGCTCGACGCGTTGACCGGCAACGACGACTCCGATGGAGATGGCGTGTCGAACCACGACGAAGCCCTCGCCGATACCAATCCGCTCGACGCGAACGACGCGTTGCGGATCACGGGGTTGGCCTTTAAGGATGGCGAATGCACGATCCAGTGGCAAAGCCGGCCCACGCGATTGTATCGCGTGTTGAAGCAGGCGGACCTCGATCTCAAGTTGCCCTGGAAGGACGTGGGTGCGGGGATGATTCTGCCGCGCATGACTTGGGAAACTGACGTGAAGTTCAACGAATCAGGCCCGCAAGGGTTCTTCCGCATCGAAGCCGTGAAGCCGCTTGCGCCGTAAATCTGCCTAAACCATTCAGCACACTTCGGAAAGTGTGGCTCGATTCAGCGGACAACTATCCGGTCGCCAAGCGCGCCAATTCGCACCCGAAGGCGTCGGTGCGCTTGACTACACTGTAGATGCCCAGCCGGCAGACAATAAAGCCGCGCGACTCCAGTTTGCTCAGATGGCGTTGAAGGGCCCGACCTGGAATGCCAGTGGCAGCGTGAATTTGTGCCAAGGTCTGCGGTTTGGTCTGGATCACACGAAAGATTTCGATCCGACGCGGATGAGTAAAGGCCGTAGCAAGTTTGAAGACGATCTCGACCGGCTGCGATTCCCGTTGGAAGACAAACCGAAGTGCCGCGGTCAGGCCTGTGCTTGAATCTCCTGTGCTACGGGCGAGCTGGTAAGTGACACGGCGCCCAGTGCGGCTGACAGTCAACAGCCCGCGCGCCTCCAGCATCCGCAGCGATTCGCTCGCCACTGACAATGGCTGACTCAGCCGTGTTGCCGCCCAGGAAACGCTCTGGCCCGGTTCCTGAACCAGGAGCCCGAAGAATTGCAGCCGAGTGCGACTGGCGACAACTCGGCAGGTGCGCCAAAGCGTGGGCTGAAGAGGAGTTGCGGAGGCCATGGACACACTTTCCGAAGTGTGCTGGATTGAGTCAAGAACGATGCGCGCCTGATTGAACGGTCACTCTTCCATAACCGCAAAGAACCGATGCAACTCCTCCCCGATCTCGGAAGGATCAGCGACCGTGCGAACAACTTCTTCACGCACGAGCTTCTTGTAACGCTCGCGCAGCCGATGCACGGTCACTGCCACGGCGTTGGATGTCACATTCATGCGTGCGGCGGCGGCGCTGTAATCGCCAGCTTCGGCATCCTCAATGACGAACTGCTTCAACTGGTCGAACACTTCAATCCGCCCGGCAACCTTCTGCTCCTCCCGCAGGCGGGCGAGCGCTTCGTCGAACAGCGCCAGAAACCAGTTTCGCTCGAAGATTTTTTCCGGGGACAGCTCCAACGCCGGCTCCTTCATAAAACGGGTTTCGGTGTCGGTGTCGTCCAGCGAAAGAAAGGTCACTCGCCCTCCACGCTTGACGGCGCGCTCGTAGTCCCGCTGGTTTGACACGAAATGATTCAGCGCGGCCAGGAGAAAGGAACGGAACTTGCCGCGCTGCCGGTCCGCCGCGCCCAGGTAGTTTTCCTTGATCAGGCGGTATAGGAATTCCTGGGTGAGGTCCTGGGCCTTGTGTGGATCATGACCTCTACGCCGCAGATACGCGTAGAGCGGATACCAGTAGGCGCGGCACAATTTTCGAGCGCGGCGGCGGCTCCCGGCGAACCGGCATGCTGCGCGGCCAGCACGTTCGTCCACGACGTCGCGGCGAACTGGGCGCCCAACGCGGTGCCAGGCGCTGGGTTTTGTTCGGGCAAGCTCATGCCGCCATCTTACACTTTCTCACCGAGGTCGGCCACATCTGTCGCGAATCACTTTAGGGCTGAACCGTGGCAGCGAAGTCCCGTCTTCCGTATAGGGCGAGTTCCTGCCGTTGGGATCAGCGCACGGAATCGCCACATTGGGACTTCTGGGCGTGCAGCTTCAACAGCGCCGCGTGGAGTTCCTTCGCCGATTGGTATCGCTCGTGCACGTTCGTCTCACATGCCTTGCAGATTACGTCGTTGAGCTGCCGCAGCAATGCATCGTTCGGTTGTTCCAGGACGGCGGTGGGCACTTCAGGAAATAATTGCCGGTCCCGTCCCATGCTGGCTTCGTAGAGCACTTTGCCCAGCGCATATATATCTGCCGCGGGTGTCCCCGGCCCTTCCGGCGGCACATAACCTTGCGTGCCGACGAGCGAGACTTCGCGCGATTCGCTGCGCTGCTCGGTGACCAAGCCGATGTCCGCAAACTTCAGCCCGCCGTTCACGTAGATGATGTTGCCGGGCTTGATGTCGCGGTGAACGAGTTGTTGCTGATGCAGGTGTTCGAGCGCCAGCGCAAGTGACATCCCCAATTGCAGACATTCCTCCGGTTGAAGCTTTCCGCGCCAGGTCAACTCGCTGGCCAGTGTTTTCGGCGAGTAATGTTCCGGGTCAATCTGCTGGCCGGTTGTGCGGTCGTCCGCCGCCTCCATGATGTAGAAGAAAAATCCTGTCGCGTCGTTCCTTCCCACGTGGAGGACGTTCACGAACCCGGGATGTGTCCGGGAAATCGGCATGAACTTCTGGATGCCCCTGAACTCGCGCTGGTAAGGCGCATCGCTCGGAAAATCCCGTCGCCGCACAATCTTGACCGCGTGAAAAACGCCGATGGCATTGCGCGCGAGCCAGACATCACCATACGCGCCCTTGCCCACGCAACGCAACAGGGTGTGGTCGGGGATGGCCAACCCGGACTCCTGCGCCTTGGTTTTTGCCGCTTCGGCAAAGCGCGAAGTCTCAATCAGCGTCCGTTCGAGCACGTCCTTCTCGAACTTCAACCGATGGAAGTGGCATCGGAGCGACCAGGCGAGCGCAATGGGGATTTGCGCGAAGGCCACCACCGTCCAGGGAAACCAAACGTGGTGCCGAGCAGCCTGCAGAGCAACGACCAGTAGAATTAGCACTCCGAACGCTGTCAACGCACCAGCCGCCAGCGGGCGCATCAAACCCAGCGCGCTTCCAAACACGAGCCCCGTTACCAGCACGAGCAACACCTGCTTCGGCCACGCCAAAAGGGTCAGCCCATCGTTCCGCATGAGATTAAGGAAGGCGGTGGCGGCGAGTTCGACCCCCGGTGTAGATTGACGATTCCAAAGCGTGTACGGTGTGCGGAAGGCGTCGGCCTCGTCACTTGGTTTCAATGTCCTCGGTCGGGCGCCGATGAAGACAACCTTGTCCCGGAACGATTGCGAAGGTTGGCTGGAGACGTCGCAGTAGCTAACGTGCGGCAGTGTGAGCGCCGGTCCGTAGTAATTCAACCATGTTTCCGGCTGTAACCCCGCAGCCGTTCGGGCGATTTCGGCGCCGGCGAGTTCGGCCGCCCTCCAGGGCAGGCTCGGCTGCGTCTCGCTGCCGACAAAATACTGTCGCGCCACGGCTTTTTCGGGCGACATCATTTCTGTGACGCCCCAGCCGGCTGCCGCTCTCAGGAATTCGGGCAATGGCAGAACCGGGCTTCTCATCTGAATTTGCGGGCGCGCAAGCGACTCCAACGTTGCCGGCAGAACAACCCGACCATTCCGCTGAATTGCCCGCGCCAGGTTCGTGTTGGCTGATGGCGTTCCGGGGAAGTCCCACAGCACGTCAAAGACGACGAGTTTCGCATGATCCTCGGTCAACCGATCCAGCAGTTGAGCGTGGAGATCCCGATCCCAGACCGGTATGCTGGTTTGCTTCAACTCGTTAAACGACCGGTCATCCATGTAAACAAGGACGACCTCGTCCGGGGGGTGTGTGCTCGGGAACGCGAACAACAGATCGTAGCTTAGAAACACCAGGCCATGTCCCCACCGCAGCAACAGGAATCCGAGCGCTACGCTCAGAACGGCGCCCGCCAGCGCGCTGCGCCAGGACGCACCGAGTTTGTTCCGCAAGTTCGTCATCCTGCCGGGATACGAGAATAAGACAAGCGAGCGACGTTAGACAGAGATTCTTCGATCCTCCTTGGAGCGCGGACAGCCTTGTCCGCGTGTTTCTGTTGCAGCGATGCGTTCGCGCGGACATGGCTGTCCCCGCTCCTTCGGTTGCGGCTCTACAGCAAGGTGAACGGCGGCGTGAGCGGGCAGCTTTCAGAAATTGAACTGCAAGCTCACGGCCAGCGTTCGTTCACGCGGCAACTCCTGCGTCAGGTTCAGCGGGTTAAGCCGGTAATCCTGATCGGTGAGGTTCAGCAACCTCACTCGCACTTCGGCTCGACGTCGCGCGAAGCGATAGCCGGCTTCGAGGTTGAATTGCCAGAAGTTGTCGCCGGGACGGGCGGGCGTGTAGCCTTTGTTGTCTTGCGCCGTCCAGATCGCGCTCGCTCGCGCGAAGAAGCCGCAAGGGTTGTTGTAGATCGCAAAGAAATGCGCTTGGTGCAGGGTCGCTGCGAGGGCTTGCTCGCGCTCAAAACCGCCCAACATGACGGCAGAGGCGGGCACTTCGGGAAAAACGGAGTCGAATTCGGCGCGGCTGAGGCGGTAGCGCGCGCCCAATGACCATTCGTCGCCCAGCAATTGATTCAGCGTCACGGTCAACGTGCGTTCGCGGAAGTCGAGTTTCTGGCGCGTGGCACCAGCGGAGAATCCGGTTCCGGGGAACGGCGGAACCGTGAAATCCACCACGCCTATTGTGCGATCCACTTTCGATGAAAGAATGTCGCCGGACACGCCCAGGAACGTGCGTTGGCCGAGCTTTTGTTCCAGCGAAGCCGACCCGGCTTCGAATGTGGGAGCGGCGTTGGCCCCGGCAACCGAATCCGGAATCAGACTGCGAAAGGCCTGGTTGAAGCCGGCCACTTGCGAAGGTTCGAGACGCACGCTCTGATCCAAACTCGCCCCGCCCAGGCCGCGCGTGTAAGCCCCTCGGAGCGTGGTGTTCGGGGCGGGCGTCCAGATCAAACCTGCTTTCGGTGAAAACTGATCCCGCGTCTCCTCGCCCGCTGTGATGGGCGCGAAGCGATGGTTCACGGGAAAAGTCACCTGGTCGTAGGTGATTCCGCCTACCGCCAGCAGTGCCGGGCATATTTGCCATTGTTCGTAAGCATAACCACTGGCACGCAAGAAATCCGCCCGGACGTCCTGGTTGGGAGGAGTATCGAAGATAACGCTGCTCGTCAGCACACTGTGAATGTCGAAGTCCCCGGCTTGGAAACGTCCGCCGATCACAATGGTGTGGTCGCCGTGCTGCCAGAGCTGCTGCAACTCGGCCGAGTAAATCTCCAACTCGCTGCGATACTCCTGGTCGAAGGGCAACGTGGTCACCAGGAAGGGCGGCCCGCCGAAACCATGATTAAACAAAAGCGCCGCGTATAAGGGATTGTCCACAAAAAAAGTCCCTTGAAGCCGTCCCACGAGCGCCAGCGTGTGATTGCCCGGTCCCCATTCGTGATGGTAGCCTGCCAGAACAGATGGCTCGTATCGCTCGCGCATGCGCAAACCTGGATTGGCTTCTGATTCCAGGTAATGCGGATTAACATCGCCAGACTCTGCGTTGTAATAACTGGCCCGGAGATAAACGCTATCCTGCGGCGTGAGTTGCTGCTTCAGGTTCAGCACCGTGGCGAGTTGCTCCACGTCGTCGTTGGGCCGCTGCCCCTTGTCGGAGTGGTAAAACACCTCGGCAGCGTAACTGCTGTTGCCGTACGTGCCGTATTGCGCCGCGCGTTGAAACCACTCGCCCTGGCTGAAATACTCCGTGCTCGAGCTGAAGCCCAGGCGGTCGCGCTCGAACAGCTTCGAGTATTCCTGCTGCGATACGGCCTGCGACAGTGTTCCCGCGCCGACCGGCGCCAGCAGATTGGCCAGCAGGTATTCGCTGAACCAGGCGGTTTCGTAGCGCAGGTCAACTTGGTTTGGATCGCGGAGTTCGTTGAAGGAGTTTGCGAGAAAGAGGTGCGCCGAGTAGTTCGCGTAATCGGCGTTCACGGCGCGCACGGCTTCACGGACGCTCACGTCGGTGAGGCCCGCATCGCGATAGACCTTGGCCAGGTTCGCGCCGCGCACCGCGCGGTCCTGGTCGAGCAACAGGCGTGAACGATAGACGCGGCGGTTGTCGTTTAACTCCTGCGAGCGTTCCAAATCGCTGACGGCTTCGTTGATGCGATTCAGGTCGCGCAACAGCAAGGCGGAATACAGCCTGGGCGTGGGATCATTTGGATCGAGTTGTTCCGCGATTCGCAGTTCTTTCTCCGCGTGCCGCACGTCCCCGGCGTTGCTGAAGGCTTTGCCGAGATAACTCCGCAGCACCGAACGCTGCGGTTCGAGCGCGGCCGCTACCTGAAGGTCGAATCGTCCTTCGTCGGTGCGGCCCCGGCCAATCTGGCACAACCCGCGGCCCAGCCAAGCGTTGCCCAGCCCGCCGTCAATCGCGATGGCCTGCTCGAAAAAGCCGATGGCGTCGCGAATGCGATTCTGCGCGCTGAGCAGGAAACCCTTCAACGCGAGCGCCTGGGCGTTACGAGGAGACAGCGAGCGGCTTTTTTCGAGCGCAGCCAATGCAGGTTTGAGGTTGCCGTGGCTGAACTCCAATTCCGCCACGCGCGTCCAGCCGAAGGCGAAATCAGGCGATTGCTTCACGCACAGGCGCGCTGATTCGAGGGCTTCGGTGAGCAGAAACTGTGATTGTTGATGATAGGACTCGGCAAGCAATTCCGTGGCGAGGCGTTGTGCGGATTGAGCGTTGGGCGGTGAGGACCGGTCGCGAAGGTTGACGGTATCAACGACGAGGCGCAGCGCGTTGGCCAACCGTCGCACGCGCGACGATGCTTCGGTCTCGTTCAACGAATCCAGCAGAGTTTCGGATTGGGCCACCTGCCCGACAGACAGCAGTAACGCAGCGAAGTAAACTCTTTCAGGGTCTGTCGCCGGAACGCGGTCGGGCGGATACGCGGACAAAGCGCGCAACAAATCGCCGTCGCGATATTCCGCGAGTGATGCGCTGAGCGCAACTGCTTCGTCGGCGCTCAGGGTGAGTTCTGTCAGGTCCAGCACACCAGGGTAGTAGAGACACCATTGCACGGTGCGCGTGGTTTCGATCACAGCGGTGTTGGTGGGAGCCTGTCCGAGGACTGCGATGCCTTGCTGGCCACTGCCCAACCGGACGGTGCCAAAGTCGTTGCTCAACTCCGCCTCGCCTTCGAAGACAGTGAGCAGAGTGCGGCCCGTTCCTTCCTCGACTTCCAAGACGAACTCCGTGCCGCGGGTGGCCGCAGTGGCCGTGGGCGTGACGAAGCGGTGTTTGCCGGGCCGGTCGCGATTCAGCAGACGCATCAGGCCGTGCAGCAGACTGAACTCCGCCTCAACTTCCGGCTTCGGATGAGGCTGGATTTCAAACTCGCTGTGCCATCCAATGCGCAACACGCTGAGGTCGGACAGCCGGACCGAGGTGCGGCTGTCCGCGCCGGTGCGTCCGCGGTCCTTCACGCGCAGGATCTGGCTCGGATAAGCCGATTCCCAAAGGTTTGAGCGGAATCGTTGAACCCAAACATTCGTGCCTTCGACGGTCAGGACGATGGGCGGGTTGGTCAGAAGGCTCGAACTTGAAGGCGTCTGTGCACTGATGGTTTGAAGAGTGAGCAGCGCAAGAAGGCCCAGCCCAACTGGCCTGCACCACATCCAAGTTGAGCTTTGGGTGCTCACGTGCGAAATCGGCGGGCTAAGGTCCCGGAGGCGACCAGTGCATGGCCCGGAAATACCGATTCGCGTCCAGCAGCACGTTGAGGTTGGTGAACGACAGCGCGAAACACGGATCCGGGTTGGTGGCAACCGCCGTCCACGGCCCTCCCAAGTCAGTTGAAGTTTGAAGCACGAACGGTTGATCGGCACTAGCCTGCACGACGAAGTCGGGGCTTACACCACCCGGTGACAGCCCCCCTCGCAACAAGGGCGGCCCGGATTGAGCAACGTGAGCAACCGTGTTGGTCGTCGCAGCCACAAAATTGCTGAGGACCACCGAGTAAGTGCCGGCCATCGAAACGTTGAAGTTGGAAATCGCGAGCGTTGTGTTGTTGGCGCCCGGGATGGCCTGCCCGTTGAAGCGCCACTGGACAGTGGGAGGAGGAGCCCAGTTGTTGGTGGGCACTTGCAACATCAGGCTGCCTCCGTTCATAACGTGGAGGCATTGCGGCGATCCGTTGATGGGCGGCGCAATCCCCATCGTGGCAGTAATCTGAATCGTCTCGGTGCCGTTGCCCTGCAAAGCCGAGACCACGGCGGTGTAGTTGGATCCTTGCGTAGCGTTGAACTGCGTCACACAAGGCTGATTGGTCGGACCGTTCACCACGTCGCACGCCACGAGCACATCGAGGTTCGTGATGCCCGTCGGGACTCCCTGATAGACTCCCAAGAGCAGGAACACCTCGCTCCCCACAGTGTCAAACTGGATGACGCCGGTGTCCTCGGCATGCACTTTTTGAAAGAGCGTCTTCAGGAACGGCTTGGTGCAAGGGTTCGGGTCGCCCGACCCGCCATTCGCTTGCGACGAGAATTCGTTCCAGCCACTTTCTCCCAATCCAATGGTAATGACGCCTTGGGTCGGACGGAGGTCCACTTGTTCCAGCTTGTCGAACGTAAACTGGTCCAGGCCCGAACCGGTCTGGAGGGGCACCGACGGACTCCTCAACACAGATCCGTCCTGGTTGCTCACCAGCACAGAATAGAATCCTACGTTGGCGGAGGATGCGTCGAACACCGTATGCACGCTGCCCGTCGCGCCACCGATCGGGACATCGTTGAAAAGCCATTGGTAGTGATCGTCCCGCGATTCAGTGACGATAAAAAATGTGGCATCGCTGCCCTGCTTCACACCCTGCGGCTCGGGATTAGTGACGATGACGGGGACCTTCAATGACGTCGGCGTCAGCAACCAGCTCAAGGTGTATTCGCCGCCTGCGCCGGAGAAACCCAAACCGTCAATCATCCACTGATACGCCGTGCCGCGCTGGGCATTGAACTTGAGCGCGCTCGTGTAAAACCCGCCCTGATCGTCATCTTTCGTCACGAGCGCGAGATTGCTCAACGTCGTTCCGGTGAACACGCTGAGCAGCGTGTCGAAGCTGCTGCCGCGCAGGTTGACAGAGACGACGCCGTTGGAGGGGGCGATCCATTCACACCAAACCGACTTGCCGCCACCTGGGAGAATTGGATCGCCGCGTTCGCTCGTGGCCATGGAACTGTTGCCTTGCAAGACGCCTCGGAGTTCGACACCTGCCAAACGCGGCCGGTCAGCGAAATCATCCGCGGCTTGAGGTCCGGCGCTGTCGCGAACGAGCAGCAGCGCCGGCCCGGTGGTGAACACGTCGTTGTCGTTCCAAACCGTCACGCTGAAATCTCCGCCGCTGCCTGCCTGGACGTTGTTGAACATGAGGAAAGAATTGGTTTTTCCGGGAAGCAACCCTCCGTTCAACCGCCACTGATAAAACAACGGCGGCGTTCCCGCGGCTGTGACGCGGAACGTGACCGTTGCACCCGGGCCAACGGTTTGGCTTTGCGGCGACTCGACCAGTGTCAACGGACCGAGCACATTCAACACTGCATTGCTGCTCGTGACGCCGACAGGGTTCGCGCTGTTGCTGATTACCACAGAGTAGGTCCCGGCGTTCGCGGCCTGCACATTCGTGATCGTCAGTGAAGGGGTGCCTTTCCCGAAGGGAACGAGCACCCGCCCGTTGCGCAGCCATTGGAAACCAAAGGGCGGCGTGCCCGTGACGATCACGCTGAAACTCACCGTGCTACCCGGCGCGACGGTCTGGCTTTGCGGATGAGTCGTGATGATGGGTGGAGTTGCCACATCGAGAACGAGACGCCAGCCGCCGCCCATCGAACCGCCGCCGTTGAACGTCGCGTCATCGTACGCAAACAACTGCCATGTCCCATTCGGATTCGTGCCGTTGAAAACGGTCAAATCCGTGCCGTACGGCCCGGCGGGCGCCGGTGCGGGAAAGACGTCGCCGATTTGAAAATCCGTCGGTTCGTAGCTGCCGCCGATGATTGGACCCGAGTCGGGCAACGAAGCGCTGCTACTCTGTGAAAAGGTCAGATCGACACCGCTGACGCTGTTGCCTCCGCCCGCGTCTGACATCAGCATCACCTTCCCCCCAGGCCCCACCAACAGAACATCCAGATCATCCGGAAATACGTGGGAGACGTCGTTCAAGCTGACCGACACGTTGACGACCGCTCCCGTGATCTGCGAAACCGAGATGGTCGAGGGATACGGAGACGCGGGCGCGCCCGCAGGAAAAATGATCGGCGTCGCATTAGTGAACGCCGCACCTTGGACTGGGCGCGACACAGCCGCGACCAGCCAGCCCAAGACGAGCAGCATCAGAGGCCGAGAACATCCCCGCTGGACTTGCCATTGGCTCTTCATGGTATTGGTTGACCCTGCATGAATAACTCCACCCATCCCTGGTAACAAAGACAGAAATTTCCACCGTGGGCTCGACCACGAATGACGCCACGAAGCGTTCCATGCGTCGTCCAAATGGTTGGAGCCCGGCATTGCGGCCGATGCTTCAGCCAAAATACTCTATCGAGGGACCGGATTCCCCATCTCAGTTCAGTGCAAAACATTCCATCGTGTATTGAAGAAATGGCCAGGTAACTATGACAGAAAAGCTCGAAACCTGCGGACCTGTCCTGAATGTTCCCGCTCGTTCGTCGTAGAATTGAAGTGAGTGAACGGTGGATCGAGCGATCACCACAACGAATGGTCAGTATGAGCACGCAAACAATGATTTACGAAGAAGGAAATGTGGCGGAGCCGCCTGAAAGACATCGTCACTTCATACGAATCTTTTACAAAAATCTTACGGCCTCTTGCCAACTCCCGATTCCCTTTCGTTTAGATCATGTCCCTGTGTCAATTGGTGTTCGGAAGCAGGCAGATTCGTCGCCGAACATTGCCAAAATGTAATGAAACAATTCATCACCGTTTGTGTCTTGATGACGGTAGAGATTATGAGTGCAGCAACCTTGAGTATTCGATGGACCGATTGCGACAGGAATCAAGCCCTGCCGGTCGTTCTTGGCGGCCAGAATCCATACTTCAGCATAGCGGTTAAACCGCGTGAGCGACATTGTCCTTCATGCGATTCGATCGTTTACAGCCGTCGCCACAGATTATGCGGCGTCTGCGGTCAGGCGCTGCCAGAGGCCTGCCTATTCACGGTCACTGAGGCAGAGAGCGTGGAAATGCTTTTGAGGACCGAGCGACAGCGCCACAGAGCTTGGCTGAAGAAGACGACGGCGATGTAGGGGTCGCTTATACCGACAAAGGCGGACCGTCATGCAGCAATCGTTCGCGCTCCGACGGGCTGCCTTCGCGAACGCTGCCGCCCTCCGTCGCCACGAGCAGTGCGGCAAACAAAGGGCAGTTCTGCCCGATGAAATGCGGGTCAAGCACGCGCCTGCCGACGCGGAAATTGAATTTATTTGTTGACGACATACCGACCGGTCTGTATTGTTGGCGCGTGACATGAAAACGAGCGCGATCAGAGCACCGAAAGAGACGCGACGGCGAATCCTCAACGCCGCGTTCCTGGAATTCTACCGCACCGGCTTCCAGGGTGGCAGCCTCAACCGCATCGTGAGCGAGGCGCGCACGACGAAGGGCGCGCTGTTTCATCACTTCAAGGACAAGAACGACCTTGGATACGCAGTCGTCGAGGAGGTCATCCAGCCGCGCATCAAGTCCCACTGGTTCGACCCGCTGGCGGATTCCATCGATCCCATTGCCGGCGTGAAGCAGTTGATGCGACGATTTGTGAAGGAGGAGCAGGCGGACGGTCGGTTGGTGCAGGGTTGTCCGCTGAACAATCTGGCGCAGGAAATGTCCCCCCTCGACGAGGGATTCCGGCGGCGCCTCGAAAAGGTCTATGCAGCGTGGCGGGAGGCTTTGGAGGCGGCGTTCGCGCGCGGCATCAAGGCGGGCAAAGTGAGAAAGGTGATCTCCACTCGGAGCGCGGCCGCGTTCGTGGTGGCTGCGCTGGCGGGTATCATCGGGACAGCCAAGAACGCGCAAAGTGAAGAATTGCTGAAGCAGGCTGGCGAAGGTCTGTTCGACTATTTGGACAGCCTGCGACCTTAGAAATCCATTTTTTATGAGTGTTATAATAC